>Ga0307375_10000083_pt1 | contig 126124 bp, 96 predicted proteins | sample TR1MG_FD_202531 | JGI IMG/M metagenome (GOLD analysis project Ga0307375, IMG submission 202531) | Soil microbial communities from Risofladan, Vaasa, Finland - TR-1 | ecosystem: Environmental > Terrestrial > Soil > Coastal area > Acid sulfate soil | place: Finland: Risofladan, Vaasa | collected... | reverse complement strand
TTACAAAGGCCGATGGCCCAAATAAAACAGTAGCTGAAGGTGCCAGAGTTTTATATGAGAATGCGCTGAGTCTATTTCCAATTGGTCCTTCGGGATGGAAGCCGCAGGTACTGACCTGTTCTGCAATAAAAAATTCAGGTATTAAAGAGTTGTGGGAAACAATTAATTATTACTATTCCTTTACAAACAAGTCGGGTTTCTTTGAAGAACAAAGAAAACAACAGGCAGTAATACGAATGCATGATACCATTTCAGAATATCTCAGAAATAATTTCTATAACGATAAAGCGATAAGAAAACTCAACTCGGAACTCGAAAATAAATTAAATAAAGGAAGCATTACCTCATATAAAGCTGCTAAAATTCTGATCGATAAATACTGTAATGGGAGGGGCTGTTGATTTTTGTTTATATTTGCACGAACTTTTTAAGATTTAAACAGTTATATATTCAAAGAGATTAAAAATGAAAAAGGGTATCAGTTTATTTGTAATAATTATATTGTTGGCATCCTGTTCCTCTGAAACAAGGTATGTTGTCAAAGGCAAGATTGAAGGTTCCGACAGTATTATCTTTTACCTGCAGAAAAGAGAAGCCGGGAAGGTTGTTACTCTTGACTCTGCTGTTTCAAAAAAGGGTGATTTTACAATGAAAGGCGGAGTGATTGATTACCCCCAGCTTGTCCAGCTGGTTGCAGGTGAAACCAGGAAAAGAACTTCATTCTATCTTGAGAATTCAGTTATAACAGTCAGTGGATCACTGGATTCACTTTTTAAGGCTGAGATCACAGGCTCTAAAACTCAGGATGAATATAAATCCTTTGTCGAATCTAATAAACCTCTCACCGATATATATTCTCAGATATACAGTGAATATCAACAGGCAACCCAGACAGGAAATACTGATCTCTTAGAAGAGATTGAAAGAAGGGCTGATTCGGTTCAGACCGAGATGCTCAATAACCAGAAGAATTTTGTTCAGAATAATCCTTCATCATATGTAACACCTTCAATTCTCGGAAGTATTAGTTATGAGATGGAAGCTGATGAACTTGAATCTGTGATCAGTAAACTCGACACCGCTATTGCATCCCTTCCTCAGATAGTCTCTCTCAAGGAAAGGGTAATGCAGATGAAGGCTGTTTCGATTGGTCAGAAAGCTCCTGATTTCACTATGAATGATGTAAACGGTAATCCGGTTTCACTGTCATCAAAAATAGGATCAAAGCTTCTTTTGATTGATTTTTGGGCAGCATGGTGCGGCCCTTGCCGTAAGGAGAATCCAAACGTTGTCAAGGTATACACAGAATTCAACAAAAAAGGGTTTGATATTTTCGGGGTTTCACTTGATCAGAAAAAAGATGACTGGCTAAAAGCAATTGCTGATGACAAGCTGACCTGGACACATGTTTCAGATCTGCAGTACTGGAGTAATGCTGCTGCAAAAACATATGCCGTAAGCGCTATCCCTGCAAATTTCCTTCTGGATGAAACAGGAACTATAATAGGTAGGAATCTGCGTGGTGAAGATCTTTACAATAAGGTAAAAGAGGTACTGGGATCCAAATAATTTAACTTACTACTTCAACATTTATTCCGAGCAGCTTGCCAAGCTTTTCGAGTTGTTCGGAATAATCACCATAAACCCATGGCAGGTGGTTCCCGTAATCTGCCTGTTTTCTTACGAATTCCAGGGCTGTACCGCTTTCCTTGCCTACCATATAAGCAATATCATGGCAGCCTATTGTCTCATCATCCCATCCTTTTGAACCCACGAGGACACCTTTAAGTACCAGAATCCCATTACCTGAAGGATCCATTCTTGCCACCGTTATGTCCTTAACATCATTTTTCATAAAGTCGACAATAACTTTTGTACCCCATCCTGAATCAACAAAGTGTGAAAGCTGATAAGGTAATCCTGGTTTATCATAGCCATTCATTTTGATGCCCGGTACACTATGGTTGACTGCCATTGTTCCATTTCCCATATCGGGATAGTAGAACATATTTCCAAAATGAGGTGATTTGTTTGAAAGAAGCATCAGCATATGCATGGGCAGGAGGCCTCCAAGATCCCCTTCACATGCCGAAGGTATACCAAGATCTTTAAGCATGGTATGAATCAGGCAGGGTGTAATATTCCATTTCTGAGGCAGCCTGCTTGTACAAAATTCAAAACACTCAATCGTAAAGGCATTGCAGTTGTATCGTTTCATCAAATTAACGATTGTCTGATAAAACTCCATGCTGCTTGCCACATATTTTTCATCAATAAATGAACGGCTGGCTCCGCTGTAAACTGTGTCGGCCATTTTTACAGCATCCAGTCTTGATGATTTGTCACCCCTGGTCTGTTCCATCTCTTTTGAGAGTTCCTCATAGGATATTGTAACAAGCTCAATACCAAATTTTTCTTTAAGTTTTTCCGGTTCATTTATCCCTGCCACACTGCAGACACTCGGCCATTTCCAATCGGTCGGGAAAAGGATCCTTGTCTCAGAGAAATTTTTTCTGGCTTTCAGCAATGTGAATATCTGATTAATGTCTTCTACTTCATCGGGTATATAGCATTCAATCCCTTTGCTGCGGCAATATGCAGATACATCAACTGTTCTGCAACTTGGGCCACTGCTTATCACTACAGGTTTATTATAACGTGCTGCAACATCAAAGTTAGAGACAGAACACCCATATGGATTTATAAGCAGGACATCGGCCTTTTTTGCATCTCCATCAATCTTCCTGTATTCCTCTTCTTTTATCCTGAAATCCTCAACAAAGAAAATCTGACCGGCCTCAAAAATGCTGACAATAGATTTGTCGATCCTGTCACTCATTATAAAACTATTAAAGGCTTCAAACTGGTTTGCCGCAGCTTTTAGTTCCTGCTCCTTTGTCTCTCCCTTCCATCTGCATGGACCCTCCCAGACATCAGTATGATACATGGCTGTCATAACCGGTTTAACTGTAAGTTTACTCAGGTACGGACTGGGGATATCAATATTTATTGGTATCCCTGTTGTACTTTCAAATAAGCTGTTCATATAAAGGCCATTGATAATAGCAGAACCGGTAACAGTAGCTATAGTGCCCTGCTTGATGAATTCTCTACGGTACATGATCTCAGTTTTAGGTTAGTATTTGTTAATTTTTTAACAGTACTCATGGTATGTTATCAGTTGCTCTTAATTTAAGATTCATCAAGTACTTCCATAATAAACCCCGTACCCCTGACAGTCCTTATATCGATTTTCCTGTCATTTTGAACGTATTTTCTGAGGCGGCTTATAAAGACATCCATGCTTCTTCCAAGAAAATAGTCATCCTCACCCCATATCTCAGTAAGAATATCTTCCCTTGCCAGTATCTTATTCTTATTTATCATAAAATATTTCAGCAGCTGGGCCTCCTTTAGTGTAAGTTTCTCTTTGGTATTCCCGCACAGCAATTCAAGTGTGTTGAAATTCAATAGCGTGTCAGAAACTTTAAATTCATCATTTGCAGAGGAGTAGGCTCTGCGTAAAATATTATTGATCCGGAGTATAAGTATTTCCGGATCAAATGGTTTTGTAATATAATCATCAGCTCCTATCTTCAGGCCCCTTACAATATCCTCCTTAAGGCTCTTTGCTGTCAGGAATATTATTGGTAGATCGGGATTTTTCTCCTTAATTTTTTCGGCAAGTGTAAATCCATCCATTTCCGGCATCATAACATCCAGAACACAAATATCCGGTTTATCCTGCTGGAACATCTCCCATGCTTCATTTCCATCATGTGCATGCCTTACTGTGAATCCGCTTATGGAAACATATTGTGTAAGAATACTACCGAAATCTCTGTCATCTTCAGCTATTAGAACTTTCATCTGGGTTTATATAATATTATTAATAAGGTATATTTATTGTAAATGTACTTCCTCTTCCCGGTCTGCTGTTAACGTTTACATCTCCTCCGTGGGCTTCAGCTATTCTTTTTACATAGTATAAACCAAGTCCGAGTCCTTTGAATTTGTGAATATTGCCTGCAGACGCCCTGTAAAACTTGTCAAAGATATGTTTCTGGTCAATTTTACTGATTCCAATACCATTGTCAGATATTCTAATGTAGAGGTTGTTTTCAGAATGAGAGCCATCGACATCAATAACTGGCTCTTTTACCGAATATTTGACTGCATTTGCCAGCAGGTTATTGATCATAGTAGTAAAGTAAACAACATCAACTTCTGCCTTCAGTCCGTCAAAATTATATATTTTGTTTATCGTTGCATTGTTGCCACCACCGGCTCTGAAGCTGTCAATGATATCATTCAGCAGATCTCCGATATCAATATTTTTTTTATCGATCTCAAACTCTGTCCTCTCCCACATGCTGATCTCCAGGATCATGTTTATAAGCTGGTTCAGATGCACACTTTGTTTTCCTATAAGCCTGGCAGTCTCCAGTATCTTTTCTTCATTGGTCCTGATCTGAGCCATTTCAAGGGTTTTTCCTGCCACTGTAATTGTTGATAAAGGTGTTTTCAGCTCATGAGTAATATTATTTATAAAATCGGTCTTCAGGTCCGAAAGACGCTTTTCCTCCTTGAGGTTCCGGTATGTAATAACAAATAATGTAACAACAACAATAATGCTGAATATGCTCATAGCAAGTATGGCGGCCGACTCTTTTAGTATTAGTTTTTGCTTATCGGAAAAATCAATGAAATATTCAAATCTTAACCTGTAATAATTATCCTCCATGCCGAACCAGTTTACAAGAATAGATCCTGATGTTTCCTGAAAAGAGCCTTTTGTCTCAGTTTCTATCCTTCGTCTTGCACGTGAGTCCTGCCTGTGAATAATAGCAATTGTATCTTCAGATATAATATCGAGATCATTTATAACAATTGAATAAACAAACTTCTTTTCCCAATTTCTCCTTTCAAAATAATTTGCCAGAAGTCCTGATAGATCCTGTTCTTCATTCAGGGCTATTGTGAAATATTTCAGTATCTCCTGTTTTTTCCTGCTCAGGCTGGCGCTATCGGTTATCTCCACAAGTTCTTTACTGGCCTGTTCAGAACGCTTGCTGAGCACGAACCTCACAGTATCGAAACCATCTGTTGACAATCTCCTGTTGATAAAAGAGAGTGCTTCCTGTGATCTGATGGTATATCGCAGAGAGAACATCTCATTTTTTTGCTGCCATATGCCATAGATTATGAAAACCTGAACGGAAGTAAGTATGATAATTGAAATTATTCCAAGGAGCAGTACCGTGTTTCTCTTTTTCATCCTTGTATTTTATCTGTATCAAAAATATCGATTTATTTCTTAATAGTGAAAAAGTGCCTCAAACATTAACCTGACATTAACCGGGTGTTAACACTGCAGGCCATAATTGGGTCTTATCTTTACAGTATAAATTATAATTAGAGGCAGCCATGAAAAAGTTAAGTACATGTTTATTAGTAGTTCTCCTTATATCGGCATCAGCTTTTCAGCAGTTAAATGCACAGAAGAGTGAAGCAGAAAAGGAGAAGCAGATACAGATGGAGATTGAGCAGCAGAAAAAGGCAATGTATGAGAAGCAAAAAGCTCAGGAGGAAGCTCTGAAAGTACTGCAGGAGAGTAGTAAAGACCTTGAAAAGACGTTTCAGGACCTTAATATTGAAGTCATTACCGATGATTTGAAAGGTGATGAGGGTGATATCATGAGAATTGTCGGGAGAAGGGGAGACAGGTCATTCAGGGTAGAAGAACCATTTGTATGGTCTTCCGGACCGGGTAATTACCAGACATTTAATTTTGGTGACAATAATGAACGTACCAGATGGGACTTTTCAAAGAATGTAAAGGAGAGTTCATTCTCCAGAGAGTACCAATTTGACGTGGAGAAGAGCGCAAAATCCGTAGTAATGTCAATAAACGGTGATTGCAAGGGGGGTGAAATAAGAATTAAGATCACAATGCCAAATGGCAAGACCTATTCTGAAATACTCATTGACGAATCAGGTAGTCTCAACTGGCGCAAATCCTTTTCTATATCTGAAACGGAAAACCAGGACAAAACCGGTGAGTGGAAATACCAGATTTCAGCCAATAAAGCTTCAGGCTTCTTCAAGATATCGCTTCAGACCAATTAGTTAGTTTTCATTCCTTGAATGGGGGTGCCATCGGTACCCCTTTCTTTTTTATTATCTGGACTGGGCTGAAGATGTACCGCCTTTTACGCTTTCAACTCTGACAGTAAACTTACCGCCCCCTTTTACGATCCACCTCACATCTGTCTGTGAATTACCCGGAATATTATTGATCTCAAGCCTTTGCGGATTCTTTTTTTGTTCGGTTGTGCGGTTCTGAAGTATATCGTCAACTATCATCCCTGATATAACAGTTCCCCCATCAATAAAGACATAATCGGGATGATCGATGCGGAATTTTAGATTTGATGCCGAATGAGTAGGTATCATTCTTTTATTTTCTACTGTGGCAGAAACCTCTTTAAGCCCTTTCTCGAGATTTTTTACTGTGACATTTGTCACTTCCAGTAGAGGCAGTTCATTTGCATTATAAATGCAGAATGCAGCATTTCTGTGTGCATCTGATTCAAGAAGGAAACCAGGATGAAGTCTTCCAAAATTCTTCCGGAAACCACCTATTTCAATTTCACCGTACTGAGGATGGATTACCTTCTGCCATGGTATGAATGCATCGTCAAAGAGGAGCAGTCTGTCGAATTCATACTGGTCGGTGTTAGCACTATCATAGAACATAAGATATGAAGTCCAGAGTTCATTTGAATATACAAACACACCATTGCCATGCATCCAGTCCAGTTCACCTCCCCATACAGTGTACATATCTTTCCAGATTGTAACAAGTTTGTAACCCGGAATTATCTTTTCGCCGGTAATTCCTATTTTATTTATGACTTCATCATCCTCCCTGCTATATGCTTCAGCTCCACCTCCATTGATAGAAGGTCCTTTTAATATCATCCCCCCGGAATTATGAAATGACTGGGAGCCTGTAATATTAGGGTGATTTTTCACAAAATCACGCACAGCCTGGTTCTCCGGGAATGTAAATGGATATTTGTCGGCACCACTCTGTACATAGTTAGGTTCCCAGTTAAATCCCCAGTCGCGGTTGCCATCATAACTGCCCGGTCCATCTTCATTTATGAGTCCGTCACCGTCATTATCATATCCTTCCATCCCAAGTAATTCATATTCCCCTTTCTCCCCGGGTTCAACCCTTATCATTTTGCGCGGATCTGAAGGGTCAGCTTTCATATTACCTCTCGGACTTCTGATCCTCATCATCGATATTTCATTATCACCATTCAGATCATCAGTACCATCCTCATCAATCAGCCCATCGCGGTCGTTATCCCTCGGAGCCAGCCCCGACCTGGGAGGGATGGTTGATGATGTAAAATACTCGCGACCGTCAGGGTTTATGGTAGGAGCTATGTAAAATGTCTTTTCTGCAAGCAAATTCCTGATAAAATCGTTTTCATTGTACATCTCACAAAGGTACCATGCAATATACATTGCCATTTCCGAACCCTGTAGCTCTGTTGAATGTATGTTGCCATCTATCCAGAATCCGGGCTTAAGTGACAGATCCTTTGATTTTTTTTCGCTAACAGTCATCAGATAGATATCCCTTCCCTGGTATGATTTACCAATGATTTCAGTGGTGACAAGATCAGGATAGGTCTTTGCCAGTTTTGAACACAGATCGGCTATCCCTTGGTTTGTATAGTATTTGTTCCATGAGGCCTGAACCTTTGGATTGACAGGAGAGCCTGCTGCCTTGTAAAAAAGTTTGTCGGGCTGCGACCTTAAGGCTTCCGGAAAAATAAGGAGCAGGATCAGTGCTGATATGGTGAATATATATCTTTTCATCATCTGATATCTTAGTGGTTATCTATTTAAGTTCAAGTGTTGTATTAATTATGCCAGTATTTACTGCTCCTGCAGTAATTGATAATTTACCTTTACCTGAGATCAGCCAGCTGAATTCGTCTGAGCCACCGCCCTCAAGCCTGCTGATGCGCTGGATTTTTTGTCCGCTCACAATCGTCTGGCCTTTACCCGGCTCAATTACAATACGCATAAGCCTGGTCCATTGATTCAGTACTCCGACTTCTGCCATAGTGGCAAAGAGTCCTTTATTATGCACTTTTATGTTAACCCTGTAAATGTCGTCTCCGGCATCTTCAATTTTTTTGTCGAGGAATTCTAGTTCAGGATGCATCTCTGCTATTGCCGTAATGAACTTATAGTGACTTTTTATCAGTGCTCCCAGTGTATCAGACGGAGGATTGATCATAACAAAAGGTTTTATACCTCCTACCTCAGTTTTCTTCCCCGGGAAGTCAGGATGCTTAATTTCAGTCCATGGGATATATACATCAGAAATTTTATTCTTCTCAGCATAAGACAGGAAAGCTATCTCACTGTTTTTACCCTTTTCTTCAGGATACCACCATCCAGGAGTACTGAAACTGTACCTGCCATAATGAAAATAAGCCCAGTCCATAAAATTGCCGGGCGACTGAACTCTCTGAGGATTTCCTTTGGCGCCTGTTATTTCATGGTACTTTTCCGATACCAGCTTATTAATGATCTCATCTTTTTTTGTAATGGATGTTATCCTTCGGTCGGCAGATTCTCTGGAAGAGCCTCTGCTCATACCAGATCCACGTCCTGATCCTGGTTCGCGGAGCATTATTTCCGGTTGCTTCTCTGATGCTTTCATCGGTTGCCCCAGGTTATCCTGAGGACCAAACGCAACAGTCATATAAATGTTGAAATGGTCAAAAAGAAAATCTGCTACAGCCTTTGTCTCAGGTTCAGACATAGCATGGTAACCTGAATTAAGGCCATATTCTTCATAATTGTAAGTAAAATTTCTGTTGGCATTTACCCCACCCTTATCATCTTCATTATACTTTCCATCCTGGTCATTATCAATCCCTTCTGAGAATACAAAATATGATCCTTTCTCTCCTCTGGAAAGATCTGCAGGCACCATAATTTTTTTATCATCAACACTCTCCAGATAATTACCGGCGGGATCAGAAACGCGAATAAGAGTGATATAACCATCACCATTAAGGTCTTCGTAAGTATCTTCATCACTCTCAAAATCTCTGTCATTGTCTGTTTGCCTTGAGTTGGTCACTCTTTCATACTTCAGCGCTGCAAAATACTGATCTGATGCATCCGGCGAAATGTCCGGGAAAATGTAAAATGTTATACTCTCAAGAAGTTTCTTAACCTCAGAATCCTTGGAATCTTTAAGAAGATTCTCAGCAAAACCAAGTGAAATTTCCCTGCCTGCTATATAATTGCCTTCTGTTCCCCCAATAATTGCAATGCCTGGTTTCATATCCTTTTCACCGGTTCCTATAGTAAGTACTAAGATATCCTTGTTACCACCAGTTTTTACAAGTGTCCTGACAGAGCATAATGATGGATATTCCTTTGCCAAAGCCTCAGCTCTCTTCAGATGAGCAATATGTCCCATGTACTGAACCTGTGACTGTATATCAACTGTGCAGAAAATAGCAAGCAGTGGAAGGATTATTCTTATAGCAGGTATTTTCATGTTGTATTTATTGGTTAATATTTGGTATTATTTAATGTAACCGGGCAAGGAAAAATATCATTTAGGATCTGATTCTTCTATTTTCGACCCGGAGACCTGAACTGACAGTTATTATAGAAAGGATCCCAGTTCCTGTTCTGGTAGAATTCTAAAGTCTTCTGGTTGAAATAGCCAAGAATATGCTTGGGTGAAATTGTGTACACAAGTTCATCATTATCGCTCACAAGAGGATCATTAATAGTCATAACATCTTCAACACAAATATCATGTTTGTTAGAAATTGTGGTGTAGATATCATAAATAGTCTTTGGGATCGCAATGATTATGGTATAGGTTCCATAATCCTTTCTCTGAAAAAGGAAATAGGTTACTTCTATAGGTTCATTGGGATTTACCCTGTCGGATGAGTGTGAGAGCTGACTTTCAAAAACAAATCCTTCATTCATAATGTTTTCTACAATGTTAAACTCTTTTGTATTATGAAGAAAGAAATAGCACTCTTTGAAATTCTGTAAAATTGAAGCAAGTTGCTCACCTTTATTCTTCATATGCCGGAGGGAGGATTTACTTAAATTCTCTCAAAAATAGCTTATATTATTTTATTTGCAACACTAAACCTTATGTTATCTTATATGTTAAATTTGTAGCTTTATTATACCGGTATCCTGATGACCAAAAATCTTATATACATATTTCTGTTTTTTTTAATAGTCTCCTGTGGCAGGAAGAAGATTGAAAACAACACTCCGGTAATAACAGTCAGCATTGCCCCATACAAATATTTTATTGATAAGATCGCAGGCAATGATTTCAGAGTTAATATTATGGTTCCTCCGGGATCCGATCCTCATAGTTATGAACCGTTGCCAGAGCAGATCTCCGACCTGCGGAATTCAATGGCATATGTCAGTAACGGATTTCTTGGTTTCGAAATGACATGGCTCGACAGATTTTATGAAGTTAACAATACGATGCAAAACTTATCACTGGGAGAGTATATTGAGCCGCTCGGAGAAGAGCATCATCATGAAAGGGGTCATAGCGAGAGTGCCGATCCACATTATTGGGTCTCTCCGGTATGTGCAAAGATAATGGCAGCCAGGATTAAGGATTTTCTTATTGAGCTTAATCCTTCAGGGGAGAAGTTATATGAGTCAAATTATGAAATTCTTGATTCAATTATAGGTTCGGTTGAAAACAGGGCAAGTGAGCTCTTTTCTGACTACCGTAATAGTGTCTTTATGATCTACCATCCGAATCTGGGGTACCTTGCCCGAGATTATGGTCTTGAAGAGATCGCAGTTGAGTATGAAGGCAAGGAACCTCCGCCTTCAAGAATGAAATATCTTATTGACAGGGCAAGAAAAGAAAATATTAAGATCATTTTTGTTCAGAAGGAGTATGATAAGAAGAATGCAATTTCAATTGCTGATGAGATAGGGGCAGAATTAAAAGTTATTGACCCTTTGTCGGAAGATTGGGAGAGTACTACTTTGGAGATTATCACATCGGTTTATATGAGTTTTACTTTAAGCAGGAAATAGGAGAAGATTATGGCTCGTCTATTTGAGATGAATTCATTGTCAGTGTCTTACGGAGGAGATCCGGTGCTTGAGAATGTAAATTTTTACGTTGAGGAGAATGATTTTATAGGAGTTATAGGTCCTAACGGTGGAGGAAAGACAACACTTTTAAAAGTAATCCTTGGTCTTCTGGAGCCTATAAGCGGTAAACTTGCTTTTAACAATAAGCTTCTGAATTCACGCAGTATAGGTTATCTTCCTCAGATTTCAACAGGGGACCTGAACTATCCGGTGACTGTTATGGATGTGATACTATCAGGTCTTATGATAAGGAAAAGCACTTTGTCAAGGATGTCATCGGGTGACAAAAAAAAGGCATTTTCAGTTATTGATGAGCTTGGAATAAGGGATCTTGCAAACACCTCGCTGAATGAATTGTCAGGAGGCCAGCTGCAAAGGGTATTTCTTGGGCGTGCACTGATTGGAGATCCGCGACTTTTGCTTCTCGATGAGCCAGGTAACTTTGTCGATTCAACATTCGAAAATGATTTTTATGAGAAGCTGAAGGACCTGAATTCCAGGATGGCAATACTTATGGTATCGCATGATGTCGGAACTATCTCACAACATATCAAATCATTTGCCTGTGTTAACCGCAGTCTTCATTATCATCCTTCACATGAGATCACCAATGATGATCTGTTTGCATATGGCTGTCCTATACAGCTGATTGCCCATGGAGTAGTGCCTCATACAGTTCTCAAAATACATCAGTAGTGGAACAGAATATTTTTCAATATGATTTTATTATCAAAGGTCTTCTGGGGGCATTGTTTGCCAGTATAACAGCGGGTTTTGCCGGTACTTATATTGTTTCGAGGAGGATGGTTTTTTTAAGCGGTGGTATAACGCATGCATCATTCGGGGGAATAGGAATAGGATATTTTATCGGCATAAATCCTGTTCTGGGGGCTGCCATTTTCGGAATATTTTCAGCACTTGGTGTTGAGTATCTTTCAAGCAGACAAAAAATAAGGGAGGACTCAGCTATAGGCATTTTATGGGCTTTTGGAATGGCAATAGGTATAATATTCATTTATCTTACCCCTGGATACAGCCCAAATCTTATGAGTTACCTTTTTGGGAGTATCCTCACGGTTTCTCTCGCTGATATAACTGCACTTGGAGTTATGTCGGTAGTGCTGATACTGTATTTCATTATATTCTACAGAACTATACTTTATATTTCATTTGATGAATCATATGCAAGGACTTACTCCTCGTATGTGGATATATTCAAATATATAACCACATCGCTTATAGCTCTTACCATTGTTCTTAATATAAGGATGGCTGGAGTAGTATTGGTACTTTCTCTGCTTACAATACCTCCAAATATTGCAATGATCTTTACAAGAGTATACCTCAGAATTGTATTATGGTCAGTTGTGGCAGGATTTGTGGGCACAGCAACAGGATATGCCATTTCATACTTCGCCGGCTTACCGGTTGGAGCAACCATTATCTTTACCCTTGTTATTATCTGGGTGATTGTTAAAAGCTTCAGCCTTATTTCGTTAAGGATAAAAGAGATGAATAAAAGCAGAAAGAGGTAACCTTGGATAATATTTTAAATGCCAGTAATAATTTATTTAAAACACATATGGATTACGATCTCATAATTATCGGTAGCGGACCTGGAGGTTATGTTGCAGCCATAAGAGCATCACAGCTGAAAATGAAGGTTGCAGTTGTTGAAAAAGCTGAACTTGGCGGAATATGTCTCAATTGGGGTTGTATACCTACAAAATCATTGCTTAAGAGTGCTCAGGTGTTTGATTATCTTACACATGCCTCCGATTATGGTATAGCAGTTTCCGGAGAAGTCAAACCTGATTTCGCTGCAATGATAGCCAGAAGCAGAAGCGTGGCTGAAGGCATGAGCAAAGGAATTCAGTTCCTGTTCCGAAAGAACAATATTGTTCATCTTAAAGGTTATGGAAGGATTTCTTCATCTGGTTCAGTTGAAGTTGAGGAGCCTGGAGGGATTAAAAAGAATTATACTGCAAATAATATAATTCTGGCCACCGGAGCAAGGTCGAAAGAACTTCCAAACCTGAAACAGGATGGCAAAAGGATTATCGGATATCGTGAAGCAATGACTCTTCAGAACCAGCCTGAATCGATGGTGGTTGTGGGTTCAGGAGCCATAGGGAGTGAGTTTGCAGCCTTTTACCAGGCTATTGGCACCAGTGTGACCCTTGTGGAATTCCTTCCAAGGATAGTCCCGAATGAAGATGAAGAGGTCTCAAAGCAGCTTGAGAGATCATTTAAGAAGACGAAAATGAGGATTATGACTGATTCCTCTGTGGAGTCGGTCGATACCTCAGGCAAAAAATGCAAAGTGGTTATAAAGACACCAAAGGGTCATGAGATTATAGAGACTGATTTAGTTTTCTCTGCTGTGGGTGTTACAACAAATATCGAAGATATAGGACTTCAGAAGCTGAACGTTAAGACAGAAAAAGGTAAGGTGCTGGTTGATGAATTTTACAGGACTAATGTTAAGGGGGTATGCGCAATAGGTGATATAGTGCATGGTCCGGCGCTTGCCCATGTGGCTTCTGCTGAGGGGATTATATGCGTTGAAAAGATTGCCGGACTTGAAGTGGAACCTCTTGACTATGGTAATATCCCCGGTTGTACTTATACCAATCCGGAGATAGCTTCCGTAGGGATGACGGAAGCTGCAGCCAGGGAAGCCGGTTACCAGGTAAAAATAGGGAAATTTCCGTTTACAGCATCAGGAAAAGCCAGCGCTGCAGGATTAAAAGATGGATTCGTTAAGCTCATCTTTGATTCCGAATACGGGGAATTGCTTGGAGCACATATGATTGGGGCCAATGTTACTGAAATGATTGCGGAAATTGTTGTTGCAAGGAAACTTGAGACAACTGCTCATGAGCTCATTAAGTCAGTTCATCCTCATCCGACAATGTCGGAAGCTATAATGGAGGCAGCAGCGGCAGCTTACGATGAAGTGATACATCTTTAAGGGTGAAACGCAACCTTTTTTTTGTCAGAATCATCAATCTTTTAGAGAAAACTGGTATTTGAGATAATTATTTTATAATTTTATCTGTTCAAAGACGATTGCACTTGTCAGAGATCAGAGAAATAATAAAAGGTTGTCTTGAAGGAAGCAGGAGAGATCAGGAACTCCTGTACAGACGTCATGCGCCAAAATTATATGGCGTATGTCTGCAGTATTCAGGAAATGATGATGAAGCAAAGGACATTCTCCAGGAGGGCTTTATAAAGATTTTTGAAAACCTGCGGAATTATAAATTTGAGGGTTCTTTCGAAGGCTGGATGAGAAGAATAACCGTCAATACGGCCCTTGAGAAATACAGAAGCCGTAACAACTTGTATAAGGTCGAGGATATTGACCAGATTGCAGAGACTGATTCTGAACCGGATACAGAGGATTACAGCGGTCTCGAAGCTGCGGACCTCCTGGATATCATCAGGGAACTGCCGCCAAAATACAGGATGGTTTTTAATCTCTATGCAATAGAGGGTTATTCTCATAAGGAGATAAGCAAAATAGTAAATATCTCTGAGGGTACATCAAAATCGAATCTTTCGAGAGCACGAATAATTTTACAAAGAAGGGTTGGATCATATACAGGTTTAAAGAAGAAGGTAGCGAATGGCTGACAGAAAGGCAAATATTGATCTGGTCTTCAGAAACGGATTAAAGGATTATGAAGTACTTCCGCCTCCGGAGGTATGGGAGAATATTCACCCTTCCATACATACAGGGCAGAAAAGCAGTTATATACCATTATTTAAGGCTGCTGCAGCTGTAGGTGTCGTTGTTACACTGAGTATTGCAGCATACCAGTGGGGAGAGAGGATCTCAAATGATCAGTTAAATGAATTGGTAGCTGCAAATCAGGAATCAGTTTCTCCTGAAGTTAGTTTTGTAAATCCTCCTGTATCGAATCCCATTGTGAACATAAAGCGAAAGAGTGGTTCTGATATAAACATTGAGAAGGCAGAGAAAACTGGTGATCCTGATGTCGTTCTGGCAGAAACTCTTTCCGAAAGTAACAATATCGGAGTCTCATTAAATCTGAAGACAGAGAGTAGCTCATTACCTGGCATTCAGGATCCATTATCCGTTAAGTATGCTAAGGTGACTTCACCCGAACTTGAGGCAGTGACTTACCAGCTTTTACAGGAGAATATTGAGGCACCCGAGATACAGAGATGGTCCGTTTCTGCAATCGCTTCGCCTACATATTACTCACAGTTTTCTTCTTCAGGTAATGAGCTTGCACAACAGGTTATGGAATCGGATCAGACAAGGGTTTCCTATACCGGTGGTGTTGGCCTATCTTACAAGATAACAAGCAGGTTCAGCATACAGTCAGGTCTGTACTATTCATCACTTGGACAGGAAGTAGGAGGTGTAAATGCATATAGTGGCTTTAAGCAGTATGATAATTCCAAGAGCGGCCATAATTTTGAGATATTAACAGCTAATGGAACTGTATTTTCCAGTAATTCTGATGTATTTCTTAACTCATCCAATCTGCCGGCAAGGGTTCAGTCTTATTATACAAATGATGTATTCGACCCTGTTAAAGAAAATCTTAGTTATGTAAGCAGCACTATTTTTAAGGATCTCAGCTTCCTTGAACTCCCTTTAATATTAAGATATAAGATTGTAGACAGAAAAATTGATCTTAATGTTATTGGAGGTATGTCATATAACTTCCTGGTAAACAATTCTGTGTATGCAGTGACGGATGGTGGAAAATATCCTGTTGGAACAACCGAAGGATTAAATACAGTTTCCCTCAGCAGTTCTCTGGGTATGGGTATGGAGTATAAGCTGTCAGAGAACCTTTCACTTAACCTTGAACCTACTTTCAGATATTACCTGAATCCTTTCAATTCCACCAATTCCGGGGGCTTCCATCCCTACTCACTCGGAATTTTCTCAGGAGTATCCTATAAATTTTAAAAAGTTTACAGGTTCCCTGCAGATTGCTGCTTTAGTCTTTCTCCAAATATCACTTCAAAAGATGACATTTGCATCTTTATTATAATTTGCACTTGCCATATCTATGTCCAAAAGAGTATAATTGTTACCTTTGCAAATTGTTTCTAAACCTGATTTTGTGTTATGAGTTTGAAAAGAAGTACCATTTTTACAATATCTGCAACGACTGCAGTAACCGCATTGATACTTTTATTTGTTTTCGGATTCAGGGATTTTAGTAAAAGCGCTGAATTACCAGTGTCTGATTCATTATACTTTATTCAATCATTTAAACTACCCGATGAGCTGACATTTGCAGGAGAACGGATGCCTCTTGAAAACTTTGACACCAGAGAAAGTCTTGAAAGAGAATTACTTGTCAGCGCTTACCGACATTCGTCAACAATACTTATTATAAAAAGAGCAAACAGGTATTTACCAATGATAGAGAAGATACTGAAAAAAAATGACATACCTGATGACTTCAAATACCTGGTTGCAGCTGAAAGTGACTACAGCAATATGGTCTCTCCCGCCGGAGCAACAGGATTCTGGCAGATAATGCCTGAAACCGGGAGGGAGCAGGGGATGGAGATAAATACAGTGGTTGATGAAAGGTATCATATTGAAAAATCAACACAATTTGCCTGTGACTATTTCAGTAAGTCATATCAGAAGTATGGGAACTGGACACTTGCTGCAGCTTCATACAATGGAGGGAGAAGGAGGATGGATGAGCAGCGTGGGATTCAGCAACAGGATAATTACTATGATCTTCTCCTTGCAGAAGAGACTGCAAGGTATATTTTCAGGGCTGTAGCCTATAAGCTCATAATTTCTGATCCTGCAGCATACGGATTTGATCTCGGGAAGGAAGATCTGTATCCTGAGCTCAAATATTTTGAAGTAAAGGTAGATACTGCTGTGGCAGATTTTTCTGAATTTGCAAAACATTTCGGGACGAACTATAAATTATTGAAATTTCTGAATCCATGGCTCAGGAAACCATATCTTACACCAAAAGCCAATAAGGTATACATGATCAAGATACCATCTGAAGGGATGCGTACTATTGAGAGGGGCGAAGCTGAAAACTGATATTTAACCGGGTGGTATAAATGAGCGAGGAGATCAGAGTTCTGGGAGCGAGGGTGCATAACCTGCAGAATATTGATGTAACAATACCCCGGAATAAGCTTGTTGTTATAACCGGTTTAAGTGGTAGCGGAAAGTCATCCCTCGCATTTGATACCATCTATGCTGAAGGGCAGCGTCGTTACCTGGAAACGCTTTCAGCATATGCACGACAGTTTCTTGGTGGTATGGAAAGACCTGACGTGGATAAAATTACAGGTTTAAGTCCTGTTATTTCGATAGAGCAGAAGACTACCAATAAGAATCCCCGCTCCACTGTAGGTACAATAACTGATATATATGATTTTCTCAGGTTGCTCTATGCAAGGGCAGGAGAGGCTTATTCCTGGGCCTCCGGTGAAAAGATGGTCAGGTATACTGATGAACAGATACTTGAACTGGTAAAAAGCAGGTTTGACGGAGCTAAAGTATATTTTCTGGCACCGGTAATAAAGGGCAGAAAAGGTCATTATAAAGAGTTGTTCGAACAACTCAGGCGAAAGGGATTCCTGCACGTCAGGATCAACAGCGAAATTAAGGAGCTGATACCGGGCATGAAGCTTGACAGGTACAAGAATCATTATATTGAGCTTGTTATTGATAAGTTCAGGGTAGGAGAAACCACCGATAAAAGATTGCACGATTCAATTATCATGTCACTTGACCAGGGTGAAGGTGTTATGATGGTTCTTGATGCTGAAGGCAAGGAACCGAGATATTTCAGCCGTCACCTGATGTGCCCTGTTACCGGTCTCTCATATAATGAACCTGCACCTCATACTTTTTCATTCAATTCACCCCAGGGTGCCTGTCCTCATTGTAACGGATTGGGAGAAGTTTCAAGCATCGACGTTGAAAAGATGATCCCCGACAGGGAACTTAGCATCAGGAAAGGAGGAATTGAACCCCTCGGAAAGTACAGAAATATCTGGATCTTCTGGCAGATTGAAGCTATTGCCGAAAAAAACGGGTTCACAATAGACACACCTGTTAAAGATATCCCGGATGAGGCCCTGAAAAAAGTATTATATGGCTCAGATGAGGTTCTGAAACTCTCAAATACACCGCTTGGGATGACCTCAAACTATTTTCTGACATTTGAGGGAGTTGTCAATTTTATAGGGAATCTTGAAACCATTAACGGATCAAAATCTTCTTCAAAGTTAAGAGACCAGTATGTTCAGTATAATGTATGCCCTGAGTGTAAAGGGACAAGACTGAAGAAAGAATCATTGTATTTCCGCATAGCTGATAAAAATATTGGAGAACTGGCATCAATGGATATTAGAGATTTGTCAGACTTTCTTGAAGGTGTTGAGAACAAAATGACCGGTAAACAAAAAATAATTGCTGCGGAGATTCTTAAGGAGATCAGAGCACGTCTTGGTTTCCTTCTTGAAGTAGGGCTGGAATATCTCTCTCTTAACAGGGGAGCCCGGACCCTTTCAGGGGGTGAGAGCCAGAGAATAAGGCTGGCAACACAGATAGGCTCAAGACTTGTAAATGTTTTGTATATACTTGATGAACCAAGCATCGGATTGCATCAAAGAGATAACCGTCGCCTGATAGCAGCCCTGAAGCAATTACGCGATGCCGGCAATTCCGTTATTGTAGTTGAACATGATAAAGAGATGATTTGCTCTGCCGATCATGTTATAGATATGGGGCCGGGAGCCGGCGTTCATGGCGGTCTTGTTGTGGCAGACGGCAATCCTGATGAAATAATGCAGGCAGATACAATAACTTCAAAATATCTGAATAAAAGTAAGAAGTTCAGCCTCCCGGATAGAAGAAGAGACGGGAATGGTAAATTTCTTACTCTTACAGGGGCAAAAGGTCACAACCTTAACAATGTTGAGCTTACCTTGCCACTTGGGATATTTGCCTGTATAACAGGAGTTTCCGGAAGTGGAAAATCTTCGCTGGTAAATCAGACCCTTCATCCTGCGCTTGCAAAAAAATATCATAATTCCGGTAAGTCTCCGCTTCCTTACAAGGACCTTAAAGGAATAGAACATCTCGACAAGGTGATCGAGGTCAGCCAGTCACCTATTGGAAAAACTCCGCGCTCTAACCCTGCAACCTATACAGGTGTCTTTACAGATATAAGGAAATTATTTGAGCAGACTACTGAGGCGAAGATCAGGGGCTTTAGTGCCGGACGTTTCTCATTTAATGTAAAAGGAGGAAGATGTGAAGGCTGCGAAGGAGCAGGAATGAAGACCATCGAAATGAATTTCCTTCCTGATGTTTATGTTCATTGCACTGAATGCAATGGGAAACGATATAACCGCGAGACACTTGAGGTAAAATATAAGGGAAAATCAATCAGCGATGTACTTGAAATGACTGTAAATAATGCAGTTGAGTTTTTTGCTAATGTTCCTTCTATATATCACAAAATAAAAACATTACAGGATGTGGGGCTGGGTTATATCAGGCTGGGTCAGCAGTCAACCACACTTTCGGGTGGTGAAGCCCAGAGGGTTAAACTGGCAACAGAACTTGCCAGAAAGGATACGGGTAAAACACTATATATCCTTGATGAACCAACAACCGGATTGCATTTTGAAGATGTGAGGGTATTACTTGAGGTTCTTAATAAACTTGTCGATAGAGGTAATACTGTGATTGTAATAGAACATAACCTTGATGTAGTGAAGATGGCAGATTATGTTGTCGACCTGGGCAAGGAGGGGGGAAAAGCAGGAGGAAATATTCTTTTTTCAGGCACTCCCGAAAAGCTTGTAAAATGCAAGGATAGCTATACCGGAAAATACCTGAAACCGGAACTTCAGGCATGAGAATTTAATTATATTTGAGATATTTTAATTTCAAAACAAGGAGAAAATGGAGAAACCTGCCGATCTGATTAAGGATGCATTTGACATGAAGACATGGAACGAGATTCATATTACTGATTCATGGAGAGTTTTTAAAATAATATCTGAGCTTGTTGAAGGTTTTGAGAAGCTCTCGAGGATAGGCCCGTGCGTCTCTATTTTCGGTTCAGCCAGAACTCATTACAATGACAAATACTATAGGCTTGCAGAAGATATTGCTTATAAACTGACTCAGAATGGCTATGGTGTTATTACCGGGGGCGGCCCAGGTATTATGGAAGCAGCAAACAAGGGAGCAGTGCGGGGGAATGGCAAATCGGTCGGAATAAATATCGACCTTCCTTTTGAGCAACACCCCAATTCATACATTGATCCGGATAAGCTCATTACTTTTGATCATTTTTTTGTAAGAAAAGTTATGTTCATGAAGTATGCCCAGGGCTTTATTGTCCTTCCGGGTGGCTTTGGTACTTTCGATGAACTTTTTGAGGCTATCACTCTGATACAGACAAGGAAAATCGGTAAATTCCCCATCATCTTAGTTGGGAAGAAATACTGGAAAGGACTGGTTGAATGGATCAAAGAGGTGATGCTGGAGAAGGAGGAGAATATCTCTTCTGAAGATATGAAGCTTTTCAGCCTGGTGGATACATCAGAAGAGGCAGTAGATGCTATCGTGAAATTCTACTCCAGATACCTCCTGAGTCCCAACTTCTGATTATTGCTTACGGAGTCGATCCATCTCACGGGAGGCGTCTTTCCGCTTTAGTGTTTCACGCTTGTCGTATTCTTTCTTACCTCTGGATATTGCAATTTCTGCTTTTGCCAGACCTCTGTCATTAATGAATATTTTAATAACGACAATCGTTAATCCGGTCTCCTTAACTTTTCTCTCTATCTTTCTAAGTTCTCGTGCGGTTAGCAAAAGTTTCCTGTCTCTCAGCGGATCATGATTATTCAGATTGCCCCACCAGTATTCAGCTATATGCATACTTTTAATATAAAGCTCTCCGTTACTGAAATAACAGTAAGAATCAGCAATGGTCACTTTCCCCAGCCTTATCGATTTTATTTCAGTGCCCGATAGTTTAATCCCTGCAATGAACTTCTCAAGGAACTCATAATCATGAGAAGCCTTCTTATTCTTAATTGAGATATTGTCCGGGCTTCCTTTCATGAATTATTGTTATGAATGAGGGCCAAAATTAATTAATTTTAATGTAAATTGCTTCTATTCTAAAAGATCATCTGCTTGGATCCTGAAATATCAAAGGAATATGACCTGGTGATTGTTACCGGTCCTACTGCTTCTGGCAAAACCTCGCTTGCAGTTTCCCTCGCACATTCTCTTAAGGGAGAAATAGTAAGCGCTGACTCACGACAGGTTTACAGAGGAATGGACATTGGAACAGGCAAAGATTATAATGACTATATCATAGATGGAAAAACAATTCCATATCATCTGATTGATATTGCTGATCCCGGATATAAATACAACGTTTTTGAATATCAGCGCGACTTTTTTAAAGTTTATAAATTACTGAAGGAGAGGAATGTATTTCCTGTTGTATGCGGTGGGTCAGGCATGTATGCAGATAGTATTATTACAGGGTATAAGATGGTAGAAGTCCCTCCTGATACAGGGCTCAGGAGAAGACTTGAGAAAAAATCGATGGAAGAACTTACAGGTATTCTGTCGGCAATGAAAAACCTCCATAATACGACTGATATTGATAATAAGAAACGGGTTATCAGAGCTATTGAAATTGAACATTACAATAAGAACCGTAAAGCACACATCAGCGATATTCCAAGAATTAATTCGCTTGTAATAGGAGTGAATCTCCACAGGGACTTAAGACGCAGAAATATTACCAGAAGGCTTCATCAGCGTCTTGAAGCGGGATTGGTTGAGGAAGTAAAGAGACTTATCAGTTCAGGTGTACATGCCGATATGTTGATCTATTATGGTCTTGAATATAAATATATTACTCATTACCTGATGGGTAAGCTAAGCTACGATAAAATGGTCACCGACCTTGAAATTGCCATTCACCAGTTTGCAAAAAGACAGATGACCTGGTTCCGTGGTATGGAAAAAAAAGGTACCAAAATCCATTGGATAGATGGGGAATTGCAAATGGATGAGAAGGTTGGTATGGTAATAAATCTTTTAACCCACGATAAGATTATTGCAGAGTAAGCTGAAAGAGTAGTAAGTCGATAGCCCGAAAAGTCTGAACTTTAAAGAGTGTTCTACCTGAGATACGTGTCAATCCACTCGAAGAATTCCCGCTGCCAGACTATAGCATTCTGAGGTTTTGTGACAAAATGATATTCATCCTCAAAGTAAAGTAAGCGGCTGGGAATCCCTTTCAGCTGTGCTGCCTGAAATGCCTCCATGCTCTGGGTATATGGAATCCTGAAATCATTGGCTCCGGTAATGATCAGAATAGGAGTATCCCAGTTATCAACCATCAGGTGAGGAGAGAATTTATAACTTTCAGGAGTGTTCCAGTAGGGTCCTTCAATATCTTTATCAGGAAACCATAGCTCTTCAGTTGATCCATACCAGCTTGTAAAATTGAACATTCCGCAATGAGAGATGAAGGCTTTGAACCTTCCTCCATGCATGCCGGCAAGATAAAAAACTGAATATCCTCCATAGCTTGCCCCCACAGCGCCAACTCTGTTTTTATCAACAAACGGTTCTTTTACCATAGCATCAGTTGCATCAAGATAATCCTGTATGTTTGCACCTCCGTAATCACCGGATATCTGCTCTTTCCATGCCTGTCCGAATCCTGAGTTTCCTCTTCGGTTAGGAGCTATTACTATATAACCCTTAGCTGCCATCATCTGATAGTTCCATCGGTAAGACCAGCTTTGTCCCAAAGGCCCCTGGGGTCCTCCCTTGCAGTAAAGAATAGCAGGATATTTCTTAGATGGATCGAAATCCGGAGGATAGATGACCCACATCTGAAGATCCTTCCTGTCTTTTGTCCTGATGTAACGTTCCTCCACCCTGCCCATCTTAACAAATTCATAAATATGCTTATTGATAGATGTAAACTGACTTACAGAACCTGATTTCATATCCACAACAGATATCTCATTTGCCATTGACATCGAAGCGATTCCTGAAATAAGCACTCCTGATTTCAGGTTCAGAGGACCAAGGTCATGTATCCCTTCAGTCACTTTGTCAACACCTTTTTGTGATAAATTAGTCCTGAATATCTGGGTAGTACCAAGGTAAGCACAAGTGAAATATATATTCTGATCATCCGCCCAGTTGATATTTTCAACATCAAAATCCCAGCCTCGTGCAAGCCAGGTTCTCTTACCTTCCCTGATGTCATAAAGGAAGAGTCTGTCAAGATCAGCTTCATAGCCATCCCTCTCCATGCTCTGATAGGCGATCTTCAGACCATCGGGAGAAAACACAGGGGATTTATCGTATCCCTTATTACTGTCGGTTATATTTACCTCCCTGGATGTTTTTAATTCATAAAGATAAATATCTGAATTTGTACTTCTTGCATCAGCCAGACCATTAAGTTTTTTGGACGTATATGCAATATATTTCCCGTCAGGGCTCCATGAAATTTCACGCTCATCAAAATATGGTGAGGTAGGGGATTCATATCGTTGGCCTTCCATTATGTCTTTTGGATCTTTTACCTCACTGCCATTGAATGAAGCGATAAAAATATGACTGTATGAATAGTCGCTCCAGTAATTCCAGTGTCTGTACATGAGGTCGTTAATAATCCTGACTTTTGCTTTTGGCAGGTCATGCTTTTCATTGGCCGTTTGATCAATCTTGACCCTTCTGGTAAAATATAGCTTATTTTCGACAGGAGAGATTGAATATATTTCAAAGTTGCTAAGCCCGGTTACGGTTTTCTGGTCAGATCCGTCAGGCTTCATGGTATAAAGTGTTCCCTTGTTTACATACGCTATTGATTTCCCGTCATTAAACCACTGGGGTGAGGAGCCGCCCCCTGTGGTAAGCTGGACAGGATCTCCTCCTGATACTGATACCTTGTATATGTTTGTAATCCGAGTCTCTGTCTCAACATCTATATCTGTAACAGTATATATAACATCTGATCCGTCAGGTGAAAGAACGAATGATCCCAGACGCCTGAATTTCCAGAGTATTTCCGGCGTCATTACTCTTCCGTCTTTCTCCTGTGCTGTGAGGAAATCATTTATTTGTTTTGCTGTATCCTCTGCAGGTAAAGATTCCTGCCTGCATGCAGCTGCCAGCACTGCAAATAAAATAAAAACAGGGAAAAGATGTTGTTTCATGATTTGACAGGGTTTATTTATTTTTTCAGGGCTTCTGAGACTTTTGTCTTAAGCTCATCATAAAGTTCCGGATTGTCTTTAATTATCTGTTTAACAGCATCACGACCCTGTCCTAACTTTGTGTCGCCATAGCTGAACCAGGATCCGCTTTTTTTAACAATTTCAAAATCAACACCCAGATCAACGATCTCTCCAAGCTGTGAAATTCCTTCGCCGTAAAGTATATCGAAATCAGCCTTTTTGAATGGTGGAGCAAGTTTATTCTTGACTATTTTTACCCTTGTCCTGCTGCCAATTATCTCTTCACCCTCTTTCAACTGTGCTGTTCTGCGGATGTCAAGCCTTACCGAGGCATAGAATTTCAAAGCATTTCCACCGGTAGTAGTTTCGGGGTTTCCAAACATTATACCTATTTTGTCTCTTAACTGGTTAATGAAGATACAGGAAGTATTTGTTTTGTTAATGTTTGCAGTGAGCTTTCGAAGTGCCTGTGACATCAGTCTTGCCTGAAGACCCATCTTGGAATCGCCCATTTCTCCTTCAATTTCGGCTTTGGGAGTGAGAGCTGCCACGGAATCGATTACAATTACATCTATAGCTCCTGATCTGATAAGGTTATCTGCAATCTCAAGAGCCTGTTCCCCATTGTCCGGCTGTGAGATGAGCAGGTTTTCCACATCGACACCAAGCTTTTCGGCATAGTTACGGTCAAAAGTATGCTCTGCATCGATGATTGCAGCAATACCGCCATTTTTTTGTGCTTCAGCTACTGCATGAATTGCCAGTGTCGTTTTACCTGAAGCTTCAGGTCCATAAATCTCAATAACCCTTCCCCTTGGCAGACCTCCGATACCAAGGGCTGCATCCAGTCCGATAGATCCGGTTGATATTACCTGTATATCTTCAATTGCCTGATCCCCAAGTTTCATAATTGTACCCTTGCCGAAATCCTTTTCAATCTTTCCGAGGGTAACCTCAAGAGCTTTTAGTTTCTCTTTGTTTATTTCCTTTCTTTCCTTGCTCATATGATTTATTATTATTTATATAGATCGAGTATCTGTTCTGTATGGCCTGAGGTGTTAACCTTAGTGATGATCTTTTCAATTACTCCGTTTTGATCGATGATGAAGGTAGTTCTGATCACTCCGAAATAGCTTTTACCATACATCTTTTTTTCACCCCATACACCGTATTCATTCAGAATTTTTTTTGATTCATCAGCAATTAGCGGGAATGGCAGCGAATATTTACTGGCAAAATTTTTATGTGATTTTTCACTGTCGGGGCTGACACCTATGACAGCAAAACCTTTTTTCAGAAGAGCAGAGTGGTTATCCCTCAGGTTGCATGCTTCTGCTGTACATCCTGGAGTATTATCCTTTGGATAGAAATAAAGCACAACTTTTTTGCCTTTGTAATCTGTTAATTTTAACTTATTGCCACTCTGGTCAATACCTTCAAATACAGGAGCTTTCGAACCCTCATTTAAATTTGCCATAGTATATTCAATTTTGTTATTAGCGGTAAATTTACGAAGTTTGAACTGTAATAAATATAAAACAGGTTTTTTGTTATCAACACGAATCACGGAATATTGTTCCATCACTAAGGCAAACAGGCTGTTTATGTTTTTGGCAGTTGGAGACATGGTGAAAATAATGAATTTTTTTAAAATTTTCATACTTTTTCTTTTAATAATATTCGGATTATCTGAGGCAAAACTTTATTCCCAGAATGTTAATCCAAAGCCATCACGCCAGTCTTCATTGGAGGCTTTTACAAGCGGAGAATATGGTAAAGCTTATGATGAATTCAATGAACTTTTAAAGACTTATTCCAAAGATCCTCTGTATAAATACTATGCAGCAGTATGCCTGGTTAAGCTTGAAAGAAATCCTGCTGAGGCAGTAGCTTTGCTTCAGCAGGCTCTCAAAACAAATACAGCTTCAAGGCCACTGCCTTCGGATGCTCTTTTTTATCTTGCAAGAGCCCAACATCTTAATGGCGATTTTAAAGAGGCATCAGGTACATATAATAAATACAGTGATCAGGCGGGCAGGAAACTCTCGAAGGAACAGGGTGTGTCAGAATTTATTCAGCAATGTTCCGATGGAAAAGGAGCATCAGAAAAGGTTTATGAGAAACCTGCTGAGAGTGTCACTGATGTTGTAAAGCCTGAGGTTGCTGATCCTGTTGTCCCAATAACTGATGTTAAGAAGGAAGAGGTTATGGAGGATACACTTCCTGAAAAAGAGCTGCTTCCCGGGAAATATTCATTTATCCTAGACGAAGCGCTGGCTTATCAGTTTATGGCCGATTCTGTAAACAATCTTATCACAATCAAGAAGCAGCAGCTTGATAAGATGCCTAATGATGAAAAGGCTGCCGCCAGGAGAAAAATTGCAGATTATGAAAAACTTGCTGCTTCATACCAGAAATCGGCTGACGAGAAGTATAAAGCGGCACATATTGCAATGAATCCTGAAGAATACAAAGAGGATAAGGTGGTGCGGGAGCCGGAAAACAAGCCTGCTAAATTAGCTGATAACCAGGCTGATATGAGTGCTGAAAAAATAAATATACCAGCTGACACTATTGAAATATTCTCCTATTTTAAGATACTTGACAAACCTGTGAATGACCCTAAAGAGAAGATTGAGATAGACCCTGAAGTGCCGGAAGGATTGATATACAGGATTCAGGTGGCAGTTTTCAGAAATCCGGTTTCGCCGGTATATTTCAAGGGTATTACTCCGATATATGGCTTCAGAAATGCAAATTCTGAACTTAAAACATATTATGCTGGTTTGTTCAGAAGGATGGAGGATGCCAGAAACGCTCTTGGTGAGATCAAGTCAAAAGGATTCAAGGATTCCTTCATTTCATCATTCTTGGGAAAAAAACAGGTATCAGCAGACAGGGCTGCAGTGTTGGAAAAAGAGTGGGAGCTGAAACCTTTTGAAAGAACTGTTAACCAGAAACCGGTTGTTATGCCGACAGATACTCTGCCACCTACACTTGTATTCAGGGTTGAGGTAATGAGGGTATTGAAACCGGTTAAACCGGATGTTATTGAGACAATTACGACTCTTGCAGGAAACAGAGGCCTGGATATTCTGACGCTTGAAGATAAGAAAGTTGTATATTTGATAGGGAATTTTATTACTTTTGACAGCGCTGCCGAGTATGCCGATCTTATTGTCAGGAACGGTTATCGTGATGCAAAAGTGGTAGCATGGCTGGGAACAAAGGAGATGCCTGTTGAAACGGCAAAGCAGCTTTTTGAATACCTGAAATGAAAGAAAGAACATTACATAGAAACGACAAGCTCAACAGTGGAGGCGAATCAGCTTCACTTATCCTTTATAATGATGATGTAAATACTTTCGAGCATGTTATCAAGTCACTTGTCGAGGTATGCGGCCATGATGAGGTTCAGGCAGAACAGTGTGCTCTTATTGTTCATTTTAAGGGTAAATGCGAGGTCAGGCTGGGCTCAGTGGAGGTGCTTAATACCATGAGCCGCTCTCTCAATAAAAAAGGACTCAATTCAAAGGTTGATCTGCATGTTTAGCAGGCCTGCTTTCCAGGGGGAAGACAGATTATTTTTCATTACATCCGTCCTTCCATGATTAAATGAGAATTTTCTTCTCTCCGACCGGATAATCATTTCTGTTAATTGCAAGTATCTGTCCAATCGGATTGATAATTTATATACTTTTGCCCATTATTAACAGATAGATATTTTATGCTAATAAGAACTGATCCTGCAATCTGGCTTAAAGACTTGTTTATTAAAACCGGATTAAGTTACAGCCTTTCTTCATTATTTAGTACAATTGCACTGGTGATGATTGTCCTGCTGGTAAGCTGGCTGACAAACGTGATAGCTAAATTCATTATTTCCAGGGTTGTCACCAGGATCTTACACCGGACCAAATCAACCTGGGCCGATATTTTTCTTGAGAATAAGGTTTTCAGCAGAATGTCTCATTTCGCTCCTGCATTTGTAATCTGGTTTTCAGCCGGATGGGTACTGGAGGCATATCCCCTGTGGATGGTTTTTGTTCACAAGGTGGCATATGTTTATATGGTTCTTGTTGCTACAATAATAATGAATTCCTTTATTGAATCCTGGCACAAGATTTATAATACACTTCCTATCGCCCAGCACAGACATATCAAAGGGTATGTTCAGCTTTTAAAGATATCTGTAGTTGTTTTAGCAATCCTCATCATCATTTCAGTAATTTTCAGAAAGGATATTACCAGTATCCTTGCCGGCCTTGGTGCAATGGCAGCAGTGCTGATACTGGTATTTAAAGATACACTTCTGGGTCTGGTAGCCAGTATTCAGCTGTCGGTTAACAAGATGCTTTCTGTGGGTGACTGGATCACCATTCCGGCAAAGGAAGTTGATGGTACAGTAACAGATATCAGCCTTAACACCGTCAAAGTTCAGAATTTTGATAAAACAATTATAACCATCCCTACTTATTCACTGGTAAATGAACCTTTCCAGAACTGGAGAGGAATGGAGGAGTCGGGTGTAAGACGTATCCGGAGAGCTATCTTTATTGATATGCGCTCGATAAGGTTCGTTGATGCTGAATTTAAGGCAAAATTATCAAAGTATCCCTTACTCAATGAATATTTTGAAAATAGTGACAGGAATTCATTGGACAGCCCGTCCGATACTAACGCCAATTCACCGTTCTTTGACCATTCAGCCCCTACAAACCTTGGGCTTTTCAGATATTATATGGAGAGTTATCTTCGTTTTCATCCTTCAATAGATCCTACCCAGACTTTGATTCTGCGGCACAGAGATCCTGAAGGAGACGGATTGCCTCTGCAACTTATTGCTTTTACAAAGAACAATCAACTCGTCCCTTTTGAAAATATCCAATCTGAAATTTTTGAACACCTTCTTGCAATTATTGACGAATTTGGGCTGAAGGTTTATCAGCAGGCAACTGGTGATGACCTTCTGAGCATTACAGGTGGAAAGTGAGTACTTATAATAAATAACTATACCAATGGCAGACCTGAACACAAGAATCAGCGATTTTATCTGGAAAGATCGTAACGAGAGAAATTTTACCGGCAAAAAAGATCCTTTCTGGGAATCACTTGTCAATGCAGGTACGGAACTCTGGCTCGATACCGGGGACATGCAGGAGGCAGAGGCAAACTGGACAGATGAGATGAGCGCTCTGACAACAAATAATACTCTTCTGAACAATGAGATACAGAAAGGTATTTATGATGTCTTTATCTCCGAGGCTAAGGCTGTAGTAAGGGATCTTCCGCTTGAAGAGAAGGTAAAGGAGATTGCGTTTATTCTTAATGCAAGGCATGGTCTGAGACTTGCCTCACGGTTCGGAGGATATGTCAGTGTAGAGCTGCATACTGATACTGCACATGATATTAAAGCTATACAGTATTATGGGAAGAGATTGCATGAGATTTGTCCTGATCAGTTTATTGTAAAAGTACCCTATACTGCTGAGGGACTTTTAGGTGCAAGGATGCTCAAAGATGCAGGAGTAAAGATCAACTTCACTCTTGAATTCAGCGCCCGTCAGAATGTCCTTGTGACAAGGCTTGCCAGACCCGATTATCTGAATGTTTTTCTCGGCAGGATAGGTGCATATATGATCAATAATAAGCTGGGTGATGGATCAGGTGCTGGTGAGATGACAGTCATTGCATCACAAAACTGGGTAACCGGTTTATCTGCAGAGAATCCCTGGCAGACAAAACTGATCGCAGCAAGTCTGCGTAATCATAATCAGCTTGATCTTCTTGCCGGCACCGATGTATTTACAATGCCACCAAAAGTTGCTGCAGCCGGACATCAGCAACTTAAAGATAAATTTAAATCGAGAATGCATGAGAATTATGAGATCAGCATTTTTGACTCAGTAAGGGATTCAGGTGTTGAAAAGTTCTGGGAGGTGGATAATAAGGTGCTCAGATTCTCCGGGATTATTTCTGAGAAAGTCCCGGCATCAGGAACAGAACTGATTCATATTGCCCATGATGAGGGTTGCGAAGATATGTTCCCCACTCTTACTAAAGAGGAAAAAGGATATATTCTTTCAGATGGTAAGATACCGGTCCATTCAAGATGGGAAAATAAGATAAAAGACGGGAAAATAGCTCCGGACACCTTACTCACTCTTGCCGGACTGGCTTCTTTTACTTCCGACCAGAAGATGCTTGATGAAAGGATAAGAAATATTATTGGTTAAGACATTAATCCGCGTTGTCTCAATATCTCATACAGCATAATACCTGATGCAACGGATACATTAAGTGATCCTATCGAACCCGTCATGGGAATTCTTACCTGGTTATCGGCCAGTGAATTAAGCTCACGGCTTATGCCTTTGTCTTCAGAGCCCATAATTAAAACTAAGGGACCGCTTAGTAATGATTCAGAAACGATCTTGCCGGATTTTTCCCCGGCACATATCACTTTAAGTCCTGATTCTTTAAGGTATTCAATAGTGCGGACCAGGCTTTTCTCCCTGCAGACAGGAAATGAATGAAGTGCTCCTGCAGAAGTTTTAATAGCATCAGCGGTAATCCTTGCTGAACCCTTTTCAGGAATAATAATAGCATGTGCACCAAGACATTCTGCAGTCCTGACTATGGCTCCGAAATTTCTCACATCAGAAACACCGTCAAGAGCAATTAAAAGGGGGTCCTCACCTTTTTCGTATATGCCAGGAAGGAGGTTTGTTATACTCTGAAATTCCACGAGAGCCAACCAGGCCAGTACCCCCTGGTGATTCTTTCGGGTAACAAGCTCTATTCTTTCCAGCGGAACTATCTGATATACAATATTGTATTCTTTCACTTCGGCCATTAGTTCATGGTAAAGGGCCCCTTGAAGCCCCTGCTTTATTAGCAGCCTGTCAATCTGTTTTCCAGCTTTGATAGCTTCAATAACAGTCCTTATGCCGAAAATACATTCCGATTCTTTCTGCATGATATTCTGATAAATTTTTTAAACACCCTCCGGGTTGTCAAGTCTGAAAACAATTCCTTTTTTCCAGCTTAAAATTGCCTGATCCCATAAAGTGATGAGAGTTTCATTTCTGCTGAGATAGTAATCATTGTCGGAAAAAATATTTTCCCTTTGTTTGAAATTGAAGAACAGGTAATCCTCTTTAACCGTGTATCTGCCTCCCCATGAAGATTTTACGACAGGCTTTCTATAACCCCATGACTCCCCTTCCTGATTTTTATAAACTTTGTCGGGAGGTCCGTATATTAAATATATCATGCCTCGTTCGGTCCTCCAGCCTTCAGTATAAGATGTAAAATACAGGTTTGCATAAACCACCCTGGTATAATATATTCTTATAAGTTCACGTGCTCTTTCTATGTTACCGCCGCATTTAATCCAGAAATCATCAAGGGCAACTTTAGGCCTTGAACTGGCCTTCATCTGGTCCAGCTCAAACTGTGAGGCAAGATATATCAGAGGCTCAATCATCTCTTCAGGAGTTGTCATGTTGGGATATGATTTCCCGAAATTAAAAAGTGTATAACCATCCTTTATGCTGCTGTCAACCGAGCATAGATAAATCCCTTTTCTGGGAAACATTATTGGCAGTGTGTCCGAAAATTGCAGGGGAACGATCCTGTCAGGATCATAATCAAGTGTCTTCTGAGGCAGCGTCATAGAAGGAGGATCAGGGACAACATCAAAAGGTTTGAAATATGAAATATATAATGAGTCGATCGGGCCCCTTGAATATTTAAGACTTAAGTATTCATCAACTCTGATTACTTTTGAGAACAGCTGGTTTTTATTGAAATAACCGAGAGTTATGAAGTTATACTTATTAAGAGGGGAAAGGGTATTAAAAGGTACAAATGACTGAGAGACAATCATGCGCAGTCGATCCAGTACCTTCAGCTCAACAAGGTACTTATTGTCGCTCTCAATCTTAAGAGGTACATTATAAAGATATTCCCTCTTATTTCCCTCCTTTATGATATTGATGTTGTAAGAGACAGTATCGACAAGCAATCGTCCTTCATTCACTCTGAAGAGTCTGGCACTGATTATAATACCGGCAGTTGGAACTCCTTCCGGGTTAGCTTCCGAGAAAAAAAGTTCATTGGACAGAAATCTTACAGTTACAGTGGCTGATTCATCCGACTGAATGCTTACAAAATAGCCTGGATTAAATGAATTCTTTGTGGGATTGTAAAGGTATGAAAGATCCTTTGTGTCAACAGTTGTCTTTGTAGTTTTGCATGATGAAAGAAATGCCGGAACTATTAAGGACAGAAGTGCAAGCAGTGAAATAATATTGGTGTTGTATTTCTTCATCCCCTTACTGTCTCTGTGGTTTCCCGGTCCACCCGATCCTGATCCTGCAAAGCTCTTTATTATCATTTTCTCTGAAGACTGAATGGTTGAAATAGCCTTTATCAATATTTTCTTTAGTAGTTTGTACAATGATATCTTCGTTAAACAACGATTCGGAAAGATAGTTTATTTCAACCGATTTAGGAGAATTTTTCATCACGAAATCAAGGTCGTAAGTGTCATTTATCCACTGCAGGTACCTGACATTATTTGTATGTAGATTAATATCCAGATCGCTGATTTTTATTTTGAATGGATCAGATTTAATCGACTCCCCGTCAGCTGCCTCCAATTTTGATGCATATCTCAGCGGAGAATCCATTGGTTCAAAGTTCCTCTTGAAATGGCTTAAGGCATTTTCCGGACGCTGAATTCTTCGGGTGGTATAATCAAGTACGAGCCATGATGATGTAGCCTGAGCTACTATTCTTCCATCAGGGAATCTTATCTCGTAGTTCCTGAGGGCAAATAACTTATCTGTTCCGTTAGGCCAGGTTTTCACAATTATTTTATCCTCCCATTTCGGCCATTGTTCAATTTCAGCATACATTCTTGAAAGAGCCCAGAACCTTTTATCCTTCATGAGATCATCCCTTCCAAAGCCGAGTGATTCAGCATGATCTGATGCAATATCCTGCATAAAGTTGAAAAGTGAAGGCATTGACAATATTCTGTCAGGTCCCATTTCATAGACATGTACCATATATTCCTTCTCAAACTGATACTCCGTCATACACCTTTATCCTTAATATATTCTTCAAGCTCTTCACTGTAAAGAGTCCATCTGTTCATCTCCTCATTAAGCCGATCCTTCAGATCCCTGTATCTGTTATAATCTGACTCCTGGGATTCCGATATACTGCCTGGCTCCATGAAGGATTTATCCACAGCCATTATTTCTGCCTCGATTTTTTCGATCAAAGACTCGGATGCTTCCAGTCTCTTTTTCAGCTTTCTCAGGTTCCGTTCATACTCCTTTCTTTCGAGGTATTTCTGCTTATTCGAAGAGTTTTCTCCTGATGGTGCTGACTTAAGGGCCATTTCCCTTTTCTCAATATCCTTCAGATTCTGCAACTTCTTCTTTCTCAGGAAGTCATATATTCCTCCAATGTATTCCTTTATCCTGTTATCTCTGAATTCATATACCTTTCCAACAATACCATCAAGGAAATCTCTGTCATGCGATACCACAATTAATGTGCCATCAAAGTTGATAAGGGTTTTTTTCAGAATATCTTTTGACCTCATATCAAGGTGATTGGTAGGCTCATCGAGAACGAGCAGGTTAATTGGTTCGAGAAGGAGCTTTACAAGGGCCAGCCTTGATCTTTCTCCACCTGACAATACCCTGACTTTTTTCTCAACATCATCTCCCCTGAATAGAAATGCGCCGAGCATATCACGGATCTTTGTCCTTATATCACCCTTTGCAACATCATCAATTGTCTGCAGAACACTCTTGTTCTCATTTAAAAGCTCATCCTGGTTCTGGGCGAAGTAGCCTATTTTTACATTATGTCCTAGTTTAAGTTCTCCAATAAAATCAATTTCCCCGGTTATTATCCTTGAGAATGTTGTTTTCCCTTCTCCGTTGCGTCCTACAAATGCTATTTTTTCACCCCGTTGTATTTTGAAGTCTATCCTGTCAAGAACTTTTAAAAGGCCGTAACTTTTCGAAAGTTCTCTTGATTCGACAACTACGGTACCTGAACGTGGCGCCGGGGGAAATCTGAGGTTAATTGCACTTGTATCCTCATCATCCACTTCCAGTCTGTCAACCTTATCGAGCTGTTTGATCTTTGACTGTACCTGAACGGCTTTTGTTGCTTTGTACCTGAACCTTTCAATAAATTTTTCAGTGTCTTCGATCATTTTTTGCTGGTTCCTGTAGGCAGCAATCTGCTGTTCTCTTCTTTCCTTCCTGAGAACCAGGTATTTTGACCAGGATGCCTTATAGTCATAGATTTTGCCAAGTGAGATCTCAATTGTCCTGTTAGTAACATTATTCAGGAATGCTTTGTCGTGCGAGACCAGGAGAACAGCACCTGAATATGATTCAAGAAAAGATTCCAGCCACTGTATCGATTCTATATCGAGGTGGTTAGTAGGCTCATCGAGAAGGAAAAGTGATGGTTTTTTCAGCAGTATCTTTGCGAGTTCGATTCTCATCCGCCATCCTCCGCTAAGCTCCTTTGTTGCCCTGTCATAATCCTTCCGCTCAAATCCAAGCCCGGCAAGGGTTTTTTCTGCTTCGGCCATATAATTATTTCCTCCCATCATCCTGTAACGTTCTTCGACAATGGTCAGATGATCACATAGCTTAAGATATTCAGGAGAATCATAGTCGTCTCTCCTTGCAATCTCAGCGCTGCAGCTCTCTATTTCATCCGAAAGATTGTTTATTTCAGCAAAAGCTGTAAGAGTCTCATTTAGCACTGTAGTGGTATCGCTCACCTTCATTTGCTGAGGCAGATAGCCAATAGAGACATCCCTCGACATGTCTATAATACCTGAAGATGGGCTCTGAAGTCCTGCAATTATTTTAAGGAGTGTTGATTTTCCGGCACCGTTCTTTCCGGCAAGCCCTATGCGGTCCTGCTCATTGATAAGAAAGGATATGCCTGTAAGCAGATCAAAGCTGCCAAATGATACTGAAATTTCCTGTACCGAGACCATGCGTCAGTGAAAATGTGTGCAAATATAATAAATCCGGTGTAAGGCTGATGGCCTGAGGCAACAGGTTGTTTCTGAATACCTGTACTATTTAAAAAATTAATAGGAGATTTTGATGAATTTCCTTGTGTGGATTTTGCCCTGCCGGTTCAGGTAAACAATATATATACCATCTTTAATCCCGGAGAGCGGGATAACCATATTTTCTTCATTGTTGATTTTTTGCGACCAGATCCTTTTTCCTGTAATTGTCTGTATATCAATGCGTTGTATGTTTTGTATATTGCTGATATTCAGATAATTATGTGCCGGAACAGGATATATAATTATATCGTCTGAAACAGATTCATGAAGACCTGTTGGTATACTCTCTTCAAAGAGCACATCATCCCAGAATGTTATGGAATTTGGAAGTGTTCTGATAATAAGGTTAAAGAAATGTGCATCTGCCGGCGCAGTTACTTCGGCAGCGTATTGAACCCAGGAATCACTGTTAAGGTATCCTGAATGAAGCAGAGGGATTGAGGCATCATCTGAAATGGAGTTTCCGTCAATATCCTTCCAATTTGACCAGATCCTGCAACCATTACCGGTTCCTGCCGGATCATTCCTGTACCAGAATGAGATAGTGTACTGGCTGCCTGGTGTGACAGGAATCAGCTGACCAAGCTCTTTTGAATCTGTCGCAGTTACCTGTTTACAGGAATAAGCGCCTGAATATATAACTGCAGAATCTTTGGTACAGGCAAGAGCCGTGGTCCATCCGTCTGGTTTATTAATTTTCTGCCATGATTCGAATCCGGGATTAGTGATCAGATTCTGAGCATTCGACTGAAATATAATAATATAGAATAGCACGAAAGTGAGTACATTTTTCATGGGTTCTGGCATTAAAAAGTTAAAATGTAAAAATTTGCTGCGAGACAAATTTCATTTACTAATTTCCGAAAAACCGGAGGTAAATGCAAGTTTTAGACAAATTAATTTTTAAACCAAGGATTTTCAAGTAGTTATGCACAGAGTTACGCTGTTTTGAACTCTGTGATTTTCTTTGTGAAACACAGTGTAATACATTGGTAAATAGATCATTAAATGTAATTTCAATAGTATTGGCCCGGAATAACTATATTTGCAGAGGTTTCAGATATTTAAAGAAAATGTTCTAAATGGAATTTAATAGGATTTCCATACCTAAAATAATAGTAATTGTTGCACTTGTATCATTCACTGCATCGTGTACCAGGGATAATGATGAACCGGTAAATTTATACCTGGTATCGGATGAGCTTATATACACATATTCGGTGAATTCTATCAACAGTATGATTGATATGGCTTCATTTCAGGATCAGAGTGTAATTTCTCTGAAGCAGTATGTTGAAAGCGATGTAAAGGTGTTCAGGATTGTTTATAAGACTACGATCGATGGTAAAGATGTAAATGCTTCAGGGCTGGTTTCTGTTCCCGTTAACAAGGGAGAGTATCCGGTTCTTTCATTCCAGAACGGGACCAATACATTAAACAACCAGGCTCCAAGCATATATCCGCTTAATAACGCATATGTACTTGTTGAGATAATTGCCTCAATGGGTTTTGTTGTTGTTATTCCCGACTATCCCGGCTTTGGAGAATCGGTCAGTATTCCTCATCCATACCTGGTTAAGGAACCAACAGTAACTTCAATTACAGATATGTTTTATGCTACTGAGGAGCTTGATGATTCAGAACTGCCTGATATAAATACTATTAACGATTATTACCTTATAGGTTATTCACAGGGAGGATGGGCAACACTTGCCCTGCATAAAGCGCTTGAGCTGGAATACAACAATGATTTTAATCTTGCCGGCAGTGTATGTGGTGCAGGACCGTATGACATAGGATTACTCTTCTCATCCATGGTTGGTGTATCCACATATCCGATGCCTGTTTATATAGGTTATATCTTCAACGCATATTCTGCTTATAATCAGATTACAAATCCTGCATCAGATATCTTCAATGAACCTTTTGCATCAAGGATAAGTACACTGTATAATGGTACAAAATCATTTGAACAGATAAACTCCCAGCTTTCAACATCCATCCCTGAACTCCTGACCTCCTCATTTATTTCAGGGTACAAGATATCTGACAATTATTCATCAGTCAGGAATGCTTTCAGATTAAACAGCATTGAGGCATGGCATAGTTACAAACCACTTCTTTTTATTCACGGCGGAAGTGATACACAGGTAAATCCGATAACTACTGAAAATATCTACAGTGAAATGATTCAGGCAGGTACTTCATCTGATATAATCAGGAAAGTTATCATTCCGGGTGCTGACCATAGTGATGGTGTCCTGCCTGCTATGATTGAAGGAATTGAGTTTCTTTATGACCTTAAGGAAAGCAGATAGAAGCAGAAAAAGGGAAATCAGTAATAAGAGTGAGCAGAAAGAAGTCAAATATCTTGCTTGAGAGGGTAAGGATAACTGATATAGGCGCTGAAGGCAATGCAATTGCCAGGGTAGATAACATGGTTGTATTTGTCCCCATGCTTATACCGGGAGATGTTGTTGATATAAGAGTTGTAAGAAAAAGAAAGAAATATCTTGAAGGCAGGGTTGTTAAGTTTCATGAATATTCATCCGACAGGATAAATCCACGATGCATTCATTTTGGTACGTGCGGAGGATGCAGGTGGCAGCATCTCCCATACCAGCTTCAGCTGAAGTTTAAGGAGAAACAGGTACGTGACAGCCTGATACGGATAGGAAAGGCTGATATCCCTGAAATGTCTCAGATAAGAGGGTCGGAAGAGGAATACTTTTACAGGAATAAGCTTGAATATACATTTTCGAACCGTCGGTGGCTTACTGATGATGAAATAAAATCAGGTCTTCCGGTGGAAAAGGAACCGGCTCTTGGATTTCATATTCCCGGATTATTTGATAAAGTGCTTGATATTAAAGAGTGCCACCTTCAGCCTGAGCCGTCAAATTCAATCAGGAACAGCCTGAGGAAATATGCTCTGGAGAATGGGCTGAGTTTTTTCGATCTTAAGGAGCAAAAGGGATTTCTCCGGAATATCGTTATCAGGAATTCGCTGGATGGCAGTGTCATGGTGATAATGGTATTTTCGCATGAAGATGAATCCAGTCGGATTGGACTTCTCGATTTTCTTTTGAATGAGTATCCTCAGATCATATCCCTTCAATATATTATAAACACAAAGAAAAACTCCTCCCTGGGAGACCAGTTACCTGTACATTACAAGGGACAGGGTTACCTGACCGAAGAAATCGATGGGCTGAAGTTCAGGATAGGTCCCAAATCATTCTATCAGACCAACACCAGACAGGGTGTCACTTTGTACAGGATTACCAGAGATTTGGCGGGACTGACCGGTAATGAAATTGTTTATGATCTTTACACCGGAACCGGAACTATTGCCAATTATCTTGCAGGTTCAGCCAAACAGGTTATTGGTATTGAATATGTTGAGGAAGCTGTTGAAGATGCGAGAATAAATTCTCAGATTAATAACATAGGCAACACTCAATTTTTTTCAGGAGACATTAAGGATGTCCTGTCAGAGAATTTCTTTCTTGTAAATGGCAGACCTGATGTCATTATTACTGATCCTCCAAGAGCCGGTATGCATGAAGATGTTATTAAATCGATACTTTTGGCTTTTCCTCAAAGAATAGTATATGTAAGCTGTAATCCCGCCACCCAGGCGAGGGATATTCAACTGATGTCGGACCATTATTCTGTTATTAAGGTACAACCGGTCGACATGTTTCCTCATACTCATCATGTAGAAAATGTTGTTCTGTTGAACAGAAGACTTAAATAAGGCCTTTTCGGTTTGAGTACTGGTTGAAAATTTATTATATTTCGTTTCATTTTTAAAAGAGTCCATTGAATGGAGATTTTTGCCCGGGATGAAAGGGATATAATTTCACTTGCAGATGATATGGAAATTAGCGACCATATTTCCAGTCTGAGATATGCCGGTATTATTCAGCATGCATTAATGCCTGACCCCAAACAGATTAAAGGAGTTATAAGCGATTTTTTTATACTTTTTTTACCCCGCGATATAGTAAGCGGCGATTTCTATTATACTTTCCGCGACCGGCAAAAGATATGTATTGCTGCCGGAGATTGTACAGGACATGGAGTGCCGGGAGCTCTAATGAGCATTTTAGGGATAAGCTTTCTGAACGAGATACTGCAATCGGGAGGGTGCACCAGAGCAAACAGGATTCTTAACCTGATGAGGGAAAAGATTATGAAAGCATTAGGTCAGACTGGTATCAGCTCTGATACAAAGGATAGTATTGATATTGGCCTGTGCCTTATAGATATTAATTCAAAAAGAATGGATTTTTCAGGAGCAGGACGTCCCCTGTATATGGTAAGGAATGGAGAACTTAAAGAATTTAAGGCAGATAATATGACACTTGGAATAGATCCTGTAATAGAAAAATCGTTTACAAATTATACTTTTCCCACTTCACCCGGTGACACTTTTTATATTTTCTCAGACGGATATTGTGACCAGTTTGGTGAACTGACCGATAAGAAGTTCAAGTACTGGAGATTCAGAGATTTGATTGAGTCTGTTCAGGGTATGAATATGACAAAGCAGTTATCTGTTCTTAAAAAAACTTTTCAGGAATGGAAGGGGAAAACACAACAGGTAGATGATGTAACGGTAATCGGGTTTCAAATTTAAACCAGCAGCCAGGATGAAACTCATAGCTTTCAAAATAAGGAATTTCAGATCGATCGTGGATTCAGGATGGCAAAACCTGTCACCTGATAATATTACCTGTCTGATAGGTCAGAATGAATCGGGAAAAACCTCTATTCTTGAAGGGCTAAGGAATTTTTATACCGGAATTATATCAGAGGATGTACTTCGGAGCGACCTGTCACTGCCCGAAGTAAGCTGCAGGTTTGCAGTACCTGACGGCTGGCTTCTTAAAATCACAGGGGATGCAGGATCTGAACTTAAAGAATTGTTGTCATCTCAGAAGGAGGTTGAACTTATAAGGGAATGGATAGCAGATCTCTCATCTGTTGTAAAAGTTGGAGGTGAAATAAGCCATTATCTCGATTCACTTGAGGACGCATGGAAACTCTATCTTGAAAACGTCATCATCGGACTTGGCGATGAGATGAGGAATATTGAATCTCTTGAATCGGCAATTTCAAAATTGAATGAGGAAGAGAAAGATATACGGCTGATAACAGGCAATGAAGGGATTAAGCTTAAGGGCTTCAAGTGGTTTGGCATGAAAAATAAGGACGAAGAGATAGGGGAGGATTCGGATAATGCTGAACTAAGGAAACGACTTAATGAATTAAAAAGAGAGAGAGAAAACAGGCTGGCTGAACTTGCTTCGAAGCATAGAATCAAGGCAGCAGGAGAGAAGTGGAGAAAGCTGAATGAAAGGTATATATCTGCTGATAACCATCTTAAAGAGTTGTCGGCACGACTTGAGGAGCGACATCAGAAAATGACACTGCTTATGCATGATTCTGATGGTGAAAATGTTCAGCAGTGGGATTCAGTACTGAATGATTTCAAAAGGACAATGGAAGAGAGAGATAACCGTCTTTCAGAACTGGATAACCATATTGCTTTTTCAGGATTTATCTTAGGTGGCAGTTATGAAGAAGAGGCCACGATAAAGGCCGGTAAAACGATAGTATCATATAAATCGGGATATAACAGCAATATGCTGGGAATGAAGTACTTTGAGTTTTGCCCTGTTATTGAGCTTTTTGAGGATTTTGGCAGTTTGCTTCCAAACAGGATTGACCTTGATGATATTGTCTCAGGTAATGAACAGGTGGAAGGCTACAAAGCAGCTCGTAATTTTCTTTCACTCGCCGGGCTTGATTATTCATTCTTCCAGCAGCAGTCGAGCAGAATACTCAAGCAGAAGATTGAAAATCTCAACCAGTCTCTTACCAGGAATTTCCAAGATTTCTGGCAGCAGTCGATTGGCCGGAACAATAAGATTCATATTCAGTTTGAGCTTGAACATTACAATGCATCCTACGCTACAAAGGCAGGAAAACCCTATCTTGAATTCTGGATCAAAGATGAAGGTGAAAGACTTTATCCTAAACAGCGAAGCCGTGGTGTGAGGTGGTTCCTTTCTTTTTACATGGAGCTAAAGGCGTCGGCCAACCTTAAAAACAGGCAACTGATATTGCTCGTTGATGAACCAGGAGTTAGCCTTCATGCACGGGCCCAGGAGGATGTACTCAAGGTTTTTGAAGATATCAAGGATAGTATTCAGGTCATATATACTACACATTCACCTCATCTTGTTGAAATTACTAAACTCCACCGTGTACTTGCAGTACAGAGAGATGATATGGACAACCTGCGAAGTACAACAAGAATTCTTGATCCTCTGAGGTTATCATCGGCAAATACTGACACCCTCACTCCTCTGCAGAGCATAATGGGTAATCCAATGTCAGGAGAGGGATTCTCGCAGAAGAGAATGAACCTTATTGTCAGTGATACCGGGACGTTCTATATGCTGAATTCCATCATGCTTCTTACAGGCTTTAAAGGCAAGATAAACCTGATACCTTCGATGGATATTTCAACTATTCCGCTCCTGTGCAATATCCTGCTGGGTTGGGGAATGGATTTTGCTGTATTGGTTTTCGATAATGAAGAGGAAAACGGCCTGGCAGAGCAACTAAAGAATACCTTTTTCAATACTGAGACTACCAGGGATATTGTTGTCAGGATCCCTAGGGGATTTGCCAATGCAGAAGATCTCTTATCGACACTTGATTTCAAGAATCATATACTGGAGAGCAGGGAAGGCATTACTGTTGCAAACTCATTATACATAAGGGAGAAGGAGATGCCCAGGAATTTTATTCTGAGCAGGTTCCTGGCATTTGTAAAATCCGGGAAAATATCATCGGAAGATCTAGATGAAGAGACCTCAGAAAATTTCAGGATGGTAGCTGACCTTCTGAAGGCTTTAAAATAAAAATTTTATTTATTTTGAACTTAATGCATGTTTTTCTACTTTTGTCGCGCTCAGTGATTTTGTTATTTGAGATATTTTCTTCCTTCGATCATTCTTTCGGAGGATAGAAGGAGAGATGGGTGAGTGGCTTAAACCAGCAGTTTGCTAAACTGCCGTATGGGTAACTGTACCGGGGGTTCGAATCCCCCTCTCTCCGCAAAGCCAAAGCAAACCATCCAGACGGAATCGTCTGGATGGTTTTGCTTTTTAAATGAACGAACAAAACTTGTTTTGTGAAGTTCATAAAAAAACAAAACCCCCTATAAGCCAATTAGCTTACAGGGGGTTTGCTTTGGCTTTGCCAGGTCCCCCCCCAGGGATCACGACCGAGGAACCAAAGGTGACGAGGTCGTAATTCCCTGATATTCACGAACTCACCCCCTGCTTTGCTTTGCGAAGCATCCCCCTCTCTGCTTGCGCAAAGAGGGGGAAACCACCTAAGCGAATAATCCCTACAGCAGCATTCCGGCCAGAGATGCTGAGATATATGATGCCATTGTTCCGCAGATCATAGCTTTAAACCCGAGATGAGCAAGATCAGCTTTTCTGGTTGGGACCAGAGTCCCAATCCCTCCAAGCTGTATGGCAATAGAGCTGAAGTTCGCAAAACCACATAATGCAAAACTGGCTATAATAACAGATTTGGAACTTAAGACACCCTGCTGAATCATAGGTGTGAGATCAGAATAAGCAACAAACTCATTGATTACCATTTTTGTACCCATGAGCGAACCGACATCCATCGACTCTGACACAGGAACACCCATTACAATGGCAAAGAGGCTGAAGAATGATCCTACAACATCTTTTAACCTCAGGTTTTCAACATCAAGACCAATACCGCTCAGGGATAATCCCGTCCATGCAAGAAAATGACCAAAATATCCGAGCAAGGCATCAACAAGGGCAATAAGTGCAATAACACCTATCAGCATTGCAATGACATTGAGGGAAATCTTCATTCCGTCGCTGGCTCCATGTGAAATAGCATCCATGAGATTTGAATGCTCTTTTTTTACCTCAAGCTTGATAACTCCTTTTGTTTCAGACTCTTCAGTTTCAGGATATACTATTTTTGATATGACAAGAGCACCGGGTGCAGCCATTAAGCTTGCTGCAAGCAGATATGATGCCGGTACTCCCATCGAGATATAAACTGCCATAACACCACCGGCAATGCAGGCCATGCTGCCTGTCATAGAAGCAAGTAGTTCAGAGCGTGTCATCCCTGAGAGATAAGGTCTGATCATAATCTGAGCTTCAACCTGTCCGACGAAGGCACTGGCAACATTTGACAAAGCCTCACTTCCACTTACCCTCATAGCCCAGTGAACAAACCTTGCCAACACAGCAATAACCCTTTGCATCAATCCCACATGATAAGCCATTGCCACCAGAACGCAGACAAAAATTATTGTTGGCAGAAGTATAAACAGGAAGACTCCGCTTTTTACTATTCCGGCAGGAAGTATTTCAGTAATTCTTGTGAGATCTCCAAAAACAAACAGTCCGCCTTCTTTTGAAAAATCGAGAAGTTTATTAATTGCTTTACCAAGCCAGTAGAAAATCTCCTGCCCCAGAGGCACTTTGAGTATAAATATTGCAAGAGTTACCTGAAGGAGCAATCCAACAGTTACCAGGCGGTAATTGATCCTTTTTCGGTTATTTGACCAGAGATATGCCAGTCCGAGAATTACAATAATTCCAAGTATTCCGGTAAATCTTCCCATGTATGATTATTTTTAGCATTTACTACCTTACCAAACTTACATCTTTTTTCTTTTGGTGAAAGTAAATCCGGAAAAAGAAATTAACTATTCCCTGTATAAACCTACCTGGCCATATTTTGGTATAGCTCTGTAAATGATTTTGGCATCAGACCTCGGAAGATATATTTTTATAAACAGATGATATTCAGGCACCCTGAACCGGATTATGCTCTTCATTGAATTCCATGCATCGCGCATCCGATATTTGAAATCAAAGATGAAGCGGCTCCAACTGTCCTGAGGCTTATCATTCTCAAGCTGGCAGATATATATTCTTGTCCCGTCAGTCATCTCAAGAATATAATTAACCGGTTCGGTAAGTGATGTATCAGGCATTATATCTGGCTTATATTCCGATGTGTCTTTGGGTGCCATCTTAATCATTACAGGTTCTTTCTTTATGGTGGCCCAGTCCCTGGCTATTTCAAACGGGTTTGACATCAGTGATAAAATAAGGTTCTCATCACCCTTAATGAATATTTTGCTGGCTTCCATTTCAGGGAACTTCACTTTATGAACAGATACACCACTAATCTCAAGATGAGCAGTGCTGTCGCCAAGATTCAGTGTAAGATAAATTGAATCTGTTTCGGCCATTATCATCCTTGATTGCAGAAAAGCCTTCTCCTTTAACAACTTAAGATATGTTGAATCTGAAAATACCGGATTACCCTTATTGGTTATCTCTGTTGAATCAATACCTGATTCACTCCTCATTTCTGCATATTTTTTAACCGGGCTCATGATCATCATTATAGAATAATAAATAATGAACAAAACCAGGAATACAGCTGCTGATATAAACAGTTTCATCCTGCCGGTTATCTTTTTTTCTGTTTCAGGTTCCATTTTATTTTCAGGTGTGAGATCAGAAAATATATACTTTTGAGCCAACGCTTAAGGTATTATAGATGGCTTCAAGGTCATCATCAGCGAGCCGGACACATCCGTGAGTTACCGGCATTCCAAGAAAACGCTTGTAAATTGTACCATGTATAAGATAGCCATCACCAATTGACATTGCATAATCCCCAAGTACACCATATTCATAGCGTGATGGATGTTCTTTGGCAGGAATTGGCAGGCCTTCCTCCACGAAGGCCCAGTCAGGTTTTCTCCAGACAGGATGCGTTATTTTTCCCTGTATCCAGTATCTTCCCTTGGGTGTTTTGAATATCCATTTTCTGTCACCTTCGGTCTGAAGCATGGTATATGATCCGGAACTGCAGAAGCCTTCCCTTACCAGCTTTTTATTGCGGAAAAGAAAAAACCTGTTTTCTGTTGTATTTATTACAATATAAGATTGCCCCGAAGTAAAGCTGTTATATTTGCGTGAAAGACGCTGGATGTCCCTGTTCAGCTGGCTGATCAGTTTCCTGTAAGCAGGGTCTTTTCGGAGCTCCACATCATTTGTGATTTCCGTTTTGCGGATGCCCGGAAGTTCTTTCAAAGCCGGAGCAACATAAAGAAAGAAATAACCAATAATAAGTAAAATTACAAAAGCAGTAGCAGCAATTATTAAAGCTCTGACTATACGAAATATCTTCTGATTCTGATGCCAATGTTCATATAACGACTTCATCTTCCTGATGAGGTTCTCAGGAGTTAAAATGTCATTTTCCGGCTCCCTGTTATATGGCGGAAGGGTGATATCATCCCTAAAATCATTATTTTCCATGCCGCTCTGTTAATTACTTCACAATAGAATCAAGATTAACCATTGAACCAACAATTGTAACCGGAGTTCCTACTCTTGCGATTTTATAAATAAGATCCATCTCCTTATCAGTCAATGCTACGCAACCTTCAGTCCAGTCAATCCCCTTGCCTCCGTTGCCATGTATCTCAATCAGACCTCCGATCTTTGCATCAGCGGGTAGTGATCCGTTTGCTTTCTCTGCTTTGAACCTTGCAGTATCTTCTTCATTAGGGTAATTAAGCAACAGTGCCTTATAGAACCGGGTCTTACGGCTATCGAATTTCTGCGTGATCTTATACATTCCTTCAGGAGTGGCCATATCACCCTTTACACGTTTTAATCCAACCCAGTTCTTACCTAGTTCTGCGTCAAACTGATATTTCTTACTGCCATTATAGTAAACGTAGCATTTACGCGAAAATTTATCGATAATTATTGAGTAATCATTATTCTTCCGGGATTCATTTACAGTCAGATCTATCCATTTTTTCCATTGATAATATGATTTGAAGTAATTCTTAAGATTCTCAGTAGCATTCTTAAGAGATTCAGTAAGAAGGTATTCAGAATCGGTTATCTTCCTGTTAGCCTGAAAGTATATCCCTTTGTTATAAGCAATGTCTGCCTCTTCAAGCAGCATCATGCCCTGTGAAATCCTGATCCGGGTCTCCTCAGTAAGAGGGTAATTTTCAAAAATGCTGTCAAGCTCCGAAGCAAGGTTTTTAAGTGACCCGATCTTTTGCCGGAGCTTCATATTCAGTTCAGAGGCACTGGTTCTTGATAGTGCCTCAGCTTCAACAGCCCTTTCTACGGATAGTTTGGCATAAACACTGACTCTCTCATAATCTCTGAAGATATAGAACCTTTTATTCTGCCTTTTCCAGTTTACCATGGCAGAATCATAATATACCATTGCCTGGTTATAAAGTTTTCTGGAATAAGTATCTGCCCCTCCTGTAACGGCTTCCGATAATGCCTTGCGGGCTGCTTTCATTTCTCCCGAAGGTTGTTCTGGGGTAACATAGACAAGACACATTATGGTTAACGCCAATAATGATACTGCTGAAATGATAGCAATTATTCTTATCAGGCTCCTTTTCATCCTGTGAAATACAGTTTAAAAAAAAGGGGCTTTTGATACAGCCCCTGTTTATTCTATTGTAAGTAATTGCCTTTACCTTCTTACTTTTGCGATAGCCTCTTTCAGCTCGGTATTGATAGCAACTGCTCTTTCTTTCGCAGCTTTTACCTTATTATCAGCATCCATGTAGGCACCTTTGTCATAAAGACCCTGTGCTTCAGCAATAGTAGCTTCAATGGTAGCACTTTCAGTTTTAATCTGAGCAAGAACTGCAGCACCTTCTTTACCTCTTGGTGCTTTTTTCATCAGTCCGGCATTCTCTTCTATAACAGCTTTAACCTCTGTCATCAGAGTCTCAACCTCTTTTTTAACTTCTTCTTTCTTTGCAGCTGCATTCGCAGAAACCTGTGTGGCAGCAGCAAGAGTTTGGTCAAGCTTAACCGTTACATTCTTGAAATTCTTGAATAATTTACCATTCTGAACTTCAACTTCAGCCATTATAGCTTTCATTGAATCCTGTACTGCTGCAAATTCAGCAGGAACATAAACTGCAGCTTCAGCAGTCTGAGCAGTTGTAATAGCCAAATTTGTTTCATCAATTTTCTCCTGTGGAGCTTTTCCGCAACCAGAAAGGACAGCAACCATTGCGATAGCAGCTAATCCCATCAAAAATTTGTTTTTCATTTTTTTAATTTTTTTAATTTTTTGTTTATTTGCAACTTTCGATCCTTAACAGATCGTTTTTCCTATAAAATTTCGGCGCAAATGTAGCAATTTTTAAGAACATTACAAAACAATAACAGAAGAATTCACTGCCCAGGCTAATTCTACTTTGACATATTGAATAAAAACCTGATTTTTCTCCTTTTTTGCCCCTGCCCTAAAGGGAGAAAGGAGAAAAATCTACCTGTTCTCTTTGGAAATTCAGTAATCGGTAAGTCAGTTGGCAGTTGGCAATTTGACAACCTAAAACATGAAACCTGAAACATGAAACTTTTATGGCTGTTAACAATAATGTCTACCTTTAAAATATCATCTCAACAAAATAATATATGAACGAAAACCTGATAGCTCTTTTATCACTGGTTCCAATTGTAACAATTCTGGTATTGATGGTCGGCCTGAGGTGGAAAGCAACAAGCGCTATGCCGCTGGCATTTGTTATCACCCTTGCTCTTGTAATACTGGTATGGGAAACACCCGTTAACTGGATACTGGCCACCGCACTTAACGGAACAGTAATTGCTATTAAGATCATTCTTATAGTTTTCGGCGCACTTACACTCCTTTTTACTCTCAGGGAGAGTGGTGCACTTACAACAATTAACTCCGGGTTTGAATCCATATCCGGCGACAGAAGAATACAGGCAATAATTATAGCCTGGCTTTTTGGTGCCTTCATTGAAGGCTCAGCAGGATTCGGAACCCCGGCAGCACTGGTGGCTCCCCTGCTCCTCTCACTGGGATTCCCTGCTCTTGCAGCCGTTATGGTTGCCCTGATTGCAAACAGCACTCCTGTTTCATTCGGAGCAGTCGGCACTCCGACTTTAATAGGCATAGGTTCAACACTACAGACACCTGAAATAATAAATACCCTGTCGGAAAATGGCATGTCATATAGCAGCTTTATTGATAAAACCGGTGTCTGGACAGCTCTGCAACATGCGGTACCAGGGATCCTTATGCCACTTATTATGGTCAGCATGCTGACCCTGTTCTTCGGGGAAAAAAGAAGTCTCAGGGACGGACTGGCAATATGGCCTTATGCAATTTTTGCAGGACTATGCTTCATCATCCCGTTTCTAATGTCTTCAATAATACTTGGCCCGGAATTCCCAAGCCTTATAGGTTCTCTTACCGGACTGGCAATACTTATCCCGACTACAAAAGCAGGATTCCTGGTTCCAAAGAAAACATGGGATTTTCCTGAAAGAGCCATGTGGAACAAAAACTGGAACGGATCTATTATTATAACAAATAATCTGTCAGAAAGAAAACATACTTTATTAAGAGCCTGGACACCCTATTTTCTTATCGGACTTCTGCTCTTTCTCTCAAGGGCGAAGTTTCTTCCATTCAATAGTCTGATACAAAATGTTAAATATGTTTCTCCTGAATTATTCGGAACAAGTGTGGTAACTGATTTCGATCCGCTCAATATTCCGGGAATAATGCCATTCCTGCTGGTAGCCCTTCTCTGCATTCCGCTTTTCAGGATGACACGGCCACAGGTTTCACTAGCATGGAAGGAAGCTGTTGTCCGGCTAAAAGGGCCATTCATCGCACTTATCTTTGCAGTTCCTATGGTAAGGCTGATGATGCAGACAGGTGTAAATCCAAATGGATATCTGAGCATGCCGATAGCCATGGCAAAAGCGATGGCCGGGATTTTCGGCGATGCGTGGCCCCTGGCTGATCCTTTTGTTGGTGCATTGGGGTCCTTTATGGCAGGATCCAATACCGTTTCAAATATGTTATTTTCTCTTTTCCAGTACTCTGTAGCTGAGAAACTTGAGATTTCAAGGCTGATTGTAGTCAGCCTTCAGAATATAGGAGGAGCGCTTGGCAATATGATATGTGTACATAATGTTATTGCAGCCAGTGCAACTGTAGGGCTGATCGGCGTTGAGGGCTTGCTTATAAAAAGGAATCTGATACCCATGACTATTGCTGCTATCATTGCAGGGATAATTGGATTGATAATGGTCCAGGTTATGGGAAGCAGTCTCTTCTGAAATTATACAGAAATAAAAAACTGAAGTCTAAAATGCTAAATTATTTTAAAAGATAATTAAATCCCAGGCGTATGCCGAAAGATTGAAATCCTGCTCCGGAACTACCGGCCATAATGGTGTTCAACTCATTTGCCTTTGACGAAAGTTTAAAATCAGGATCTGCAGAATATGTGGATATATTTCCTAATGATTTGCTAAAACAAAGGCCAAATAGCAAGCTTATTTTACTATTGATTGAATATGTCATCCCTCCTGAAGCAACCAAAGCTGTACTGAATGATTTAAGTTCAAGAGATCCTGAAGAGGTTGTATTAAGATCTGAAGGCAAACCATATTCAGGAAGGTTCTGAAGCAGGACAGGATATTCAGCATAATAACCATCGTACGTAAAAATCCCGTTTCCGTCAAAAGTTTTTGACAACGGTACATTAAAACTAAATCCCGGCCTCAGGAAGATCCTTATTTTTTTTGAAACAGGGAATCTCAGATGAATACACAGAGGGATACTCAGCATCGATATTTTCTGAGTCTCGACTATCGATTCACCTTTAATCCTCATTTCAAAACTTTCGTTCTCGGAATCCTGAGTCTGATACTTAATGGAAACAGAATCAAGGCTCAATTTGGATGAATATGAGTAATATCCTGCTCCTATGCTGATTCCAGCCCTTGAGGAAAAGAAATAGCCGAAATTAAATTCAAAATTTGCTGAATTCCCTTTCCCATTCATCAGGTCAGAGGAAAAGTCATTATTGCTTATTTTGGTTTGTACAGGGTTAATGTTGAATCCGACATACATTCTGCCTTCTTTATCAGGTTTATTCCTGCTCTCAGTGCCCTGTGGATATATTTCAGTGCTGATCATTACAAAAAAGACCAGGGAAAAAATTATAAACCGGGAATATATTTTGTTCGTTCTCATAAATATTTAATCTGAATCGGTACTTACTTCAAAATCACAAGCCTTGAATAGAGATATTCAGTCTTATTAATTACTATTTCAACAGTATAGGTACCTGATTGCAATCCGCCAACCGGTATCTCGCTGTTGAATTCAGAGCTCAGCTTTTCTGCCTGGTATTCCATCAGTTTAGTGCCTGATGAGTTGATGATCCTTATCAGTGTTTTACCAAAAGATTCGCTGTTGAAAGTCAGATTAAAGCTGTTTGTTGCAGGATTAGGGTAGAGAGTCAGGCTCTTGCCTGATCCTATAGTTATAATATTTGATGAATTTTTGCATCCGTCCTTATCAGTTGCCAAAACATAATAGCTGCCCGGCTGCTTTCCTGTTTTGTAATACTGCCCGGTGGCATTTGTGATCGGAGTGCTTCCTTTGTACCACTGAAATGATGTTATTGAATCACCTTTGTTATAAGAAATAAGAATATCATTCCATTTTGATTTGATTACAGGAATGACACCTGTTTGCACTTTTAGAGATAACGAAGAACTATATGCACTTTGAACATTTGGCAGAATAACTGCAGTTATACGAAAATAATACGTCAGATCTTTAGTAAGATTTGTGATTGTCGTTGTGGTTTGAGAGATCTGACCTGAGGTTGTGGAATCAAGCAAGGTCACCGGATCGGAAGTGGTTCCGCCGTATATTCTGTACCTCAGAAAGTCCTGATCTGTAGATGCATTCCAAGTCAGAGTAACACTGTTATTGCATGAAGAACCATTAAGTCCGGTTGGAGTGACAGGAGGATCGGGTAAGGTAACCACTGTGATCGTATTTGAATTTTCACTGGTCCCACCCAGGTTATAGGCCCTTAATCTGTAAAAATATGTTGATATTACAGTCAGTCCGCTAACCTCATAGCTCGTAGTATCGCCAACATCTTTGTTAGTGAAATCAATTAACATACTTGTGAAAGTGTCATCAGTTGATACATCGAGCGAATAACCATCGGCTCCTGAAGTTGAATTCCATTTAGCAGTAAAACCGGTCTGTGTTAGCCCCTCAGCCTCAGTAGCAACCGGATTTGGGGGTGGCTCAGGAATTGTTGTAACGGAAATAATATTTGAATTACTACTTGGTCCGGTTGTATTATATGCCCTTACACGGTAATAATAAGCTGTGTTGGCTGTCAATCCTGTTACATTTAAATTTGTAACATTTGTTACATCTTTATCATTGAATCCTGTTACAAATGAAGTGAACAAACTATCTGTTGCAATATCGATCTTATAGCCCGTTGCCGTTGCCGAGCTGCTCCAGTTCGCAGTAAAACTGATTTTTGTAGTATCGGTTGCAGGATTGGCGACCGGTGCGGCAGGTACATCGATCAATGTTGTAACAGTTATCGAGTTTGAGGCAATAAGGCTTGTACCACCTGAACTATAAGCTTTTACGCGAAAATAATAGGTTGTGTTTGCAGATAGCCCTGTAACGGTTGAACTTGTTGCACTTCCTGCATCTTTACCATCATAACCTGAAACAAGTGTAGCAAATGCTGTATCGGTAGAAATATCAAGACGATATCCAATAGCTCCTGCCGAAGTGTTCCAGTTTGCTGTGAAACCTGACTGAGTAATAGCTGAGGCTGCATTTGCAACCGGAGCTGCAAGGAGTGTAAATTTAGCTTCCGTGGCCCAGGGACCTCCTGAATACACTTGGTCAATTGCCTGTACACTCCAGTAATAGGTTCCCTGGGAAAGACCCTTTATCACGTATCCGTCATTTTTGAGTTCCGTGTTTCCTATTGCAGGTTTACGGCGGTAACCATCAGTCAAAGAGGCCATAGGTCCTACAATATCGCTCCCTCCTGTCGTCGTTCCCACCCGGATATTATAGGTAAGAGTGATCTGTGGTGTCTCGGCATCGCTTGCTTTGTCCCATGAAAGAGAAACATTGTTAATGCTGTTGGTGTTTGATCTGAGATTATTTGGAGTCACGGGAGGAGTGTTGGCATGCTGGCTTGTATTCTTATATACTTTTGAGATATATTCAACACCATACGATTTAGTAGTAAAAACTAAATCCAGGTCACCATCATTGTCATAATCACCCCAATCTAAGGAACCCTGCGTTTCAGGTAAATCAGCAAGAATATCTGTGAACATATTTCCATCATTACGGAAAACCTTTGTAAAATTACCAGCCGGATTACCTCCGGAAATCAAAACATCAAGATCTCCGTCATTATCAAAATCCCCCCATGATACAGAGCCATAAGACATTCCAGGTAATCCTGCCATGATATCGGTAAAAACAGCATTATCATTTCTGTATATTATTGAATAACCATCGGAAGAGTCATACCCGCACAATAGTATATCCAGGTCACCATCATTATCATAATCGCCCCATGCAGCTGATGAACTTGAAAGACCTTGTAATCCTAAATCTAATCCTAAGAAAACGCCACCATCATTCCTATATATTTTTGAGTAACCCGATCCTGTAATCAGTATATCCAGGTCACCGTCATTATCATAATCGCCCCATGCTCCTGATGAATAACCAGCAGGTGTAAGGTCAGCAAATATATCTGTAAATAAACCTTTATCATTACGATACACTCTTGAAATACCAGAAGAAGAAACGCCAGAAGTTAAACCTGTTATCAGGATATCAAGATCCCCGTCATTATCATAGTCGCCCCAGGAAGCTGATCCGTAAGCGATACCCAACAAACCTGCTTCTATATCAGTGAATATATTATTATCATTTCTGTACACTTTAGAAATATTAGAGGAGGAGTAACCACTATTTCCTGCCAGGAGCAGGTCCATGTCACCATCGTTGTCAAAATCACCCCAGTCTGCATAACCACTCGTAACACCCTGCAATCCAGCTCCTAAATCATAAAAAGCACCATCATCATTACGGTAGATCCTGGAAATAAAAGTTGGGCCAGTCGATCCAGTTAAAATAAGATCCAGATCACCATCGCTGTCGTAGTCTCCCCATCTTGAAAATCCTGCCATCAATCCTGTAAGGCCTACATTTGTCTGATCGATAAACTTCGGCAGCTTAATCTTAACTTCATTGCTGATATAGGAACTACCATCCTTTACTGACTCACATACAACATAATATGTTCCCCATTCGGTAAATTTAGGAGCATATGTCAAAGATGTTGCCTCTGAAATTATGTTATCATAATAATCGCCACTGATTGTAGAGTATTTCCACTGTCTCGAGTCTGCAGGACTGGATTCGGAAACTGTCAGAGTAATCCCTTCCTGATTTATTAAAAGTACCTGGTCTGAATTCGGTGTCACAGAGTTTGAATAAGTTACAGTAAAACTGCCTTCTGTTGCAAACGGCGAACCGGAAAAGGCCTGGTCAATTGCCTGTACGCTCCAGTAATATGTACCGGCAGGAAGGTTTTTAATAGTCCAGGTGTCAGTTTGAATTCCCCTTCGTGAAATTTTTCTGAAACCTCCGGCCAGATCGGACATAGGAGACCTTTTATTGACAAATCCGGAAGATGTTCCAACATACAGGTTGTATGTCAGTGCTGCCTGAGGTGATTGTGTATCTGTCGACCTCAACCACGATAAAGTGACCATATTCTCACCTACACTCGATTGAAGATTCGCAGGAGCTGAAGGTATAGTATTTAATACTGTTGTAAAATTGTTCCTGTATATTTTTAAGATATTCTGCGTTGATCCTTTACCTGCAACAATAAGGTCCAGGCTTCCGTCATTATCCAAATCGCCCCAGGCTACTGAAGCATTCTGAACACCTTCATCTGATAAGCCGACCCTGGTTGATTTCCTCCACATTCCGTCACTGTAATAGTAAAAGCTTAAGCTGCTTTCGGCCTGATTATTACCTGCCACTACAATTTCCAGAATTCCATCATTGTTGAAATCACCCCAGGCTGCAGAACTACTATATACACCTGTTAATCCGGCATTTATATCGGTAAATACCCCATTAATATTATTGTAGATTAATGCAACCGGTCCCTCAGCACCTGATCCCGTCAGCAAAACATCCAGATCGCCATCGTTGTCCCAGTCTCCCCAATCAGATGATCCATTATATACTCCTGTTAATCCGGCACCTATATCTGTGAATACCCCGTTATCGTTCTGGTATATTACAGAGATATGAGTTGAAGCACTCCTTCCGGTAAACAACAGATCAGGATCTCCATCATTATCAAAATCACCCCAGTCTGTTGATACTTCTGTTACCTTAGGGAAACCGGCTTTGATATTTGTGAATATTCCATTATCGTTTCTGTATATGTCTGAAAAAGTCGAACTGCACAGCAGTATGTCAAGATCTCCATCGTTGTCGTAATCAATCCATGATGCTGAACCTCCATAAATCCCAATCAAACCGGCATTTATTTCATTAAAAGTTCCTCCGTCATTCCGGTATATTCGTGAAATACCACCAATAGAACTTGCGCTGCCTGTAAATAAAATATCAAGGTCACCATCATTATCATAGTCACCCCAGGCAGAAGAGCTGCTCGATATATCGGGCAATCCGGCATTAATATCACTGAATACACCTCCGTTGTTCCGGTAAATCGTTGAATGACCTGACCCGGTAGCCAGAATATCAAGCAGCCCGTCATTATCATAATCTCCCCACATGACTGAGCCATCCATTATTCCGGTCAGGGAAGTGAATTCCGTAAATACGGGGACACTGATTTTTACCTCGTTACTTGTATAGCTAACAGCATTATATACCGATTCGCAAACAACATAATAAAAATTATGAGATGCAAAATTTGGAGTATAGGATGTCCCGGTTGCACTAGAAATAATTTGAGTATAAGGACCCCCGGCATTATTTGAATATTTCCATTGACGTGAAGAAGGAGTAGCGGATTCAGTAACCGTTAATGGCGCTCCATCCGTATTAACTAACAGAGTCTGTGATGCTACAGGGATTAGAGAATTTGAAAAGGCAACTGTAAAACTGCTTTCTAAAGCAAAATGTGAACCTGCGAAGGAATTATCAACTGCCTGAACGCCCCAGTAATAAGTGCCGGCCGGAAGATTGTTAATAAACCATGCATTTTGTTGAATTCCCCCTTTAATGGCAATTTTCCTGTAGCCGTCAGAGAGTTTGGACATCGGAGATCTTTTGTTTAATGTGTCCTGAGAAGTCCCGATATAGATATTATATGAAAGACCCTCCTGAGGTGTTGCTGAATCAGTTGATTTATTCCATGTAAGTGTTACCTTATTGGATCCCGGAGTTGATTGAAGAGAGTTTGGTTCAGCAGGGACAGAATTCTTTATTAATGAGTTATTTGTATAAAGGCGTGTGTAGTACACATTTGAATTTCTACCTCCTACAGCAAGATCAAGATCTCCATCATTGTCATAATCACCCAATGCTAAAGATCCACTTTCAACTCCAAATAAATCAGACTGAATTTCAGTAAACGTACCTGAATTGTTCCTGTATACTTTAGTAAATAATTCTGAAGTAACATTCCTTCCAGAGATTATAATGTCCAGACTACCGTCATTATCAATGTCACCCCATGCTGAATATCCAACTATATTTTCCAATTCAGCATTGATGTCGGTAAAAATTCCGTTGTCGTTATTATATACTCGTGACTTTAAACCCCAGTTTTCGGTATAACCTATAAGTAGAATATCAAGGTCTCCGTCATTATCATAATCTCCCCAGGAAGCACTACCAAAAAGACCACCATTTATCCCGGCTTCAACATTTATAAAGGCATCATTTTCATTTTTGTAGACCAAAGATTTTATCTGCCATTCAGAATTATATCCGGACAAGAACAGGTCGAGATCCCCGTCATTATCAAAGTCGCCCCATGATACAACAGGCAAGGAAACACCAATCAGACCGGCCCTGATGTCAGTGAATACTCCTGCATCATTCCTCAAAATAAGAGAAATAGGCACATCAGGTGTACCCCCGGCAATAAACGCATCAAGATCACCATCATTATCATAGTCGGCCCATGCAACTGCAGCACCCCAGCTTATTACTGGAAGAGCAGCACTTATATTTGTGAATACCCCACCATCATTTCTGTAAATACTGGAACTGCCCCCAACAATTAAAATATCAAGGTCTCCGTCATTATCATAATCACCCCATGCTGATGGTCCTTTCTCAGTAATGCCACATGAGATCTCGCTAAAAAAACCATTATTATTGCTGTATATTCTTGCAGAATGTTCTTCACTGCTTATCAATAAATCGAGAGTACTGTTATTATTGAAATCCCCCCAGGAAACGGTTCCATAATTAATTCCTTCCAGAACAGCATTCTCATTTAATGTAAACAAGGGAACATTAATAATAACCTCATTGCTTGTATATTCGATCCCGCCCTTTAAGGATTCACATATGACATAATAGATACCCCAGATGGAAAATTTAGGTGTATAGTTAGTTGCTGTAGCTCCGCTTATTAATTCATCATATGGGCCTCCGCTTTTCCTGGAATACTTCCATTGCCTCGAATCAGCAGGGGAAGACTCACTTACTGTCAGAGTACTTCCATTCTGGTTGATAACAAGATTCTGATTAGCCACAGGAGTGATCCGGTTGGAATAAGGGACTGTAAAACTGGCTTCCGGGGCAAATAAAGATCCTGCAAATGAGTTATCAATTGCCTGTACACTCCAGTAGTATTTTCCCGCAGGAAGGTTTTTTATATACCACGAGTTTGACTGACTTCCTCTCTGAACAATTCTTCTGTAGCCGCTCGATAATAGCGACATTGGCGTTCTCTTGTTATAGGTTCCGCTGACTGTCCCAATATAAACATTATATGTAAGTGCGTTCTGTAGAGTTTTGGTATCAGTCGATTTATTCCATGCAAGATCAACCCTGTTGGCTTCATAAGTGGCCTGAAGGGATGATGGAATGGAAGGAGGACTATTTGCATTTGAGGTATTGTTTAAATATAATTTTGAGATTTTTCCGGAAGCTGATAGTCCTGTCAGAAGAATATCGATTTTACCATCCTTATTATAATCACCACAGGCAACAGATCCATTTTCTACAGCAGTAAAATCTGACAAAATGCCGGTAAATAATCCGTTGTTATTCTGATATATTCTTGTAATAAGCGTCCCAAGACTGACGCCTGCCAAAAATACATCGAGATCCCCGTCACTGTCATAATCCACCCATTTCACTAAAGCATTTTCCAGTCCGGGCATAGAAGTGCCAATTTCATAAAACAGGCCATTGATGTTCCTGTAAACTTTAATAAATCTAAAACCGGATAAAATAATGTCCAGGTTACCATCATTATCATAATCACCCCAGTCAGCTGAACCAAATGTGCCACCATAAAGTCCTGCTGAGATATCTGTAAATCTGCCATTATCATTATTATATATTCTTGAGGACCCTGAACCTGTTATAAGTATATCCAGATCTCCGTCATTATCATAATCTCCCCAGGCGGCACTACTGTTGGAAACACCAATTAATCCGGCAAGAATGTCATTAAATACTCCCCCGTCATTCCTGAAGATTTTAGCGATCCCTTTACCTGTTAAAAGTATGTCAAGATCACCGTCGTTATCATAATCTCCCCATGCAGCAGACCCATCGTCAATACCGGGCAATCCTGCTGAAATATCCAGAAAATTGTTATTAGCATTCTGATATATAATTGAGAAGCCAAATCCGGTAATCAGGATGTCAAGGTCGCCATCATTGTCATAATCACCCCAATCAGCAGAACTGCTGCATATTCCGGTCAATCCTGCACCAATATCATTAAATGTTCCGAGATCATTTCGATATACCTTTGAAATACATCCCTCAGCTTCACTGATTCCAGTCAATAAGATATCAAGATCGCCGTCACCGTCATAATCACCCCATTCAACCGAACTATTTGAAACTCCGGTAAGAATAACTGATGTTTGTTCTGTAAAAGTCTGGCTGTGCAGGTATAAGCCCGAAAAACAAACAATCACTGAAAGCAAACTAAATCTGCTTATAACCTTAGTCATAACAATATATTGTTTTATGGGAGATATGAAAAATCATACTTCCAACCCTAATGTGATCCAAAACATACTCTGGCAATAAGTACCAGAGGTGTATTTCACGGTTAGGTTACCCTAACTACTTCTTAAAGAAGAAATCTCCGTTCAGTTTATTCCACTCTGTCGGTACCTGCTGGTTATTACTCAACTTCCGCACCTGTACACGGGTATTCATGAAAACATTCAATATAGATTGTGGTACTGCCATTTGCTTAACAAGCTCCTCTGTAAAAAGCCCATTGTATCCTCTGCCATCAGCTGCAGTTGCTCCCTCCGATGTGGCAAAAGCTATAATTGTTCCACTCGAAAAGTTCATTGCTCTGAATCCGGCATCGCCTCCCCTTGCCCAGTTTGCATACGGATTATTCCTGCAGGCATCAAGTATTACAATGTTGGTATTATCGGGGTAACGCTCAAATTCATCAACAATAAAATTAACAGCCATTGCATCGAATTTGCAATCGGTAGGTTTTTCGAGCAATGCATCTATCGGTATAAGGTAATTTCTACCATCAACCTGCACTCCATGACCAGCATAATAGAAGAGAGCTACACTATAATCTGGTAATTTTTCCGTGAATTCCCGTACAGCTTCTTCCATTTCATCTTTGCCTGCATTCAACCTTTTAATTACATCAAATCCAAGTTCCTTCAAAGTCCCTTCCATAAGATTTGCATCGTTTACAGGATTTTTTAAGGTAGTATTGTTCCTGTAAACCGAATTGCCAAAGACCAGGGCAAGTCTTTTATCTTTAATCCCGGCTTCAAATTTTATCACTCTCTGCTCCGATCTGTTTGTACCGGCAATATTTGTGGCGCTTACATAAATACTGTTTTCTCCTGATTTCAGTATTGCAGATGTAGTCCAGGGATAAAGAGATTTGTCGTAATCTGAAGCCTGAAATATATTGTCTTCTGTCTGGGTCTCTCCATTAATTATCAGCTTGACTGATTTTAAATCAGTTGGCGATGTAATAGATATTTCAATGGGAACACTCTCAGTACCGACCAGTGAATTGGGCTCAACAGGCTTTGTCCAGGTAATTACAGGTGCAACAGCTGATGGATTTGTGAAATACCTCAGCTCTGACTTTCGTGCCCCTTCTTCATTGGTTGCAACCAGGTAAATATTGTTCTCACCGGGTCCGAAGTTAACTGTCTTCTCTACGATAAAACTTCCGGCCTCATCTGGCCATGCTTTTATCTCTGCTTCTCCTTTTGAGACTCCATTCAGATACAATAAAGCTGATTTCAGCCCTGAGGAGGATTTTACCTTAGCCCTGACTATTGCAGTAAAAGATGAAAGAGCCGTATTTTCTCCTGATGGCCTGACCCATATAATGAAAGGTCCGTTAGCAGGATCTAAAACAGCAGCTCCAACAGTAGCAGACTGAGGCTGACTATTGGAATTTCTTTCAGATACCTGAGTGTTTATCTTGTTATTAAGATATGAGACTTTCAAATAATCAACTGAAATTTCAGAATCAGTCCCTACATTGAAGCCAATCTGATTTCCTTCAGGTTTAATGTTGCTAAACTGGCCAACCAGACCTTGATTTGCAAATACATAAAAAACTCCTTGCAAACACCTCACAGTCAGTTTATTAAATTCCTTTGTGAGTTGATTATCCCCGGAACCGGAAAATAACTTTTCCAGTTTCTTCTTTTTAGATGGGGTATCTTTTAGTATCTGCAGAGTATTTGTTTCAGTTATTTCAATCCGGTAATGGTCGTATTTGTCACTCATTCCGAAAACAAGCGCCCCTATACCTTTAAGAACTTTGAATGTAGCCTCTATTTCGTAGTCTTTATCAGGTTCAATATTCACAGGTTTATATGACAGACCAGTTGATCCCTGGTAGTTTTTACAAACGATGTCATAGAATCCATTACTAAGGTTTCCACTTATCCAGGTATTATCAGTTATCCACTGGTTGGAATTGTCATCAAAATTATCTGAAAAGATATTTGTTTTATCAGCAGCAGAAAAAACAAGATAATTCTGCTGGGCCACTGCTAAATGAACAGGAAGAAACAAAATAATCATCAGCAGGGATAGAGTTTTTCTGATCACTCCTTTTTTCATAGCCTAACAACTTAAATTCTATAAAAAACAGGTCAGATTTTTATCTCTGGCTCATAAGAAACACTAAGAATATACAAGTTATATTATTTTAAAATATTTGTCAAGGTATTTAACCTAAATTTGACCAAGAAACAGCAGAAAAGCATGAACCATTAATATTCAGTAGATTAAGTTATTTAAATAAATTATCTCAGTTGATCATATTTTAGAGATCCTATCAAATCCATTGCAATTTAAAGGATTGTACCACTCTTTCCACATGCTGGCGGAAGGAGAAGTATCAGTTTGAGTTCATTAGATGTCCGAGAATACCTTCCGGCGGTCCCGGGGGAAGAACTTCATATTGCAGAAAATTAAATATATGGTTACTCCCCCCTCTTTGCGCAAGCAGAGAGGGGGATGCTTCGCAAAGCGAAGCAGGGGGTGAGTTCGTGAATATCAGGGGATTACGACCTCGTCACCTTTGGTTCCTCGGTCGTGATCCCTGGGGGGGGGACCTGGCAAAGCCAAAGCAAACCCCCTATAAGCTAATTGGCTTATAGGGGGTTTTGTTTTTTTATGAACTTCACAAAACAAGTTTTGTTCGTTCATTTAAAAAACAAAACCATCCAGACGATTCCGTCTGGATGGTTTGCTTTGGCTTTGCGGAGAGAGGGGGATTCGAACCCCCGGTCCCGCGATAGCGGAACAACGGTTTTCGAGACCGCCGCATTCGACCGCTCTGCCATCTCTCCCATTCTCAATCTGTAAGGTCACAAAAATAGCAAATATTTGGTAACCCTTTAAAATAAATTTGATATGGCAGTTAAGCTGATGAAAATCAAGAAACTTCTTTACAAATCTGACATAATATATTTGTTTCATGTTTTTAATACATTTAATTTGCAGAATAGAACATGAAACAAATTTTCTTAATTAGCAGACATAATGAAACTTCTTAAAGTTCTGGCAGTAGCTGTTTCGATATTGCTGAGTATGGCAAGTTGTAGCAGTAAGACAAATAAAGATTTATCAAATCCGTTTTTCATGGATTACAATACTCCTTTCAATGTTCCACCATTTGAAAAGATAATGGCCAGGCATTATATACCAGCCTTCGACCAGGGGATAGAAGAAGGAATGAAGGACATTGAAAAAATTGTTGCAAACAGGGCGGAGCCTACATTTGAAAACACAATTGAAGCATATGATAATGCAGGTCAGCTACTGACAAAGGTTATGATGGTATTCTTAGCCCAGACTGCTGCCAACACAAATGATTCGCTGCAAAAAATACAGATTGAGATATCTCCCAGGTATGCCGGTTTCACTGATGAAATTTTGTTAAATGAAGGACTCTTTAAAAAAATAAAGTCAGTTTATGACAATCAGGAGCAATTTAATCTGAATCCTGAGCAGAAATTTTACCTGGAGAACCTTTATAAAAGATTTGTCAGAAGCGGTGCCAACCTCAGTAAACCTGAACAGGACTCGCTTAAGAAAATTAATCAGAGACTTTCAGTGCTTACAGTTAAGTTCACCCAGAACGTTCTAGCAGAGACTAATAACTATATGATGTTACTGGACGAGAAAGATCTGCAGGGACTGCCTGAATCGGTTATTTCAACTGCCGCTGAGTCTGCCAGGGAAGCAGGGAAGGAAGGTAAATGGGCATTTACTACACAAAGACCCAGCATTTTCCCTTTCATTACTTATTCTCCTGACAGAAAGCTCAGAGATGAAATATTCCATGCATATACAAGCAGGGGAAATAATGGCAATCAGAATGATAATAACAAGATACTTGCCGAAATAGTCAGTCTTAGAGCCGAAAGGGCCAGACTCCTTGGTTATAAGACTCATGCAGATTTAGTTCTTGAACCTAGGATGGCAAAAGTGCCCGAAAATGTTTTTAATCTTCTCGACAATCTATGGGGAAAGGCAATACCGGTAGCCAAAAGTGAAGTCGTTGAAATGCAGAAGATTATTGACAGGGAAAAAGGTAATTTCAGGCTTGAACCGTCAGATTGGTGGTACTATGCAGAAAAACTACGAAAGCAGGAATATGATCTTGATGATAATCAGCTCAGGCCATACTTTAAGCTTGAGAATGTGCGTGATGGATTATTTAAGGTAATTACCAAGCTATTTGGAATAACCTTTATTCCAATTTATGATGTTCCATTGCCTCATCCCGATGCACAAGCATTTGAAGTAAAAGATGCGGATGGATCCCATCTTGGGATCCTCTATATGGATTTTTATCCGAGGGAGAGCAAACAGCAGGGTGCATGGTGCGTAACATACAGGACTCACCATATGATAGATGGGAAAGCGATAAGGCCAGTTGTGACAACTGTTTTCAATTTTACTCCTCCTACTGCAGGTCAGCCTTCTCTTTTAAGCCTTGATGAGGCTCTTACAATGTACCATGAGATGGGACATGCACTTGATGCACTGTTCAACCGGAGTACATATATTACAACAAATGTTGCATGGGATTTTGTGGAGCTGCCTTCTCAACTTATGGAGCATTGGGCTCTGGAGCCAATTGTACTTAATATGTATGCAAAGCATTATCTTACCAACGAGCCAATCCCTGCCGATCTGGTTCAGAAGATAAAGAATAGTGGTTACTTCAACCAGGGCTTTGATAACCTTGAGGTGCTTGCTGCATCACTCCTCGATATGGCCCTGCATACCCTTGAGGCTCCGGTAGTCATTGATATTCAAAGCTTTGAGAGAGGTTATTTTAAGAAGATAGGACTTATTCCTCAGATTGTATCACGTTACAGAAGCACATACTTTACTCATATAACCGGTGAATATGATGCAGGTTATTATTGTTATACATGGGCTGCTGTACTTGACAATGATGCATTTGAAGCATTCAGGGAAAAAGGACTTTTTAACCAGGAAACAGCAGGATTGTATCGCAAGAGCATCCTTGAAAGAAACGGATTAGCGGATGCTATGGGGATGTATGTCGATTTTAGAGGAAGAGAGCCTGTAATAGAACCGCTTATCAGGAATCGTGGACTTATGAAGTAGGAGGGTCCTGATCCTGAATTTCATGGCCTTTGCTTTTGTTCATGTAGCGATACCTTCTCCAGAAGGGAAGGGCGGTGAGTGATGTAAAAAGGACAAGGTACTTTACCGGTTTAATTGACATTGCATGATGCATTAACCAGTAAAGGAGTGTGGTGATCAGTACCATACCTCCAATACTGATTATATTTGATATGAGCCACCACCACCATGTTTCAGTTGTTACCTTCAGTGCATTAATTATAAAAAATAAAATTTGTCCGTTTATGGCTGAAAAAATTATCCAGAAAGCAATGGCCATCCCATGAGCTGATTCAATAGCCCTCTGAGGACAATGGTTCATACATCTCATACAGCTTTCACAGGTAAGTTTCCAGTAAGGTCTTTTACTGACTTCAATAATCGATGTAGTGGGGCACTCCTTAATGCATAAGCCACAGTTGGTGCATTTATTATTTGATATAAATGTTTTTGCCAGAAAAAATCTTCCTCCAACATAGTATGCCAGTGATATTGGACTGATTAAAATGTCAACTGGCAGGCTGAAGAGACCGCGGTAAACTTTCCGGCCAGAAAGTATTTTCCCCGTAAACCTTCTTACAATCTTTTCACACCTTTCAAAAATTGATACAATGACCTTTTTTCTCAGCCCCGGATGAAGAGAGATCCAGTTCGAAGGCAAATCGACAGGTCTGAATCCAATACATCTGTAGCCTTTCAGCCAGAGGATAAATGCAGGAAGGAGCAAAGCAACGCCACTCATGCCAGGCATGAATAGTTTATATAGTTTCATCCCTGCCCGGGTATTAAGGAGGAATACATCACGTCCCATTCCTGAAGGGAAACCAGCTATAAACTTCAGCATAATGGGAGCAGCATTGAAACCATGTGTAGGGAAAGCAAAACCTAATAACGTATCACTGCCATTTTTCGGGAATTTTATGTTTTCATCCCTGTCGATTTTCTGAACGTGTGTTTTTATTCCATGCTTTTCAGCTTCGTCTGCTATCCAGTAAGATGAAGCTTCTGCATTTCCTGTGCCTGATATATAGTAAATATAGAGTGACTTCAACTTACCCATCGTTTGAATAATTTAAATATGAATGCCGATACTCATTTAATTTAAAAGTCAGTAAAGTAAATTATAATACTAAGATATCGATAATCAGATTAATTTTGCAAATAACCTATGGCTGTGACAGTGAAATATCTATGTGGTTTAACTGCTGATGAAATATTTAACCTTATTGGTTCCCCTGAGTTCAACTATTCTCATGCGCTTGCTGTTTCAAACAGCCTGTATAAAAAGAGGCTAACCAATATGAGTCAGTTCCCGGGGATCTCCAATAAACTGAAGGAACTACTTCTTAGTCAGCTGGAAACGGGATTATTCTCCTATACAAAATCAGAGGAGTCGGAGGATAAAACAGTAAAATACCTGTTCAGGACATCGGATGGAAGAGAGTTTGAAACTGTTTATATACCGGATGGGAAAAGAAGGACAGTTTGTGTTTCAACACAATCGGGATGCCGGATGGGATGTCCATTATGCATTACCGGCAGATATGGATTTCATGGAAACCTGACAGCCGGAGAGATAATTAACCAGATATTATCTATTCCTCCCGCAGGTGAAATAACACATGTAGTATTTATGGGAATGGGGGAACCATTGGATAATTTTGATAATGTAGCCAGGGCCTGCGAAATAGCAACAGCTCAATGGGGACTTGCTCTTAGTGCAAGGAATATCACTGTTTCAACCGTCGGTATCATGCCTGCTGTGGAAATGTTCCTGAAGGAAACTGATTGTAACCTTACACTTAGTCTTCATTCGCCTTTTCCAGAAGAGCGGTGTGGTATTATTCCTGTTGAAAAGAAGTATCCTGCAGTTGAAATCATAAGAATAATGAAGGAGTCAAAAATAAGGAAGGGGAGAAGGCTCACCATTGCCTACATGATGATAGATCAGTTTAATGATACAGAAAAACATCTGACAGGACTAATATCATTATTAAGGGGATCGGGACTAAGAGTAAACCTGCTTCCTTATCATGGTGTCGGGGATAATAAAATGAGATCATCATCACCCGAAAGGATGCATTATTTCAAACATAATCTTGTTATATCAGGTATTTCTGCATCTGTCCGCAAGTCGAGAGGGGAAGATATATCTGCTGCCTGTGGTTTATTAGCTGCAGGGATGAAAGTTCGTCACTAACTTACTTTTTTAGATTCACAAGCTGGAACATATGCTCATCGAGGTACCCCTCGGATGTTTTGATCCATTCCTTTTTCATACCAGCCGGTTCAAATCCGATTTTCCTGAATAGCTCAATGCTTTCAAGGTTTGTGGCCAGTATGTTGCAGTATAACTGATGCAGCTGAAGTGTTTTAAAGCAATAATCGATAAGACATTTCAGAGCCATTGTTGCATATCCTTTTCTCCTGTATTCATCATTTGCAATAAGAATTCCAAGTCCGGCCCTCATGTGGAAAGGATCGAAATCAAAAATATCAATTGTGCCTATCGAAACATTGTCTTTGATATGGTCAATCATAAGGCGCAACTGACCGGTCTCATAAATACTCTTATGTGAATTTTCAACATATCTTTTCAGGGTATATTTTGAGAAAGGGCTGACAGTGTTGCTTACAACCCAGTAGGAGAGGTTATTCTCCCAGTTATAAAGGAGTTCCAGGTCTTCCGGTTCAAGGGCTCTGAGTTTAATATCTTTAAATTTCATTTTGCCAGACTGAAAAATGTAGAGTTATTTTGACACTTTTTTGATAAATATATCGTCAGGGTATCCTCTTTTAATCAGTTCTCTCTTCCATGCATAAGCTTCCTCTCTGGTATTAAACATACCGGTGGTGTACCTGTAAAAACGGTCCTCCTCATTATACATTACCTTAAGATCATTTATATATCTGAAGTAGCTTACATCAACAGGATTGTAAAGAGCAATCACCTGCACCGTAAAGTAGAGAATCTCAGAATCTTTTATATTGTTATCGCTTATATCATTTACATTCATATTTATAATCATCATGCTTGAGTCAATCGACTCTGCTGCCGGAATAACAGAAAGATCGATCTTATCATAGACCATAGATGGTGGCTCTACTCTGTCAGCAATCAGATCAGGATTGAGTTCAACATCAATTCTTATGACTGACTCTTTATAGCCCTTATAAACTGCAGTATCAATTTTCTGTGTTAAATGCCGCGGCCCGGTATATACGATTGAATATTCTCCGGCAGGCACGAGGAAATCATATTCTCCATTAAGGTTATCAGGCCTGGAAATTCCCAGAGTGTCGCCTGTCCCTTTATCAAGCAGGGTTACCCTATACTTTTTGTCTTTAGTAACAGTTGTATCTTTAAGAATCAATTTCCCTGTAATCTCCCACCCGAAGCTGATGTAGATAATATCCTGTTTCTTATAGTCGGTGGTCATGGACAGATAGCCATTTTTACCATTATCAGCAGGCTGAAAGAATCTGTCATCGTCACTGGAATTAACCGGATATCCAAGGTTTTCGGGAGTTTTCCATCCCGATTCTGTATAACTGCTTTTAAACAGATCATAGCCACCCATCGAAGAATGTCCTTCCGAAGAAAAGTAGAGGGTACTTCCATCTTCAGTTATAAATGGGGTATCTTCATTATAAGGTGTATTTACATCTGGTCCGAGATTTACAGCTGGTCCCCATTCACCCATACCATCTTTTTCCGAGACATAAATATCAAGATTCCCAACTCCTCCGTCTCTATTGCTTGTGAAATAGAGTTTTTTGCCGTCTGCCGAGATAGCGGCATGCGATTCATAATACTTTGTATTGATATTACGGTTAAGCTTTTTTATCGGATTCCAGTATCCATCTTTGTACACAGATGAATAAATTGCTCCATCATAATCGTCTGTTTTATACAGGAACAGTTCAGAACCGTCACTGCTGAGTGAGCAGGAGCTACAGTCTTCACCGGCATTGAGTTCATTGGTAATTTCAACAGGAGGTTGCCATTTACCTCTCTCTTTCCTCGAATAAAAGATAGCATTTACTACACCTCTTCGTTCTGTATAAACAATTGTGTTGCCGTCGAAACTTACTGCAGGGTTATCATTGATTGAACCCATACTGAAATCCGATCCAAGTGGCTGCTTACTGAACGCAACAGGACTATCTTTAAGTTTAATTGCTGTCTGGCATGCCTGAATCTGCTGATCAATGAATTCCTGATTCTGCATCCCACCTTTTGATTTGGTCTCTGAAGCAAGTTTCTGGAAGGTTCTCAGCGTATTAAGTCCTTTTTCAAGATCATTATTGATCATATAAGCCTTTGCAAGGTAGAAGTAAGTGTCTAAAGGGGCTCTCTTTTCTTTGAATGAGGTTGACTTTGAATCATAACTGGCACTCTTTACTGCCTCTTCAAGATAGGTTATTGCTTTTCCCTTTTCGCCGGGGATATTCAGATAACATGTGCCAATTTTGTATTTGATATTAAGATTGTCAGGAGTTTCAAGAAGGAGATAAAGCTGGTTTGCGAGCTCATATTCTTCATAAAGATAGTATGATTCTGCCTGGGCAAAAATACTCTTTATTTCTGATGCTGATTGCGATTGAGCAGCTGATGATATGAGAATAAGACATAAAAGCTGCAGCAACAATACTGAAATTCTATCCTTAAAATAGCCCATTAAAACAAATATAGTCTTTTTTCCTATTGCAGATAAATATTCTTAATTCATTTTTTGTCAAGGGTGACCTTGTAAATGTCTTCTCTTCCAAAGTCTTCCGGTTCTTTATCAAAATACTGGTAGCCCTTACTTCCGTCGCCTACCGGCATAAAATAAATATTCTCATCCGGAGTATTTAATGGATATCCAAGGTTCACCGGCTTTTCCCATGTGCCGTTTTCTTTCCTTTGTGAACGGAAAAGATCATAACCTCCCATGTTTTGGTGCCCCTGTGAACTGAAAAACAGGGTTTTGTCATGGTTTGTCAGAAATGGGATATCTTCATTGAAACGAGTATTAATTTCAGGTCCCATATTGACTGCTGGTCCCCATTCACCATTGACTTTCCTCGAAATATACAGGTCAAGCCCTCCATAACCGCCTGGTTTGTCAGATGCAAAAATAAGGTGGGTATCATCTTCGGAAATGGATGCATGTGATTCCCAGTATTTCGTATTTATGTTCTTATTCAGGATGACAGCTGGTGTCCATGAACTGCCATTAAAAGAGCTGACATAAATATCACTGTTAAAGTTGTCATCTTTTGACAGGAACAACTGTTTGCCGTCTTTTGAGAGTGATGAAATTCTTATATCTCCATCCAGATTAAGATCGGGAAAAATATTTAAGGGGCCACTCCATCTATTATTTTGCATTCGGGAAAACATAATTGCATCATAAAATTTCAGTGACGACATAAATGCGAAAGATTTACCATCTGCTGAAATAACCGGATAAAAGTTTGCTTTTTCATCATTGAAGAGTTCACCAAGATTTTCCATTGTAAATGTGACAGGTTTGTCTATGAGGCTTTTCGCCATGTCGCATACATTTATTTCATGATCAATAAATTCAATGTTCTCAACATCATCAGCAAGGAGTGTCTCCCTGTACCTGAGAAAATTTCCCTTTGCTTTGTCGAAATTATAATTGATTCTGTATGCCCTTGCCAGTTCATAAAGTGCATCATATGGAGCGGCAACCTGATTAATTGTACCCTCCTTGCGTTTTGCCGACATATTTTTGACGGCAGCTTCAAGATATTTGACGGCCAGGTCCTTTTTGCCAGGAATATTCAGATAACATACTCCAATGCAAAATGCAATATTTGCATTGTCACTTTTTTCGGAATAGAGCTGGAGGTAATAATTCAATGCATCTGAATACTCTTCATTCATAAAGAAGTATTCTGCTTCAAGAAAAGTATTCTGGAGTTGTTTGTTATCCTGGGCACAAAGGGATATTGTTATAAATAGCAAAACCAGCAAACCAGCAATTCTTTTAATCATCTTCACCTGTTTAGAAAAACAAATTTATCAAAAAAAATGATGTACGATTCTTTGTGTCAAAATAAAAAAGAGGCTTTTAATACAGCCTCTTTTTAGTTATTTATTCTCTTCCTTTTTCTTCTTTCTTGATTTAAAGTAAAATATCAGGAAGAGCATAGCTGTCCCAAGAACAATCCAGATAACCCATAAATTACCTTTTTCCTTCATTGCTGCCTGATTCTCCCTGATTGTTTCTTCTGATATATCTCCTGAAATAATTAGATTTGAAATTGCCTTGTAGAGAGCAGCTTCAGGGTATTTATCCCTGTTTCTATCTGACAGCAGGAATTGAAGCAGTTCTTTCGGAGTCTTAATTTTTTCTTTCCTGAGGTCAATTGATTTGAGGAATGATAAAAGCGGTTCTTCAGCATTTTTAATAAGGTCATTCAGGAAGGTTAGAGCATCAGTGTCAGGCAATGTGCTGATTGCAATCATAAGCTCAGCAAACTGGTTGGTTGTAAGTCCTCGCTTCAGAGCTTCATTATGGAATACCTTCAACCACTCTCCTCTTAACTTTAAATTCTGCATATCTGCAGCTGATATTGCATCTCTTATGATATTGCCCTGTTCAGATGTATTGCTGTATGTCAGTATCTTGTCTCTGACGACTGATATTGCCGGGTCTGTACCTGAAATGATATCATTTGCCAGATTGTTAAGATCTTCGGCAGTAATTCTTCCCTGGCTTTTTTGCATCACATATTCCTGAAGATCAGACCACGACTTAAGCCCCAGTTCATTTATATCAATGCCGTCAAGAATAGTCTTCATTTCACCGCTGGCATATTTTGCCAACAGATCCACAGCTGCCTGTGTAAGAATATTATCTGTAATTGCTACCTTAAGTGCCAGAATATCAATCTCTTCAGGATTAATGCTTTTCTTTGCTGCCTCTCCTTTAAGGTATGCTATCAGATCATCAGTTGTTCCAAATTTGTGCTTGTTTATGTTTGCGCTGGCAATTACTTCAGCCAGTGAAGCTGATGCATGACCTTTTAATAAGGCTGCAAGTGTATTTATCTGTTTATTTGAAATAATTGTGGAGTACTCGGGTCTGACAACAGGCTGACTAATTCTCTCTTTTTCTCTGGTAACAAAGAGATCCGTTGATGTAATATTGTTGAATCTGTCAGTCAGGGTGAATACTATCCTGTTATTCCCTTCTGCAGGTAACATCTTATAAGTAAACACTGTGTCATTTATTGCATAAGTTACAGTAGAAAGTAGTGAATCACCAACCCAGTGCTCCACTTTAAGCACTGATCCTGGTTCTACTTTCAGAGGGATCTCAAGTGAGTCTCCGGTTGACACGGTAATTGTCTTATTGCTTTCAAGCCTGAGATCGGATTTAAAATCATTACGGGGTAAGACAGTATTCCCCATAAGCAGACTGTCGCTATCCATATCGATGGGGAGATTCAGATTTTTTACTACCTTATCGCCACCTTCAGCCTCAAAGGTAATTTTGTAGTTGCCATGAGGCAGCTCAAATTCGAATTCTCCTGTCTTTGGATTAGAATATACAACGAGTACATGGTTAGGATCGCTGATTTTTAAAGTGCTTATTTTTATACTGTTATCTCTGTTAGATATCAGATCTGCCACTCTGGCAAATCCCCTGACAGTAAATTTTCTTGGATGATTCTCAGAAAAAATCTCAACGCGGTAAATATCCTCCCTACCATATCCCTGTGGCCCTAAGATTGAATAATATGCTTCATATCCATCTCCTACCGGATTAAAAAATACATCATCATCGGTTGAATTTAAAGGATAACCTACATTTAAGGGAACAGACCACTCTCCGTTATCAAGTTTCGTTGAATAGAAAATATCATATCCACCCATATTAAAATGGCCTCTTGAGCTGAAGAAAAGAGTTTTATCATCCTTGCTGAGGAAAGGCGATTCCTCATTGTATATTGTATTTATAACAGGACCCAGATTTTCAGGAGGCCCCCAGTTGCCTGAGGTGTCTCTGCCTGAAACGTAAATATCCAAGCCACCTATTGTTCCTTTTCTGTTGCTTGTGAAGTACAATTTCCGATTATCGTGTGAAACAGTGGCATGTGACTCCCAGTACTTTGTATTAATATTGTCATTAAGTTTTACTATAGGGCTCCAGTTTCCATTTTCAAACCGTGATGTATAAATAATCCCGTCATAATCAGCTGAACTGTACAGATAGAGAGTCTTTCCATCACTTGAGAGGGAGGTAGGAAACAGATCACGGTCTACTTTTAAAATCTCGTTCATATTTACAGGGCCTGACCACTGACCATTTTTCCTGGTTGAGTAAAGTATGGCATCATAGAATGCTTCACTCTTTGAATAAATTATAAGGTCTTCATTATCAGAGACTACTGGATTAAACTCGGAATTTGATTCATTTATCAGGTTGCCCAGATTTTTTACTTTTATGTAAATAGGTTTGCTCATCAGCTCTTTTGCGTTAAGACATGACTGTATTTGCATGTTAACCACGGCTGTGTCATAAATATTATTGTCAAGATTATTCTTAAAATCCTTGTATGTTGACAGGGCTTTGTCAATCTGATTGTTTATTCTGTAGGCATTTGCCAGGTAATAAAATGCATCATAAGGAGCACCGGTCTCCTTGAAGTTTCCCTCCTTATAATCCGGGTTGATATTTTTTACTGCATCTTCCAGGTAAGTAACTGCCTTTTCTTTCTCACCGGGGGTATTTATATAGCATTGGCCTATCCTGTATTTGAAATTGGAATTATTTGGATAGATCCTTGATAACCTCAGGTATATTGGCAAAGCATCCTTGTATTCTTCAAAAAGTACCCAGCTCTCTGCTTCATGAAAATTGTTCCTGTTTTCAATACGGGCCTGAGAATAAATATCAGTTATACATAAAACAACCAATACAAGAGATACCAGAACAATCCTTTTCATAATGATTTTAAATACCCTTAATATTAATTTCTTTTAAATAAATGCCTGAGGGCAATCTCCTTGTAAAATTATTATATTCAGAAATTAGGTCTAAATTTCCGCATAAAACTACTAATATAACAGATTTTTGAGAAAAAAGAGAATATTCATGTATTTCACTGTTTTTAGATTCGGGATCCTGATTAACCTATATAAATCTGTATACCAGGATACATGCTGCTCCAATTTATTTTGTTATATTGAGATATCAGGAGAATAGTTTTCGAGTATTTCCTTAATCTTAGAAAGGAATTTTCCTGCAAGAGCCCCGTCTATTATTCTGTGATCGTAGCTCAATGAAAGAATAATTATGTTTCTTATACCAATCATGTCACCCTCGGGGGTTTCAATAACCACCGGAGTTTTTTTCACTACCCCAATACCCAGAATTGCAGCCTGGGGCTGATTTATAATTGGAGTACCTGCCAGATTGTTGTAAGTTCCATAATTGGTTATAGTGAATGTTCCACCTGATATCTCATCAGGTTTTAACTTATTTGACCTTGCACGCCCAGCGAGGTCATTTACGGCCTTTGCAAGACCTGTAAGATTTTTCTCATTAGCATTTTTAATTACAGGAACAATCAGGTTACCATCGGGCAGGGCAGTTGCCATACCAATATTTATATTTCTCCTTTTGATTATATTGTCTCCATCAACCGAAACATTGATCATAGGATACTCATACAAAGCTCTTGCCACGGTATCAATAAATATAGGTGTAAGAGTCAGTTTCTGCCCTTCTGCTGTCATGAATTTCTCCTTGTTCGCGTTGCGCCAGTTAACCACTTTTGTTACATCGGCGTCAATGAAAGAGGTAACATGTGGCGATGTATGTTTTGACATGACCATATGTTCAGCTATAAGCTTTCTTATCCTGTCCATTGGAATGATCTCGTCTCTGTCGCCGGTTATTTCATCTGATTTTTGTACCCTGACTTGTTTTTCAGTTTTTTGTACTATTGATTCAGCAGCTTTCTTTCTTTCAGAGAGAAATTGTAAAACATCATCCCGAGTAATTCTTCCATCCATCCCTGACCCATTAAGGATATCAAGGTCAGCATAACTTATCCCTTCCTTTGCAGCAATACTTCTTACAAGAGGTGAAATGAACCTGCCTGAAGGGGTTCTGCTTTTCATTATATGTGAGACAGACTCAACCTCTGATTTTTCCTTTCTCGTTTCTTCAATGGTTTCCCTGATCCTGCTGACCTCAATATCAATCTTCTTTTTATCCTCTTTTGTAGGAACGGCATCATTCTCAATTATGGCAATAATATCTCCTACCTTCGCTATAGTACCTTCTTTGGCAAGTATCGAAATCAGGGTACCGGAAAGTGGAGCGGGTACTTCAGAATCAACCTTGTCAGTTGCAACTTCAACCAGCGGATCATCCTCCTTCACTACTGCACCTTCGCTGACCAGCCATTTGTTTATTGTGGCTTCAATTATTCCTTCACCCATTGCCGGTAGTGTAACATTCATGCTTGCCATGTCTCTTATAATGAAAGTGTAACCAATAAATTTACGAATTATCTCTCTCATTATAACAACCGGAGTGATGATTTGTTCCCTCCGGTAATAGTGAGCAGAGTTTAGTGATCCATAACTATTCTGAGGAACCGGTTGGCAAGGGCAAACCATTCCCTGAAAATTATTCCTGCAATAATCAATTTTGTGGAACAGGGAAATAAGCCTTCTTCCGATCTTTTCCTGACATAGATTCTCATTGCTTTGTAGAAATGAAGTATGTCGTCATAATTATTCCTTGAAGTACTTTTCCCTTTAAAATGAGTTATGACAACTTCTGGATAATAATAATTGAAGTATCCTGTCTTTAATATTCTGTAGCTCAGGTCAATATCCTCTCCATACATGAAGTAGTCCTCATCAAAAAGACCTGTTTTTGTTAAAACTTCACTCCTTATAAACATAAATGCCCCGGAAATAACTTCTGTTTTTGCAGTTTCATCGATCCCGACAGATTTAAAATAGTACCTGCTGAAAAATTTTGAATCCGGAAAGAGATATGAGAAGCCGAATGACTTAAAGAATGCTGAGCCTGGAGATGGCAGAGCCCTTTTTGATTCAGGCAGATAATCACCGTCACCATCTTTCATTTTTACACCAAGTGCCCCTCCATCCAGGTGAGAATCCATGAATTTTATCGATTTTGTTAAAGCATTCTCGCTGACAACAGTGTCAGGATTAAGAAGAAGAATATATCTTCCTCCGGCCTTCTTTAACGCCTGATTATTTGCGGCTGCATATCCGGCATTTACTGTGTTACATATAAGTGTCACATCCGGATATTCACGGCTCACCATGGAACATGAGTCGTCAGAAGAATTGTTATCAACTACAAATATTTCACTATTTATATTTTCAACAGCTTTATAGACAGATCCGAGGCAATTCCTGAGAAGATCCGAGACATTATAACTTACAATTACTACTGACAGATCCATTTCATTGGTGATAAGGATTGCGGTTATTGATAGCACGTCCCAGTGTTATCTCGTCAGTATATTCAAGTTCATCACCTATTGCTACTCCACGTGCAAGAGTTGTAAGACTTATTTTGTATTTGCTTAACTTTTTATAAAGGTAGTAGTTTGTAGTGTCTCCCTCCATTGTTGTACTTAATGCAAATATGACTTCGCTTATACCCCCCTCCTTGACTTTATCTTCCAGTGAGTCAATCCTGAGATCTGCAGGACCTATCCCTTCAATAGGAGAAATTATGCCTCCAAGAACATGGTATAAACCCCGGAACTGCCTGGTGTTTTCTATCGCCATCACATCCTGAATATTCTCAACTACACAAACAATACCCCTGTCTCTTTTATTATCATTGCAGATATTACATACTTCAGTATCGGAGATATTATGACACATTTTACAATAATGTATCTCTTCGTGAAGCTTAATAATACTCTCTCCGAATCTTTTTACATCCTCGGCATTCCTCCTCAGCAGATTCATTACCAGCCTGAATGCCGTCTTTCTTCCAACCCCTGGAAGTGAGGCAAACTCGTTAACCGCATTTTCAAGCAGTTTCGAAGGAAACTCGGTAAAGCTCATAAATAATTATTTACAGCAAAAATAAATCAATTTTACTGTGATATATTAAACATGGAGAGTTTTCTGTCTTGCTTTTTTTTATAATCTTGCAAACCAAACTTATTTATATGACTCCAATACTTATTCTATCCATCTTTTTAGCATATACTTTGCTTTTGTTTATTGTGACCTGGATCACAGCCAGAAAGGCAGATAACCAGTCATTTTTTATCGGGAATAAGGTTTCACCCTGGTTTGTAGTAGCATATGGGATGATAGGAGCATCACTTTCAGGTATCACATTCATGTCGCTCCCAGGATGGGTAAAAGATACCCAGTTCAGCTATATGGTTGTTGTTTTCGGATATCTGTTCGGCTATTTTGTTATTGCTACAGTACTGATGCCTCTTTACTATAAGCTTAAGCTTACATCAATATATTCATACCTTGACCAGCGTTTTGGTTTCTGGTCATATAAAACAGGAGCAGGTTTTTTCATCATTTCGAGGACACTCGGAGCCTCGCTTCGTATGTATCTGGTTATAAGTGTATTACAGATATTTGTATTTGATGAATGGAATATCCCTTTCTGGATAAATGTACTGATATTCATTATTCTCATAATTCTTTATACATTCAAGGGAGGTATAAGAACAATAATCTGGACCGATACACTTCAGACCACCTTTATGCTTCTTGCTGTGGTATTATCTGTAATATATATCAGTAAAGATCTTGATATTTCATTATCAGGGTTGTTTACTCAGGTTAAAAACAGCTCAGCCTCAACAATGTTTATTACAGATTGGACAAATGAAAGATTTTTTCTGAAACAGTTTTTCAGCGGGATGTTTATTACCATAACAATGACCGGTCTCGACCAGGAGATGATGCAGAAGAACCTGAGTTGCAGAAATATCGGGGAGGCTCAGAAAAACATGTTCACATTCAGCGGAATACTGGTTTTTGTGAATCTTCTTTTCCTGTTTCTTGGAGCAATACTTCTGATATTTATTCAGACAAAAGGAATTTCTGTTGCAACTAGTGATGAGATTTTTCCGACAGTGGCTGTCAGATATCTCGGACCGGTAGCCGGGCTCGTTTTTTTCATCGGATTGATATCGGCTGCCTTTCCAAGTGCTGACGGAGCTTTAACTTCTTTGACCACATCTATAAGTATTGATTTTCTGGGGCTCGATAACCGCAGTAATCTTACAGAAAAGGCTAAAACGAGGATCAGGTACATCGTTCACTTGTCGATAGCAGTAGTTTTTTTCATTGCTGTACTTATTTTTGGAATGCTTGATGATAAGGCAGTAATAGATAAGCTTTTCACAATTGCCGGATACACTTACGGACCTTTACTGGGGCTTTATTCTTTCGGATTATTCACAAAGAGAACTGTAAAGGACAAGCTTACTCCTTATATTGCAATATTCTCACCTGTTGCCTGTTATGTTCTGAGTAGTTTTTCAGAAGTACTTTTCAACGGATATAAGTTCGGGTTTGAGTTACTTCTTCTTAATGGCCTGATAACATACATCGGATTATATATTTTCAGCAGCAAGGCTGAAAAAGTACAAGAAAGAAATCTATCCGGGATTTAAATAGCCTTACCTGAGGTTCTGTTGTCGGAAACCTCCCTGATTCATATTGTCAGGATTTTGATTTATACCAGTATCATCCTCTTCTTCTTCAGGTTCAGGCTGAATGATAATTCTTTTATTTTTAAAAGGAATGCTCCAGATAATAAAATAATTAAAACTTGGGCTGAATGATCTGGATCCGTTGCCATATCCTGGAAGATATACCGGTTTCAGATGCCTTCCTGTACCGGCATCAACCAGCTTCCTGAGGCTTACAGTCCACCCCATACTTATGTTCTTAAATACTTCAGCCCTTACTCCTGGTGTAATCTCAATGTAATGAGCCCATTCATCAGCAGGAGGAACAGATGTAACTGAACTTCCCCAGTAATTTTCCCTGGTTATCGTTGGGATTTCATAATTAAAATGGCTGATCCCATATCTTATTCCAATCCCGATTGCATATTTCCCCTGTGATTTTTGAGGTTTAAGCAGGTTGATGTCGAATCCTGCACGGAAATAAAAACCTTTTGTCCGGTAATCATACATGAGGAAAGCAGTATCCCTGTATCTTGGATAACTGTAATCGGTGTGCCCGGCAATAATAATGGCAGAGAGTTTCTCATTAAGGTCAGCGCTCAAAGATCCTTCGATGTTTAAAAGGTCTTTATTGTTAAAATATTTTGCCGGCCCTAGTACCTCAAACCCAAGCCTGAATTTTAAGGGAAACTGGATAGTGTCCTGGGATAATCCGGTTAGCGGCAGACTGGAGAAAACCAGCATCATACTAATAATATATACTGATATTCTCCACATTACTGGTCGTTATATTTTCATTTATTAAGGAAATGGAATCAATTGAATGTTTTGTATAAAAAATTGTATCAACAGTATGGAACATTGAGTAACCACATTCTTTTGAAATAAGATGAGGGTAACTCCAGTACAGGAACTCAATGGTGTCGGTTATTCCGTTTATTTTTATTACAAATAATGAGTTATTAGTTGTATCATTAAGGGGGATAAGGACCGGAGGAGTTATTTTTTCCTTATCATAGATGAAAAGATCTTTATTTACCCCTGAAAGAGACAGACTATCAGGTATTGTCGGTTTGTAAGAAGAATAGCTGTAAAAGCCGGCCTTTACATAAGCCTCGGTCTCGTCTATACATGATAAATCAAGGCAGGAACTCTGTAACAGATAAAACCCTGAAATAATTATTACAGCAAATGCCTTAAGTGGTCTTCTCATTATTTTTTGAAAGTGTCAAAATTACAAAATTTACTTTGTCATATGCAAAAAAGCCAGGCATATGAATAATAAGAGGTTTTAAAAAATGGAGAAACGGTTCTGTCTAAAACCGGGGCAGGCTTTAAGGCGTGCAGTCAATATTGTTTAAAGATTTAAACAAAGCAATAATCGTTCCCTGATTATAATTTCTGAATTAGAGAGAGCGCTTTTTCAATAGCTTTGGGTATTCCCGCAGGATTTTTACCACCTGCAGTGGCAAGAAATGGCTGTCCGCCTCCACCACCGCTTATTTCACCTGAAATCTCCCTGATCAGGGATGTTGCATTTAAGTTCTTCTCTTTAACAAGGTCATCGCTTACCATTACAACAAGATTTGCCTTGCCACCTGATTCGGATCCAATAATAAGTACTGTATTTGCTGAAGACTTACGTATCCGGAAGGCAATGTTTTTCAGCATCTCGGGTGATTCTGCACCCAGCTGTCCGGAAATAAAATTAAGACTGTTTATTTTCATTGCATTGGCCGTCAGCTCTTTGATTATCATGTCAGCCGACTGAGCCTCAAATCTTTCAATGGTCTTTTTCAGGGCAGTATTGTCAGCTATAAGCTTTTCCACATTCTCTTTCACATTCCCGGTACTTTTCAGTATAGCAGATATCTCATCAAGTGTGGCAAGTTTCTCGTTTATATATTCCATAGCTTTATCAGCAGTCACTGCTTCAATTCTTCTTATACCTGCCGCAATTGCACCTTCAGCCACAATTTTAAGAAGGCCAATTTTACAGGTTGATTCCACATGAGTGCCGCCGCAAAGTTCAACCGAATTTCCAAATTCAACAACCCTGACGTGGTCGCCGTATTTCTCGCCAAAAAGAGCCATCGCACCTTTTGCCCTGGCTTCTTCCATCAGGACACCGTCAGATACTATCCTTGAATGATTTTCCCTGATGAGGATGTTAACCATTTCCTCAACTTTTGTCAGCTCTTCTTTTGATGGCTTGCTGAAATGGCTGAAGTCGAACCGAAGTCGTTCAGCATTTACTAATGACCCTTTCTGTTCGACATGAGATCCAAGTACAGCTCTCAAAGCCTGGTGCAACAGATGTGTTGCAGTATGATTATTCGCAGTCATCTGCCGCTTCTGTAAGTCAACTGTGGCAACGAAATGGGTGGATAGGTCAGATGGTAATTTTTCTGCAATATGTATAATAAGGTTATTCTCCTTTACTGTATCGAGAATCACAATCTTTTCTTTTCCCGACTTTAGCATTCCTGTATCACCTGCCTGTCCGCCTGACTCACCATAAAAGGGAGTTTTGTCCAATATCAGCTGGATAGTATCCTTTCCTCTGACCTTCACTTTCCGGTATTTTGTTATAAGTACTTTGTCTTCGGTTTTGTCATATCCTGTGAAGATTGTACCTTCAGTATTCCTGATATTTGTCCAGTCGGCAGTTTCAACAGCAGCATCTTCCCTCGAGCGCTCTTTCTGTACTTTCATCTCCTCCTCGAATCCTTCTGTGTCAAGATCCAGCCCGTTTTCCCGCAGGATAAGCTGAGTGAGGTCAACAGGGAAGCCAAAAGTGTCGTATAGTTCGAATGCAGCCCTGCCAGGCATAGTGCTCTTCTTTTCTTTCCTGAGGTCGGCAACAACCTTATCGATCATTTTTAATCCTTTTCCCAGAGTCTTCAGAAATGCAGTTTCCTCTTCAAGGATGATCTTTGATATATGTTCCTTTCCTGATTCAAGTTCAGGGTATTGTTTTGCCATTTTATCAGCAAGAGCAGACACCAGTTTGTGAATAAATGGCTCATCCATTTCCAGGTTATTGTAGCCATATCTGACAGCCCTGCGCAGTATTCTTCTGATTACATAACCGGCTTTATTGTTGGAAGGGATCTGACCATCAGCAATTGAGAAAGCCACAGCTCTGAGGTGATCGGCTATCACTCTGAGACCCACATCCCATTTTTCATTTTTACCATATGGTTTACCGGTAATTAAGGATATTTCTTTAATTACTGACTGGAAAATATCTGTTTCATAGTTTGATTTCTTTCCCTGGATTATCATGCAAAGTCTTTCGAATCCCATTCCAGTATCAACATGTTTCGAAGGAAGCGACTCAAGTGAGCCATCAGCTTTCCTGTTATACTGAATGAAAACAAGATTCCAAACCTCAATCACATGAGGATGTCCTTTATTAACTAGTTCCCTGCCTGGAATCTTTTTCCTTTCATCATCATCCCTGATGTCGACATGAATTTCAGAACAGGGTCCGCAGGGACCGGTTTCACCCATTTCCCAGAAGTTGTCCTTTTTTGAACCTTCAAGGATCCTTTCCTTAGGTTTGGAAAAACACTTTTCCCAGTGATTGTAAGCCTCATCATCACGCGGAACATTATCATCTTTACTACCTTCAAAAATAGTAGCATAGAGCCTGTCTTCAGGGATTTCCAGTTTTTTTACAAGCAGTTCCCATGCCCATTCAATTGATTCCTTTTTGAAGTAGTCTCCAAATGACCAGTTGCCAAGCATTTCGAACATGGTATGATGATAAGTGTCGTGCCCAACCTCTTCAAGGTCATTATGTTTTCCTGATACCCTCAGGCATTTCTGCGAATTGGCAACTCTTTTATTATCAGCCTGCTGATGTCCAAGAAAGATATCCTTGAACTGGTTCATTCCTGCGTTTGTGAACATGAGGGTAGGGTCATTCTTCACAACCATTGGAGATGATGGAATTATAGCATGACCTTTGGATCTGAAGAACTTAAAAAATTCCTGCCGCAGGTCGTGAGATTGCATGTTATTTGTCATCCTTTGAGAGTATGCTTGAAATTTGGTTTGTAAAATTAATTTATTTGGCTTAGATTTGTCAATTACCCGGATAAAAAATCAAAAAGGGGTTGCTTTTGTTTAGAAACAGAAAATATATACTTGATCTTACTGATCTGCAATACAAGCAGATAAAACTACCATTTAAACTAAAGCTGCTAAGAGCTTTAATGTGGTTCTCTCTTTCAATAATTGTCACAATCGTATATGTATTTATTTTCAGGAGCCTTTTTGGATCACCTAAGGAAAAGCTTCTTGATCAGCAGGTTGACAATCTGAAACTTCAGTATTCCCTTGTGGGAAGGCAGCTTGATAATTCAATAGCGATGCTGAACAATTTCAGGCTTTCAGATGATATAAGGTACAGGCCTATTCTTGATATGGATACGATTCCCGAGTCATACAGGAAGGCCGGTGTCGGAGGTGTTAACCGTTACAGTGACCTGGCCGGATTTATCAATTCAGATATGCTTATATCATATCGTTCAAAGATCGATTTGATATCGAATATGGCGAAAGTTCAGAAAGAATCTTTCAAGGCAATTGCAGAACGTTCGGGAGAGTGGAGGATAGAGATGGATCATCAGCCCATGATCAGTCCTGTTGATGTTAAATACCGGCTCGGTGACGGATTCAGGTTCAGGGAAGTGCATCCGGTACTTGGTACACCCAGAATGCACTATGGTCAGGATTTTGAAGTACCATATGGAACAGAAGTATACGCCACCGGTAACGGAAAAGTTATAGAATCAGGATGGAATTCAATGGGATTCGGAAATTTTGTAATAATTGACCACGGCTATGGGCTACGCTCTACATACGGGCATCTCAGTAAAATTAATATTGCCAAAGGTGAGAATGTAAAACGGGGAGATCTTATTGGATACAGTGGCAATACCGGAACATCATCCGGACCTCATCTTCATTATCAGATAGATCAGTTTGGTCAGCATAAGAATCCGATATTTTTCTTTAACAACGATATGACTGCTGATGAGTATAATGAAATGATCGAGGTTTTGGCATCTAAAACCAGGTTTCGTTAGCCCGAATACATCTTACTGAACAGGTACAAGCATCAGATTTATGATTTTCAATTATCTTCAGAATTGATTATATTTGCGCGGTTATGCTGCGACCAAAGTATAAATTCAATCCGGAATCACTGAGTTTTGACAAGGTACGTCTTGGCATCAGTGATATTTTGCTCAGGTTTTTGGCTTATTTTATCGGGTCGGTAATAATAGCATTTGTCTACTGGGTGATATTTGCAGCATTCTTTGATTCCCCAAAGGAGAAAGCTCTTTTAAGGGAGATACAGCAGCTTACAATGCAGTACGATATGATCAACAGGGAAATGTCCAATGTTGAAAAAGTACTTGAAGATCTTGAGAAGACAGATGACAACCTTTACAGGACAATATTCGAGGCAGAGCCGATACCATCAACTTTGCGCGAAGGGGGAGTAGGTGGTGTAAACAGGTACACCAGCCTTGAAGGATATACAAACTCCGAGGTGGTTGTTGAAACGACAACTCGTCTGGACAGGATCAGAAAGAGAGTATATATGCAGTCAAAATCATTTGAAGAACTGATACACCTGGCTCAGCGCAAAGAAGATATGCTTAAGTGTGTACCCGCCATTCTTCCTATTTCCAATGATGACCTGACACGTACGGCCTCAGGCTATGGTCTCAGGATTCACCCGATTTACAAGATAACAAAATTCCATTACGGGATGGATTTCACAGCACCGGCTGGTACCGATGTTTATTCCACTGGTGACGGTACTGTTGCTGAAGTTCTCTCCTCTCAGCGTGGTCTGGGGAAACATATAATTATTAATCACGGATTTGGATATTTCAGCATTTATGCACATCTAAGTAACTTTAATGTAAGGAGAGGACAAAAGGTTCACAGAGGGGATGTAATTGGTTATGTTGGTAATACAGGTACATCTGTTGCCAATCATCTTCATTATGAGATCAAGCTGAACGGGGAAAATATCGACCCTGTGAACTATTACTTTGAAGATCTTTCACCGGCTGAATACGTGAGGATGATTGAAATAGCATCCAAGACAGGTCAGTCTTTTGATTAGCCAAATAAACAATATCATAAATTATCGCCATGCCTTATAAGGAAATGAAAGTAGAAAAGCTCTATTATGCCATTGGTGAAGTGGCGGAGATGCTTAATGTTCCTGTTTCAACAGTCAGGTTCTGGGAAAATGAGTTCGACATACTTAAACCCATGAAGAACAAAAAAGGGAACAGGCTTTTCACTCAGGCAGATGTAAAGAATCTTAAAATTATACACCACCTCGTAAAAGAGGAGGGTATGACTCTTGAGGGTGCACGAAAAAGGCTGACTGGCAAGTGGGATGAGACAGATTATAAGTTTGAAATTAATGAATCGCTGCAGAAAATTAAATCGATCCTTCTTGACATAGGTAATAATATTTGAATTAACCCTGTGTATATCTTAGGCTTACTGTGTTTTTCTCTGGTTTTATGTGTAGCCAGATAAAAACTGACACAGAGGTTCACCGAGTATCACAGAGGGACACAGAGAGATATAAAATGAGATTAAAAGAGATTTTCACTTACCTTGATTCAGCAGTACCATTATCTTTTCAGGAAGATTATGACAATTCCGGTCTCCAGGTTGGTGATCCGGAAAAGGAAATCAGTTCTGCATTGATAACCCTGGATGTAACAGAGAAAATTATAGATGAGGCTATTGAATCTGGTTGTGATCTTATTCTTTCTCATCATCCTGTTATCTTTTCAGGAATAAAAAGAATAACAGGCCGTAACTTTACTGAAAAAATTATAATCAGGGCAATCCGGAATGATATAGCTATTTATTCTTCTCATACTAACCTTGATATTTTTAATGGCGGTGTCAGCAGGAAGATGGCTGAAAAATTGAACCTGCAAAACATTAAAGTCCTGGCTCCACTTAAAGGGAGATTGAATAAACTTGTTGCTTATATTCCTGAAAGCCATCTGGATAGCGTAAGAGAAGCTATTTTTAATGCCGGGGCAGGAGTCATTGGCAATTATGACAGCTGTGGATTTGTGAGCCAGGGCACAGGAAGTTTCAGAGGCAATGAATCCACGAATCCTTTCGTTGGGGATAAAGGAAAGCTGCATTTTGAAAAGGAGCTGCGGTTTGAAACCGTATTTGTTTCTCATCTTAAGGATAAGGTAATTAAAGCGCTTATTACAACGCATCCCTATGAGGAGGTGGCTTATGATATCTATTCGCTTGAAAACAGCAATGTTGATTTCGGGCTTGGATGCACTGGCGAATTACCTGAAGCTAAAGATGAAACGGATTTTCTAAAGATGGTCTCTGACATATTTGATGCCAGGGGATTGAGAAATTCGAAGCTTTCAGGAAAGAAGATAAAGAAAATAGCCCTCTGTGGCGGTTCAGGTGCATCACTTTTGAGAGACGCAATCTCATCCGGAGCTGATGCCTATATAACAGGAGATATAAAATACCATAATTATTTTGATGCTGAAGGCAGGATTTTACTTGTTGATGCGGGGCATTATGAGAGTGAAAAATTTGCAACAGAAATTATTTACGATCTAATTATCAAAAAATTCCCTAAATTTGCAGTCCGGTTTTCAAAAACAGATACGAATCCGATAAACTATTTGTAAAGATGGAAAAAGTGAAATCACACGATACAGAAATTTCAGTGGAAGACAGACTGAGAGCACTATATAGCCTCCAGCTGGTAGATTCAGAGATAGATAAAATCAAAACACTCAGAGGTGAGCTGCCACTTGAGGTACAGGATCTGGAAGATGAAATAGCAGGACTGGAGACCAGGCTTGGCAATCTGAAGGAAGAAGTAGTAAATCTAGAGAAAGCGGTTACAAACAAACATACTGAAATAGCTTCTGCTGAGGCGCTTATTAAAAAATATGATGAGCAGCAGAAAAATGTAAGAAATAATCGTGAATATGATTCATTATCTAAAGAGATTGAATACCAGAATCTTGAAATAGAACTTTTCAATAAGAAGATAAGGGAATTCAATTTCCAGGTTGAGGAGAAGAATGTAGTGATCGCTGAATCCGAAGAATTGCTGGCTGACCGTAAAGCAGATCTTGAAAATAAGAAATCGGAACTCGATGAAATAATTTCTGACACCCAGAAGGAAGAGGAGGGTCTTTATAAAAAGTCGGAAAAAGTTGAATCGATCATTGAGGAAAGATTGCTTACAGCATATAAAAGAATTCGTTCCAATGCAAGGAATGGTCTTGCTGTTGTACCTGTCCAGAGGGACGCATGTGGGGGTTGTTTCAACCAGATACCGCCACAGAGGCAGCTCGATATCAAGTCGAGGAAGAAGATAATCGTTTGTGAGTATTGCGGAAGGATACTTGTTGATGATGAGATAATTAAAGAGGGACATATTTAGTTACCCTGATTCATAATGCATAGAGGGGCTTTATCTGAAGCCCCTTTTTTTGTTTTTACTAACTTTACGGGATCACAATACTTTTCATAATGACAACTGCGAATTTTAAAGAACTCGTGTCAGAAGGTATTCCGGGCAGGCTTCCGGATATTAAACCATATGATAATCAAATAAATCATGCTCCCCGGAGAAGGCAGATACTTAACCGGGACGAGAAAAAGCTTGCGTTAAAAAATGCACTCAGATATTTTCCTGTTGATTTTCATAATGTTCTGGCTGCTGAACTCGCAAAGGAACTCGAAGATTACGGAAGGATATATATGTACAGGTTCAGGCCTGACTATGAAATAAAAGCGCGCAACATTAATGATTTTCCTCACAAATCGATGAGCGCTGCAGCAATTATGCTGATGATCTCGAATAACCTGGACGAAGCCGTGGCTCAGCATCCGCATGAACTTATAACTTATGGTGGAAACGGAGCTGTATTTCAGAACTGGGCTCAGTACAGGCTTACAATGAAGTACCTGTCTGAAATGTCTGATGAACAGACACTGGTGGTCTATTCAGGTCATCCCCTTGGACTTTTTCCTTCACAAAGGGATGCACCAAGGCTTGTAGTGACAAACGGAATGGTGATACCTAACTATTCCTCCCAGGATCACTGGGAAAAATTCAATGCCCTGGGAGTATCGCAATACGGGCAGATGACTGCCGGGTCGTATATGTATATTGGTCCGCAGGGTATTGTCCACGGCACTACAATCACTATTCTGAATGCTGCCCGGATGACTATCGGAGATAATTTCAGGGGGAAACTCTTTTTGTCATCAGGACTTGGAGGTATGTCAGGAGCTCAGCCCAAGGCTGCAAGCATTGCAGGTTTGGTTTCTGTTATAGCGGAGGTAAATAAGAAAGCTCTTGAAACAAGGCATTCGCAGGGTTGGATCGATGAGGTTTGTTATGATATTGATGAACTGGTATTAAGGGTTTCGGAGGCTCAGGCTGAAGGAAAAGTTACCTCTATTGCTTACGCTGGTAACATTGTGGAAGTATGGGAGAAGTTTGCCGATGAAAATATTAAAGTTGATATAGGCTCGGATCAGACCTCGCTTCACAATCCCTGGGCCGGAGGCTATTATCCCGCCGGTTACAGCTTTGAGGAGGCAAACAGGATGATGGCAGAGGAACCTGACAGATTCAGGGATGCAGTACAAAGGTCACTGATAAGACAGGTGGCAGCTATAAACCGTCATGCTGCATCAGGCACTTATTTTTTTGATTATGGCAATGCCTTTTTGCTTGAAGCTTCACGGGCAGGCGCTGATGTGATGGATAAAAACGGGATGTTCAGATATCCATCCTACGTTCAGGATATTATGGGTCCCCTTTGTTTTGATTACGGGTTCGGACCCTTCAGGTGGGTATGCTGTTCAAATGATCCCGCAGATCTGCAGGTAACTGATAGTATTGCAATTGATGTACTGACACTGATTTACGAAAATGCACCGTCTGAAATCAGGAAACAGCTTTCTGATAATATACACTGGATCAGGGAAGCAGAAAAGAATATGCTGGTTGTGGGATCACAGGCAAGGATACTTTATGCTGATGCTGAAGGAAGAATTGCTATAGCTGATGCCTTTAACAAAGCTGTTTCCGAAGGTAAAATATCAGCTCCTGTTGTAATTGGGAGAGATCATCACGATGTTTCAGGAACGGATTCCCCATTCAGGGAGACATCTAACATATATGATGGATCTAAGTTTACCAGCGATATGTCTGTTCACAATGTTATAGGTGATGCTTTCAGAGGTGCCACATGGGTATCACTCCATAATGGAGGAGGAGTGGGCTGGGGCGAGGTTATAAATGGTGGTTTCGGAATGGTCCTTGACGGATCGGAAGAATGCTCAGTGAGGCTTCGCAGCATGCTGCATTGGGATGTCAATAACGGTATTGCCCGCAGAAGCTGGGCGAGGAACAGCGAGGCAATATATGCCCTTAAAAGGGAGATGGAAAGAACTCCTGGCCTGAAAGTTACATTACCTAATATTGCAGATGATGATCTGATAGAGAGAGTAATCAGATAAAAAATATTTAATTATCTCATTAATATCTGCTTTTATTCAGCATAATAAGCACACAGCCATTGACAGTCTGAATACCATTTTTTTGTGCAAGGTCTGCAAGTTCCGGATTTATGGTTCCGGGATTGAAAATTATCCTTTGAGGATTCAATGATATTATATAATTATAGTAAGGCCTCTGATTGGCAGCACCAAGATACATGGCAACCGTATGTACCGGGCCAAGGTCCTCAGGCATCCCTTTCCTGATCCTGATATGGTCAATATACTCTTCCCTGAGACCAATTGCAATAACAGGGTAATTGTATTTCAACAGTCTTTTTACAGCCTTATTGGAAAATCTTTCAGGTTTTGGACTAGCTCCCAGCACAAGCGTAACCTTCTCCATCAGAATTATTTTAGCAATATCATATATATTTTTTGGAGATCAGAACTACAGCCATTCCGATTATTCCCTCTTCACGTCCTGTGAATCCCATTTTCTCGGTAGTTGTGGCCTTTATAGTTACATTGTCAGGCAGGGTACATAGTATGTCAGCAATAGTTTTTCTCATCTCCGTAATAAAAGGTGCTATCTTAGGATTTTCAAGACAAACAGTACAATCCAGGTTGTTTATCGTATAACCTTTTTCATTGATCAGTCCGAATGTTCTTTGAAGGAATATTTTGCTGTCAATACCCTTGAACTCACTGCTGCTGTCAGGAAAATGGTAGCCAATGTCATTAAGGCCGGCAGCTCCCAGAAGGGCATCGCAAATGGCATGAATAAGCACATCGCCATCAGAGTGTGCAACACAGCCTTTTTCGGAAGGTATAAGAATCCCGCCAAGCCATAATTTCAGACCTGTTTCAAGCCTGTGAAAATCAATCCCCTGGCCAATTTTTATATTCATCCTTTTGATTTGCCGGCGTTTCGCAGGGCGTTAATATCAAATTCAAGAGAAAACCTCAGAGTTCTGGCAAGCGGATGATTCTGAACAAGCGGCATCAGATAGGAAAAATCAAGTGTGAAAGCACTTAATCTTATTCCTGCACCTGCAGTAAAGTATTTACGGTTTCCTTTGGTTTCATGTTCATGGAAATAACCTCCCCTTACGGCAAATAGGCTATTGTACCAGTATTCTGCACCAACGGCATACATTATCTCATGCATCTCCTCCCTGAATCCACCAGGTGCATCATAGAATGACTGGAAGATTGCAACAGGAACTGAAATATTTGGATCTTTCCCTGCAATAATGCTGTCGGGATTTTCTGAGCTGTATATAGGAGGTGTTGGAACCAGGAGCTTGTTCAGATCGAGTGACAATGTTATCTTATTATAGTCGTCAAGTTCAACGGTCATGGAGCTTCCCAGCCTCATATTCATAGGTATAAAATCTGATGTCTGTGAATCGGAATAACTCATTTTAGCTCCGATATTTGAGAAGTTCAGTCCTACTGCCACAAGCCCTTTTTTATCACCAAGAGATATATCCTTATGATAATATCCGGAGATATCTGCTGCAAAAGAGATACCCGGTTTTGTAGCAACTCCTCCGGAGTATGACCCTCCAGTAAGGTTTGAGTATATAAACCTGAAAGCAATTCCACCTGAAATATTGTCAGCGAAAAGCCTTGAATATCCGAGATCAAATGAGAATTCATTAGGTGCAAAAGTGCGTTCAAGATTCCCGAATTCATCAGTGAAAGGCACATCACCGAGTGAAGAATACAAAAGGCTGGAGCTCAGTACCTGTTTCCTGTCAATCCTTGAGTATCCTGACAGGAGGGCAATATTAATATCAGGAACAAGTGTTCTCAGCCATGGTGAATATGATAATCCGATTCCCCCTTTGCCATCTATAAATGCGAATTTTGCAGGGTTCCAGTGCATGCTGAAAACATCAGCGGAGGTTGCAACACCTGCATCTCCCATACCACCTGCTCTTGAATCAGGAGCTATGGTAAGAAAGGGGACCACTGTCTGTATGGCATTTAATTCTCCCGAATTACTCTGGCCGTACATAGAAGGCCTGCTTCCCAGGGTTAGAATTATCAATAAAAAAACTGATACACTTTTATTCATTTCCTTCATTTCAACAACTTTGCAAATATAAAACATTTTTTTCCGGCACTTATTGTGTTCCTGTTACAAAATGATCATTCTTCCTGAGGCTGCTGTGGTTTCACCTTCAGGAGTCGTAATTATTATCTTATATGGGTAAAGTCCCCTGCCAACCTTGCTGCCTCCATCATCCTTTCCATCCCATATTACAGGTGGAATTATGAATCCTGAAGAGCTGATCTTTGTGCGGATTACTTTGATGGCCCTTCCGCCAAGGTTATATATATTAATTATTATGCCCAGTTCTTTATCCGGCCTGTTGTGTTCAACCTGTATCCTTGTTTCGTTGAAGAAAGGATTAGGATAGTTGATCAGATTGGTGATCACAAATTTACTATCAGATTCAACTTCAAAATTTATTGTACTTACAGATGAATTATTAAAATTATCCCAGGCTTTAAGAGTAAGGGAATGAGGCCCTTCTGACAAACCTGTAAGATCATAGGCAAGGTGACCTTTGCGGTAATTGTCAAAATCATTCTCAAAGTATTTATTAAGAACAAATGAGTTATTAGGATCATTATCGAGATACGCCGTAATATCATGCCCGATACCTGATCCCGTTGTATTGATTCCGCCACGGTCCTCAATTATTGCAAGCAGTTTCGGAGCGCTGTTGGTCATCCCTCCGTTCCTGAACAGAGTGTCATTAATATATAGTTTTATGTCAGGGCCTTCCGTGTCATTGCTGACAGCCTGTGAAAAGCCTCCTACAATGATTTCACTGAAATATCCCTGCATATCAAGTTCTGAATCTGTGGCATAATAACTTATTTTTCCGGATCCTGCTGAATAATCTATGTCTCTGGGGACAATAAATGTAAATGTGAATTTCCCGTCTTTTGTATTTGTTTTACCACTGAACAGAATATTATTCCTGACAGGGAATTCAACACTCGAACCACCATCGTTTGCAAGGGTTCTGATCATAGTCTCCTTGTCAAATACAAGAGGTGAAACAGTTCCATTGAAGTTATTCAGCGTATTTCCATGATTATCCTCAATATGACCTGATACTGTAATAACAGAAAGTGCGCTAAGGGTATCTATATTACCGGTAACAGACTTATTATTAACTGAATCAGTCACTACATTACCATGCCATGCATATGAGAGGCGGAGGGCAGGATCACCAAGAAGAGTGAAATTTCTTTTATTTGCTCCGCTGCCTGAATTATTCTTTGCCAGACGAATGATATCACCAAATGCAAGTGAATTTCCTGCAGAATCCCTGTCAAATGCAAAGTCGAAAATATTCCTGTTCAGGAAAGCATTTGGAGCAGAGTAAACCACACGTGTAGTAGACATAAGAGCGATTGCTCCATTTTTGTTTCCTCTGAGAGTAAGCTCACCTGCAGAGGTCTTTTCCGTTATATCGCCTGTGAGATTGTTTATCTCGATATCATCAAACCTGCTGAACTCACAGGTAGCAGTAATAAAAAGAGGCAGTTTCCCGGAATTCTGCCATGAATTTATATCATTTGATTTCAATATTTCTTCATGAGCAAGCCCGCCCTCGCTGCCATGGCCAACATAATTAAATATCAGACAACCGGCATTGATCCTATCATTAATTGCCTGATTGACATTGGGATATGACTGGCCGCTTACAGTTGTAGTCTGCCGGAATGCATCCAGGTATATTTTATCCACATTGAAAGCCGGGACGCTATCCTGGATTATTTTTGCAAGAGATTCAGCATCTGTCAGATGAGTGTTCCCATCCTCGTCATCAGCAGTAAGACAGATTATGTTTTTCCAGTCACCGTTATTCACAGGATCGAGATATGCCCTTATCTTTGATAATATGATACCAGCCTGCAGAGTATCATTTACGGGCAGACGACCTATTCCAATATCTTCGGTTCCGTCTGCTTCACCTTCATCTTCTTCGAGAAGTCCATAAAAGTCGTCGGAGGTAAAGGATGAGACTACCACATTTGAATTCTGAGACTGGTAGGTGGGAATGAAGTTCGGGTTATCAGGCGGTGCTGTTTTGTTCTCGAATGAACCGTCACCAAAAAGAGCAAGATATTTCAATTGCATGTCCGTATTTCTCTGGGACTGAAATTTGAACCTTACAAAGTTTCTTATTGCAGCAATATCAGGAACTCCTCCGGAGAACTCGTTGTAAATCTGTTCAGGAGTTACAATAAGGGAAAAAAATCCATCATTTTTCAGATGTATTTCCGCAAGTTTCCCTGCATATTCAAGAAATAACGGATGAGATACAATTATCATATCTGCAGGAGCAGATCCATGGAGATTCTGGACGGGAACAGTTGTTGTTCTGATTATGGGTACAAGAAAGTCACTACCTGAAAAAGCAGCATACGTTTTGAGTGTTTGAGTACTGTCAGTGAATGAGAGTATATCTCCTGACTTTCTATATTTAATCTGTTTTATATTATAAGGATCACTAATATCCCAGATAAAAGGATCACTGTTGCTAAGGATAATTCTGAATTCGGTTACTTTTCCCTGAGCCACAGACCTGTAATCGCTGAATTTACGGAAGGTTCCGTTAAATCTGTTTGATATTCTTCCCTGTAATGAAAGGTAATCGAGCCATCCTGCATTTTCGGCCATTGTACCATTATTAATGTATTTTACTTCAAATACAGGAGAAGATGATACAGGCAGGATAGAGTCGGAATATTCATTAATATTTGCGTATGTACCAGTGTAGTTATATAGATTAACAGCGGGAACTGTAATGTTCTTTACAACAGATGTACCTTCGCTGAGTCTGAAAAGAGTTGGTATTGCAGCTCTGGCTGCAACTCTTATTTTGTATTTAATCTTTTCACTGGCAATGAGATCACTAAAGCCTGGATTAATGGTAAGTCCGCTTAATACAGATACAGGCTGAAACCACTCTCTGCCTGATTTTTTAAGGTTTTCACTTTCAATTTCATGAATAAAGAGAGCATCTGATGATGTTGAAATATTATTTGGATCTGCAACAATCTCTCTTACTTCAATTTTTTTCCCTGTTTGTTCATCCGATGTAATAAAATAAAAAGCAGTGTCGGAATAGTTGTGCCTCAGAAAACTGTATGTCCTGTCAGTTTCATCAAAAATCCATCTGTGGCTGGCTTTGCCGTAAAAGAGAAGGTACTCACCTTCATTCAGCAGGGAGTCGCTTCCCGAGATATAGATAGCTGTTTCGCGGAGGTCATCAGGTGAAGGTGAGTTATTATAGTAGGAGAGCTGCCCCCAGTTATTGGTGTAAACTCTTGGTTTAGAAGGATTGGGAATTCCCATCTGCCTGAGTCTGGCATAATCGATCCGGTATATGCCATCTTCAGTAACTGCTATTTTGAACCAGGTACCTTTTGAAAGGATTGATGTTGATACCCTGGTCTGTGAATACAGATCAGAATACAATACCGGAAGAAGTAAAAACAATATTTTTAAAAATTTCGGCATAACTTCCGGCAAAGATATAAGATAAAAATGTACTCACAGGTTCGTCCCGGTATTTGCTTTTGGTAACAGTTTCAGGTAATATTAACGTGATCATCACGTTCTTATTGCAACCTTCAGACCGGACAGATATGATAAATACCCTGAAGAGCCCGAAGGGTGAGGATATAATTTTGTTTATTAAGTTTGTACCTGCATTTCTTTTTTTCATTATGCCCAGGCTGAATTTGGTTATACTGTTTTTATGGTTGTTATTAACTATCTCAGTTAATGGTCAGGAGATTGATCCAGGGGCTGGATATCAGGCTGTTATGATGAATAATCCTTCTATGTCGGGAATCGGGGGAGATGGGACACTCCGATTATCTTACCTGAACTTCTTTCCCGGAAATGGCTACAATCTTCATTCTCTTTATCTCTCATACGATTCATTTATTCAGGCACTTCATGGCGGAGCAGCATTCTATCTTGTTGAGGATTATCTTGGAGGTGCAGTAAATAATATCAGGGGGGGATTATCATACTCATATTTTCTTCAGGCTGGAGAGGATCTGTTTATTAATGCAGGACTTACCTTCTCAGTTTATCATCAGGGTTATAACTTCAGTAATTCGGTACTTCCTGATCAGATTGATCCCCTCGGTGGAATTGGTTATCCTTCGGCAGAAGCTCTAAAATCGTCTGGGAGGACAGTCTTTGACATTGGAACTGGATTTACATTTGTAAAAGGCTGGTTGTCAGGGGGTATTTCAGTTATGCATCTGGCTGAGCCAGATCTTACATTACAAGGAATGGCAAAAGAAACTATTAAAAGAAAGTTTTTTGCACACGTAAACGGAGACCTTTCTTTAGGGAAATCAAATAAGTTTTTTGCACGGCCGCTGATGTATGGCAGTTACCAGGAGAAATTCATAGTTGCCAGTGGAGGATTGTCAATTGAGACTGAGCATATTGCAGTTAACGCTATCGGAACAGGGGATAGTTCAGGGAATCTAAATATGCAGACAGGATTTTCCTTCAAAGCAGGCATCATTATGTTCAGCTATGCATACCGATTCAATATTATTTCGGGAAACAGCCTGATACCGATGTCGCTTCTTCATCAGACAGGACTGGCAATTAGTTTATATAATGTTGATAAAAGAAATAGCATTAAAACAATAAATTTTCCTAAATTGTAGTTATATTTGATATTTATTTTAAAGGAATTATTAAAAATTATTATATTTGAATAATCTTTAGAGCCATAAAAACGAAGGAGTTATGTTTAAATTCAGAGTTTTACTAGTCTATTTAATTTCTGTAGTACTTCTTTCTTCCTGTTTCTTTAAAAAAGGAGGCGGAGATCCTAATGTGTCAACATCTACAGGTTGGGAGTACAATAATCCTGATAATGGCGGATTTGAAGTTTCCCTGGGTGCTGATCAGAAAACAGGCCCCGGCCTTGTACTGATCGAAGGGGGTCGTTTTACCATGGGGCAGATACAACAGGATGTCCTTTATGACTGGAACAATAAGCCAAGAACGGTAACTGTATCGTCATTTTATATGGATGAAACAGAAATTAAAAATATTGACTACCGGGAATATCTTTTCTGGCTCCGCAGAGTTTATAAGGATTATCCCGAAGTTTTCAGAAGAGCACTGCCTGACACACTGGTATGGAGAAGCCCGATGGGGTTCAATGATCCTTATGTCCAGTATTATTTCAGGCACCCGTCTTACAATAATTATCCTGTAGTGGGAGTAAGCTGGGTAAAAGCAAATGACTTTTGTCTCTGGAGAACTGACAGGGTAAATGAGCAGCTTCTTATAGATGAAGGAGAACTTAGTCCGGATCCAAATCAGCTTAATGAGAAAAACTTCAACACTGAGGCTTACCTGGCAGGTATGTATGAAGGTGTTGTAAACCAGTTGCGTGAAAGTTTGAATCCTGAACAGACTGAAAGAAGGACTAATTTTGAAGATGGTTTGCTTCTCCCGAGTTACAGGCTGCCAACTGAAGCTGAATGGGAGTTTGCAGCATATGCTCTCAGAGGAACTACATTTGAAGAAAGAATTTACGAGAGAAGAATTTATCCATGGGATGGACATAACGTAAGAAATTCCGGTAAAAAAGATCGTGGTGAGATGATGGCCAACTTTGTCCGTGGCAGGGGTGATATGATGGGAGTTGCAGGTAACCTGAATGATAACGGGTCAATCACAGTTGATGTAAGGTCTTACTGGCCAAACGATTACGGCCTTTACTGTATGGCAGGTAATGTAAACGAGTGGGTATTGGATGTATATCGTCCTCTTACTTATGATGATATGGATGGTTTTAACCCGTTCAGAGGTAACGTTTATACCGACCTTAGAAGAGATGCCAATGGCAATATTGTAGGAAAAGATAAGCTCGGACGGCTTTACGTTGATACTGTAAAAGATGTGGATGTAGCTAACAGATATAACTATCAGAAAGGTGATTACAGAAACTACAAAGATGGGGACCTTCAGTCAGCTATCCCGGGTGGAGCCGACTGGAATACTGAAGATGGCAAGAAAGGTTCGTTGCGGATGTATTCGCAGGAAAGCGGTGCAGGAGGAGGTCAGTCCGATTATGTAACACTTATAAATGACAATGCAAGAGTTTACAAAGGCGGATCATGGAAGGACAGGGCATACTGGCTTAATCCCTCTACAAGAAGATTCCTCGATCAGGATGCCTCACGTGATGATATCGGATTCAGGTGTGCAATGATCAGAGTCGGAAGCCCGTCAGGAATGTAAGATATAGTTACTAAAATATTAAAGGGGCTGGCTAAGCCCCTTTTTTTAGTCATTGCCGAAGTATGAAGACAGACCAGATTTATGACCTATTTAGAAAATCCACAGGTATAAGTACTGATTCACGGACGATAAAGCCCGGGGAGATATTTTTTGCCCTTTGGGGTGAAAATTTTAATGGGAACAAGTTTGTAGATGAGTCACTTGGAAGAGGTGCTTCATGGGCTGTGATAGATGATCCTATTTATGAAACAGAGAGTACAATACTTGTTGATGATTGCCTCTTTGAGCTCCAGGATCTGGCATCACATCACCGGAAAATGATGAATGTTCCTGTTCTGGCAATTACAGGAACAAACGGGAAAACAACGACTAAAGAGTTGATAGCCGCCATTCTTTCAAAGAAACTGAAGGTACATTATACGAAAGGAAATCTCAACAATCATATCGGGGTTCCACTTACAATATTGGCAGCCCCTCCTGATGCAGAAATGATGATTATTGAGATGGGAGCAAACCATATCGGTGAAATAAGATCTCTCTGTCTTATTGCACGCCCCGATTTTGGTATCATAACAAATATGGGAACTGCACATATTGAAGGTTTTGGATCATTTGAAGGAGTAGTCAAGGCCAAATCTGAGTTATATGAATATCTGAGAAAAGTAAATGGTGTGGCTCTTTACAATGATAAGAATCCCATCCTGTCAGAAAAAATTTTCAAAATGATTAACAGGGCTGTCCCTTTCAGCGATCCCACAGGCATTGAGCTGAAACTTGAAGTTGTTAATTCTGACATTTTCCTGAAATTAAGGGCTACCTATCATAACAAATCATTTGATATAAACTCAAACCTTTTTGGTGCATACAACTACGAAAATATGAAGGCAGCAATTGCTGCCGGTTTGTTTTTCGATGTTCCAATGGAAAATATTGTTGAAGCTGTTGAGAATTATCATCCTGAGAATAACAGGTCACAGGTTCTCAAAACTGAAAATAATACACTTATCTGCGATTCATATAATGCAAATCCGACAAGCATGTTAATGGCAGTACAATCATTCGCTGATCTTCCTTCGGACCATAAAATGATAATTCTGGGAGATATGCTGGAGCTTGGAGAGAAATCTGAATCGGAACATATAAGGGTATTACAGGAGCTCAAATCTCTTAACCCGGAGCTTGTGTATCTTGCCGGTCCGGTCTTTAACAGATTATCAGGCAAATATGGATACAGGTCATTTGAAAATACAGGAAAGCTAATGGATCATCTGATTAAGAAACCGGTAAAGGGATTTACTATCCTGATTAAAGGATCCCGAATGATAGGCCTGGAAAAAATTTATGAACTTCTCTAATACTGATTAACTTTACCTCAGTTATTTTCTCCAAAGGTTAAATTAATAAGAAGTACCTCCGACCGGCTTCCGGAACGAACCCTGGGACCCCATAATCCATAACCTGAAGATACTATTAGTTGAGTATTTCCACGCTTAAGGTAACCATAACTTACTTCATATATAAGTCGGGTTAAATGATTCAGAGGCCACATTTGTCCGTTATGGGTATGACCCGACAATTGAAGGTCAATGCCATTCTTAACTGATTCATCGATATGAAAAGGCTGATGGTCCATAAGGATCAAAGGCTTTGTACTATCTGTCTGCTTAAGAAGTTCCTCAAGAGATTTCCGGCTCTTACCATAAAACCTCTTAGCATCCTTATCAATTCTTCCTACCAGCTGAATTCCTCCATCGAGAGTAATCACTTCATCCTTAAGTACACGAATTCCTTTACTTTCAATATATGGGATAGTTCTGCCTGCACCTCCAATGTATTCGTGGTTTCCTGCAATTGCGTAAATACCTTCCCTGCACATGGGGCATGTAAAATATTGCAGCAGGTCACCTCGCAGCACAGGACCTATTTCTCCATCGATAATATCACCCAGAAGCAGAACCATATCCGGATTGATCTCCTTCAGCATGGAAGAGAGCTTTTTTATGCTACGCTTTCTTATAATGCTTCCCAGATGTATATCTGATACTGCTGCGATTCTAAGTGATTTTATTTCTCCTGCGGGTTTATCTATTGTGATATTATACTCTTTGACTACAGGGATTAAAGCATTTATAAAACCTCCTCCAATGAGTATAACAGACAGACCTGCAGTTATAAGGAATGACCATTTCCTGAAACCGGGAATAGTTTCCGGAGAAATGATGCCGGTAAGTCTGAGTAAAAGAAGGGTAATATCAGACAGAAGGAAAAAAATAAAACCATAAAGCATGAAGGCGAGCCAGAATCCGCCAAAAATATTAAGTATATCAGTTATAAGTGAGGAGTGTCTGGCCTCAATGACCTTGGCAACAATAAAAATTGCTGCAAGGATGAAGAAAGTAAGAGAGTAAGTAAGCTTGTTTGCCTGCAGCAAAGGAATTGCATGATACCCTTTAAAAAAGAGATAAAGATTTAATAAAGAATAAATTGTAAATACTACAATAAAAAAAACAGCCATCTGAAATTGTCTCATTATTTTTTTTGATCCATATTAATAAGGCCGAAAGTCCTCCGGCCTCTGACATAAAACTCAAAAACGATACTTTTGTTCAGTATTCCTGCGTTTGTATCTGAAGATCCAATATTTTTTAATGAATTTCTTTTCATTTTAAGCTCCTTTTTATTCCTGTAATAATCTATGTGTGCATTCCAGACAGATTTAAAATTCACAAAATCACCTTTTGAGAGAAACATTAGACCGGCTGCTCCATCCAGTAACTTCCTTATAAACAGGGTTTTTTGAAATTTTTTGTCTGGGAGATTCTTATAAAGCAGGTATAGACTGTTTCTGAAATTAAGATATGTTTTGAAAGGAGAGGTATAAGGCAGGGAGCCACCTCCTACATGATATATTACTGAATCTGGTATATAGCATACCCTGTAACCCAGCCTGCTAAACCTCCAGCAAAGATCGATCTCTTCCATATGAGCGAAGAAGGAAGGATCAAATCCTCCTGCTTTTTTCCAGGCATCTGATCTTACAATCATGCAGGCACCACTCGACCAGAAAATTTCTGCCTGATTATCATACTGACCGGTATCCTTCTCAACATGATGAAAGATTCTGCCACGGCAGAATGGGAAACCATATTTATCGATGAAGCAGCCTGCTGCCCCTGCATGTTCGAAAAAGTCGCGTTCGGAGTATGACCTTATCTTAGGCTGACAGGAAGCCACATCGGGATTTGCATCCATGAAATTTACCAGCGGATTCAACCACTCTTCAGTTACCTCTATGTCAGAGTTGAGAAGTAAATAGTAGGTAGCATCAATCTGTTCAAGAGCAAGATTATAGCCGTCTGCAAATCCATGATTTTTGCCAAGCTGAATTATTTTTAGCCCGCTAAAATTACTAGATACCCATTCAACAGATCCGTCAGTTGACCCGTTATCCGCAACATATATAACAGTATCCGGGTCAGTCGAATGGAGGATTACATTTCCAAGGAACTTCTTAAGGTATTCAAGTCCGTTCCAGTTCAATATTACTATAGCCGTCTTATGCATTGGTCTGAGGCCGTTTATGCTTCCACCTTCTGTGACTCCATAGCCAGTATTCAGGTTTTTCTATTATTTGTTTTTCAAGACGTCTTACATAATTCTCAATTATTACCTTCTCTTCAATTCCTCTGGTATGATCGAAAAGAAGTTCAAAGTCCATATTGTAATATCCTCTTCTGTTCTTCTGGATGTTGAGGAATACAACTGCCATATCGAATTTGGATGCTATCTTTCCTGCACCTGTATAAAATGCAGTATCCTGATTGAGGAAGGTTGTCCAGTGGTTCGATTCAATGCCGGGAGGTGTCTGGTCAGCAAGAAATACACTGAAGGTATTTGTTTTTTCTTTTCTGTAGTTTATTATGTCCTTAATAATCATTGATGTGGGTGCTAATTTCAGTCCGTCTTTCATTCTCTGGTCATTCATGAACCTGTTAAAGTATTTGTTCTGAAGTGGCTTGTAAATAATTATGGAAAGGTAATTTATTCTCTGACCTAATAGTGTTGGCCATTCCCAGTTATTATAATGTCCCAGCACTCCGATTATATCACGTTTTTCTTCTCTCAGCTTATCGAATATTCCAGTATTGGAGAAGGTATACCGTTTCGTTTGTGAGGCATTTGACATATTTCTTAACTTAAGGATCTCGATAAAAAGGTCGGCAAAATGTTTATAGAATTTCCTTTCTATCTGTCTGATTTCTTTATCAGTTTTCTCAGGAAAGGAGTTTTTCAGGTTCGTTCTTACAACCTTTCTTCTGTAACCCGGAAAATGATAAAGCAGAAGAAATAGTAAATCTGAAAAAATATAGAGGACTGGCAGAGGGAGCAAAGTTATAAACCAGTTAATCCCAAAGAATATATAGTAAAGGATTGCTTTCACTTATCTATTTTTCTTTTTTGATCATAAATTTACTTACAATTTCCATAATTTCAGGATATACATTACTGTTTGCAGCAACAATTTCTTCGCCTGTAAGGTTTTTTTCTCCACCTGAGAAGTCACTTATTTTTCCGCCTGCCTCTCTGAGAATAATGACACCTGCAGCTATATCCCAGGGATGAAGTCCATATTCGTAAAATACCTCAAACCTTCCACATGCCACATAGGCGATATCTATTGATGCTGATCCCATTCTTCTTATACCCTGGGTGTTCATGCATAACCATGATAAAAGTTTCATATAATCTTCAAGCCGCCCGAAATCGCTGTATGGGAGTCCTGTAGCTATAAGGCTGTCAGCCAATTTTTTTGCATCCGAAACATGTATGCTTTTTCCGTTCAGCCAGGCACCACCATCCTTCCAGGCTGAATATACTTCACTTCCTCCGACAACATGTATAACACCGGCAACTGGCTCATTGTCTTCAAGTAGTCCTATGCTTATTGCATATAGCTTAAGGCCATGAAGAAAATTGGTTGTGCCGTCGAGCGGATCAATAACCCAGCAATACTTTTCACCATGCTTCGATGAGGTACCTTCCTCGGTCCTGAATCCTGCTTCAGGAAGTATTAGGGAAAGACGGTCAACCAGCATTTTTTCAGAACCCTTGTCAACATAGCTGACAAAATCATTAAGTCCTTTTTTTTCTGTACGTCCTGAATCAAATACAGAAGCCTCTTTAAGAATAGAATCAGCTGTTTCTGCAGATGCCCTTTCGACATCTTTACATATTTCTTTAAGATCAATCATTATTCAGTCAATTAGTTCAGCAGTCATTCTGCCTGTTTCGGATATGCTATTCATTTTAACTTTTCTGACAGTACCGGCGAGTTTTGAGTGCCACGGATATTCAACCCTGAGGTAATTTGATGAGAATCCTGTAATATATCCTTCACTGCGGCTTCTCTCGAAAAGCACATCTGTAATTTGCCCTATATTAATCCTCTTGAAATCTCCCTGTTTAATGGCTGACACTTCTGAAAGCACCCTGCTTCTTCTTTCTTTCTCAGCATGACTGACTTCCCCAGGGAGATTTTTGGCTGCTGTGTCTGGTCGCTCCGAGAAAGTAAAAACATGGAGATACGAGAGAGAGAGTCCTTTCAGAAAATTGACTGTTTCATTGAAATCTTCATCTGTTTCTCCCGGGAAACCAATTATAACATCAGCGCCAATGCCGGAGAATGGAATAATCTCCCTGATCTTTGTTACTCTTGATGCAAAAAGATCACGTTTGTACCTTCTTCTCATGAGTGCAAGGATTTTATCAGATCCACTCTGCAGAGGAATATGGAAGTGGGGTAGAATCTTTTGGTTCTCTGCTGTCAGTTGAATAATTTCATCGGTAAGGAGATTGGGTTCTATTGATGAAATTCTGAACCTTTCTATCCCTTCTGTTTTTACAATTTCTCTGAGCAGGGTCTCAAATGTTTCACCCGTTGATTTTCCAAAGTCGCCTATATTTACACCAGTAAGAACTATCTCTTTAACCCCGGTTTCAGCTATTTTCCCGGCTTCATCCAGGATTTCCCCAATTGCCGGATTTTTGCTATTTCCCCTGGCAAGAGGGATTGTACAATAAGAACACCCATAATCACATCCATCCTGTATTTTGAGGAATGACCGGGTCCTGTCACCCATTGAAAAAGAAGGGTGGAAGCTGTCAGTTTCAGCGATATTGCAGGAATGGACTTCGGCTGCAGGTTTCTTTTGAGTATTGGCAAGGTATGATCCTATGTCAAACTTTTCATTCATACCCAGAACAAGATCAACACCAGGGATAGATGATATCTCCTGTGGCTTAAGCTGAGCATAGCATCCGACAACAGCTATAAAGGCTTCCGGAGAGAGGTTAATAAATTTTTTTATCGCCTGCCTGCATTTTTTGTCGGCTGTATCTGTTACCGAGCAGGTGTTAATTACATAAATATCAGCTCTGGTATTTGCAGGGACTCTCTCAAACATCTCTTCAGGGAATGACCTTGACATTTGGGAGGTTTCAGCAAAATTAAGCTTGCATCCGAGAGTATGAAAAGCTATTTTTTTCTTATCTGTATCCATTATTATGCCACCAGGGCGCAAAGGCACAAAGTTGCACCAGGAGATTATATATTATTTCTTAATTTTTGTAATGAAAACATTTCGGAACTGAATATCTTTTCCTTCGCTCTGGAGACATATTGAGCCACTTGATACATTTACATTGGTTCCTTTGTTCTGGAGGACGCCATTTACATTAACCTCAATTGAGTTACCTTTGCAATTTACCTCCATAATATTCCATTCACCAACAGGTTTCTCTGAAGATGCTGCCATTTTGGCTACAACCCATTTTGATTTATCAGTATGTTCCGTCATATCGGCGCCGTTCATACAAACGAAATCGCCTGCATTTCCAGCCATAAGCTGACATTCAATACATTTCAGCCATATAGCATCTGGCTCCTGTCCATGGACAAACACTCCACTATTTGTAGCCTCTTGTGGCCAGCGCCATTCTACATGCAGCCTGTAATCAGAATACTTCTCTTTTGTACGCATATACCCAAAAGGATCGCCGGTAATATGGATTACACCATCTTTAACTGTAAATACTTTGTTTGGATCAACTGACTGATCTTTAAGAAAGAATGTCCAGTTTGAAAGGTCCTTTCCATTAAATAGCTGTACAGTCTCACTTTTTCCGTCTCTCTTATCCTTTCCCTTTTTTGATTTTGACTGGGCTGAAAGAGTTAAAGATGCTGTTAATAAAATAACAGTAGCTATTGATAATAATCTGAAAATTCTTGTTTTCATAGTTAATATAGTTATTTAATTAAGTCCTGACATCCCCCTTTCCCTTCCGCTTAGGCGGGACAGGTTCTTCAAAGGGAGAATTAAAAAAATCCTTATACCTTGCTCCTTGATCCTTTCGCCATCAGCCCTCAGCTATTATAGCAATTTACTTGCCAGTTCAGCCAGGAAGCTCCTTTCTCCTTTTACCAGGTTTACGTGAGCGAAAATATCCTGATCCTTCATTTTGTCCGAGAGATAGCTTAATCCGTTTGATGCAGTATCGAGGTAAGGTGAATCGATCTGCTCAATATCACCGGTAAAGACCATTTTAGTTCCTTCCCCTGCTCTAGTTATTATTGTTTTTATTTCATGCGGAGTAAGGTTCTGAGCTTCATCAACTATGAAGAATATACTTGACAGGCTGCGTCCTCTTATATAAGCCAGAGGTGTTATAACCAGCTTCTCTTCTTTCATCATATCATTGATGCGCAGGAATTCCGGGCTCTGATGACTGAATTTATGCTTAATAACTGTGAGATTATCATACAATGGTTGCATATAAGGATCCATCTTCTCCTTCACATCACCTGGCAGAAATCCCAAATCGCGGTTAGCAAGCGGAACAATCGGGCGAGCAAGGAAAATCTGTTTGTATCTCTTGTGCTGCGAAAGTGCTGCGGCAAGTGCAAGAAGCGTTTTTCCTGTACCTGCTTTTCCGGTGAGAGAAACAAGCTGAATATCAGGATTTGAAAGGGCTTCAAACGCAAAGGTCTGTTCCGCATTACGCGGATCAATTCCATATGTTGTTTGTTTAATAACCCTGTTAAGCATTTTGTTTACAGGATTATAATGAGCGAGTGCACTGGCTCCACTGTTCTTTATTATATAGAACTGATGTCCTGCCTGGGGCTGCTCTATATCAAAGTCATTGGAATTGACACCTTCCGGAGCTTCATACAGTTTGCTGATCAGTTCATGGTTGACACCTTCAAATATTCTGATCCCCTTGTAAAGGTCATCAATATTGGCCACTTTATCATTCTGATAATCCTGTGCCAGTATCCCAAGCGACTTGGCCTTCATACGGAGATTTATATCCTTTGTTATAAGGACGACAGCTTTATCCTTGTTTGCACTGCATACATAATCAGCTATAGCGAGAATACGATGATCAGGAGTCCTTTCCGGGAATGACTGGGATACTTTATCTGAAAAATCCTTGCCGGTTTCTATATGCATATTACCCAGATTCTCACCGAGAGGTATATTGGCTGTTAAGAGCATATCTCCTGAGAGTTTGTCTAACTCTCTTGTAAATTCACGGGCATGGAAATTAATAAGGTCATTGCCACGTTTGAACTTGTCAAGTTCTTCAAGGACAACTATCGGGATTATAACATCATTTTCTTCAAAATTGTAAATACATTTATAATCGTGAAGCAAAACGTTAGTGTCAATTATAAAAAGTTTCTTGTTGCTTTTTTTCCTCGTCATTTTTCAATTATCAGCAAATCAGCATTATACAACAAAAATTATAATATATATCAGCTGCAAAAATAACTAAATTAAACCATTAATTGTTTGCTGTTAGTAAACTATGTTATTTTGTGGAAAAGAATCTTCTAATGGAAATGTATGAAGGACTGATTACGCGCAGGAGCATCAGGAAATATACTGGTGACAAAATTGAACCAATTGTGATCGAAAAAATAATTAATGCCGGGATGCATGCCCCTTCAGCGAGGAATACCCGTCCCTGGCATTTTATTGTGATTGATGACAAGGAAATATTCAGTAAAATAATGGAATTCCATCCATATTCTTCAATGCTCTCTGCTGCAAGTCATGCCGTTGTTGTATGCGGTGATGATAAACTTCAAAACGGACCTGGTTATTTTGTTCTTGACTGTTCTGCAGCTGCACAGAATATACTGCTGGCTTCTCATGCTTTGGGACTGGGCGCCGTCTGGGTAGGTATTCATCCGAAAAAGGAGAGAATTGATACTTTAAAGACAATTCTTTCCCTTCCGGCTTATGTGCATCCTGTTGCATTGATATCTATCGGAGTCCCTGCAATTGCTCCACAAGCAGATCCTCACAGGTACGAACCTGAAAAAATTAGATGGAATCACTGGTAATTGGAGGGCGTGAGGTGTGAGGTATCAGGAATGAGAAGTAAATACAGTCTGTAAGCCAGTAATGAATGAATTATAAGGATACAATTGACTTTTTATATTCGCAGCTTCCTGCTTATCACAGGATCGGGAAAGCTGCATATAAGAATAATCTGCAGAATACCCTGGCGCTGGATGATTATTTTAAACATCCTCATAAAAAGTACCGTACTGTTCACATAGCCGGCACCAATGGCAAAGGTTCCGTTGCTCATATGGCGGCCTCCGTTTTACAGGAGGCTGGTTACAGAACAGGTTTATATACCTCACCTCATCTTAAGGATTTCAGGGAAAGAATCAGGATAAACGGGGAGATGATACCTGAAAAGGAAGTTATCTCATTCGTTGAGGATCATAGCCATATTCTAAAAACAGTTCTTCCATCTTTTTTTGAGATGAGTGTAGCTATGGCATTGGATTATTTTGCCAGGGAAAAAGTTGATATTGCTGTTATTGAAGTCGGGTTGGGGGGCAGGCTGGATTCAACCAATATTATTACCCCGCTAGTATCTGTTATAACAAATATAGGCCATGATCATATGGATCTTCTGGGAGATTCACTTAAAAAGATAGCTTTTGAAAAAGCAGGGATAATAAAGAGAGGTGTTCCGGTTCTGATAGGAGAGGAGGAGTCTGAAACAAAAAATATATTCTTGTCATCTGCAAAAAGTGCAGGATCACAAGTTTATTTCGCCGAAGAGAACTTTAGTTGTGATCTGGAAAGGATAGAATTAAGCCATACACTTCGTAATTTTAAGGTCACTGAGGTAAAAAAGAAAAAACAATTTGCGGGTGCCATTCCCCTCGGAGGTGATTACCAGGCGGCCAATATCAGGACGCTTTTTCAGTTATTCAGTTGCCTGGAAGACATATTGAATGTAACTGAAGAAAATATAGTTGATGGCATCCGTAATGTGGTAATAAACACTGGGTTACAGGGTCGATGGCAGGTGTTGGACAGGGACCCTCTTATTATTTGTGATACAGGTCACAACCTTGAAGGATTGAAATGTGTTATAAAGCAGGTTTTGGAGATCCCAGTTACAAAACGTCATTTTGTTATTGGCTTTGTAAGTGATAAAGACCTTACTTCTTTACTGCCTCTTTTCCCTTCAGAATCAGAATATTATTTTACTAAAGCCTCTGTACCTCGAGCAATGGATGAAAAGAAGTTAATGGCTGAAGCATCTCACTACGGTCTTAATGGCAGATGCTATTCATCAGTAATTGAAGCATATAATGCGGCGAAAAGAGATGCTGCTATTTCTGATCTTATATTTGTTGGAGGCAGCACTTTTATTGTATCTGAAGTAATATAATTTAGTTAAATTTGAAATAGAGAAAGTTTTGCCAATGAAAGAATCACTACTAATTGCAATACTTGTAACAGCAGGATTTTCAGCATATTCCCAGACTACAAAGAGGATAGTCATCCTTCATACAAATGATTTGCATTCAAGGGTTACAGGATTTGGACCGGAATCAAATTATTCACCTCTGACAGTGAATGATGATAATACTACAGGAGGTTTTGCCAGGATTGCTTCAATTATCGGGAATGAAAGAAATCATAATACCGGGACAACAATGGTACTTGATGCCGGAGACTTTCTTATGGGTACACTTTTTCAGCATCTTGAGCCAGCTACCGGATTCCAGTTGCCGCTAATGAAAAAAATGGGATTTGATGTTGTATGCATCGGAAATCATGAATTTGACTTTGGCCCAAAAAAGCTTGCTGATATTGTATCTTCCTCATCAAAGAGGGGTGAGTTACCGGCAATCTTGTTAAGTAATGCTGTATTCAGTAAGAAAGATGCAGATGATGATTCACTTGAAGGGCTATTCAATTCAGAAATTATTAAAAGGAGATATGTTATTGAGCATGATGGAATTAAATTTGGTCTCTTTTCTCTGATGGGAAAAGTTGCCGATGAGAATGCTGCTTTCGCTCCACCGGTTACATTTTCCAGGCAGATTTCTGCTGCAAAAAAAATGGTTAAGGAACTACAGAAAGAGAAGTGTGATATTATAATATGTTTGTCACATTCGGGGATAGATCCTGATGAAAATGGCGGATGGAAAGGAGAGGATGTTGAGCTGGCAAGAAAGGTTAAAGGTATAAATCTAATTATCAGCGGTCATACTCATACTCGCCTGGATAAACCTTTGATTGTAAATGGAGTTCCAATCGTGCAGACAGGAGCTTATGGCAGATATGTAGGACAGGTTGAACTTGTTCTTACTGATGGCAAAATTAAGTTGGTGGAGAGTCATCTTATTTCTGTTGATGACAGGATTTCAGGGGACCGTGACGTCAATAGCATAATAGAAGAACAGAAAAAGTCTATAAATGAAACGATTCTTAATCCGCTTGGGATGGAATACGGAAAAATTATTGCAGAAACTGACTATTTACTTGATTGTGATGAACAGGGTGATGTTGAAAACAGTAATCTTGGACCTTTTGTAGTTGATGCTGTTCATAGATATGTCAACAAGCACAGTGAATCAGGTACGGATATTAGTATGGTGGCGACTGGTGTTATCAGGGAAAAGATTCTTCCGGGAATGCAAATGGCTCCTGATATCTTCAGGGTGATGTCGATGGGATCAGGAAATGATAATGTTCCGGGTTATCCTCTTGCAAGGTTGTATGTTACGGGGAAAGAGCTTAAAAGTATCCTGGAGATACTGAATGTAGCATGGAAATCTACACCTGCCAATTATTGTTATTTTTCGGGACTAAGAGTTGAAACAGACCCTGAAGGAGGGTTATTGAAAAAAATCAGGAAAGTGGAAATCAATTTACCTGACGGATCAGTAAAGAATGTTGATTTCTCAAAGAAGAACAAAACATTGTATTCAGTGACTGCAAATTCATATATGCTTCAGTTCATAGGTATTATAAAAAAAATGAGTTTTGGCCTTATAAATGTCAGTCCGAAAGATATAGACGGGGAAAAGATAACTGATATGAAAAATGCCGTAATCGATATGGATATCACAAGACCCGGAATCCAGGAAGGAAAGGAGTGGCTTGCTCTGATTGAATATTTGCAGTCGATGAAGGACCTTAATAATAATGGCATCCAGGATATCGATCCAAAATACAGGAATGCAATTAAGACCCATTTCCCGGTAAGCTCCAGATAGTTCTATTTATTCTTCTTCCCCCAGGTGCTGAATGGATTATCAACTACGGGCCTGTTTTTGAGGTTGGCAACCTCAAGTCCTATTTCATACATAGTACGGGTTATAAGTTCCATTTTGTGAAAATCGAGTTTCTCCACTACATCACCGGGAGTATGGTAATCTGTATGCAGTCCGGTAGTGAAAAAAAGCACAGGTATATCCTTTTCAACGAAGTTATAATGATCGCTCCTGGCAAATAATTGAAGGGGATTTTCTCTGCCACTCAGGCTGTAATCGAAATCAATTTCACTCTTTTTATCGATTTCGTTTGCAATTGAAACGAGTTCGCTACTCTGATTCCCGGTAATAACAAAAACTGTATTGGTACCACTCATGGGAGTCTGGTCGGTTGAGTCAGCAACTCCTTTTACACGGCCGATCATGTCCATATTGAGGTCAGCCACAGTATTTTCAAGCGGGAAGAGAGGTGTCCTTGTATATGATTCTGACCCATAGAGCCCAATCTCTTCTCCTGACACCCACAGGAATAGAATTGTCCTGGCAGGTTTCTTCTTAAGTGACTGAAACGCTTCAGCCATTTCAAGAAGTGCGGAACAACCGGATGCATCATCATCGGCACCCGGGTGTACTTTGCTTCCTTTGCCTCCAATATGGTCATAATGACCTGAAAATACCACGACTTCTTTTTTAAGAACTGGATCACTGCCTTCTACATAACCTGCTATATTATTGAGGGTAACTTCTTTAATGGTTGTTATTGAATTAATCCATAGTTTTTTGTTCTCAATAATAAATGACCTGCTTTTAACCGACTTGTCAATCTCATCCTGAAGCTTTTCCAGTGTATGTCCTGATCCTTTTAGTATTTCATCAGCCAGATTTCTGTGTATAAACAGTACTTTAGGCATAGATGCCATAAATGGGTTAGGCATCTTTTCCTTATCACCTTTTAGTGATGTTTTGGAATTGAGAAATCCTGCAATTCCGGGATTTGATTCTTCAAAGGAATTGAATCCCGACTTCGGATCACATACAATAAGGATTGCTTTTGCCTTTGTGAGGACCAGTGTGGATATTTTTGCCTGGAAATTCATATCGGATGACCAGGCCGGCTCATCGAATTGACAGGTTTTTCCGTCTTCCTTCATCGGAGCCCTGTCCATTATAAGGAGTATCTTTCCTTCAGGCTTTATATTTTCAAAATCGTTGTAGCCGTATTTATCAGACTTTATGCCATAACCGGCAAAGATTACTTCACCATCCAGGGTAAAATCAGCAGGACCTGTAGGAATCAGATTTATAAATGATGCCCTGTTTATTACTGTGTCTTTATCATTGGAAATAACCTGAATTACTGATTTATCCGGATCGGTTACTTTCTTCATGATCGTATATGGCTGAAAAAAACTGTTGCCGTTTGCAGGTTTTAGTCCTATTAGTTTTGCCTGGGAAGCAATATAATGTCCGGCAATTTCCAGACCCTCCTCTCCGTTCATCCTTCCTTCAAGAAGAGGGGAGGCCAGAAATGAGACATGACTTTCAAGATCGGATGCGGTAATAGTAAGGGAGGGGTTTATTTTCTGTGCATTAAGAGTAATTGCTGATAAAGCAATTAGTACCATTAATAATGAGCGAGAAACAATTTTATTCATAACAAGGTTTTATGTATCAGAAATTGCATTTTGACAAAGTAATAAAGAATTGAAAGATAATTTTCATAAGTTTGTGGCCTAAAATAAAAAAGATGGGAATTAGCATCTATTTTTGGGTCGGATTTCACCTTTTTATTTTTTCCATGCTGGCCCTCGACCTGGGGGTATTTCATAAAAAATCACACAAAGTACCTGTTAAAGAGGCGATTACATGGAGCCTTGTATGGGTTTCACTGGCACTCTCATTTAATTTTCTGGTATACCTTTGGCTTGGGAAAATAAAAGCCCTTGAGTTTCTGACAGGTTATGTAATAGAGTACTCTCTCAGTGTTGACAATATTTTTATTTTCATATTAATATTTACATATTTTGCTGTAAAGGAAGAATACCAGCACAGGGTTTTGTTCTGGGGTATCATTGGAGCATTGATAATGAGGGCAATATTTATTTTTGCAGGAGTTGCCCTGATAAACAGGTTTCATTGGATAGTCCTTATTTTTGGAGGTTTTCTGGTATATACCGGTATTCATATGCTTTTTCAGAAGGATGTGGCTGTTGACCCCGAAAAAAATGCTGTAGTAAAATTTTTCAGGAAGTTTTTACCGGTAACAGATACTTATCATGGCAATAAGCTTTTTATAAAGCAGAAACACAGGCTGTATGCCACACCATTATTTCTTGTGCTTCTTGTAATCGAATCGTCAGATCTAATATTTGCAGTTGACAGCATACCTGCCATACTGGCAATAAGCAAGGATAGCTTTATCGTTTACACTTCCAATATTTTTGCCATTCTGGGTCTGCGTTCACTATATTTTGCAGTGTCTGGTATTATGGGGTATTTCAGGTATCTGAAGGTAGGTCTGGCATTTGTACTTAGTTTTGTAGGTTCTAAAATGCTACTTGCATTTTTTAACATCGAAATTCATATAGTACTTTCGCTTCTGGTGATTGTATCAATTCTTACTGTATCAGTTATTGCTTCGGTATTAATAAAACCGGGGAAGTAATTAAGCTACAATATCTTGCTGCTTCCAATTTTTTTCTTTTGACAAAATGAACTTTATTTTGACAGGGTTGTTTTTCTAATAGTTAATTTAAATAAAAATTAAAATCCCTTAAAAATGAAAAAATTGACAATTCTAATCATTTTTGTCTCTCTCTACACTGTCACAATGGCACAGGAGGATAGAAATTTCAGGATTCCGCTGTTAGGTGAAACCGCACCATCTTTTACAGCTGAAACAACTAATGGAACCCTAAACTTTCCTGGTGATTTTGGTAAAAAATGGAAAGTTCTTCTCAGCCATCCTCAGGATTTTACCCCAGTTTGCTCATCAGAAATTCTTGAGTTGGCTCAAATGCAATCTGAGTTTGATAAACTCGGAGCTAAAGTAGTTGTTGTTTCTACTGATAATATTAAATCTCACAAGGATTGGGTTAATGCACTTGAGGAGTTAAAATATAAAGACAGGGAGCCGGTGAAGATTAAGTTTCCATTGGTTGATGACTACAGTAAAACAGTGGCAAAAAAATATGGAATGATACATCCTAATACAAACTCAACAAAGGATGTAAGAGGGGCGTTTATAATTGATCCGAATAATGTAATACAGGCTGTATATTTTTATCCTATGAATGTTGGACGAAGTACATCAGAGCTGCTAAGAGCTTTAACTGCACTTCAAACTTCTTCCGGGAACAATCATTTTGCTACACCGGCAGATTGGAAGAATGGAGATGATGTTTTAGTAACTGTGCCTCCAAAAGGAGCTGAGGATAATACAAAACCAGCACCTGATGGTTTCTACAGGGTATCATGGTTTATGCTTTTTAAAGAAGGAAGTGCTCAATAAGTTTTAGCATCCTTACTGAATAATATTTAAGAGGCTGTATCAAAAGCCTCTTTTTTATTTTAAAAGGGGCTTCGATTCTATCCCTGTTTTTCCAGGATTTGAATTGTTTTTAAATACTAAATTAATTCAACAGACTAGTAATTTTGTAGAATTAGTTATATCTACCAATCATGCATGAATATTCGATATAAATTCATTTTATAAACAATGCAATTAAAATTCTATATATGCCGCTTTATTTTGTTTGCTTAGTTCTATCATTTTTTCAACACCGTTCACTTTTATTTTATGGTCTCCAAAAAATGCCGGTATAATGCAATATCCTTCATCATTTGACTTCCCCTTGAATCTTGTCCACCACTCATCAAAAACCAGGGATTTGTAGGCACTGGCAGCCGGAGTCAGGGTCCAATCTTTCCTGTAAAGGGAAGAAGCCGGTATCCAGTTGGCTCCGGCCCAAAAATGCCACATCATGATTGCATCAACTGCCGGATGGGCAAAACAGATGCGATAATAGTCTTTAAGGTTCTGAGCAAACTGATCTTCTTCTTTTTTGGTTGGGATCAACGACGTATCCTTCTGATATCTTGATCGCTGACCAGGCATATTGAATTCGGTGATCTTGATCGGCAGTCTAAATTGTGCAAGTACATCGAGCGCATATCGCAGAGTATCCCTGCTGAAATCCTCTGCATGTAAGTGTCCCTGTACCCCAATTCCATCTATTGGTATCCCACGCCCCTGCAGATCTTTTATATGATCCACATATTCCTGTAACAATCTACCGGTAAGTATGTCGTAATCGTTAAGATATAGTTTTGCATCAGGATCGTATTCTTTTATCCAGTCTGCCATTTTTCTGGTTATCCCTGGCCCGAGCCTTTCCTGGTAAAAATCGCCGTGTAACATTTCGTTATTGAGATCGTATTCTGCAAAGCGACCTTTATATCTTGAGGCAATGGTTCTTGCCCGTTTATGTAGTTCATCGTACAACTGGTCATCAGTAAGCGCCTTTACCCAATCCTGCACATAATATACGCCCCAGTAAAAATTGTGCCCTCTCAGGGGAAGGTGGTTATCATCCGCCCATGTAAGGATATTATCCGTAGTCAGGAAATCAACTTTTCCTTTTTCAGGTTCCATATGATGCCATTTCAATGAACTTGCAGTAACACCGACATTGAAATTCTCCAGGAATTTCTGCTTAAATACCCTGGCATCCTGTTCATCCATTTTTCCGTCAAATGCGGTACTGTTCAAAGCACATCCAAACCAGAATTCATGCTTTTGTTGTTCCAACTCAATCTTTGTATTGGGAGTCGTTTTCACGACTATAACACCCGTACGATACTTTTGGATGGAATCAGCCAGATTCCACGCATCTGAATGGGTCATATGTAATTCTGTCCAAACTGATGAAGCATTCTGTGCCATAAGAGAGTACGTAACTATGGAACAAAATACACTTAACAATAAAAGCAACAATTTTTTCATGAATCTTTTTTTTAGTTAGACAATCAAGATAATAAGTACTAATTCTAAAATTTTGCTGACTAATTTTGATAATCAAATATACTATGTATTATTAATGTGAATTAAGAGTTGAAAGTTATATAGTTATTAACAATATAAATGTCTGATTGTCAATAAGTAGGTGTTCGGGTTGCTCTCTTTATGTTGTATTGCAGAATACATAGGTCTAAGGTATACAACATAAATCGCAACCCTCACTATGGATTAATGCTCGCCTGCCTGTCCGACTCCAGGCGGACTGCAGCCAATTTTATTCGGCAAACGTTGGTTTGCATAAAGCAATATTTAATCATTTAATCAAAATTTCTAAAATTTCAACTCCTGATTTCCCGAATTATTTTTAACTTGTATATTATCTGATAGTTATCACGGTTATCCACCCAAATTGGATGAACAACCCTGAAAAATACAGAGTTATAAATGTTTTAGTTTCAATAGGTAGATATCATTAATGTAAAACAATTAAGATGAAAAATTTGAGAGTTCTGATAGTTATAGCAGGAATATCAATTTTGGGAGTAAATAAATCAGTTTCGCAAGAAATTGCAATAGATAATATGTCCGTAGAAGATCGCCACAGAGCCGGGAGCGAGAATGCGGTAAGAACGGCACAACTTTTCGAAGCCAGAACTTATGTAAGCAATCGGAATGAAACATTGCTTTATCGGTTGCTAAAACCTATTGATTACGACCCCAATAAAAAGTATCCTTTAGTAGTATGCCTCTCTGGATCTGGGGGGCGCGGTACAGATAATATAAAACAAATTGCCGGTTGTTGGCCAGCTCAAATCCTGTCAAAACAAGAAAACAGGAAAAAATATCCTGCTTTTGTTTTTGTACCACAATGTCCACCTGGATTTGATTGGGGAAGGTCTTTTAAAGACGGTAAAAGAGGAGGCCGTTCCAAACCTGGTGGGTCCGATCTGCCAGGTGTCGATACCTTAGTTTTTGAAATCATAAAGGCATTGGAAGATGAGTTTGAAATAGATAAAAGAAGGTTATATGTTACGGGTCAATCAATGGGAGGTTTTGGATCCTGGCATTTCATTCTCACTCATTCGATAACCTTTGCCGCTGCAATACCGATTTGTGGTGGAGGTAATCCTGATCTTGCACAATATATTGTTGATGTCCCTATCTGGGCCTTCCATGGTCAAAAAGATGAAACTGTACCAGTAGATTTTTCACGTAATATGATTGAGGCAATTAAAGATGTGGGTGGAAATCCCCGATATACTGAGTTTCGAGATGCTGGTCATATCTGCTGGCCTCTGGCTTTCGATACACCAGAATTGCTGGACTGGCTTTTTGCACAGAAACTAAAACAATGAAAAAGCTCAATCAGGATTTTCGATTATTAGCTCAATAGGCATTTTCTTAACGTTCAGCCTTTCGCGACGGCTCGCCGGTGATTGATTTTGATTGAGGGTATTTGGGTTGCCATTTGTATGACAAATGATATATGATCTTATGAGGAAGATATAGTACATTAGGCATATAGAAAATGTAGATGACAAAATAAATTTGACTTTTGCATTTTCAAGCTGTACCTTTAACAATCAAATAATTAACTCACGTATTATTAACAACTAAAGCCTGTATTTATGAAAAGGACTATTTTTTTAAGTCTGATTGTTTTGTTTATTATCGGATGCTGCACCCAAGAAAAGAAATTACCTATCGAAGGGGGATGGAAGTTAGTATATGCAAGTTATCCCTCAAATGAATTAACATTCCCCAACAATTTCACTGGTGCTGGTGTCAAAACCTGGACCTCTGGAACTTTTGTCTTTGCCGGTAAATATCAAATGGATACGGTTACCTACAACAATTATGGCTGGGGTACATTTAAATTATCAGAGGGCAACAGATATGAAGAATCTATTACATATCATCATTTATCTGATTCCTCAATAGGCACCACAATTAAGATGTTTATAGAAGTCAGAAATGATACACTTATTCAAAAGTGGCCTGTGAACGATAATTGGCAACTACCAGAAAAATATAGCTTAGAAAAATATGTAAGACTTAAGTAATAGTATCATAAGCATTCATTATACTAAAAAGTCAAGCCCTCAGAAATCACTTCTGGGGGCTTTGTTTTCGTGCAAAGTGGTTCCTAACAAGTGTCCCTCTGCTTACTTTTTAGGGATCCTCTTAAAGGTATAAGTAACATAGGTGGTTGTTGAATGTTGTCTATTCTCCTAAATACAAATTTGCAATCTGCAACACCAATTCCCCAACCATATCATTGTGTCTATAACCTCATTTTTAATATCAGGGGTACATTAACTAATTCATTTGATACTCATATACTACTTCATCATTTTCCTCTACCCCTGATACAGTTTAAGCTCGGTTGTCAACTCATCAAAGTACTTTAGAGCTAATTGCTCATTGGCAAAACATCTACTACGATCCCTACCAAATTGACCATTAGAAGGTATAGCTTCCCTTTCACCATATTTGTCTTTTCGTATGTATATTATGTCAACCTCATAATGTAACATCTCATCAGTATAGGTATCTCCTATACCATAAAGGGCAACTACTTCATTTCGCTTAATTAAAGTATATGGCAGGCTATTTAACCTGAATTGTGTCTTCAGTGTTTTCATTTTTATATATTATTAAATTGTTATGATTATTCCGGTATATACTAAGTTCTTAACCCGGAATTGACTGACACGAAATGTGCAGTACAATTGTATACGTTTGACAGACAACAAGGTTACATAAAATACACTATAATAGCACATTAAGTAGCATGTTCCAAGTTGCAATATATCCCAGCTATATATAGGAAAATATCGATTATGCAACTTGGGATTTTGGGAAGAATAAAATAAAGTTGTTTAGAATATAAGTAAGGTTTAATTTTGGTTACTGGAATTAAAAGTCAAGAAGAACTTCTTTTAACAAAATTCCATATAAAAGAGCACTCATTGTTCACATATAAACAATTAGGGTGCATTGGCTTGTTTCAACACCAAAACTTATAAACTCGTAATAAAAAATTTCCTTGGTTATTTACTAATAAAGATCGACATGAAACAATACTTCCGAATTCTATTCTGGTGTTGTTTGCCATTGTTATTATTTAACACAACCAGTTTAAACGCTCAGACAAATCCAAAATACTATTACGTTGCACCAGATGGCAATGACTCGAACATGGGGACAGAATCGCTTCCATGGAAGACACTATCTAAAGCTGCTTCGATGGCTACTGCCGGAACTACAGTTTTTATAAGGCAGGGCACCTACAAAGAACGACTCGTACCTTTGAACTCCGGTACGGCAGAAGAACCTGTAATATTTGCAGCATACCCCGGTGATACAGTAACTATCACCGGTGTAGAAATGGAACTCCCAACTGAGTGGTATAACGCCGGGCTCATTTGGATTAACGGTTTAAACTATATAAAAATATCCGGACTGAGGGTGATAAACTCTTTAAGCACTGGCATTGATGTTCAGAATAGTAGTTACATTACCATTGAGAAGAATTATGTTGATAGTACTTATGATTCAGGAATACACATTCACTTCAGTGAAAACGTTGTAGTTGAAGCCAATGAGGTTCTTCACGGCGCCATGGTGGTTGATAATGAATGTATTTCCTTTGGCTTGACGAACCTCTTTGAGATAAAAAACAATCGCGTCCACGACGCCTTGAGCATAGGAATTGATGTCAAGGTAGGCTCTTCAAACGGAATCGTGTGCAACAATGAAACATACAACACAGCTACCGGAATCTACACAGATGCATGGAATAGCCATGAGTTCGATATAGATATTTTTGACAACATCTCCCATGATAACACCTTTGGTATTGTTATTGGCGCCGAAGATGATGGGCTGATTGAGAATATCAGAGTACATCACAATAAGGCGTCTAACAATTTTAGAGGTCTCTGGGTTGCTGGAGCGGGCCCAGGATTGCATCCTCTCAAGAATATTAAAGTTTATGCAAATGAGTTTTATGAAAACGGATTTGGCATGGAAATTGGTGGTTACACAGGAACAACAATTGACAGCATCGAAATCTTCAACAACCTGATTTACTATAATAAAAGTACGGGAGTCCGCATCACCCGTTATGACGGGCCGGATGGTGAGTATGTGATGCAAAACCTAGCGATAATGAACAACACCATCTGTGGAAATGGCACAGTGGGAAATGGGTGGGATGCAGATAATGGAGGGATTAATATCTTCAACTTCTTACCTGAGAACATAATAATTCAAAACAACATTTACAGTGAGAATACCGTCGGTACAATTCATGTTTCGCCAGAGATCCCATCTGATAGTGTCAATATTGATTACAATTTCTTTGATGGATTCCAGAATCTTGTGGACGAAAGGGCAGGAACAAACGCCGTATATGGAAGCCCGTTGTTTGTTGATAATCTGAATTATAATTATCATCTGCAGGCAAATTCACCCGCAATTGACAAAGGGGATCCCGATCAGCAATATAACGACCCGGAAGATCCGGGAAATCCAGGCTTTGCCTTGTCCCCTGCACTGGGAACCGTACGAAACGATATGGGAGCTTACGGTGGTCCATTCGCATCTTCCTGGGATCCAAAATCGTATGCTTCGATACTTCCGGCTCCGGCACAGGTTTTCCCCTACAACACTTCAGCTGACGTTCCCACTACTCTTTTGCTGGGCTGGAATGGTCCATTTGGTGCAACATCTTACAGGCTACAAGTCTCGACAAGTTCCGGTTTCTCAACAATGGTCATTGACTCAAGCGACATCAAAGGCTCGTCCTGCGCGATCATGGAACTTGTGAAAAATACGCAGTATTATTGGCGGGTCAACGCTTCTAATGCGGCAGGAGCAGGTTCATTTTCAGGTACATGGAGCTTCACAACAGCCTCTATAACAGGAATTAATGATCAGATCTCAGATGAAAAAGTCAGAATTTATCCTGTTCCGGTTGATGGTATTCTTAAAATTAATGGTATTGATAAAGAGTTTACAACTATTTCAATTTTATCACAAGAAGGTAAATTGTTAAAACAAATAAAAGGTACCGAAATTCAGGAAATAGATGTAAGTGAATTACATACGGGTGTTTATTTAGTAAAGATTTCAAATTCGCATACAGTTATTACAAAGAAGATTGTGAAGTTATAATTCTGTGAAGTATAATAAATTTCTGAAAACAATAACAAAGGGTTTATGGAATAAGGATTAAAAGGTTATACAAACCCATTTTACAAATAACAATACCCAATTCCCCAACTAATTCCAATTTCTTTATATTGCAGTATATCAATCATATACAATATAACTACAATCATATTTAAGGCCATTTCTAGCCTGTTTAAGACAAGATCTCCTATTCATTAGTATCTACGTAGAAACACGATAATACCTCAAATAGCTTAAAAACATCTATATATGATATCTGATTCAATTGCATATTGTTATAAATATTTATATATCAATATATTAATAATATACGTAAGCTGTCTGGTTGTGAGGTTCAAAATAAAATTGCTTTCAGTAAGACAAAGGTTTAATTTTGTTAGGGATACAGGCTCAACATTGAAGAATGAGTAAAATCATATTTGCAATATGGCAAGCATAATACCGGGCTACGAATATGACATATTCATCAGCTATCGACAAAAAGATAATAAAGGCGATGAATGGGTTACGGAGTTTGTTGATGCTCTGAAGACTGAACTTGAATCCACATTCAAAGAAGATATAAGCGTTTATTTTGATATCAATCCTCATGATGGACTGTTAGAGACCCACGATGTTGATGCTTCACTGAAAGAGAAATTGAAGTGTCTTATTTTTATTCCCATAATCTCACGAACATATTGTGATCCAAATTGTTTTGCCTGGCAAAATGAGTTTTGTGTCTTTAATAAACTGGTAAAGGAAGATCAGTTTGGAAGAGATATAAGACTTGCCGGAGGAAATGTGGCAAGCAGAATATTGCCGGTTAAGATAAATGATCTTGATCCGGAAGATAAGACTTTGTTAGAAAATGAACTGGGAGGAGTACTCAGGAGTGTAGAATTTATTTATAGATCTGCAGGAGTCAACAGGCCTTTAAGAGCCCATGAAGATCATCCCCAGGACAATTTGAATAAAACATACTACCGTGATCAAATCAATAAGGTAGCTAATGCAGTTAAAGAGATTATTACTGCAGTAAAGAAATATGACTGGCAGGATGAAGAAGTTTCAGCGGAGGTTATAAAAGCTAAACCTCAATCCCTAAAAAAATTGAAAGCAAAAATCATTATAGGATCTTCATTAGTATTGGCTTTGATTGTACTTGGATATTTCTTTATTCCTAAACTATTTCAATCCTCCGAACATGTTGCAAAATCCATTGCAGTATTGCCTTTTAAATTGCTAAGTGACCAACCTGATAAACAATACCTGGCTGATGGCATGATGGATGCAATTACGCTTCATCTTTCAAAGATCAGGGATTTGCGTGTGGTGTCCAGGACAACTGTAGAACAATATCGTAATACAACCAAAACAGTACCTCAGATTGGCAAAGAACTCGGAGTAGAGTATCTGCTTGAAGGAAGTTTTCAGGAGGATGGTGGTATTGTCAGGTTAATTGTTCAGTTGATCAAAGCCAGTGAAGAAGACCATGTTTGGGCTGATCAATATGACCGTAACTGGAAAGAAGTTTTTACAGTGCAGAGCGAAGTGGCTCACGCTATTGCCAATGAGCTGCATGCTATAATTACTCCGGAGGAAAAACTGATCATTAATACCAAACCAACCTCTGATATGACAGCATATGATTTTTATCTGCGTGGTAAGGATTACTACAACCGCAGTTTTAGTGAAGAGGATCAGAGATATGCAATACAGATGTTCGAAAAAGCACTTGAGATAGATTCGAGTTTTGCATTAGCATGGGTAGGTTTGGCAACAAGCTCCAGAATTTTATTCACTTTTAATTATGACAGAAGTGAAAAGAATTTGTCAATGATAAAAAAATACCTGGATAAAGCTTTGTCGCTGGTGCCTGATTTAAAGGAGGTGAAGATTGAAGAAGCCGGCTATTATAATGAGTGCAAACACGACTATTTAAAATCACTTCAGATATTGGAGACACTAAAAACCGAATACCCTAATGATGATGTGATTTATTTTTGGATTGGTCTTGGGTACGTAAAGATTGGGGAAATCAGGAAATCACTTGATTATTATAATCATGCTATCTCATTAAATCCTGCACCATGGAAGTATTGGTGGAATGCAGCAATTGCATTTGGGATTCTTCGTGACTATACAAATTCTGAAAAATATTGCTTACAGGCAATTAATGTAAATCCTTCCAATCTTAGCCTCTACGGTCAATTATTTAATGTATACATTCTCCATGGTCAGATACAAAAAGCAAGGAAATTTCTAAAAAATAACGAAAAATCTTTCGATTCAAAGGCCCTAAAATTATGTCAGGCACAGTTGGAATTAATTTCCAGGAATTATAAAGAGGCCATTGAAATTACCCAGTCAATATCTGAGGACTTAATTAATGCTAATAGTCCCCTTTTCCCTTTAAACGTAGGTTTTATATACCGGGCAATGCACAATAATGCTATGGCAGTCAAGCATTTTGAAACAGAGAGAAATTTCCTTCTTGAGAAAATTAGTGAGTCAGGAGATGATTCTCGTCTTTATGGATCACTTGGAATTGCTTATGCTGGTTTAGGCATGAAAGAGGAGGCCCTGAAGGCAGGGAAAAAAGCCCTGGATATCCTTAATTTCGATATAGATATACTTAATGGATTTCAATCTGAAATGAATATGGTAAGGATCTTAGTTATGGTAGAAGAATACGATGAGGCTATGATAAGACTTAATAAGATAATTAAGATACATGGTTTTGTATCAGTTGAAATCTTAAAACTTGATCCTTTCTGGGACCCCTTGAGAAATAATGAAAAATTCAATGAGATTATTTCTAATCCAGAATATCAGGTCATTATTAAGGATGATTAATAATTAACAATGCCACCAGACCTCCAACACTCTTTGTTATTAAATGCAACTCACCCTCCCCAATGCCCCAATTATCACAAAATATTGTATAAAACTGTATATCAATAACATACAGTATACTTAAAATCAAAATAGAGGCCATTCCCAGCCCCTTAGAGCCACTATCTCCCCTTCAGTACTACCATTGTCGAAACACCACATGGTCGCAAATCGCTTATAAACAGCTACTTGGAGTATGTTGCGTAGTTGCAATATAACTAACACATACTATATCAGCATATTATTTATGTAACAGTATAGCCTGGGACTTTGGAGAGTGCAAACAAAAATTGTCTTCATTATGATAAAGGATTAATTTAGTGTTATTTGGTTCACAATAAACACATTCATAACTTTACTCATAATGAACAGCTAAAATGGCATGTATTATACCGGACTGCAAAAGCCGGACATCTTTACCATTAAAACGAGAAACTGTGACAGCGAAAATACTACCAACTCTAAAAATAGGTGATCTGGAAATTAATCCTCCCATCATTCAGGGAGGAATGGGCGTTAGAGTATCAGGCTCAGGTTTGGCATCGGCAGTTGCAAATGAGGGTTGTGCTGGTATTATTGCCAGTGTTGGCTTAGGCGCTTATGAGGATTTTTCAGCATTGGAATTTGTCGAGTTAAACAACAATGCATTAAGGGCAGAAATAAGAAAAGCCAGGTCGCTTTCCAGTGGAGTAATAGGCGTGAATGTGATGGTGGTTTTGTCGAACTACGAAGAACTGGTGAAGGTTTGTGTTGAAGAAAAAGTAGATATTATCATTTGCGGATCAGGTCTTCCTTTAGACCTGCCTAAAAAAACCGAAGGTTCAGATATTAAATTAATTCCCATTGTTTCCTCAGCAAGAGCTTTTAATATCATTTATCGAAAGTGGAAACAAAACTATAATAAAGTTCCGGATGCTGTAATCCTCGAAGGTCCTATGGCTGGAGGACATCTGGGGTTCTCTTACGATGAAATTATCAATGATACAGCACCAACCCTGGAGCATTTGGTAAAAGAATTGGTCGATTTTGTGGATACCCTCGAAGAAACTATTCCGGTTATTGCCGCAGGTGGTATATTTGATGGAAATGATATCGCCAAATATTTAAAGATAGGAGCATCGGGTGTTCAAATGGCAACAAGGTTTGTTTGTACTACCGAATGCGATGTTCACAACGATTTTAAACAAGCTTACATTACTTCAAAGAGGGAAGATATTGCCATTATCAACAGTCCTGTTGGATTGCCGGGCAGGGTAATCCGGAATGAGTTTACTCAGAGAGTTTTCAACGGTGAAACAATCCCTTTTAAATGTCCATTTCATTGTTTAAGATCGTGCAATCCACGTACTGCCCCGTATTGTATAGCCAAAGTATTAGCTGATGCTTCAAAAGGCATGCTACTAAACTCATTTGTATTTGCCGGCTCCAATGCATACAGGTGTACAGAAATTGTTTCAGTGAAAACACTCATCAATCAGTTAAAAGATGAGCTAAGTAATTCACTAATGCCTTAAAGTGCTTTAGAACAGCTAATTGAAACATATACTATAATTGCTATATATTCTAACTAATTATATATCTGCATATTAATTATGCGTCAGTAAAGACTGGGAAGTTGGGAAGAGGAAAATAAAATTGGTTTTAAAATTATAAGGTTTAAATTTGACACCTATTATACATAAAATTTAAATTATTAATCATGAGTAACGGGATAGTAAAATTTTTCAATGATCAAAAAGGGTTTGGATTCATCGCCCCTGATGATGGTACTAAAGATTTATTTGTGCATCAAAGTGGATTAATCGATAAGATAACTGAAGGAGATAAAGTAAGCTATGATGTAGAGCAAGGTCAAAAAGGATTGAACGCAGTAAATGTCAAAGTAGGTAAGTAGAATAATATAATATTATTAATTGATTTTCTAGCATTGTATCAGCCTGTCTGTAAAATTGATAGGCTTTTTTTAAGGTTTTCAAAACTGATTTTCCCTAATTAAGAGAGTATTATATATTGATGTTTATTGGCTAACATCGAACCATAATAGTTAGGGTTATGCAATTTGTTTGTCATACTATTTAAAATTCAACATCCCAATTCCAAACATATCACATTGGATATAACCCCATTTTTAATAGCAGAGGTACATTAACTATACCATTTGATATTCTGATATGCCTTCAATGTTTTGTCCTACCCCTGCGATAACTTTTGGTACCCCCTGCGATAGATTTGACGTTAACTTGTCATAGTATTTTAAAGCTAACTTCTTATCCATAAAGCACCGGCTACGATCTCTCCCAAAATCATCATTTTTTGCAATATGCTCCCTTTCACCATATTTATCTTTTCATATGTAGATAATATCAACTTCCCAGTGGAGGATATCATCTGTATAGGTCCCACCTATGCCATATAATGCTACTTTGTCATTTCGTTTCAATAAAGTATAAGGCAGGCCATTCAACCTAAAATGTTCTTTCAGTATTTTCATTGTTGTATGTTATTAAATTGTTATGATTATTTCGGAATGAACTGAGCAGTTAAACCGGACTATGCAGACACGAACTGTGTTGTACTATTGTATACGTTTATCAATTTAGAATGTTACGTAAAACACATAATAACAGCACATTAGGTATTAGGTTTCAAATTGCAATTTATTCTAACTGTATATACTATAATATCAATTATGCAACTCTACTATTTGAGATATTAGGTGGGGAAAAATAAAATTGTTTTTAGTTCAATTTAGATTTAACTTAGATTAAACCGATGATAAGGGAAAAGTAATAGTATAAAATGGTTGTTAAAGAAATATATAAAAGTAAAGTAGCTAAATTATGTCGGTGAAATATGTTTCTATAATATTCATTATTAGTATTATTATGCTTGTTTGTAGTCAGCTCAACGCTCAGGAAACAAAGAGTCATGTTATTAATATGCCTAGTGAAGTTTCAAAGCCTCAAAATCCTACTTCAGAAATTACCTGGGAACCCACCACTTCTATTTTTCTTGAATTGCTGGGTAAGGGATGGTACTCTGTAAATGTTGATTTTAGAAAAAAAGAGACAAGTTCCATTAGTGTTGGACTTCAATATGCTGAAGGTATATGGCCAAGTTTTATTTATTACAGGTTTTTCGGAGAGAAACACAGGCTTGAAACAGGGGGTGGAGTGAGTGGAATAATTAACAATGTCGGTATAGCTGGTATGACGATAAATGGAGTTGTCGGATACAGATATCAAAAAAAGAAAGGATTAATCTTTCGAATAGGGTTTGCTCCATTCTATGCAATACCATTTACTGATGAAGGTAGATTTATGTTTGTTCCATGGGCTGGTATAAGTCTGGGTTATAGCTTCTAAAATGCTTAAATAATACAATTTATGAACCACAAAACTTAAAAAAAGTGGAGCAGTTATATCTATTGCAGGGTTTTCAACCAGAGTTAAGAAAGTTTCTAAGATATAGAATACGAAATATAATGTTGTAATAATGGACTTGGTTCCATGTAGTATCTATAACTACCAGACTCAAAATATCCAACCAGGAATTACATTCAGAATCAGGTTTTAGAAAGTTATTGCTATTCTTCATCCCAATTCTCCAACAATCATCAATTATTATATAATTCAGTATATCAACTATATACAGCATTATCAGAATCTCATTTATGGCCATTTCTAGCCTGTTTAAGACACGATCTCCCTATCAGTAGCTTCCATTGTCGAAACGCAATAATGCCTTAAATCGCTTAATAACAACCAATTAGGACATATTGCATAATTACACTATTCTCTAACTAATTATATACCAACATAT
>Ga0307375_10000082_pt1 | contig 126502 bp, 112 predicted proteins | sample TR1MG_FD_202531 | JGI IMG/M metagenome (GOLD analysis project Ga0307375, IMG submission 202531) | Soil microbial communities from Risofladan, Vaasa, Finland - TR-1 | ecosystem: Environmental > Terrestrial > Soil > Coastal area > Acid sulfate soil | place: Finland: Risofladan, Vaasa... | reverse complement strand
ACGAAAAGGATTGACATATGAGTGCCTCCATCTCTCCCGGAATCTTTCTCTCCGGGCTTATAGCGGCTGCTCGTCGTGTCGCGGCCGCCGTACCGAAGTACGACTCACGGCGAGCAACCACCGCTCTTACATGAGCACGTTGATGGCAATATCCAGGCTCAATATGTCGTTTGTGTTTTCAGTAATTTAGGGGGAACCGGCAAAATGCACCGCTCTGAAACCAGTGCAATTTGCAGTTTTCGTAGCAGATTGCAGCACTGCATTTGCTTTCAGATACAACTGCGGGTGCTCCATCCTGAGCTTGCAAAGGGTGGAATCGCGCTCTGTGTTCTTGTCTCGAAACTCGAAACTTCCTTTGTGGTTTTCATGCGAGCTTTCAACACATCGCGTTTGTGGACGCCAATTCGGAAGAACAGGGAGAGATCGTTCCGCTACTTCACTCCCCGTCTCCCTCTTCTCTTTTCAGGCGCCTCATCAGCGATGTCGGATGAATCCCCAGTATTTTTGCCGCTTGCGCCTTGTTGTTTCCCGTCGCTGTCAGCACTTCGTGGATATACATCTGCTCCAATTCCCGCAATGATCGCAGTTGCGTTCCGGTGCCCGTTGCCATCTCTGTCATCACCGTGTTATCTCTCTCGCTCTCGGGAGATTCATATTCGCGAATTTCTTCCGGCAGGTGCAACGCGTCGATTTCTCCTTCCGGCGACAATATCATCGTCCGTTCGATCACATTTTTCAGCTCGCGTATATTTCCCGGCCACGGATACTGTGTCAACAGCTCCGCCGCCGCCGGCGTAAATCCCGCGAAGTTCTTCTTCAACTCTTTGTTGAAGTGCGCCATGATATCCAGCGACAGCGGCATGATGTCTTCTCGCCGGTCCTTCAGCGGAGGAATCAGCAACGGCATCACGTTCAGCCTGTAGAAGAGGTCGTCGCGAAACTCTCCCCGTTCCGTCGCGTCCTTCAGCACTTTATTCGTCGCGCAAATCAGCCGCGCATCCACCGTGGTCGGACGCGTCCCTCCCAGCCTTGTGAACGTACTGTCTTCCAGCACCTTCAGCAGCTTTGCCTGGACCGCCAGCGACATATTTCCAATTTCGTCCAAGAACAGCGTTCCGCCGTTCGCTTTTTCTATCAGCCCTTCCTTGCGCCGCCGTGCATCCGTAAACGCTCCCTGCTCGTATCCAAACAACTCGCTCTCCAGTAGAGTCTCCGGCAGCGCCGCGCAGTTCAACTCCACCAGCGGGTTGTTCGCTCTCGGACTGTGATAGTGAATTGCCTTCGCCAGCACTTCCTTTCCTGTTCCGCTCTCTCCCTGGATCAGGATTGTCGTCTTATCGCTTTCCGCCGCTTTGCGCGCCATCTCCAGCATCTCGCGCATCGCTGCGTTGTGCGTCACCACCTTGCCGAAGTCGTATCGGCCCTTCTGTGCCTGCACCGTGTCGCGCACTCGCACTCGCAACGCCAGCATCTCCGTAGCCCGTTGCATCGTCGCCAGCATGTCCGTGATGTGGAATGGCTTGATCAGGTAGTCGTACGCGCCCAGCTTCATCGCTTCCACTGCGCGATCGACCATGTGATATGCGCTCATCATCAGCACCACCGTCCCCGGGTTCTGACGCTTGATCTGCCGCAGCAACTCGATTCCGTCCATCCCCGGCAGCACCACGTCCAGCAGCGCCAGGTCCGTATGAAACTCCGTGAAGCTCTGCAACGCCTCTTCGGCCGACATCGCCACCGACACTTCATATCCTTCGTTCTGTAGCGCGCGTCCAATCGTCCGCAGCGTCAGCGCCTCGTCGTCCACCACCAGAATCGAATACGACATCAGGCCACCACCTCTCCCGTATCGCTCACATGCTGCTCCTGCCTGATCGGCAGCGTCATCCGCACCGTTGTCCCCTGCCCCGGAATGCTCTCCACGCGAATATCTCCGCCGTGGCTGCGTATGTACGCCTGGCTGATGCTCAATCCCAACCCCGTGCCTTTTCCGCGTTTCGTCGTAAAGAACGGCTCAAATACGTGCGGCAGAATGTCCGCCGGAATGCCGCATCCCGTGTCCGTCACCGTGATGTCGATGCTTTCTTCGAACTTCACCTTGGCCGACGAAATGGTGATCGTGCCGCCCTCGGGCATTGCCTGCGCCGCGTTCAGCAAAAGGTTCATCATCACCTGCGAGAGTTGGTTTGCGTCCGCGCTGATCTGCGGAACGTCGCGCGCAATCTGCTTCTGCAGCACGATCCCGCGAAACATCGGCTGGTGCTGGAGAAAGTTGATCGTTTCCACAACCAGCCGTTCCAGGCTGATCTTCGTGATCATCAACGGTCCCGGCCGCGCGTAGTTCAGCAGTCCGCGCACCGCCGAAGAAATGCGCTTCGTTCCCTCAATGCACTGGTCAATTTCGCTGCGCCGTTCGTTATCTGTTGCTTCGTTCAGTTCCAGTTCCAAGTGCGACAGAATTCCCAGCAGCGGGTTGTTGATCTCATGTGCCGCGCCCAGCGCCAGTTGCGCCAGCGACGCGTATTTCTCGTACTCGCTCAATTGCGCTTCAAACTGCATCTTCTGCTTTGCCAGTTCGCGCTCTTCTTCCAGCTTGCGCAGCAGTTCCTGCTGAGCCAGGTCGCGTTCGTGTTCGCGGGCCGCTGCCAGTTCGCGCGTGCGTTGCAGTTCTGCGTTCATCTCCCCCAGGTCTCGAATGCGCAGCAGCATCGCACCCAGGATGATGGTCAGCGCCACCGCCACACACGCCAGCACCACTAATTCAAATGCGATATTTTCAGGAATCCAGGAGGGCCGCAAAGGCAGCGGAGAAAGCTTCCGCAGATTGTCGAGCGCGATCATGCGCACTGCCACATGTTCCTCGACAGCACACGTCACCCAGATGAAAGTCATAGCGGCGGCTCATGCCGAGCCTCGGCTCTATGATTGGCCCCAGCCATTCTTCCTACAGTGACTCGGGTCACGCCAACCCGTGACCCCCACCGCCTCCGCCCGGTCAAACGCTGTTATTCGTCCATCTCCCAGCGCACCTCTGCATTCATGTCTTTGCTTTTTAATTCGAAAATCTGTCTCCCAATCGACAATTCCTCTAACTCCCTTCCTCTTGTTATCCTCTTTACACTATGTCTCACGATCCCAAACGCTTTGATCCGCAGAACGTCCATCGTCTCGACGATCCCGAGCGCAATCGTTACCTCCCCGTTGACGCCATTCTCGACGCTATCGGCCTCACCGCGTCCGGCAACGTTGCCGACGTCGGCGCCGGCAATGGATACTTCGCTCTGCCCATCGCACGCCGCATCGGCCCTGCCCACAAACTTTTTGCCGTTGATATTTCTCAGGAGATGCTTGGCCACCTGCGCGAAAAATTGTCCGCTCCCGATGCACCGGCCAACGTCGTGCCCCTGCTTGGCAGCGACGTCGCGACGAATCTTCCCGACGCCACTTGTGCTCTTGTTTTTATGGCTTCCGTGTGGCACGAGTTTGACGATCACTCCGCCGTCATTGCCGAGGCCGCGCGCATTCTGCAACCCGGCGGACGTATCGCCATCCTCGACTGGAGTCCCACGGGCACGCGCCCGCCCGGCCCTCCGCAGGACCACCGCATCGCACGCTCGACTGTCGAACGCATGCTCACCGATGGCGGATGGCAGGTCCAGAAAGCGGCAGACATCAACGACAACGTCTATCTCGTTGTCGCCTCCCGTCCCTGATCGATTGCTGTTTGGACCGATGAAGACGCTGGGGGCCCTCGATAAGGGCGAGGAAAGTGGAACATTAAAAGAACACGTGGCCCAAGCCGTCTAGGAGGCGTGCACAATGTTGAGAGATTGCGCTAGGTGGTGAAGAGCGAGCAATTTATGTGCGCACAATTGTCACTACCGTGTGCAGCCGATTTCGCTTGCCTTCGCTGATGCGCATAATCATCATATAGTTGAATCCGAAACAGACTGCTCCCCGGCACAGGCCAAGAGGCCTCGTGATCGGGGTTTGTCTTTTGAAGAGCAAATTAGTAGCGCGAGGAGGTGAAACAAAGCGAATTATGTATATGAACAACTCGATTCAACATCTGCGTCCTTCAGTGGACGTCAGCATTCCAGTTCACTTAGAAACAGTGAGCGTGCCTGCAATGCTGGTTGGCGTCTTTGGACTAGCCGCCCTCAGCGTTGGCCTTGAGCAAGCACTTGGAATTCGCGTGAATTGGAAGGTGCAATAACACGTAAACACGGGCCGCCATTGGCGGCCCTTTTTACAAACGAAGAGGGCTAATTAGTCTCGGAAAAATCCACCGGTTCCTTTGACCAACATGCTTTTGCCGAACTCGTCTGTCTCAGTCGCTAGGATTCGTAGCTTGTCACCATCGTTGAGTTCTAGTGTGAGTTCCGTCCCATGCATATTCTCCGAACTGTCTTCCAGCAAAGTTATCCGCCCTTCAGAACTCCTGAGAGTGGGAATCTCTTCTAGGCCGGTTGACTGATATTTCTGCCAAATAGAAATCACGTATGAGGCACGAATGCGGGTCCCGCTGGGTAAGACTACGTATCCAATTCCTGTACGTTGTCCAATTCGCCTCATCGTCATGAGCTCCCCCTTTCGATTGCGTCAGCAATATACGCCCACCCAGCAGTTGCCGGTGCACATTTCTCCGAAACTGGTCCCATTCTGCTATCTGGTTAGAGAGAAGTTTTAAACTAGGAATTCGTGTGGCTGGCCTGGTGACTTATATCTTCCAGCCGTTGACAGATGTGGGCACCCTTGGGTTACGACTGGAGGTATGTCTACCAGCCGTGTAGGATTCGGTGGGTAAACGCGCTTATATCTGTACTGAAGGAATTCAACCCTGAGATGGCATACTCCGGAGCAAAAACTAGATGCAAGAAAACGCTGTGGATTTCGTCGTCGTCGATGTTGAAACTGCAAATGCTGATTTATCGAGCATCTGCCAAATCGGCATCGCCTCGTTTCGCAATGGCGGACTAGTAGACACATGGGTATCACTCGTCAATCCCGAAGACGAGTTCGACTCGATCAATATCTCCATACACGGCATTGACGAGCATCAGGTCAAAGATGCCCCCAACTGGGCAGGTGTGCTCCCAAGCGTCACCTCGCGATTGCAAAACAGGATCGTGGTTAGCCATACGCCGTTTGACCGCCTTGCGCTAACGCGCGCATGCGACCGCTCAGAAGTCCCGGCGTGTGCTTGTACGTGGCTCGATTCCGCCAGAGTCGTCAGAAGAGCATGGCAGGAATTTTCTAAGTCTGGATATGGGCTCTCAAACGTTGCTGCACATTTCGGCATTGAGTACCGAGCACATGATGCACTAGAGGATGCCCGATGCGCTGGAGAACTCCTGCTACGTGCCATGGTTGAAACAGGTCTTACGATTGAGCAGTGGCTCACTCGCGTCGAACAGCCTATTGACCCAACTGCGAGCGGTGGCTGCCGACGCGACGGGAATCCAGACGGCGAACTATTTGGGGAAGTTCTCGTGTTCACCGGAGCATTATCCATCCCTCGACGTGAAGCTGCCGACGCTGCATCTGCCTCTGGGTGCCAGGTAGACAGTGGCGTGACACAACATACAACCCTGCTTGTGGTCGGCGACGAGGATTTGCGTAAATTGAACGGTCATGAGAAAAGTTTGAAGCACCGAAAGGCGGAGCAGCTTATTGCCAAAGGTCAGCCAATCCGTATTCTTGGTGAGAGTGATTTCAGGCGTATCGTAATGGGGTCGGTTGTTGCCCGTGTGTCGGGAAGAGACAACGCCTAGTACCGCGTACCTCGTATCTGCAAGCTGTTGGCGGATGTGGGATGTAGGTCTGTCAGCAGCCTCAACTGCCCGATTTTTTCAGGCCGGTGGCCCACATTTCCCTTACACTCGACGGTGCCTCATTTCTGCCAGCAGTTGGCAGATGTGGGTCTGTTGCTTTTGTTTTGCCCGTGGAGTGTATCCTGAAATCCTCAGCGCGTGCGCCGAACCGTAGCCTGACACTTGGTACCTGGGGCCTGGCACCGGCATCTTTCTCTTGCTCATCTGCAAATATTTCTGAACACTTACTCTCATCTTCCGGTCTATACGTGTGAGAACGACATGCAGTAGGCCGGCCAGGAGACGACCAGCGTGAGCAACTCGGAGCAGCTTGAAGCATCCGCCGGCCGCTTCGAATCCCTGGTCGCCGCCTATTCACACTTCGTCTTCCGCGTCGCGTACTCTGTTTTGCGTAACTCTCACGACGCCGAAGATGTCGTGCAGGAAACGTTTCTCCGGGTCTTCCGGCTCGGCAAACTCGATGAGGTCAGGGAGCCTCGCGCATGGCTGGCAAAGATCGCATGGCGCATCGCCATTACCCACTCGCAATCGCCGCCTGTCGATCCCCTCGACGACAGCGAACCGGATCTACCGTCTTCTGCGCCGTCGCCGGAGCAACAGGCCGAAGCACGGCAACGCCAGGCAATGCTCCGCGAAATGATTCTCTCCCTACCCGAGGAACTGCGTCATCCGCTCGTGCTCTCCACCGTCGAGGAGATGAACTCGCGCGAGATTGCCGAAATCCTGGGAATTCCCGAGGGCTCCGTTCGCACGCGCCTCATGCGCGCCCGCGAACTCTTGAAACAGAAACTCGCCGCCCGCCTTCACACAGCGGGAGAGACATGACGAGAGGATTTTGTGCCCTACCCTTGTCGCGCTTTTTGTAACAGGGTGGGATAGTTGCCGGCCCGACGCTTGCATTTTCTTGGCTCAGCAGCTTAGCGACTTAGTGGCTCAGTAGCTTATGAACGACCATTCCCAACCCGACCGCTGGCTCGACGAGGAACTCGCTCGCTACAGTAACGTCGAACCTCGCCCCGGACTCGAACACCGCGTCCTGGCTCATGTTCGAGACAGCGTTCGCGCTGAAGCCGCGCCCCGCCGGAAGTTCTGGCTCCGCTGGGCCATCGTCGCACCCGCGCTGGCCGTGCTTTTGTTCATCGTCGATTCCAACCTGCCGCGGCGTTCGCGCCCTGAACACTTGTTGGGTGGCCCACGCAAGCCTCCTTCGCTTGCATGGGAACAGCAGCACCAACCTCTTTCGCCGGCCCCGCAACGCAAGTCTGCGGCTATGCCTCGCAAGCTTCCCTTGCTCACGCGGGAGAACACACGCAGGCCGCTTCCCCGCCTCGCCGTCTTCCCCTCGCCGGAGCCTCTTACTCCACAAGAGAAGCTTCTCCTCGCCGCCCTGCACGACGCTCCGGAGGTTGTCGCTAAACTTGGCGTCCCGCCCGGCCCTTTGCAGCCGCCCGCGCCCATTGAAATTCAGCCTCTCAAAATCACGCCATTGAACGAACCGGATGTACCTGGAGGATTCAAATGAACCGACGTCAATTGTTCGGGACCGCTTTCTTGCTCGCCGTGCTTTGCGCCTTCGCATCGGTGTCCGCCGCGCAACAGCCCGCGCCCGCGAAGACTCCCGAACCGACCGCCAACACTGCTGATAAGTTTCAGTTCTATCGCCTCGACTACTCTCTTCGCGAGATTCAGGATGGTAAGGTCGTGAACACCCGCAACTTCATCACTCGCGTCCGCGGCTACCTTCCGGGGTGGGGTGGCGCTCGCTTCACCATCCGCGTTGGGACCAGGGTCCCCATCAACGCCGCCAAGGATGGTGTGCAGTACATCGACGTCGGTGTCAACATCGACTCCGAGCTTGGCGCTCCCGGATCGATGGGAGTCACCATGGACATTACTTCGCTCGCCACTCGGGAGTCCGGGCAGCTGGCGCTTACGGATGGCGCGCCCTTGCTACGCAATATCCGAGGCACCTCCTCTATTCCCCTCATCCTCAATCGCCAGATTCTTGTCACCAGCGTCGATGACATCCTTTCCCAGAAGCGCTACGAATTGCTCGTAACCATCACCCGCGACGAGTAAGGGCCGTGACCCCGGAATCTGTTATTCCGGAATACACGGCCCAGTTACCATTTGGTTCGCAGATTTTGTAACTATCTTGTCATTTGTTACCGGCCGGCCACTGCGTCTTCAAAGGAGAGGTATTTCGTGCACTGCGTTCGCATGAATGTCAGATTCCCCGGTCGCCCGCAATGGTCTGGATGACATCTCCAGTCTTCGAGAGAACGACGATATCGGCGTCGTATCCCGGCTTCAGTTGTCCCTTGCGATCGTCAATTCCAAGAACACGCGCGGGATTCAGCGTCGCGAGACGGACCGCATCAGCCAGTGGCCAATTCGCGAATTTCATCACGTTGCGAACCGCCACATCCAGCGTAAGTACGCTCCCAGCAAGCTTTCCGTGGCTTTCGCAGCGCAAGCCCGTCACTTCCACTTCAAAGGATCCCAGGCGATACGTTCCATCCGGCATACCCGTTGCGCTGGTTGCATCGGAGATCAGCACGGCCAGCTCGCGCCCCTTGCAGCGAAGAAAGATGTCGACCATCGGCGGCACAACATGCAGCCCATCCACGATGATGTCCGCTGTCAGCGCACGATCGGCAAGTACACATCCGGCAATCCCAGGTGCGCGGTGCTCCATCGGACGCATCGCATTGAAAGTATGCGTCGCATGTACCACCCCATCCGATATCGCTTTTTGCGCGGCATCGTACTCGGCATTGGAGTGTCCCATGGAGACTCGCACTCCGAGCCGCACGGCCTCGCGGATCAACTCCGGAGCACCCATCAATTCTGGCGCGAGAGTCATCACGCGGATTGTGCCGTTTGATGCCGTCCAGAAACGGCTGAACATCGCAACATTCGGTTCCTGAATGTAAATCGGCGGATGGACTCCGCGCCGAGCCTGGCTCAGGAAAGGGCCTTCGATATGAATGCCGATGGGCACGGCGCAAACATCGGCATCATCCAGCGTTGATCCGGCCCGGGCGCCAAGGTACTCAAGCGCGCTGATAATCGTGTCCGTAGGGGCCGTCACCGTGGTAGGGACAAACGACGTGACGCCATGCCGCGCGAGAAACTGACCCATCGTGCGCAGTCCGGAATCGCTGCGCGCCATGACGTCATACCCCGCAGCACCGTGAATGTGCATGTCGATGAAGCCTGGCGCGAGAACTGCGTCACCGCAATCATGCAGGCGAGCGCCCGTGGGAATCTCAATCACGGCGCGTGGCCCGCAAGCGGTAATCCGTCCATCCTCGATAAGCACAACTGCGTCAGGAACAAACTCCAGTGGAGTGATCATCCCTGCGGCAACAAGGGCATGAGTCATGACCAGTACATTTTAGGTGATTCCCGAGCACATGGCGAACAAACGTACAGATTCGCCGGCAGTGCGTTCCGCGGGCACAAATCCTGGACTAAATCTACATATGTCAATGCTACACGGAATGTTGCGTCGCTTCTTTCCGTGCGCCTCGCGGAGAAAACGGTGGCGCAGTTTGTGTATTGGTATTCCAGTTGGTCAGTGCCAAGGGCATCCGCGCGATGTGGACGTTGGGAGGCTGGACTCGCGGTTTCGCGTCCTGCCTAATGATTGAAGTCAATACTCACGCCACGGTTAATCTTATGTGGCATCTTATGCGAACATCCACGTAGTTCGCATGTACGGGCGAACACAGAGTCCATAAGATTCTTACACTCTCTTCATCGGCACGAATGTTCAAGAGTCCGTCTGGGCGCGCACGTTCATCCTCCGGACCAAAAAACACAGAGAGTGAAGCTGGCGAACGATAAGGGCAGATATTCTCTCGCCGGAGCTGGCAACCGATGGATTATGAAATAGCGACGAGGAGAATACGTATTCGCATGAAAAACAGAGTTTTGATTGTCTCCCTAATGTTGTTGATGATGTGCGCGCTGGTAGCGGCACAGACGAGCACTTCGCAAACTTCCTCTGGCGCGCCGAGTGCTGCCGTGCTGCGGGTAAAACATCTTTTTGATGTGGGCAATCTGTCCATCGTCAGTGAAGAATCCAAGCAGCTTCTTGCCGCAAATCCCAACGATCTGGAACTGCGGGCCTGGATGGCGGTTGTCGCGCAAGGGGCGGGCAATGACACGGACGCCCTCGTAAAAGAAATGAAGAAGTCTTCACCCGGCAGTCCATGGACACTCCTGGCGAGTGCGGCGGTCGCTCCGAACACGGACAAGCCTGAACTTTGCGAGAAGGCGGTTGCGAAGGATAGCCGGAATGTTGATGCGCTTATACTGGCTGCCCAGGTGATGACCAGCGCAGCCTACCAGACTGAGAATGCAGACGCGCTTAAGAAGCTTCTGGCCGAATACAAGTCGAACTATGAGAGCTCGGCCGATGGGCTTGCAGCGGAAGCGAACGCATTGAGCGCAGTGGCGCGCATCACGCACGACTCGAAGTCACAGGACGCGAAGGACGCCTGTAATCGCGCGTTGAAACTTGACCCGAACAATGTCGCGATGTTGCGGATGAAGTCCGGCGAGCTGATCAAAGAGCACAAGCTGAAGGAATCCTACGAATTGTTGAAGACGGGGGTAAAAGCGGTCCCCGATTCCTATCCGCTGCACATGGCGTATTGGAAGAGCGTGGCGTCGCTTACGGACATCAAGGCGGAGGAACAGTCGAAGGAAGTGGAGAGCGACGCGTCGGCCATCATCACCAAGGTGCAACCTTCGGCAAATATCGCACGCATGACTTTATCGACCCTGGACGATGTTTCCCCGAAGGTGGCCACTGCGATGGGTGACCTGATTCTCAAGACTTATCCGAATACAGCAGCGTCTGACGCGGTCGCTTTGGCCCGTGCGATGAAGGACCTGCCGATGGCGACTCCAGAACAAAACACGGAAGCAAAGATTCTTGCCCTGGAGAAATTCGTCAATCGCCCAAAACACTACAGCGACACTCTCTTAAAGTCGGCAAATGAAGAGCTTGTGTACTACCTGTCGAGCCAGGACAAGCCAGATACGGAACTTCTCTATAAGGCAGTCATGGCACTCGACGGCAGCCCGGAGGGTGTGATCAAACTGGCGGACGAGAAAGCGCACTTGAAGGAGCTGGAGGCCCTGTCGACCAGGAAACTTGACGGACAGTGGGAGGATTTTAAGAAATCAGTCGCCGACCAACCGGATGCGCGCGTCAAGGGGTTCCTTAATTACTTCCTGGAACAGAATGTTGAAGGTTGGCAGGAAGCGCTCGGCTGGGTGTACTACAACGAAGGCCACCTCAACGCTGCAATGGCAAAACTCGAAGCTGCACACACGCTGAGCCCGAAAGATCCCGAGTGCGCTATTCACCTCGGGAAAGTTTATGAGGCGAAGAACGATAACGATAAGGCCGAAACGTTGTTTGAAGCCGCATTGTCGATGCCGTATTACGGCGATGGTGACCATCCGGCGGTCAAGGCCCTGCGCGAGTTCTATGTGCACAAACACGGTAGTGCGGATGGATTGGATGCCTACATGAATCCGATCCTGAAAAAGGACCGCGAGCGCCGTAAGAAGGCGATCCTCGCAGGCAGGATCATGGACCCAAAGCCACTGACGAAATTCAAGTTGACGTTGCTGGATGGCAAGACCGTCGACTCGGACAGCCTGAAGGGCAAGTACGTGATCATCAACTTCTGGGCAACATGGTGCGGACCATGCCGCAAGGAGCTGCCCGACCTTAACAAGTTCTACGAGAAGTATAAAAACGATCCAAAGGTTGTGATATTGACGATCGCGACGGATTCGGCGGATACACCGACGAAGACGGTGGAGACATTTGTAAAGAACAACAAATATACGTTCCCGGTATTGCGCGGATCGGAGTATGCCTCCAACAACAACATCAATGCAATTCCGATGACGTGGTTTGTCGATCCCAATGGAAAGCGCGAGTTTGAAAGATTGGGATATAGCAAGGACTTGATGGAAGAATATACGTGGCGGCTGGATGCAATGATGGCTTCGGCCAGCGCAAGCAACCAGACGAAAACGCAGTCAAGCGGGAACTAGTTCAAGATTCATCGCAAGGAAGAAAGGGCCACGCTGCGTGCGTGGCCCTGATTTTTTTATGTCCCGCCACCAGTTAGTGCATGGCGGCGTCGCCACCGGCAAGATGCTTCGGCTTCCGCATCAGGAGTATGAGAGGAATCAAGGCGAAGAACATGATTCCCAGCAAGCGGAAGGACTTGACGAAGGAGATCATGGCGGCGTGTTGCGCTACCATCCCGAAGATGATGCCGTATGCCTGTTGCAGTCCGATCGTTGGAGGTGCGCCTGCGCCGGTCATTGCGCCAGTAAGGCCGTGAACCATGCTGCGCGTGGCCTGACTGTACTGGTCCACATGTGCGCCAAGAACGTTAATGTTGGATTGAATATTGCGCGAATAGATTGTGTCCACCACGGCGATGCCTATGCTGGCTCCGATGTTGCGCATGAGATTAAAGATGCTGGTTGCGTTGCCCATTCTCTCGCGCGGAATCGGATCGTTCGTAATCGTCGTCAGCGGAACGAAGAGCAACCCCATTGCGGTCCCCTGCAAAATCTGTGGCCAGAAGATTTCCCAATAACCGGCACTGAGATTAAGTCCGCCAAGCAGGATAAGGCTGTAGCCGGCCACGACGAGACCCGTCAGGAGAAGCTTACGCGGCTCGATCTTGCTCATCAGAATGCCGACAATCGGCATAAACAGGAAGGACCCGAGACCACGCGGCAATAGCGCAAAACCCGCCTGAAGCGCGGGATATCCCATGATGGTCTGCAACCAGATGGGCAGCAGCACGGTGCTTCCGTACAACACGAATCCGAGAATCGTCATCATGAAGACGCCGGTGGCATATGTGCGGTTCTTGAACACGCGCAGGTCGACGACCGGATGTTTGGTAAATAATTCGCGAATAACGAAGGCGGCTAAGCCAGCAAGGGCGAAGAATAATAGCACGCGGATGAGATCGCTGGAGAACCAGTCTTCCGTCTGTCCCTTGTCCAGCATGATCTGCAGAGACCCGATGCCAATCGTAAGCAGGCCCATTCCCCAGTAATCGATCTTCTCCGACGCGCGCTTGATATACGGCGGATCAAAAATGAAGAACTTCGCCATGATGGTGGCTAGAATTCCGACGGGCAGATTGATGTAGAAGACCCAGCGCCAAGTATACGTGTCCGTGATCCAGCCGCCGAGCACGGGTCCCAACATGGGCGCAACGACGATGCCGAGCGCCCAGAAGGCCATAGCTTTTCCGCGCTTCTCCGAGGGAAACGCTTCGAGCATGATGGCCTGCGAGAGTGGTTGCAGTCCGCCACCGGTCGCGCCCTGGATCACTCGAAAGATGATGAGCGTGGGAAGATTCGGCGCAAGGCCGCAGGCCAGCGACGCGACGGTGAATCCGAACACCGACATCATGAGTATGCGCTTGCGTCCGAAGTAGTTCGCAAGCCAGCCAGTCATGGGGAGAACGATGGCGTTGGAAACAAGGTACGACGTGAGAACCCAGGTTGTTTCGTCGATGGTGGCCGAAAGACTGCCGGCGATGTGCGGCAGCGCGACATTGACAACAGTCGTGTCGAGCACTTCCATGAACGTGCCGAGCATAACTGCAACGGCGACAATCCAAGGATTGATGTACTCGTGGTCGTGATGTTCGTTGGCAGCCATGCTTACTCAGGTCTCGGAATTCTCCGCGCCAGCAGACAACTCTGGCGCGCTCAGGGCGCGGTAGCCTCGAGCGTGGTATTTCCCAAAGGAGCAGGATGACCACCCGCTCCTGCCAATGCTACTTGCTGCCGGTAAAGACAGTGGGTACAACGGACATACCTGGACGCAACCTGTGATTCTGATCCTGTCCGGGCTCCAGAACGATTTTGACTGGAACGCGTTGCACAACCTTGACGTAGTTTCCCGTCGCGTTTTCAGGAGGCAAGAGGCTGAAGCGCGCACCAGTCGCGCCACCGATGCTGTCGACGTGCCCTTTGAGCACGACATCGTAGGCATCGATGCCAATGGTTGCGGCTTGCCCGGGATGCATGTTCCGGAGTTGGTTCTCCTTGAAGTTCGCCGTGACGTAGATGTCGCTGACATCGACGAGGGCGCAAAGCGGTTGTCCCGCTTGCACCACCTGCCCAACTTCTACCGCGCGCTTACTGACGATGCCATCGGCGGGCGCAAGAACGGCGGTGTAAAGCAAGTTAAGCTTGGCCTGCTCCACGGCAGCCTGGCGCTGCTCCACCAGGGCAGCGGCGGCGCCATAACGCGCGCGCATGATGGCGACCTGTTCGGGCGCCGTTTGCGCGGTTCGCACGGCGGCAATGGCCTGGGTTACATGACTTTGCGCAGCAGCTATCTGCGCGTGCGCCGCGTCAACAGCGGCACTTGCGGCCTGATCGGCTGCCACTGCCGAGTCATATTGCTGACGGGAAATTTCGTCGCGGGCGATGAGTTGCTTCATGCGTTCAAGGTCCTTCGAGACCTTGGCATAGTTCGCTTCCGCCTCGCGAGCGCGCGCGTTGGCCACATCGACTTCGCGCAATGCGACAGTCTCCGAAGCTTGCGCGGTGGCGAGCTGATTCGTCGTGCTGATGCTGGACACTGGAATATTCGTCTGCGCAGCACGAGCACTGGCTTCAGCGTCCGCTAAATCGGCTTTTGCACGATCGAGGGCAACCTGATAGTCCTTGGGATCAAGGGTCACCAGCACATCACCGGTATGGACGAATTCGTTGTCATGGAATTTTACGGAGGTGACGGTTCCGCCGACTCGCGCACTGATTGGGGTAATGTGACCGTCGATCTGGGCATCGTCGGTCGATTCACGTACCGAGTAGTAGCGCCACACGAACACTGCTCCGACAACAACAACGATGGCAGCGAGGATAAGCGCCCACTTCGCTCCGGGATGGTCGCGGAAATAGCCGCTCGCCTTGCCGCCCTTCGCCTCTTCCTCTTCTTCCGGCCAAGGTTCGCGAAGGTCTGGATCAGTGAGTTCGGTTTCGGGGCGATCTTGGATAGGATCTGGCACTATTGCTTTCCTCCGAGAAATTTCTTTGTCGCATCTTCCGCAACACCAAGCGCGCGGGCTAGCGTCAGCTTGGCGTAGTTATGAGCGAATAAACTCGAGATGTAATTTTCTTCCGCGGCAGCCTGAGTTTCCTGAGCCTGCACGACTTCCAGATTGTCGGTGACACCGGCGGCGAAGCGATCGCGCGACTGGGTAACCTGCTCGCGGGAAAGCTTGACGGCACTGGCCGCAACTTGCAACTGCCTGGTCGCTGCATCGACATCCATCAATGCGGTGCGGACTTCATATTCGATACGGCCACGAAGATCCGCGTATTGGGCACGGCGCCGCTGCAACTCCGCCTCGGCCTGCATTACGTCACCCTTGACCTTTCCGCCCTGGAAAACCGGTATGCGGATGGAAGCAGCGGCGGAAAATGTGCCGTGGGAGTTGCCAAGGTTGCTGCCGATATCTCCGTAGTCGCCGCTGATTCCGATGGTAGGAAGACGTTCGGCCTTGGCGGCGGCCACTTCATGCTCGCTGGCGAGGACGAGCGCCTCGGCCTGTTTGTAATCCGCCCGATTGGCATAAGCGCGCTGAAGCGCATCCTCAAGGGTGAGATTGACAGGCTCGGGAGCCGGCATCTTGTCGGCCAGCGAAAATTTCTGCGCAACGGGCAAACCGATGACACGCGCAAGTCCCAACAGTTGTTTCTCGTACTCATTACGCGCCACGATGAGACGCTGCTGTTCCGACTGCATCTCCACCTGGGATCGCAATACGTCGATCCCTGCAACCATGCCAGCCTTACGCAGGTCGACGGCCTGATTGTAAAGAGCTTCGGAAGTGTTGTACTGCGCCTGCACGGCATCGACACGAGCAGAATCGGCGAGCGCCTGCAGGTACGTTGCGCCAACGGCAAGGACCACAAGGTCGCGCGTGTTCCGATAGGAATAATGGGCCGCGCGAATGTTGTCTTTGGCGGCGCGCAGGCCGTTGAGCGCCTGGAAATCCAGAACGTTCTCGGTGATAGAGGCGCGAACATCGGCAACACCGAAGGGGCCGATAATCCCTGACGAACCCGCTGGTGGCGGGAACCCGTAGGCGGCAAGGTTGATCTGCTGAACACTCTGTCCGTAATGAGCGTCTACGCTCGGAAGAAGCCGGCTAAGGGCACTGTAGCGCGCTCCCGCAGCCGCCATGTTTCCCTGCTCGGAAAGCAACATCCCAAGGTTAAACTTCAAGCCTCGGTTGATCGCGTCCAGAAGAGTCAGCGAAACAGGGTTCGGGCTCGGTGTCTCATTGGAAACAGAACCCGCCAGAGGGTTTCCGGACGTCTCGAGTTGTTGGATCGCAGACGCCGCGGATGCCGAAGAAGCCGTCGGCGACAGACCGGTACTTCCGGCCTGTGCAAGCGCCTTCGAATCGGAAAAAACCGCCAAGGCGAATAGAATGCCTATTAATAATGATAAAGACCGGCGAGTTGGTAATCCAAACGCCCGTGATGAACTCTTCCTGGACACGCTTTCCTCTCCCGCCGCAGGCTCAGCCTGCAAGATACTTCCCTTCAAAATGAACGGCCGCGAAGCTCGGAAGGCGGCTCTAGACCCAATGGGAGTGAGTACTTACTTAGTTATAGATTATAGATACCGGCTTAAGGATTCGGGACTACTATGGCCCATTTGTTGGATGGGCGGCGGTAGCGCCGGATGAACCTACAAGCCCGCAGATTTCCATTCTACCTGAGGCGATGGACTGGCGCGAACGCCACGTTCGGTTGGCTCTCCGGTCGGAGATATTCTTCGAGATAAAAGCTCACTACACGACTTACTTCCTTGGCCAAAACATGCCGATTCATTGAAATGCCGGTTGAAGGGATAACGGACCAACTTTCCGATACTAGTCATTGTTTTTTTGAATTGGACGCGCCTGCAAAATAGAAGTAAGTTAGCTTCTGAAACGACATGAACTCGTGCCCCCTCAAAGCGTGTTGTATGTGTTGTCAAATGACGCGGAAATGTGCGTACTCGGGGGCATACAGTTCATGAACTAAGTGCAATTTAGCACCGAACTCAAGTTCAACCCGCCCTCGGCAATCCGAGCGGCGGGTTTTTATTTTTATGACGGAAAACAAAAAAGAAACGAAAGCACAACGGTCGGAGAGGCTGAAAGCCGCTCTCAATCCATGGGAGCGGCTGAACGACATACGACGCTTCGCCCGAGAGGGATATGGGGCCATTCCGCAAGAGTGGCTAACCACCTACTTCCGCTGGTGGGGAATCTACACACAAGGGGATGGGGCGGGAGCGTTGGGCGGCGCTGGTGGAGAGGGCAAGAGCGTCCCTTATTTCATGGTTCGCATACGAATTCCGAACGGCGTGGTGCGATCTGATCAATTGCGAGCGGTCGCCTCGCTTGCGGAAAGATATGGACGGGGACGTGCGGATATTACCGTGCGCCAGAATATCCAACTGCACTGGATCACGACCGAGGCGTTACCGGAAGTCATCGATGCATTGATCGCGAGCGACCTGACCACGCTTGCCGCCTGCGGCGACGACACACGCAACGTCACGGGCTGCCCGCTGGCCGGATTAGACGGCGAATCACTTTGCGATGCTTCGTCACTCGCGGTGATCGCGACAAACAGCCTGATAGGCAACTCCGAGTTCTATAACCTGCCGAGAAAGTTCAAGATCTCCATCACCGGATGCCGTGCATGGTGCTCTTATCCGGAAATCAATGACGTTGCCCTCACGGCAACCGAGCGACACACAAAGAATGGCAGTGAGATTGGATTTTCGCTGCGCGTTGGCGGAGGGCTTTCCACAGAGCCGCACCTGGCCACGCGGCTCAATGCCTTCGTGCGCTGGAACCAGGTGCTTCCAGTGTTGCGCGGCGTCGCGGAACTATTTCGCGACTCGCGGGCCCTGCGCGAAAGCCGCGAGCGGGCGCGTTTGAAGTATCTATTCCTCAGGCACGGATACACGGCGGAGTCATTTCTCTCCGAGCTGCACGATCGAATCGGATTCCAGCTTGATCCAGCCGAACAGGAATTTATTCCGGCAGATGTCTTTCGTGACCACGTTGGCATACACCCACAGACGGATACATCCCTTCGTTACGTCGGCGCCTCGATCCTCTCCGGGCGCGTTACGGCCGAACAACTGAGGGCGGCGGCTGTGTTGGCTGATCGATTTGCATCTGGAGAATTACGCACCACAACAATGCAGAACCTGATTGTCGTGAATGTTCCGGCGGCCAAAGCCGGCGCTTTGGCAGGAGAACTTGAGCAATTGGGATTCAGAGTAGGCGGCTCACCCTTCTGGCGCGGAGCAGTGGCGTGCACCGGAACAGAGTTCTGCAAGCTGGCAATTACCGAGACAAAAGCATTCACGCGATGGGTCGTCTCGGAACTGGACGAGCGGCTCCCGGGGTTCGATCAACAACTGAGGCTCAACGTCACTGGATGTCCAAATAGTTGCGGTCAACATTGGATCGCCGACGTGGGCATTGAAGGCAAAAAGATCAAGAAGGATGGACGCTTGCTCGATGCGTACTACTTCTGCCTGGGTGGAGCCGTTGGCCAGTATCAATCCGTTGCCCGCCCAATTGGATTCCGCTGTCCCGCAGTGGAAGTGCCCGATGCTTTGGAGCGATTGTTGCGGCGCTATCTGGAACGCCGCCTTGGAAATGAGAACTTGCGGCAGTTCTTTGCGCGATATTCCGATGATGAACTGCGCAGCTTTCTTGCGGGCACGGGGCCGGTCGAATTTGCTCAGCGCGACGACTCGCCGGGACGTGTGCCACACGGAATCGAGGGATAGGCATGGCAGACGTCGCTCTGTTTCCTGTTTTTTTGAAAGCGAAAGGGCGTCGTTGCCTGGTGGTTGGCGGCGGAGGAATCGCAGAAGAAAAGATAAGAGGCCTCATGAATGTGGAAATGGATGTCACCGTGGTCGCCCCCTCTGTTACTCCCACGATTGCAACGTGGACGCAAGAACAGAAACTCCGCTGGGCGTGCCGTGATTTCCAGGAGGCAGATGTGAAAAAGAAGTTCATGGTGATTGCGGCAACAAACAATCTCACGTTGAATGCCAGGGTCCATCGTGCGGCAACTGACTGCGGAGCGCTCTGCAATTCCGTGGATGATCCCGAACATTGCGACTTCTACTATCCCGCAGTGGTTCGGCGCGGCGCCTTACGGATTGCCATCTCCACGGGCGGAAAGAGTCCTGCCCTGGCACGGCGCCTGCGCGAGGAACTCGAACAAAGATATTCCGCAGAGTACGAAACGTGGGTAGATGAGTTAGGGCTCATTCGCCAGGATTTGATGGCACGGCGTATGCATCCCGAGTTCCGCCGATGGTTGCTGTATGAATGCGTGGATGACGCAGCGTTCCAACAATTTCTACATAGACATCGCGAGAGAGAAAGGTGAGAGGCGCGGACAGATCATGATTGGAAAAGTATTCCTGATTGGCGGCGGGCCGGGAGATCCGGATCTGCTGACCGTGAAAGCAACCCGCCTGTTGAACACCGCGGACGTTGTGCTGCACGATGATCTCATCGGACGAACGATTTTAGATCTCGTTCCCGAGGGCGCGCTTATCGAGAATGTGGGCAAACGTGCTGGAGGAAAGCACCACTCTCAACAACTGATCAACAACAAGATGATCTACCATGCGGCGCTCGGCAGACGCGTTGTAAGGCTCAAGGGAGGCGATCCCATGCTGTTCGGGCGCGCCGGAGAAGAGGTCGAGGCGTTGCGCGCCGCTGGCATAGATTTTGAAGTAGTACCCGGAGTGACGGCTGCGCTGGCGGCATCGGCCGAGGGACGCTTCCCGCTCACAGATCGCGCGTTAGCTTCTTCCGTGCTGTTTGTATCGGGCCACAGTTGCGCTGGGAGCGATGGCGTCAATTGGAACGCAGCAATCGCCACCGGCGCGACACTCGTCATCTACATGCCCGGAGACCACACAAGCCTGATGATGACATTGTTGCGCGAGGGCGCTGACCCGGCTTTACCTTGTGCGCTCATCTCTCATGTCTCGCTGCCCAGTCAGATGATCAAGAATTGCTCGTTGATGGAGCTTGCCAGTATGCCACCCAAAAACAAGCCGAGCCTGCTAGTCATTGGGAAAGTCCTGGAACACGGTCGCGCAGATGCAGCGTTGAGTTTTATACCGGAGATTGCCTGCGCAAACTCATTCGTGGAGAGTAACCGTGTCCGTGTTGAGGCCGAATAGATGAAGCAGACTGACGCAATCGATCATCTTCTCGCATTGGAAGCTGAAAGCATTTTTATCTTTCGCGAAGTGGTCTCCGAATTTTTGCGCCCGGTGATGTTGTATTCCATCGGGAAGGATTCGTCGGTGATGCTGCGCCTGGCACAGAAGGCGTTCTACCCTGACAGAATTCCCTTCCCGCTTCTTCACATTGACACAAGTTACAAATTCCCCGAAATGATCGAGTTCCGCGATCGCCACACCCGCGAGTTGGGCGTGGAACTCATCGTTCATTCCAATCGGAAGGCGCTGGAAGAAGGTGCAAACCCCTACACGCTGGGAACGCAGAATTGCTGTGGATATCTGAAGACGCGTGCACTACTCGATGCATTGGAGGAACGGCAGTTCGATGCCGCATTTGGCGGGGCCCGGCGCGATGAAGAGAAGTCGCGCGCGAAGGAGCGTGTGTACTCCCTGCGTGATCCGCTGGGCCAATGGGATCCGAAGAATCAGCGCCCGGAATTGTGGAACCTCTACAACGGGCGCCACCATGCGGGAGAAACCATGAGGGTATTCCCGCTCTCGAATTGGACCGAGTTGGATATCTGGCTCTACATAAAGAAAGAGAACATACCTATTGTGCCGCTTTATTTTGCCAAAGAGCGAAACGCGATTGTTCGCGGCGATTCGATCCTGCTAGCAGAGCACGGCGTGAGACTCATGCCGGGAGAGACACCTCGGCCAGTAAAGTGCCGCATGCGTTCGCTTGGATGCGCTCCTTGCACGGGCGCTATCCGTTCGGATGCGGCAACTGTTACCGAGATCATCGAAGAGATGATTTCGTTCCGGCGGTCCGAGCGGGAGAACCGCGTCATCGATCACGACCAGGAAGGCTCCATGGAATTGAAGAAGCGTGAGGGATATTTCTGATGGCCACACCAGAACTTGAATTCAATACCATCCCGCAGGTCACCCCCGTGTTGCTTGCGCCGAATAAGAGTCTGCTGCGCTTCTCGACTGCCGGAAGCGTCGATGACGGCAAATCGACTCTCATTGGAAGACTCCTGTACGACAGCCAATCCGTTTATGAGGACCAGATTGCGTCCGTGCGTAAGAGCAGGGTAAACAGGTCGAGTAGCCCGATTGATCTTTCCCTGCTGACGGACGGACTTCGAGCCGAACGTGAACAGGGAATCACAATCGATGTCGCCTATCGCTACTTCTCGACTCCAAAAAGAAAATTCATTATCGCGGACACGCCTGGGCACGAACAGTACACACGCAACATGGCTACTGGCGCATCAACCGCGGACCTGGCGATTGTGCTGATCGATGCCACGAAAGGCGTGCTTCCACAATCGCGCAGGCATGCGTATATCGCCAGCCTGCTGGGAATTCGACATGTAGTCGCCGCCGTAAACAAGATGGACCTTGTGGATTACGCGCGGGACGTGTTTGAGCGTATCTCGCAAGACTTCCAGGAACTCGCGAGCCAGTTGGATATAGGCAATGCATACATCATTCCAATGAGTGCGCTGGCGGGCGACAACGTGGTTGTGCGCAGCGATCGCATGGCTTGGTTTCATGGACCTACTCTGCTTGAGCACCTGGAAGCTGTAGATGTCCAAGAGCGCAAGGTAAATGCTCCCGTCCGGTTTCCCGTGCAGAGAGTCGTCCGTCCTGATGCAACATTCCGCGGATTTGCCGGGCAATTGGCGTCCGGAATACTTCGCCCAGGTACCGAAGTGATTGCGCTGCCGTCCGGAATTAAGACTCGAGTGAAGGCCATAGCATCCTTCGATGGAGACCTGGATCATGCTACTGCGGGCAGTTCAATCACGGTCCTATTGGAAAACGAGATTGATATCAGCCGGGGCGACCTGCTTGCAGACAATCTCCACCCTCCAGGGATTTCTCGCAGCTTACAGGCCAACCTCGTGTGGATGCACAGCGAGGCCACAGACCAGCAGAAGTTCTACCTCCTTAAACACACGACGCGCATTGTTCGCGCTCGAATCAAGAGCTTGCAGTATCGCGTGGATGTCAACACGTATCGGCAATTCGCGGCTTCGGCATTGCACATGAATGACATTGGGACCGTGGAGTTGGAGTGCGTTCAGCCGCTGTTCTTCGACACATACGCCGAGAATCAAACGACCGGAAGTTTCATTCTGATTGATCCCGTCACGAACGCCACCGTTGCCGCCGGAATGATACGGGGAGATTCAAGCAACGGTGCGCAGCATTTCGATATTGGCACACGCGATGGACGAGTCAGTAGTGAAGAGCGCATCCGGCGTTTCGGTCATCCACCGGCAGCGGTCTGGATCTCCGGGTCTTTAGAGATGGCCGAACTCGTGGAGCGCACACTTTTTCAAGAAGGGTGGCATACGCACTTGATTGATATGTCGGAATATTTGCCACAGGAGCTGAACAGCCTCGCGAAAGAGCTCGCCAGGTTGGGTGCGATCGTTGTGTTTTCGACCCCAACGGAGCAGAAGGATTTGAAGCTGTCCATTCGGGAACGATACTCCGCGGATTCATTCTTCGAATACAGCACGACGTCAGGCCCGGTCGAGGAAAAGACACGTGAGATCGTAATGTACCTGGAGCGCTGGCGTGAATCGCACTTCACTGTAACGAGGCAGAATCAATGAGTCTTTCAAAGGCATTTGCCGCGTTCGATTCTCTCTCTCCTGAGACGGTGATTGAGACGGTGCTGCATGAGCACGAGGGACCGGCCTGCATCACGTGCAGCTTCCAGGCAGAAGACATGGTGGTACTGCACATGCTGCAAAAACGGCGCCCGAACATACCGGTGCTCTTCCTGGAGACGGGTTATCACTTTGCGGAGACCTACGCCTACCGCGATCACATGGCAAAGAAGTGGAATTTAAACTTGATCAACGTTATGCCAAAAGAGCCGGTGGCCGAGCACGAAACACAACTGGGGATACTGTACCAATCCAACCCGGCGCGTTGTTGCCAGCTTCGCAAGGTGGAGCCGCTCATGGAGGCGCTGGCAGACTTCGACGTCTGGTTCACTGGTCTGCGGCGCGAGCAGTCGCCAACGCGTAAAAATCTTCAAGTTGCGGAAGAGCACTCATTGCCGAACGGAAAAACACTCATCAAGGTAAGTCCGCTTGCCGCGTGGGATTGGCGGCAGGTCTGGGAATATACGGCCGCTGAGGAAATCGACTATCTGCCGCTCTATGATTCCGGCTACCGCAGTATCGGTTGCGAGCCCTGCACGTCGATTCCCGCCGATGGCGCCGACCCGCGATCGGGACGCTGGCAAGGCAAAAAGTTGGAGTGCGGCATTCACACGTTTTCAAAGCGGGCCGAGTGATGCAGCCACTCGTGGCTTACGGGAGTATCCGCACACGCCTGCTTCCCGTAAATCTTTATTCGTTAATTACAACCGTGAGACCAGTTGGAGACACATGCTTCAGTAAAATTCCGGCGCAGTTACCGGCTATCCAGTCTGGAGCCGCCGCCGAGAGTTCTGTGCCGCTCACGGTTGTCCGCAGCGCCAACACGCGGGCACCCGCGGATTTACCAGCGCGAATTCCTGCCGGGACATCTTCCACCACGACACACTTTTCTGCCGGGTATCCCAACAGAGATGCGCCTTTCATGTAGGGCTCCGGATCTGGCTTTCCATTGCGTACGTCATCGGCTGTCACCAGAAAACGGGGAGCCGGCAGGCCTGCCGCGCGCATCCGGACTTTCGCCAGCGGCGCCGTGCAGGACGTCACGATCGCCCACCGGTCCGGCGGCAATGCACTCAGCAACTCCACCGCGCCGGGCAGGGGAAACACGCCGTCCAGATCTTCAATCTCTCGCCGCTCAATTTCGCGGTTCTCCAATTCGTGATCGCTATTCGGAAGCAATTCTCGAATCGTGGTGAGACTCGGACGGCCATGCGCCCTGCGCACGACGTCTTCGGGATCGAACCCGTGTTCGAGGGCCCACTGACTCCAGACGCGCGCGACGGCCGGCGTCGAATCGATCAATACTCCGTCCATATCGAAAAGGAAGGCGCTCAATACAATTTCAGTCATATCAATAAACGTAACAAAGGTTCGCACAAAAATGGTGAATAATGATACGCGCAAATGTATGCCACCAGCTGCACGAAGTTCCTGCAACTCGTCCACAATAGAGGCTTGGCGCGGTGTGAGGAGGCACTCAGGAGGAATTGACTTTTGCCGAGCACTCTTGTATCCATAAACATCATGTTGATCTTCCCAAACCTGCCGCTTCTCCCGTGCCCGCCGGCGCGGAGCGTGGGTTTGTCCTGGAAGATATCGGCTGAAGCTAAGTAAAACAGCAATCATTCAGGAATGAGCCCACCGGCAGCCGGTGGGCTTTTCGTTTTGGAGAAGTCATGAGCGGTAAACAAAACAAGGGTTCTCTTTCAGCAGCGCATGCGTCAGGCATGTTGCGTCTCTCCGCGCTCTCTGCGCCCCCTGCCATCTCCAACCCGCGGGCCCTGCCGCGACCGTGACCGCCGGCCCCTTCTAACGGCAATCGAATTAATCGACAACTCATGAGAAATGCGGCAGGAGTGTATATGGAGAACTCAGCGTCCGGGAGTAGGGAGCACACCAAAGAAGACCAGGTGCGCAGGCGGGTCGTTATCAAGATAGGGAGCAACGTGCTGTTGCGCGAGGATGGCGCGGCGATCGATAGCACGATTGGCGATCTTGCATCTTCCGTGCATCGCCTCATGGAGGGTGGAGCACAGGTTGTTCTCGTCTCCTCCGGGGCGATTGCGCTGGGGCGCGCCCGTCTCGGAGAAGCAGCCGACGGCGCGGAGATTGCAATTCTTTCTGCGGTTGGCCAGAGCGTTTTGACGGCCATGTACGAAAGGGCATTTCGCGAACTTGGAATCCTGAGCGCGCAAGTTCTGGTGACGAACGATGACGTGGGGGAACCGATCCGCCTCGCCAGGCTCTGCCACACACTTGAACATTCGATGCGGAAAGGTTTTGCGCCAATCGTCAATGAAAACGATGCGGCCACGCACTGGGCGACTGCGGAAGTGAAGGTGTTTCACGATAACGATATGCTGGCGGCGATTATCGCGGGAGCTCTCAAAGCCGATTGCCTGATTCTGCTGACGGACGTGGACGGCGTCTATAGCGCGCATCCATCTGCGCCCGGTGCGCGACTTTTGCGCAACCTCGCCGACCTGCGCGCGGGCATTGACCCTCACACGGGACGTCATGGGCGGGGAGGAATGTCCGCAAAAGTATACGCGGCAAAATACGCTGTGAAGCACGGATGCCAGAGGGCCGTGATTGCCAATGGACGCCGTCCGTCGGTACTCAACGAAATCATGGCCGGAAACGTGGTCGGCACAATACTCGACAAGGAGTCTGCTCGTGACTGACATAAAGGAGAGCGCCGAACAAGCTCACATAGCCAGCCGGGCCCTCGGAGTTTCCAATGTAACCACCAGGAACTCCGCACTCGAAAGTTTCGCGCGTGGTATTGAACACGCTGCGTTAATGCTGCTTGCCCGGAACGCGGAAGATGTAAAAAATGCCGAGGCCAAAGGGATCAGCCGTGCACTGATTGGACGATTGAAGCTTAGCGATTCGAAGATTCATCAGATGGTGGCCTCCGTGCGACAAGTGATCGGATTGGACGATCCAACGGGTCGTGTACTGCGCCATACGCTGCTCGACGATGGACTCGATCTACAGCAGGTAACTGTACCCTTCGGCACCATAGCAGCGATTATCGAGTCTCGCCCTGACGCTGTTGTGCAACTTATCAGCCTTGCATTGAAATCCGGAAATGCGCTGGTCGTAAAAGCCGGGCATGAGGCGAACTCCACGGTTGCCGCGATAGAACAACTTGTACGGCGCTCGCTCATCGAACACGAATTGCCGGAAGGCTGTGTCACTGTCGTCTACGGGCGCGAAGCAGTGGCAGCGCTTCTCGGCATGAACGGAAGGATCGACCTGATTGTTCCACGCGGAAGCAAAGAGCTTATTCAATACGTGCAGGGCAACACTTGTATTCCAGTGATCGGACACGCAGAGGGTATCTGTCACATATATGTTGATGCAGAGGCGGATTGGGAGATGGCAACTCGCATCATCCTCGACGCCAAAACCCAGGCTCCGAGCGCCTGCAACGCGGTGGAAACCGTGCTCATCCACCGCAGCGTGGAGGACTTTGTCCCGAGACTTGCGATGTCGCTCATGAAAGCACAGGTGAAAATTCGCGGATGCAACGTCACTGCGAGACTAGCAGCCGGCATTGCGGTCGACGTGATCACCGATGAGCGGGAGTGGGCGACAGAGTATGGCGACTCGACGATTGCAGTGAAAGTCGTAGAAAGTCTCGACGAAGCAATGACACACATCGCGCGTTTCGGATCGGGACATACGGACTGCATCCTCACGTCAAACCCGGAAACGGCACGGCGATTTCTACGCGAAGTCGATTCCGCCGGAGTATTTCATAACGCGTCCACTCGTTTTGCAGACGGCTTCCGCTATGGACTCGGAGCCGAGGTCGGCATCAGCACGGGAAAGCTTCCTCCCCGTGGGCCGGTTGGGCTCGATGGGCTTGTGACATATAAGTGGCTGCTGCACGGGAGCGGCCAATGCGCGGCCAGTTACACAGGTGAAAATGCAAAGCCGTTCAGGCACCAGCAATACTAAACGGATGCCGGAGGACGCCAAAGACTGCATTCGCAGGCGCCCCTGGCATACGATAAGTTCATTGGGCGGCCGACTCGGATTCGAATAACGGCGCAATCCGGCTCTTTACCTGATCGGCGGTAAACGGCTTGCGAATATATCCCCGCGCACCGCACTGAATGGCTTCCATTACCTGCGTCTGGCTGCCTTCGGTAGTGATCATAATGACGGGGACTCCCTTTGCGGCGTCGACTGATTTCAACTCTCGCACAAAGGTAAGTCCGTCCATAACAGGCATGTTAATGTCGCTGAGGATCAGATCGAACTGGTTTTTTGCTATTAGTTCCAGAGCTTCCTGGCCGTTTCCCGCTTCCATGACAGATGCGAACTCCACGCCTGCCTGTTGAAATGCTCTTTGAACGATCTTTCTCATGACGGACGAGTCATCGACGATTAACGCACGCAGTTGTTTCATGGCACTTCCTATTCAAGCTTTGGCGTTGATCCGGCGGTTTTATTGCCACAGCCGGTGTTCGGTTGATGCTGGGGAACGCAGTTTGATCCACCGCCATCTCCGGCAATCTTTATTGGCGCGTCTCCACGGATGCTGCGGCGTGTTCACGCCACGTGGGTGTCAGCAATTCGGCTGCCCTGAGATTTCCAGAGCGGCGGATGGCTGCCGCGAACATAGGTTTTCCGGCGACAAGCAAAGTTGCCGGTGTTGTAATCACGCGCGGAAGCATGACAACTTTTCCGGGCGTCAGTGCCGTCAAGTCACGGGCGGAAAGGTTTACTCCATCCAAAGAGAGCTCCGCCGTGAACTGGCAATTGAGGAGCCGCGAGCGGATCTGCGCGGAGGTCCTCTCAACAGCGCGCCTTGGCGGGCCCCCTGTAGCAAGTTTCCTCAAGACAGCATGTGACACCACGCCGGGCAGCACAAGAAAGAGGTTGCCACGCACTTGCGGCATCGTGATCTCAAAGGTCAGTGCAAGGACAGCCTCGTTCGAATGCATGAGCCGGTACAGCTCTGAAGACCGCTGGCGGTGATCGAACATGAAGGAAATTCCGAACACGTCCCAACCGCCATGTAATTCGGTACAGATGATCCGGACGACGTATTCAATGATCCGTTCTTCAAGTTCCGTGATTTCCCGCTTTGGCTGGTCAGGTTCACCCTGCCCCCCCAGAAGGAGATCGATCATGGGAAGGGCGAGAGAAAGATCGAGTTGGAGTGCTGCGAGCGTATTGGACGGCTCCACGACAAGAGACGCAACATAGGCGCGTTCCTGGTTGCGCGACAAAACTTCTTCGAACGTGATGTGTTCGACCGCAACCAAATTGCAGGCAAGCCCCACACGCAAATAGGCGCCGAGCGCATAGGTGAGGTTGCGCGCAAAAGTCTCGTGCAACAGGCTGAGCGACCGAACCTGGTCGGCGTCGATCTGTGCCGCGCGCCTGAAGTCGCATGGCACTACCGTCGGAGTTTCTTCCTTGGAGTTCGCCGCCGATACCGCGGTAGCGAACATATTGTCGATTTCTTCCTGCGTCAGGACCTTCTCCATTGATGCAACCCTCGTGCCGGTTCGCGGTTCGCGCGATATTCCCGGCTGCAAGCCTGCTGACTAGAACGTATGCGCGCGCTGCGCCTCTACAATGCTGACGTACAACATGTCCCCATCGGACTGAAATGCCGTACGGCAAATGATCGATGCGTTACGGACCGTTAATTCAAAGTCTTTGCCGTCGACAACGGATGGGAGTGACAAATGACAGTTCGGTACGAGCAGCGACTTGACGCTTCCCGCGCTCATGTTTGCAAGTTCACCGACGGCATCGCACATTTCGTCGTCCGACACGCCGGCGGGCGGCAACCCCAGGAAACCCGCAGCAGCACGGCGGGCGAGGCCGGCGGAACAGTCCAGACGAACCGCACCTTCCCAAGCTCCGGCAATCTGAACACAGCCGACAATTACGCGGTCATGCGGTGTTGCCTCGTGCGACGGATCGGCCAGGTTTACATCGACACCCAGCATGTTTCCCCATATCTCACGTGTAAGTTCCATAACCTGTTCTTGCGAAATCTGCATGTCGTTCCTCGTTAGCATGGACGGTACCAGCATGTGTTGTTGATTTGCAGGGGCTTCAGTCCGATCTGCAAGTCGGATATATTTTCCGCGGCGCCCAAAACCATCAGTGCATCATCCGTCAGCGCGAAGCGGATTCGCTGCAGCAGTTCATGACGTGTCCCGCGATCGAAATAGATAAGCACATTCCGTAACCACACAATGTCGGAGCGCGGTATATTCGCCGACGGCTGCGTCAGGTTGATTGGCCGGAATTCGATCATGCCGCGAATCTCCGGGCGAAGCTGCCAGTCGAGCCCGTCACGTAAGAAATACTTGGCCAGCAGTATCGCTGGCATTCCGCGGTTCACTTCAAATCTGCTGTACTTGCCAAGCTGGGCTCTTTGCAGCGCCGTAGACGAGTAATCGGTCGCGATGATCTGGAAGTTCCAGCTTTGCAGCTCCGGAAAGTGTTCTCGCACAAGCATTGCGATACTGTATGGTTCCTGGCCAGTCGAGCATGCGGCGGACCAGACGACCAGCTTTCTGCTGGCTTGCCGCGCGGTGATGAGTTCTGGCAGCACAAACTTCCTCAGCGTTTCGAATTGTTGCGTGTCGCGGAAGAACCAGGTTTCATTGTTCGTAATGACATCCAATAACTTCCGTTGCAGTTGGGCAGGAGGATTCTTCCGCACTCCCTGGATCAGGTGAGACACGGAGTCGAAGCCCTCGTGCAAGGCAAGCTGTGCCAGACGCGCTTCCACGACATGCTGGCGATCCGGTTCCAGAACAATCCCCGGCCCTGCAATGACAAGGTCGCGTAGAAAATCAAAATCCTGGGTGGCTAGACTCATACGCATTCTCTGCGGCCCACGGTTCCATTGCCTGGACGCACCAGAACTCGCCGGACAATGGCCGGCCCAATCTGCGAGAGCGGCAATATTTCGTCGGCGATACCAGCCTGCGCGATCGCTCCCGGCATTCCCCATATAACCGATGACGATTGATCCTGCACCAGCACGGCTCCTCCCGCTTGGTGTATCTGTTCCGCTCCCACCAACCCATCCTGCCCCATGCCGGTCATGACGACCGCCAGCACACCTGGGCCGAATTCTTCCGCAGCGGAGCGAAACAATGCGTCAACGGATGGACGGCAAAAGTTTTCCGGATCCAACTGGTGCAGCATGAGACGGACTTGCGATCCATCCCTGCGCACGATCATGTGAAAATCGCCCCGGGCAATCCACGCCTCGGCGGGCTTTACGCGCTGATCATGAATTGCCTCCCTTACTGGAAAGGAAGTTCGAGAAGAAAGGCGCTGTGCCAGGAACCCAGTGAAGATCGGCGGCATGTGCTGCACAATCAAAATCGGCACGGGCAGATTCCCTGGGATTCCGGGGAGAAGTTCGCCCAGCGCATTCGGGCCTCCAGTAGAAGTACCGATCACAACAATCTCGACGGGCACATCTCGTCGAGGCACGGAGCAAGTCGCAGGCCGGCGAAAGATAGTTGGAGGTCTTACATGGACTCCGAGAGCCCTTAGCCTCGGGAGAAGTTCGCGCCGGATTTGTTCCACCGTAAATTCAAGCCCACCCGGACCGGAGGGCTTGGTTACATAGTCGGTCGCACCTAGCGCCAGGGCGTCGAGAGTAGCGGTGGCGCCATGCTCGCTCAGCATGCTGAAAACGATGACTGGAAGCTTCGGATGAGTTTGTTGAAGGTGACGCAGAGTTTCCAGACCATCCATCTCAGGCATCTCAAGATCAAGCGTCAACACGTCGGGCTTGACTTGTTCGATGTAGGAAAGGGCGATGCGTCCATTGGCCGCGACGGCAACGACCTCCAGATGAGGATCGGACTCGATCGCCTCCCGCAACAGGCGTCGCATGACCGCGGAATCGTCAACCACCAGCACCCTGATCTTCGGCATGGTCTTTTATGCAACCTTCAGGCCCAGAATCTCGAGCTTGCTGAACACGGCATCCGCGCTGAAAGGCTTCATGAGATATTCGTTCGCGCCCAACTTCAGCGCGGCGGACATTCCACCCAACTCGGTTTCCGTAGTAACCATCATGATGCGCATCGGATCGTACTCTGGCTGCGCACGCACCGCTGTCAGCAGTTCCAGTCCTGACATATTGGGCATGTTCCAATCCAGCAACATCAGATCGACCGCTCCAGCCCGAGGCAGAACGGCAAGCGCCTCGACGCCATCTTTCGCCTCCACAACTTCAAATCCCGCGCGCTTCATGTACATCCGCAGCAGAGATCGCATCGTGGACGAGTCATCGACAATCAGTACACGCATGGCAATTCACCTTGACGGAGTCAACGTTTCCGCCGGCGAGAAAAGATGAGCGCGGCCACGGGGAGCGCCGCGCTCGTGAAGTGACTCACGCAGCGACCCCCACTGCCTTGGCCACAGAGAGACGAGCCTCGCCGTGTTTGAACTGCGAGATCAGCGCCTGCAACTCCGAGGCCATGGATTCCAGGCTCTGGGCCGCCCTCTGCGTATCCGTGGCGGCAGAGGTAGTTGCGCGTGCGGCTTCGGCAACACCGCCAACGTTGCGCGTAATCTCCACGCCTCCACTGGCCGCTTCGGCAAGGTTGCGGCTGATCTCCGCCGTGGTTGCGCTTTGTTCTTCGACGGCGCTGGCGATGCTGTTCTGGATGTCGCTGATCTGTGAGATGACTTTGCTGATCTCGGCAATCGCCTCGACTGCGCCATTCGTGTCGCTCTGGATCGCCTCGACCTTGCGCCCGATATCCTCGGTTGCCTTGGCGGTCTCCTTGGCGAGTTCCTTTACTTCATTGGCGACAACGGCGAATCCCTTGCCGGCTTCGCCCGCTCGTGCGGCTTCGATCGTGGCATTCAGCGCCAGGAGGTTGGTTTGCTGCGCGATGGAAGTGATGACCTTGATCACCTGTCCGATTTCCGCGCTGCTGTTGCCGAGCTTCGCAATCGTCTGATTCGTTGCCTCGGCGGAACGAACCGCGGAAATGGCAACGTTGCTGGCATCGGCGGTGTGCCTGGCGATTTCCTTGATGCTGGCGCCCATTTCCTCGGCGCCACTTGCCACGGTCTGGATGTTCCGGCTGACCTGCTCAGATGCGGCTGACACGAGATTCGCCTGGGTAGCCGTCTCTTCCGCGCTGGCGCTCATCTGCTGGCTGACCTGGTTAAGCTCTTCGGAAGCGGAAGCGAGCGGGTGTGTCATGTTCGCAATGTTCTGCACAGTGCTGCGGAAAATTGCCAGCATGTCATTCATGCCGTTCAACACTTCGGCATACTCGCCGGTTAGTTTGCCGGCGTTGGCGTGAATAGTAAGATCGCCGTGTTGGACGGCTGCCGTGAGCGAACCGAGTTCGTTCCTGAGGGTCGCGATATTCTCTCTCACGGCGCGTAACGAGTCAGCTAGTGTTCCTATTTCGTCGCCGGAACGATATTCGATTGACTGATTGAAATCTCCGCTGGCGATGTTCATCGCCACCTGGGCCATCTCCTCCATCGGCTTGGCAATCGACCTCGACACCATAAAGCCAAGTGCAATTGCAAGAATGAGCGCAAGGCTACTGGCAACGAGCACAGTAGTGACCGTTGCGCTTGCTTCTGCAGTTATTCTGCCTGATTCCTTTTCTCTGTCTGCGTGTTCGATATCTGTCAGTTTGGCGAGTGCTCCGGTCATTTCAACACCGATTTCCTGCCCAGAGTACAGAAGGAAGTTCCCTAGCTCAGAGCGGCGACCGGTTTTGGCTAACTCAGCCGCTTTCTGAACCACTTCACTGTATTTCGCATGTGCACTTCTGAATTCAGCGAACGCAGACTCTTCCGTGTCAGAACCGACGTATTGCTTATGGTTCTCGACGTCTTTCACCAAAGTATTTTCATTCGTCTGGATGGCGCTGATAAGTTGATTAACCTCTGCCGGAGTGTCTGCCACGCCCAACCGAACAGCACTCGAACGCAGTATTTCTAAATCGACTCTCAAGCTATTCAGACTGGACAAGCTATTCACCGAGGCGTTCCAGCCGTCGGTGTACTTCTTGTCGATTGTTCTAGTTTTGTAGGCTCCGAACCCGGCGGCAAGCGTGCAGATGAACGAAACAACCAGAAATCCACCGATCAGCTTACCCTTCAGTTTGACGTTGCTTAGCATCTCTATGCTCCTGTCCTTGTAATTTCTTCAGTTGACTGACCTACCGCCCCAATGATTCGTTCACATCTCTTGCATTGACGGAAGCTTCATCTTGTCGCGGCTTGCGACGCACCACCATCGACTTTCTTCTGCAATGCTTCCTCGGTATCAAGCACGATCAAGAGCTGGTCCCTCAGTTTGTAGACTCCGCGCACGAGTTCCCTGGACGGACCGTCGAGAGTGTCTGGAGGAGCCTCGAACCAGTTATCCTCAACTTCTACGACCTCTCCGATCTCATCGACGAGGAAGCTGACCGCGCCCTCCTCGGTCCGTACGATGACATTCATCAGCCCTTCCCCGCTCGATGCTTCCAGCCCAAGACAGCTTCGCAAATCGATGGCGGTGACGATCTGCCCTCGCAGGTTGATAAGTCCGCCGACGGTGACAGACGATAAGGGCACGCGCGTAATGGCCTGCGGCCGAAGCACTTCCTGTACCTTGCGAACATCGATTCCGAAGAAATACGGATCGAGATGGAATGTGCAGAACTGCTGGGTGGCTGCCATGTCTATGCTCCGATCGCGGCGGTGTCTGCTGCATGAACCGCTTGCAGTGCTGTCTCGGCCAGGTGATTTACGTCGAGAATGTCGGTGACGTGCTGCTGGATAACGGCAGAACCGAGTATGCCGCGGCGTTTGGCCCGCTCAGGTACAACAGCCTGCTCCACGACGTCGAGCACCTCGCTGACAACGAACCCTACGCTCTGCCCATGATGTGTATGTACGATGACTTCCATCGGGTCGGTCCTTGGCGCCTGCTCCACCTGAAGAACTTCAGCAATATTTACAAGGGGCATGATTTGGCCGCGGTACTGTACGACATCCTGATGGTCAGCGCGCTCCACGTCTGACAGGTGGACTTCTTCCAGCCTTGCCACGCTGGCAAGTGGAACCGCCATGCGCCCGAGTTCTCCGGTCTTAAACAACAGCCATTGCTTACGATCATCCGTGCCAGTGGCCTCGGAGTGCGATTCGCCGGGAATATCGCGGTGAGTTTCCGCGACGACACGCGCTTCCTGCGCAAGTCCGCGAACATCAAGAATCAGCGCGACCCTTCCGTCGCCCATGGTGGTAGCGCCGGCGAAACATGCCACGTTCTTCAGGTGTTTTCCGAGCGGCTTCACCACAATCTCTTCCGTATCGTTAATCTCATCGACGACAAGGCCAAACTGACGGCCGTCCGCCTGAAGCACTACGATTTGCAGGTTTTCGTCCGTTGCGCTGCGATCCTTCACGTGGAGCTGACGGTCCAGGCGCACCAGCGGCAACAGATTGCCTCGCAGGCGGTAAACTTCCGCTCCGCGAACGTTCTCGATCTGCTTCGATCCGGAAGTTGCGTCGAGCCGGACAAGTTCCACGAGGCTCACCTGGGGAATCGCGAAGCGTTCACCGCAGCTCGTCACCACGAGGGCGGGAACAATCGCAAGCGTAAGCGGAATCTTGATTTGTAGCGACGTACCCTGCTCGAGTTTGCTTTGGATGTCTACTGTTCCGCCAATTTTCTCGATGTTCGTCTTTACGACGTCCATGCCGACACCGCGGCCGGAGATATTGGTGATTTTCTCGGCAGTGGAAAAACCGGGGACGAAGATCAGGTGCAGGATCTCCCGTTCGGATGCGCGTGCAAGCTGCTCTGAAGACATCAATCCGCGAGCAAGGGCCTTCGCCTTCACCCGTTCGACATTGATCCCGCCGCCGTCATCGGAGATATTCAGATTGACGTAGCCACCCTCATGGAAGGCCCTCAGACGTATGACACCCTCCACGGGCTTCCCGGCACCGTGCCGCTGCTCCGGCGTTTCAATGCCGTGGTCGATTGCGTTGCGAACGATGTGTGTAAGCGGATCCTTGATGGCCTCGATGATGGTCTTGTCCAGTTCCGTCTCGCTGCCCTCGACTTCGATGCGAACTTGTTTCCCGCATGCCTGCGCCATGTCACGGACCAGCCGTGGAAGTTTGTTCCAGACGTTGCCGATCGGCAGCATGCGCATTTTCATCACGCCTTCCTGAAGTTCGGCAGTGATAAGGTTCAACGACTGCACCGTGCTTAGGAAACCGGGATCGGCAGTTGATGCGGTAAGTTGCACGATACGATTGCGCGCGAGTACAAGCTCACCGACAAGATTCATCACCCGGTCGAGCATCGCGACATCGAGGCGAATGGTATTGGCACTGGATGCACTACGCGCGTCGGCCTGCGTTCCTAAGGCGCGCACGACAGCTTTGGGGGCCAGGGCTCCGGATTCAACGAGAATCTCTCCGAGTTTGCGGGAATCACCCTGTCCTTGCTGGGCCAGCGCTTCGTGCACGGTCTCCTGACTCAAATGGCCATCTTCTACAAGAATTTCTCCCAGGCGGCGAGTCTCCGGTTGACCACTGCATAAATCACTACCGGCTGATGTTTCGACGGAGGGTGACATGCCAGTGAGGGACCGTAACTGTTCGGCAAGCGACGCACCGTCTTCTCCACTGTCGCTCCCGGCGGATTCAATGCGCTGAATCGCGCGCCGGGAAAAGTCGACAAGCGAAAGCAGCGCATTCGCGATGGCAGGTGTCATTGACAGGCGTCCGTCACGAATTCGGCTCAAGAGACTCTCGCCGGCATGAGTGACGGATTCAAGCAGAGGAAAACCGAGGATGCCGCTCGTGCCCTTGAGGGTATGCACCGCCCGGAAAATTCTGGCGATCAATTCTTTGTCGTCAGGCTGTTTTTCCAGCGCAACCAGATCGCAGTCGACCTGGTCCAGACCTTCGTTCGATTCAACGAGGAATTCTTTGATGATTTCGTCGAGTTCGCCCATTAGAGTAAATCCTGATTGCCTGGAATGGTTTCCGGCTATACGGACACTTTTTCGCTGCGGCTCACTTGAAGTGCACAGGCATTGCCAGAGCGGCTAAGAAGGTTCTTATATCCTTTGACCGGTTTTGCTGCCGGTTGCCGTGCGGCGTCCAAAGTGAGCATTTTGCCCGCGCTCTGAGTTTCCCGGTCAAGTGATTCATCGGCAAAAGCTTTCATCTCTGCGGTGCTGCTCGTAAGGAAGCTGTTGATCGTCAGCAAGCTGTTCTGGATTGGGAGGTAGTCCGAATTCTGCACGCGTTCAGCGAGTCCGGCATCCGAAGCGAGTCAATCGAGGGTTTCTTTGGAGTGCACTAATAATTAAGGATGGAGTCGGGAGGGTGACTTCTGGCCGGCACCACGGGAAAGGGGACAACGGGTTGCGCCGCTTCCTGCAACCTGGCAGCGCAACCATTTCGAAAATGCGACGCACCGGCAACTGGTCGCAGATTCGTCGTGAAGCTCTGCAAGATGGACTAAACGGGATGCGATCGGGGCGCGATACGGCCGGCCTTTGCCGCCGTGGTTGCTATGGCCCGAATAAGCGTGGCGCGAATCTTCCCGTCCTCAAGTTCCAGGATTCCGTCAACCGTGCATCCACCGGGCGTTGTTACTTCGGCCTTGAGGACGGCGGGATGTTCTCCCGTATGCAGCACCATCGATGCGGCTCCAAGCGTTGCCTGCGCCGCGAGCAGCGTGGCAAGGCTGCGCGGCAAGCCCGCTCGAACGCCTCCCTCGGCGAGCGCTTCGAGGATGATGTATACAAAGGCAGGCCCGCTCGCCGAAAGCCCAGTGACAGCATCCATCAACTGCTCGTCAACTTCAGCCGTTCTGCCCATCGTCGCAAACATTCGCTCCGCTTCCGCGAGTACGGATTTCGAGGCATGACGGCCAAGACAGACTGCGGTCATTCCCTGGCCAATTCGGCAGGCGGTGTTCGGCATGGCCCGCACAACCGCGATGCCGTCGCCAATCATGTCTTCAATCGATCGAGTTGAAATACCCGTGGCGATGGAAATCACCACCGCCGTGGGCGCCAGCGCGGGACGTATTTCCTGCAACAGCTCGGAAACATACTGCGGCTTGACGCAGATAAAAACGATGTCCGCACCCTTTACCGCGGCACGGTTATCGGTGCCCACTGTGATGCCAAGTTTTTCTTCAAGTGCATGGGCATTCTCACCATGCCGGACGGTTGCGCGAATATTGCCCGCCGGGAGTCCAGAGTCGCGTAAAAGCGACGCCGCAAGTAAGCTCCCCATCTTGCCTGCTCCAAGAATTGCTATCACCTTTGATCCCAGGCTACCTGTTGCGTGCTGTGCATTTGTTCGCGTCACTCTTTATTCTCCTTGGGTGCAGAAACAAAAAACCCACGGTTTGTGCGCCGTGGGCTTGGATATCTGCTGATTATCTGGCTTCAGCTAAAGATGCTCACTCCAATCCCACCGTCGAAGAGGCTCCGGCAGCATGCACGGTAACGGCGACGGGATGGATGGCTTCAGTATCATGGGAAGCTGTATTCTGCACGGCACGCTCTACGCCTGTCAATCAACGGCGAATGGAATGATTTGATTGTATGTATTCGTTTTAACGATGCTCCACTCTACGGCGCATTCCCTAGCCTGAGATCGCGTGTTGAACCGGGTCAGCGCACATCCGAGGGGTTCCAGTGATCCTGCCCGGCCAGGAAGACACTCGGCGAAAATGCTTTCGCCTGCGAAGCCGTCAATTGCCGGGACAACGGCTCGCGATGAGCGGGGTCTGCGCCTGGACCGGTGGATTCGAACTCGGCATAGGTCGCGGTTTCCAAAGAGTGCGTTTCTCCCTCGTGCCACTCATGCCATCCCGCCGGTTGAATATGCGCGGTCAAATCCGTGTGAAGGAACACGACAGTTGAGTATGGGCGCCAGGGGCGGCCAAGAAAGATATTGGTGGCGCCGGCATCCGCTGTCACCTTGCAGTGATCAAATACGTAGCCGCTCTTTTGCTGCGGATAGTGTTTGCTCTGAGCCGTCAAGTAGACGGTCTTATGCGCGATCGCATGGATTTCGCAGTCGTGAAACACGGTCTCGGCGTCGCCAAAAATGAAATCTACATTTCCCTCTATGTAGCAGTGTGAAAAGTATTCGCGCGCCGGAGTACACGGTCCCTGATCGGAGGAACACCCCTTGCTCGCGGCATACAGTGTGTCCTGCGCTCCGAGGATGCGAACGTCCCTGAACACTGCGCGATCGGCGCGAACAAAGAGCGCCACAGCCTGCGACCCTTCTGGCTGGAGTTGGTGGAAATGCGTGAAGTCGTTGACGAATGTGACTCCGAGCGCAAAGAAGTTGTCCCCTTCGACAAAGAACGTGGCGGATTTAAAAGTACCGCCCACCTTCCCTGCGCTGTTGTCATAGACGATGACTACCTTCGCGGGATCTTTGCTATCGCCTTCTATCCGCACATTCGGTTTACGGACGTGCACGACTTCACGGTACGTTCCCGGCTTGATGTGAATCGTCCCGCCTGAATCCGGCAATGCATCCACCGCAGCCTGCACGGAGCGATAGTTGCCACTGCCATCTTGCGCTACGACCAGACTGATTTGTTTGGCGGCCACCGCCGGGCCTGAATTGTCCTGTGTCTCCGCAGTCCCCGGGAACGGAACAAACTTGCCATCGCAGGATGGAACAGCGCGCGAGCCAGAGATTCGCGTGCTTTCCACGTCGTCGCCTTCCGGTGTGAAGTTTACTTCTCCCGGACCAAGCGTAAAGCGGGCGTGCGCTGCACGAATCTGTTTCGGGCGGAAGTTGTCGATAAGCACACCGTCAAACGTCACGCGCAGAAGATGCTGCGCATCGGTTCCAAGCAGCGTGATTTTTCCAGGAGTAAGAATTCGCACATTGTGTAGCGTGATGTTCTGGAATACCGGAACCAAGGAACCACGCTCGGTGCTGTAGAACGGGTCCATCACAATCGGATTTTTTACGTCGCGGATGCAGATGTTCGTGTAGGAGACGTTCGTCACCAATCCGCCCTTGGTTGAGTTGGACTTGATGCGGATTCCGTTGTCCGCGCCGTCGATCGTCAGGTCGTGCACATCGACGTCGCTCACTCCGCCATTCGTCTCGCTGCCAATAGACATCCCGTGGCCTGTATAGAAGTGATCGTATGCCACTGTGATGTGGCTTGATGGCCCGGCGTTTCCCGCTTTGATGGCAACGTTGTCGTCGCCACAATGGAGATAGGAATGGAGAATGCTGACATTGGTCGAGGCTGACGGGTCTATGCAATCCGTGTTCCGCGCGGTTTTTGGACTGTTCGCCTTGACGCCCCATGCAGTGAAACCGTTCGTTCGGTTTACTATCACGTGGAAGTTTGGCGAGTTCTGGAGCGTGATGCGATAGAGCGTGAAGTTGTCGGAACGCTCGACGACAATGATCCGTGGACAATTCTGCGCGGCGTTCTCGACCTTGGCTTGATGCGCCAAACCCCACCACGTCACGTCTTGTCCAAGAAGTGTGGCGCCTCCCCTCCCGTCAATCACGCCGTCGCCCATCACGCCGGAGCCCGGTGCATTGCGCGCCAGAATCAGCGGCTTACATCCTCGTCCGTGGTGATCCACCTTGCCACATGCCCCGGGAGTTACATCGTAGTCGCGAGGGTTCCGCGATCCGAAGAGCGTGGTGCCGGCGGTGACAAGGAGCGTGATTCCCTTCTTTAGCTTCAGCGGGCCCGAAAGAAACGCATCGTTACTGCCACTGCTGCGCAGCGCGACTGCGGAGCCTGGCGTGCATCGATCGATGGCATTCTGGATTCGCAGCGTGTCCAGTTTGCTCTCATCCGCCTCGGCCAGTTGCCCGTTCTGTTCGGCGAGGCGTGCTACCAACGACGTACATACCGGGGGAACGCTCGGTTCCTTGACGTTACGCGTATCCTGCGCGAGTCCGGCATAACCAAGCGTCATACAGAGTGCTAGCAGAATAACTGGGCGGACATTTTTCATTTTTGTACCGTGAGAAGGAATTTTGCGCTACCTGCGTGAAGAGGTGGCCGCCGGTGCGACTGCTTGTCCCGCGGGCAATCCGAAATAAGTCTCGGCGTTCTGATAACAAATTCCCTCGATCACCCGCCCAATCAGTTTTTCGTCGTCCGGCAATTCCCCAGACTCGATTTCACGGCCGATCATGTTGCACAACACGCGCCGGAAATACTCATGCCGGGGATACGACATGAACGAGCGAGAGTCGGTCAGCATGCCGACGAAACGCGAGAGCAATCCGCAGTTGGAGAGTGCATTGACCTGCCATTCAATGGCCTCTTTCTGGTCGAGGAACCACCAACCGCTCCCGAACTGCAACTTCCCGGGGATGCTTCCATCCTGGAAATTTCCAGCCATCGTGGCAAAGACGTAATTGTCAGCGGGATTCGCGTTATAGATGATCATCTTCGGCAATGCACCTTCTTCTTCGAGCCGGCTGAGATAACAAGCAAGACTTGCAGCTTGCGGCCAGTCTCCGATGGAATCGAATCCAGTGTCTCGGCCGAGTTTAGGGAGCATGGCGTTGTTTGCGTTGCGCAAGGCACCAAGATGCAATTGCTTCGTCCAACCTCGCTTCGCGTCCAGATGGCCAAAGAACAGGAGGAAGTAACTCGCCAGCTTCGAGGCTTCACTGGCGGCGACAGCTCTTCCCGACTGGAGCTTGTCAAAAATTGCGTTGGCTTCCGCTTCGCTCGGAAAGTCGGAGAAGCATACATCAAGGCCGTGATCCGAGAGCCTGCAACCATTCTCGTGGAAATACGCATGCCGCCGGTCCAGCGCGTCGAGTAGGTCCGAGAGATGGGCTATGTGAATATTCGCGGCTTCCGCAAGTTGATGGATGTAGTCGCGAAAGGCGGCCACGTTGTCCATGCGTAGAATGCGATCTGGCCGGAATGCTGGATAAACGCGCGTGCCAAAAGGGTTTTCGGCCATGCGCTTGTGGTATTCGAGCGAATCCGTTGGATCGTCCGTGGTGCAGACAATCGTCACGTTGAACTTCGCCAGGATTCCTCGTGCCGTCAAGTTGCCGTTGCGCAATTCGTCGTTCGCTGCGTCCCAGATGCGTCGTGCCGAGGATTCGTCCAACAGTTCGTTGATGCCGAAGTGGCGCTCCAGTTCGAGGTGCGTCCAATGATAAAGCGGATTGCGCAACGTGTACGGCACGGTTTGCGCCCAAGCCAGAAATTTCTCATACGGCGGCACATCTCCCGTGCAGTATTTCTCGGGAACGCCATTCGCTCTCATGGCGCGCCACTTATAGTGATCTCCTTCAAGCCAGATCTCAAACAGGTCGTTGAACCGCCGGTCTTCCGCAATGTCTCTCGGCGAGAGGTGGCAGTGATAGTCGATGATCGGCTGCCCAGCCGCATACGTTCTGAATAGGTGGCTTGCTGTCTCGTTCTGTAAGAGAAAATCTTCGGTGATGAATTCCATGTGACCCTCTGGATGCCCGCTCCTGGTCTGCCTGTTAGCTTTTTCTGCTGCCGGAATATTGCTCTGTAAGTGATGGGCTATTGTTTCGGCTGAGAAGACCGGATTGCCGGGTATCTATCTCCGGCAATCCGGTCGTTCCTCATTCGCCCCGCGTCCACGGTTATGGCCGCAGGTTTGAAGCGGCTAGAACACGAACCGAGCTCCGAACTGGATTGTTCTTGCCTGGTTGGCCTGCGATGTAATCTCCCCAAAGCTGGAACTTGTCACCGACGTGCTCGGTGCGGCAAACGTGGGGTGATTCACCAGGTTGAACGCCTCAACCCTGAGTTGTACGTACTTGGACTCGGTGAACTTGACGTCTTTCAAAATGGAAGCGTCGATATTGTTGATTCCGTCCTGACGAAGGTTAGAGAACGTCGTCGGGAAGGTGCGGATGTGGTACTGGAACTGGTCAGTCGATTTTGTTGCAAACTGAGTCGTATCAAACGCCGTGCCAGTCGTCTGGCGGTTATTGAGGTTAAGCGGACCGCCGGAATAGACGTAGTCGCCAATGTTCGTTGTGCTGCCATTGGCCCACTCGATCGGAGCTCCCGTTTGGTACGAGTAGATCCCGTTCACGTGCCAACCACCCACCAGGTAATCGGCCCAGCGCGATTGCACGTTAACCAGTTTTCCCCTTCCGATCGGTAAAGCATACGATCCTGCCAATACGAAGTGGTGCGTATGATCGAAGGGAGAGATTCGTTTCTCGAGATGGGTGTCGGTGTCATTGAGCCAGGTGTCCTGCTCAATGAGCTTCGAGAACATATAAACACCCGTCAGCGAAAGCCCGTTGGATAGTCTCTTCTCAAGACGAACATTCAGGCTGTTAAACGTTGAGCTGCCGATCGTTGCGTTCTGTTCGATGAGTCCCTGGCTGCCGCTGCCTTCTCCCACACCATATTGCGGATAAGCGGAAAGAAGCTGCGCGAGTGGGACAGTCTTGCCGTTGAGACTCGTGCCCGGCAGCAGGTTATGGAACGGATTGGCGACCGCTCCGGTCAGGGTTGTGATAAGCGCCTGGTCGCGCGTCGTCGCCGTGCTTAAGTATTGACGCGGAATTACGTTGAGCTGCGTAACCGAAACCGGCAGGTGTAATGAATGGTTTCCAATGTATGCAACTTCCAGCAGCAGGTTTGAGTTGAACTCGTGCTGAACACCAAGCGTCCAGCGAATCGCATAAGGGTTCTTCATGTCGGGTGCAAGGAAGCTGACAGTCTTTTGCCCATCGTACGTCGCGAGTCCGTCAGCTGATCCCGACGGAGCAAGGAATCCATTTGGAAATGGATCGCTGAGAGTTGATGCCGGCTGAAGGTAGTTCGAGGAAATGATCATCGGCGTCGTCTGACTGAAGCCTTCTTGATCAAGAATCGGATTGGACGAATACTTGCCGACAACACTCAGGTTGGAGATGGTCAGCGGTTGGACAAAAATGCCGAATCCACCGCGGATTACCGTCTTGCTATGTAGTGCCGCTGGGCTCCAGGCAAATCCGACACGTGGGCTTACCCAGTGCGAGGAGTTCTGGTAGACTGCGCCGTTGTTGCCACTCGGGTAGGTCAGTCCGCCAGGAACGACGAAGCTGCCCGCCGGAATCTGCGAGACGGGGTTATTGTCGTAGGCTGCGCTTGCCGCCGCCGAGATTGGATTCGTCGCCGTGAAATCAAATCCGTTTACCGTACGGCCAAGCTTTTCGTAATACGGTGTGTCGTGGTCGTAGCGGACACCAAGGTTGACCGTCAGGGTTGGAGTCGCCCTCCAGTCGTCCTGCACAAAACCGGCATAGTAGTACGAGTGGTAGGTGCCGCGTGCATTTAGATCAAACGACCCGCTGCTCGGCAGCCCCAGCATGAACGCCGCAAAGTCCTGTCCGAAATTTGCCGGTGCTGCGCTCGTCGTTGGTCCGTTCGTCCAACTGCTGTTGAACGTGTACGAACCGGTGGAATTGCCGTACGTGAAGGCATCCAAACTGTATTGACGAAGATCCACGCCAAATTTGAGGGTATGGTTGCCGATCACCTTCACCAGATCACCGAAAAGCTGGTAGGACTGTGAAGGCGTCCTGGAGGAGCCACTGGGTCCAAGACATTGGAAGCTCGTCTGCTTACCGCAACTCCCTTTGCCGTTACCAGTGAACGATATGTACGGCATCTGCAGGTATTGGGAATTGCTTGCAATGTACGAAGGAAATCCCAGCGTCGTCGGATCGAATCCATCGCTCGGACTACCATGGAGTTCCGCCATGCGCGTGTAGTTTGCACGCACATCCAACAGTGTCGTCGTGTTGAACGTATATACTTCATCGACCGTGGCGCCCCAGTTCTCGCGGGTCAGGTTCGAGCCGGTCGACGGGTTATTGAAGTAGTAGTTCTTCGTCTGGAACTCGTTGTTGTGCCGGATGTCGAACGACAGGCGGCTGCGTTCACTCATGTTGTAATCCAGCCGTCCGAGTTCGTTGCTGTAATTGTCGGATGTTGTTGTGCTGTTGGCGTAGTTCTGGAATCCGTCCGAATTTCCGGTGGTGTTCGGCAGCGGGAACAACTTGAGATAGGCAAGCGCCACCGGGTTCAACATGGTCGTCGGGATAATGTTGCCCGCGAAGGGTTGCCGTGAAACGGTCTTCCCGTTCAGCACGCCGGAATACGGGTTAAAGATCTGGTAGCAGTTATATCCGGTCTTTGCGATGCAACTGCTGCCACCCGGAATGTTCAGCAGTGCCGAGAAGTCGCCGTTGCGTTCAGCTGCCGTCGGGACGGTCGTGAAGTCGGTATTCGGCTGTCCATCCTTCAGCTTCTCAAAAGCGAAGAACCAGAAGAGCTTGTCCCTTCCGTCGTAGACATGGGGAATCCGCAACGGCCCTCCGGCTGTAACTCCGAACTGGTTAAAAGTTGTGTCTTGTTTCTTGATGTTCTTGCGATCATTAAAATAGGTGTTGGCCGCGAGCGCCGAGGGCTGCGTGAACTCGTAGACTGACCCGTGGAACTGGTTCGTACCGGTCTTCAGGATCTGGTTAATCGTCCCGGCGCCTGTGTGACCATACGCCGCATCGACATCGAAGGCTTTGACTTTTACTTCCTGCACGGCGTCTTGGGGCACGGAGTAAGCAACACGATTGTCCCACGTTGCATTCGGTGAGCCATCCAGCAGAATCTCGCTCGACTGCGATGGCGTACCGCCGATACTCCAGGCCGATGCGCCTGCGTTATCAAATGGATGCACCATCGAAGGCGTTCCGGTGGCCACGACTCCAATTGCCAACTGCGCAAGCATCATCGGATTCCTGCCATTGAGCGGGAAATCCTCCACTTCCTTCGTCGTGATCGTCTGCCCCATGGAGGAGTTCGCCGTATCGACCAGCGGAGCCTCGTCCGTGACGTTCACCGTTTCGGACGTGCTGCCGATCTCCAGCTTAACGTCGATGACCGGATGATCTCCCGAGTTCAGTGTGAATGCCTTGCGGATGTAGCGCTTGAAACCCGGTGCATCGACATCGACTTGGTACTTGCCGGGCGCCAGGAATGGGACAACATACTGGCCAGATTTATCCGATGTCGTCTGTGTCCTGGTGTTCGTACGGACTTCCGTTATGGTGATTTTCGCGCCAGTTACCGCGGCGCCGGATGGATCTGTCACGGAACCGCTGATCGTTGAACGATACTCCTGGCCGTGCAGCGCGATGGAGGAAAGGACAAGAGCCAGTACAAGAGTTGCAAGGCTCCAAAATCTCTTATTCATGGACGAACCTCGTCTTCAGCAGAGGGCGTTGTAGTGTTATTCCGGTCTGTGTCTTGCCGGCCGGTTTTTGTAGCTTGGTGAAAATATGTGATTGTGATTGTTGCGTCAATTTTAAAGATTAAAACAATTCATTTAACATTAATCAATGATCTGATCATCACCTTGATGTCGTGCCGGGATAGCCGCCGGGGTTTTTCCTTTTGATGTGCGAATAGGATGCAGGGGCCAATGCCACGGCCCGGGAGGGACTTTCAATAACGGCATGTTAGGTCAGCAGAAAGGGGGGCGGCCGTTTTTCGGTCGCAAGCTAGCGAATGGCGAACCACAGCATCGGCAGCAGTCCAAGCACCGTCAATCCGCCTAGCAGCATCAAGCTCTGCATGCCGGTCTTGTGATCGGCGAAGGCTCGTGCGTAGATGCCCTTAATAAGGTTGTTGCTCGCGGCGGCGACCAGGATGCTATTCGCCGCCAGCATGAGTCCAGTCTGCCGCCCGGCCGACTGAGTCATGCCGAGGATGAACGGATCGACATCAGTGACGCCCATGATCGCGGCAAGACCGTAAACTCCGCCTTTGCCCATGTACTGGACGACAAGATGCGTCACGATGATGATGCCGACAAAGAGGCCGGCGAAGAGCAATGCGGCGCGCATCTCCAGCGGATTTCTGGGCTCGAACTCGCGGTTGATCTCGCCCTTCGAGGTGTCGGCAATGCGCGACCACAACCAACCGGCGAGACACGCGATGCCGGCGAGTACAAGGAACGGAACCGTCAGCATCACACCAAGCTCGCGGTTGAAGAGCGTGACCAACAGCGCGAGGCGGAGATACATGATTCCGGAAGCCATCAGGATTCCGCCAGCGAACAGATGCGGGCGCTGCTCGCGGGCGGCGCGGCGGGCGAGCGCAACGGTCGCGACCGTGGAAGAGTACAAGCCGCCGAGAACGGCGACGATGATGACTCCGCCTTTCTTGCGGCTGACCTTGAGCAGAATGTAACTACCGTAAGAGATGGCGCTGACGGCAACGACGACGAGCCAGGTCTTGAACGGGTTGAGCTCGAAGCGCGTAAATGGCTGGTTCGGCAGAACCGGCAGAATCACCGCAGTAAGCAGCAGAAACTTGGTGAAGGTCAGAATCTCTTCGCCGGCGATGCGCTTGGTAAGTCCTTCGAGTCCTTGCTTCAACTCGAGCAGGAACATGCTGATGACGGTGATGGTCGTGGCGATCCAGAAGAGATCGGCCGAAACGAGCGCTCCGACGAGGTAAGTCACGAGCGCGGAAATTTCGGTGGTCACCCCGGAGGGACCGGAAACTCCCTGGACGGAAAGCTTGTACTGATACGAAAGCCAGAGAAATCCGCCGACAACGATGAAGCCAACGCTGACGGGCACGAGCGATCCACGTGCGATCAGCACGAGCGAATAACCAATCAAGCCGATGAGAGGAAACGTCCGAACGCCGCCGAAAGCGTAACGCTCGGAAGAAACCTTGTGTTCCTCGCGCTCCAATCCAACGAGGAACGAAAGAAAAAGCACGAGAAAGATCTTAAAGCCCTCAGTCGGGACGAAGCGGGCGAGCTCGTTCATCGGTCAGAAGCACCCTTTGCGGAGAGTTCCGCGACAGCCAGACGAACAGAAACGCTACAGGATTGTCACGCCGAAGTCGCGCGATGGCAATGGCTGGCGTTCCAAGCAGTGATGGCAAAGACGGAACCTTTGAGATCCGAAATGCGCCTCTTCCGTACTAGATTCCCGCACCCCCTCCCCCCCTATTTGCCCTTCTTTGTTTTCAGATAGATACGAACTTTTCCCTCTAAATATGACAAAACAAAGGAGTTAAGTGTCAAATATTTCAAAACAAAGGAGTTAGCGATTCGCTGTCGGCTCTTAGGAAGCAAACGCCGTGCGGATAAGCCATTGAATTAAAGGCACTTCGTCATAAACGGCAGATGGCAAGCAAAGCTCGCGGCAAAATCAGAAACCGAAGCAAATTCCAAGGACTTGACGCCGAAACTGCACGGATCATGACGACTTCATAGGAGCTGCGTACTCAAGGCAGCGTTTCCACTCAACTCGGATGTGATTGCAAAGAACAAAAGCCCGCGCTGGGCGGGCTCGGCCGTTTGGTCTCTACATCTAGTGTGACACAGTGGAGGGGGAAAAGGTGACATCGAAATGGAAACTCTATTTGCCGTGGAATGAGATAGCTAGGAGAAATGTGTGACCGGGAACATCTTGACATGTGACAAAGAAGTCGTCGGCCGGTAGTCGTCGGTCGTCGGCAAAAGCAAGAAGGATCAACACAGGGGGGCGGAGGAATTGTCGAATTTTCGAACTGCTGAGTTGGCATTTCTGCCTTGTACTCAAAAAGACTAGACACGCGGCTCGCCTAGTCTTGCGGAACCTGAGGCTCGGTCTTCCTAGATCGTATCTTACCGACAACTCGTGGAACACTTTGTTTCTTTGTCCACCACTTACAACCAGTGTAGAGGAAAGCTACGCTGCAAGAGATGGTCACTGCCCAAAAGAATAATCGGAGACTGGGCAAAAATTCACCCGTAAGCAAAGCGATGAGAAAACTTGCGCCGATTGAGAGAGAGGCAACAGCAAATGTCAGATCTTGGTTGACTTGCCCATAATCTTCTTCGAGGCTGTACAGTTCCTCGTCGGTGACATGGTAAACCTCGATGCGAGGAATCCTGTACTCTATAATTTCCGGGTTGTTGTTTTTTTGAGAAGTCATGACAGTCCTTCCCGAGGAACGCGCCTAGACTACCAAGGCAAGTTCACCGAAAGAGGCACGGCATCGGGAAAGCGTCCCCCAATTTTGGGTTTGAGGGTGTCGCCTAAGTACCTCTCTATTCCGTTCAGCTGCGAACGGTCAACCTTTGCCCACGTCACAAATAATCCATGAGGGCTGTAAGCGAGTATTTGGGGATCTAGTCGATGTGCCTTTAACCTGTCAGCAATTTCGCCCTGTCCAACTCGAACAGTTGAGGCATTGGGGCCTCCATGCCAGATGATATATATCCCAACCAACCCGTCAAAAACAGGGTGACTGAGATTCAACGTCAGGAGCGGACACCAAGTGTCTCTCTCGCACTTGTTCCACACTAGTTGCGCGATGTACATGATTACCTCACTGGCGCGGGATTATACTCCACCGTCTAAAAAACAAAAGTCTTTAGCCTTTACGCTAAGACCAAGTAGTTTCCGAGCCCTCTGTGTTAGTGCACAGTTTGGTGGACAAACCAACCGCATCACACGACAATTGCTCGATGAAAAACTGGCTTAAGGCGCTGTGGTCCGAGACCTTCTTCAAGATTTTCTCGGTACTGTCGGCCATCAGCACGATATCGACTTTCATATCTCCGAAGTGGTCTCGAAAGCCGTTAATTGCAGTAGCGGTTTCAGGACTTATCGGCTTCGCATGGGCGAACTTTAGGGTCTTCCAGAAATAACAACAGCGAATATCAGACTTGGTCAAGGCCGCTGAGGCAAATCAAACACGCATATCTGAACTGAGAATTAAAGCCGGCCAGAATTCACGTTACCTTCTTAAGCGTGTCGGGGACGCACCGAGCACTAATTTCCGGGGCGTCTACTTGGAGTTTCGTTTAATGGTCGAGAATACTGGACAACGAAATTCCGCAGTGAACCACTACGAGGTCAACATCAAAGAGCTTGGTCAAAGCTTTTCAAACCTCTCCCCTTGTGAGGGTTGGAGTCACATCGACGGCAGGTATAGTGGATATGCTTTGCAACCCGCCAATGTTATGAGCTCTACAGGAATCATCACGGTTCGCGCAGATGACACGACCTATTACCGGCTGCTGCCATTCTTTATTCCTGACATAGCCACTGAACAATTCCTCAAAGCGGGCCTACAAGCGAACCAATACCCTGCGAAGTTTGCGGATTTGAATTGCCTCCTGACCCTGATTGACACCAACGGGTCTTCGGCATCCTGTGAATTCTGTCTCCATGAGGGATAAAGACTGCTAGTCCCACCCTTCGCGTTGCTCAGGATGGGGCACCCTCGTTTTCTTTTCTTCCATCCACATTACCTCTTTCCTCCGTGCGTTGTTCCTTTGCTAACCGCAATTGGCGACGTACAATGTGCGCCATCTAAACGCGCGGAGAGAAGACTGCGCGGACTCCAGTTGAAGAGAAGGGATTTCCATTGCAAGCTCTGCGGAAAGCAGTTCAATCAACGATTGCCGGAGTCAAGCGATGAGGGTTCGTATCTGTTGTTTAGTCCTCAGCATTGTCTTCCTGCGCTGTGGAGCACTCGCTCAGGGTCCGAAAGAAATGACACTGCGTCCCCTGGAATTGGGCCACAACCTAGTGGATACGAAGATGCCGCTGGAAGGAAGCTTTGGGCCGATTGAGTGCGACGACTCCGGTGCAATCTACGCGCGCTTCGTCAACGGAAGTGCAGACAATACATTTCACATCCCAATTACGAAGATCGCCCGTGACGGCACGACAACCACGATTGGTATTCCTTCGGTGATGGGACAAAAGGGTATGTACTTGTTCATGTTTGCGGTAAGTCCTGGCGGGGAAGTATATGAAGTACTCAGAACAAGCGACGTGGGAGGGAAACCCGATGCCGAAATACCCACCTATCTTCAGGTATTCTCGAAGACAGGAGATTTAAGATCGAATTCCCGGTTTGATTTTAATTTTTATCCCAATATGCTGGTGCCACTACAAAACGATTCAGTCTTCATCGGGGGATTGAAGCTGAGCGTGGAAGACAACAAGATCGTACGGACGCCGTTGATGGGCATCTTTTCGTCAGAAGGACAACTGACACGCCAGTTGACGACAGCTCATGCCTCGGTCACGGAGGACCAACGTTTGAAAGGACTCGTGAACCCAGCGCTACAAAACGGCACGGCACGCATGGGAGGAGACGGAAACATTTATATTCTGCTGGCCAATATGCCAGCCAAGGTAGAGGTGGTCTCCCAGGCAGGAGAAGCTGTCCGGGAGTTTACACTTCAGCCGCCCTTTGAAAATGCCCATGCGATGGACATGCTGGTATCGGCTCGCGGAATTCTGGTGACCTACAACGGGCCGAAAACTTCAACCCACGACCACTGGGCGTATGTCGTCTACGACAACGAAACGGGCGCGCCAGTTACAGCCTTCGCTCCCAAGTTCTTTGGAGCACCCTCCTGTTGGGATGGAAGCTCGATTGTGGTTCTCGAGGCAGAAAAGAACGCAACAAGTTACAAGATTGGGACCGCTGCCGTTCCCTAACGCGCGGGCGTGGAAGTAATTCGACACCCATGCTATTCCCACCCTTCGCGTTGCTCAGGATGGGGCACCCTCGTTTTCTTTTCTTCCATCCACATTACCTCTCTCCTCCATGCGTTGTTCCTTTGCCAACGGCGGTTGACGACGTACAATGTGCGCCATCTAAACGCGCGGCGAGAAGACTGCGCGGACTCCAGTTGAAGAGAAGGGATTTCCATGCGTTCCGTCACCGTGAAGCTCCTGTTGCTGTGTGCGTTTTTTGTAACCTCCGTGGTCTGCGTGGCTCAGACGGCTAAGACATCCGAGTCGCCACTGGCGAAAGAAGCCGATGCGGTGTATCCGCAGATTGAACCGCTTTACATTGATATTCACGAGCATCCGGAGCTTTCCGGGCACGAGGTGCAGACGGCGGCAAAGATGGCGTCGCGGTTGCGCGCGCTGGGGTATGACGTGACGGAGCACGTGGGCGGGACGGGCGTGGTGGCGCTGATGCGCAACGGCGCGGGTCCGACGGTGATGCTGCGGACGGAACTGGATGCGCTGCCGGTACACGAGAAGACCGGGCTGCCTTACGCGAGCACGGTGCAGACAAAAGACGACACGGGCGCGGAGGTGTGGGTGGCGCACGCGTGCGGACACGACGCGCACATGGCGTCGCTGATTGGTACGGCGACGATCATGGCGCAGACGAAAAACGAGTGGCACGGGACGCTGATGCTGATTGCGCAACCGGCGGAAGAGACGATCAGGGGCGCGGAAGCGATGATCAAGGACGGACTGTTCACGCGCTTTCCGAAGCCGGACATTGGGCTGGCTCTGCACACGGGCAACAACCTGCCGGCAGGCATGGTGGGCTACATTCCGGGCTTCTCATACGCGGCGGCCGATTCGCTGCGGGTGACAATCCATGGCAAGGGCGGTCACGGGGCGCATCCGGAGGCAACGGTGGACCCGATTGTGATTGCGGCAAGGACGATCACATCGCTGCAAACGATCATCGCGAGGGAGATCACGCCGGGCGATCCGTCGGTCATAACCGTTGGCTATATTCACGGCGGAACGAAAAACAACATCATTCCGGACAGCGTGGAGATGGGGATCACGGTGCGGTCGTATTCGGAGGCGACGAGGGAACATCTACTGTCGTCGATTGCGCGGATTGTGAAGGGCGAGGCAGAGGCGGGCAATTCGCCGAAGCCCCCGACGATTGAGCGCTACGAGACGACACCGGCGGTGTACAACGATCCGAAGCTGAGCGAGCGGCTGGTGCCGGTGCTGCAAAAGGCGTTGGGAGCGCAGAACGTGAAGCAGGTGCCGCCACAGATGGTGTCGGAAGATTACTCGTATTACGTGCAGGCAGGAGTGCCGTCATTCTACTTCGCGCTGGGCGCGGCAGATCCGTCGAAGTTTGCGGAAGCGCAGAAGGATCATACGCAGCTTCCATCGAACCACTCACCGCTCTATGCTCCGGACGTGGAACCGACGCTAAAGACCGGAGTGGAGGCAGAAGTGGCGCTGCTGAGAGCAGTGCTGCAATAGAAGTTTCGAGTTTCAGGTTTCGAGTAGAAACAAAGACCCCACGTTATCGGCCAACAGCGGACCGCGAACGTGGGGCACCCATATCAGTTTCAAGAAAAAGCAAAAGCTAGGTTTCGAGGCGGAAGCGGGTTTCAGCGAGGCGATACATGGGCCGCCAGATGGTGCGGTTGATGGTAACGACGATGGCGGACATGACGATGGTGGCGGCGAGGAGCAGGCGGAAATTACCAGTGTCAGAGGCGAGGCTGATGGTGGCGCCAAGTCCCACGGTGGAGATGGTGTGTCCGCCGAAGTGAAAATATTCAGCGACGATGCTGGCGTTCCACGCTCCACCACCCGCGGTGACAAGACCGGTGACAAGATAAGGAAAGATGCCGGGAAGGATGAGTCGGCGCCAGCGCTCGGCACGCGAGAAGCGAAAGACGCGCGAGGCTTCCTTGAGGTCGGTGGGGATCGCCATGGCTCCGGCGATGACGTTGAAGAGCAGGTACCACTGCGTGCCCAGCAGGAGCAGCACGATGGACCCGATGCCGAGTCCTCCGCCGACGCGGATCAACAACAACAGGATGACGGGAAATAACGCGGTGGCCGGAACCGAGGCGGCGATCTGCGCGAGCGGTTGCGCGATGCGCGCCAGCTTGGGGTTGAAGCCGATCCAGACACCGACGGGAATCGTCCAGGCAGAGGCGATGGCGAGGGCGCAGACGACGCGCAGAAATGTGGCGGACGCGCCGAGAGCGAGCACGCGAAGGTCGGCTCCGCGCAGACCACTGAGAAAACGGATGGCATCGAAAACACCGTAGACGACGCCAAAGGCGATGAGCACTCCAATGGTTCGGAAGAGCCATGTCCTGGCGACGGAAGGCGGCTCGGCGTGCGTCTCCTTTTGCTGCGCGGCGGCGAAGTGCATGGCGATTCGCTCACCAAGCGGACGGGTGATGCGATGTTGCAAGGTGTTTACGAGTCGCGAGCGGCGAAGGAGATGGAGAATGGGCGAGCGCGGGACGTCGGCGGACTCGACCTGCTCGATTTTGAACTTCTGCGCCCAGGCGATGATGGGCCGCCAGACAAGCTGGTCGAGAAGGACGATGACGGCGATCATGGCCCCAAGTCCCCAAAGGATGGCGCGCGTGTCGCCGGCGCTGGCAGCGGTCTGGAGGTAAGAGCCGAGACCGGGGAGACGGAAGTCGCGATTGCCGAGCACGAACATCTCGCAGGCCATGAGGAAAAACCATCCGCCGGCGACGGACATCATGGAATTCCAGATGAGGCCGATGGCGGCGTAAGGCAACTCAAGGCGGGTGAAACGCTGCCACGAGGTGAAGCGATAGAGGAGGGCGGCTTCGCGCATCTCCTTGGGAATGCTCTTGAGCGAGGAATAAAAACTGAAGGCCATGTTCCAGACCTGTCCGGTGAAGATGAGCAGGATGGCCCCGGCTTCCACGCCGAGCTGGTGATGCGGAAAGAGCGAAACCATGGCGAGCATGACGCCAGGAAGAAAACTGAGGACGGGAATGGATTGCAGGATGTCGAGCAACGGAATCATGACGCGCTCGGCCTTGGGGTTGTAAGCGGCGATGTATCCGTAAACGAGCGTGAAGGCGAGGCTGAGTGCGTAAGCGATGGCGATGCGCAAGAACGAGTAGAGAGCGTATTGCGGCAGCGCGCTAGGGCTGTGCGAGATTTGCGCCTCGGGCGTGAAAGGGCTGGCCCAATATCGCGCGAGCAGAATGATGGAGTAAAAGAACGCAAGGCCGGCGGCGAAGATAGGTATGTCGGTGAGCAACGACCATGCGCCGTGGGGAACAAATCCCCAGGCGGTGGCGGGACGCCGGCTGATGGCGCGCACTCGCTTCGTCATTGCGCGGCGACCTCCGCATGGTCCGTACCGGGTTCGGAGAGAACCATGCGGCCGGTGTGCGAATCGTAGTCGAAGATTTCAGCGTAACGGCCCCAGTCGAGAACGGTCTCAAGCTGGCGCTCAAGTTCCTCCTCGGAGAAATACTCGTCGAGGACGTCGCGGAAGAATTCGAGCGGAATCGTGTGATCGGACTTAGCGCGCAAGGTCTGGTCGACCTGCTGGAAGAGCGCAATGTGCGCAAGGGCGGCGTCGCGGAAAAGCTCCTTGCGCTGAAGAATGCCGGCCTCGGCGAACTGCATGCCATCGGCGGTGATGTGCGCATCGCCCTTGTCGAGAGTGGCGAAGCCGAGAAGCACGGCGGCTTCGGTGATGGGCAGGAGATCGTCGACTTCAAGACGCAATTGCTCGGCAAGATGATAGAGGTCGTCGCGTCCGCCACGGTCGGTAAGCAGTTCGAGCAAGCCCGCAATGCCGCCGGGACGGGCGTGCGGCAGCATGGTGTATTTACGCTCGGGACGCGGTGCGACGGCGGCTGCGGCTTGCCCCAAAGGCTGCGGTGGCGGAGCCACTTCGGCGTCGGGCTGCGTCATGACGGTGTAAATGTAATCGACGAACTCGACGAACTCGGGGGCCTTGCGCTCGCGCGGATGCGATAGAGGAATCTGGAAGTCGGCGCGAATGCGGCCGGGGTTGCGTCCGAGGACGATGACACGATCGGCCAAGAGCACGGCTTCCTCAATATTGTGCGTGACAATAAAGATGGTGCTGATGGGCATCTTGCGATTGAGCCAGAGTTCGAGGAGTTCGCCACGGAGCGTCTCGGCGGTGAGCACGTCGAGCGCGGAGAAGGGCTCGTCCATGAAGAGGACCTCAGGCTCCACGACCATGGCGCGCGCGAATCCGACACGCTGTTTCATGCCGCCGGAGAGTTCCTTGGGATAGGCGGTTTCAAAGCCGTCGAGACCGACAGTGTCGAGAATGCGGAGAGCGCGCTTGTGACGCTCGACGACGCTCATGCCGCGCGCGACCAACGGGGCTTCGACGTTGTCGAGGACGGTGAGCCAGGGGAAGAGCGCGAAGCTCTGGAAGACGATGGCAACGTGCGGAATTTCACCGTCGAGCTGCTTGCCGTGCCAGAGGACTTCTCCGGCGGAAGGCGTGGCCAGGCCGGTGAGCATGCGCAACATGGTGGACTTCCCCGAGCCGGAAGGACCGAGCAGCGCTACGATCGCGCCGGGATAAATCGACAGGCTGGTGGGGGCGATCACCTGAATACGATTGCCCTCGGGCTGCTGGAAAAACTTTTCGACGTTGATGGCTTCAATGATCGGTTCCACGGATGCCCCCTGAACGATCTTCCCGGAAAACAGGCAACGGCAAGCGCGACAGGCGATAACAACGAGACGGTTGTCGCGCGCCGGAATATAAGGTAACGCACCGGTCCGAGAATCGGATGAAAATGCGGAGAAAGCGCCGCCTGAGGCAACGAGGCGGCATGAAGGGATACTTCAAAACTGCGGCTTCGCTGGCCTCACTTCACCAGTCGTTCAGGTCCGGGTTGGTCTTCACTGGATGAAAGAAGTTCCATTGCATCGTGCCGGAGAATTCGCCCGGCGTTCCATGGTCAAGGTAAACAAGTAGGCCATGAGTGTCAATGCGGAGAAAAATGGAACGGCCGGTCGCGGCTCGTGAAAGAATCGGTGGAATCCTAATGAGTATTGCGGGAGGAACGATGACAACAAGCCGCGAAATGTTGCGCCACACGCTGGCAACACTGGCATACCGCTGCGGCAAGGCCGTGAAGAACGCGCCGCCGGAGTTCGCGGAGTTTCACGTATCCGAGGTATCGCGTACGCCGGGGCAGATACTGGCGCATATTGGCGACCTGCTGGATTGGTCGCTGGGGTTGTGCGAGGGGCGCCACGAATGGCACGACTCAGAGCCGCTGCCGTGGGAGCAGGAAGTAGAACGATTCTTTGCGGGGATGGAAAAGTTTGACGCGAGGTTGAGCGATCCCAGGCCGCTGGGATTTCCGGAAGAAAAGATTTTCCAAGGACCGATTGCCGATGCACTCACGCACACAGGGCAGATTGCAATGCTGCGGAGAATTGCCGGAGCGCCAATGAAAGGCGAGAACTACTTCAAGGCGGAGATTGCAGCGGGACGCGTGGGAGCAGAACAGGCGGCACCAAAGTATGAGTTTGATTGAGGTCCCTCCGCTCCGGTTCCGTGACGGAATCAACCATGGGCCGATAGTTCGTCCCGGTGCGCCATCTCACGCTTGTTGCGCGACGAAGCGGAAAGAACAACTCATCCGAGGCTAATCCGGGCTCCGGGCAAGGCGGTGACACTCCCGTAACCGGTCCGCGAGCACTCCCCTCTTGACCTCATTGCCACGGGAAGCGAGGATACATAGCTGGTCATCCAGGCCACATAAAGGACCCCGGTGCTCTTCGCCACGCTGTCAATCACAGGACACTCGCCACTACTGGTAAGCATCATTGCGCTGATTCTTGCGCCCCTGATGATGTTGCGCCCGGTGAAGAAACGATTCGCGCGGGCAGAGGCGCGCTTCCGGCACTTTGCGCAGCGCAAACGCACGGCGGTGGTCACGGTCGTGCTGATGGTGATTGTGCTGAGGGTAGCGGCGCTGCCATGGATCAGGGTGGAAAACCCGATGATCCATGACGAGTTCAGCTATCTGCTGATGGGAGATACGTTCGCCCACGGACGGCTGACCAATCCGACCAGTCCGATGTGGCATCACTTCGAGACTATGCACGTCAACCAGGTGCCGACCTACCAATCGATGTATCCGGTGGGCCAGGGACTGGTGCTGGGCGCGTCGGAGTGGCTGACCGGCAACCCGTGGTGGGGAGTGCTGATCAGCGTGGCGCTGATGGCAGGCGTGATCTGCTGGGCGCTGCAGGGCTGGATGCCACCGGAGTGGGCGCTGCTCGGCGGGCTGATTTCGGCGCTACATTATGGGATTGTCCATGAATGGGTGAACTCGTATTGGGGCGGAGCCGTGGCCGCCATCGGAGGAGCACTACTGCTGGGTGCGCTGCCACGGATCGTCCGCAGGGCCCGCGTGAGGGATGCGCTGCTGGGCGCACTGGGGTTGGCGATCATGGCCAACAGCCGGCCCTACGAAGGGTTAGTGATTTCCATTCCCTTGATGCTGGCGCTGCTCTGGGGAACATGGAAGCGGTGGCACGCGTCCATTACGTTGAAAAGAATTCTGGCTCCGGCCGCGGTGTTGCTGGCAATTACGGCAGCAGGAATGATGTATTACAACTACCGCGGGACGGGACATCCGCTGCTGACACCCTACGAGGTCAACCTGGAACAGTACCATCCGACGAACCCTTTTATCTGGCAGCCGCTGCGGCCGAAGCCGCACTACCGCTTCGTTGAGATGAAGATGTTCTACTACATGCACGAACGCGCGATGTGGGATTCGTATCACTCGGCGCTCGGGTTGTTCTCGCTTCTGTCGGAGAAGATGCGATTCTTTTACGATGTCTTCTTCTGGCGGCTGGAGATCGCGTTTGCCGTAGGCTGGTTCTTCCTGGCGCGTAACCGCCGAAAAAGCCTGTTGGCCTGGACACTGCTGATCTTCATGGCCGGCCTCTCACTGGTGGTCTGGAAACCAACTGAGCCCTACACGGCGCCTGCGACAGCTCTGACGGCAGCGATAGCCATCTTCGGACTGCGCTACCTGCGCACGTGGAAACGCCGCTCCGGCTTTGGACTGGCATACTCGCGGGCGATGGTGGTGGTCCTGGCATTCTGGATCGGATTTGGAATCTACTGGGCCGTCGCGCGCCCGCCAAAACATTTCTATAACGACACGCGCGCCAGCATCGTGAAGCTGCTCAACAGGTCTCCGGGCAAACAGCTCGTCATTGTTCACTACTCGCCTGGGCACTTTCCATATAACGAGTGGGTCTTCAATGGAGCGGACATCGATGGCGAAAAGATCGTCTGGGCACGGGACATGGGACCGAAGAACCAGGAGCTGATCGACTACTTCCATAACCGGCATGTGTGGTGGATCAACGCGGATGCCAAGGATCCGCAGCCAGAGCCCTACCGGTTCTCGACGCCCCTGAATAAAATCGACGTTCCCGGCAATATTGTCGGTGGGGGGTAACCGCGCAACAGACGGGCAATTCGGAGCATCGGAACGACGCCATCCATGGGAATTAGAGCAGGCTCGTTCTGGTGGCGATGTGTCTAAAGTGGCACACCTAATCGAGATTAATTACTCCCGATCGTTGCTTGATAAATGCCGGCAACATCATAGGAACGCACCACTTACCGGCTACATGATAGATTTCTGAAGTTTCAAACAGTTCATTGCGAATGAATTTGGTAATCTTTTGTGAATTCCCACTTTTTTCGCTCCGGTCGCCCTCATATAAGAGTTAATCTGCGAAGTTACTTCAATGCAGGTGACAAGCCGTGACAGATACAAACGTTGGGCAGAGACTTCGGCAGCTTCGTGAGCAGCTTGGCTACACGATCCGGGATGTGGAAGCCGCGAGTCTGCGGGTGGCCACCAAACACCAGAACGACGATTTCGCCATACCTCTCAGCCGACTCTCCGATATCGAGACGAAGGGCGTGATTCCGAGTATCTACCGCCTGTATTCGCTCAGCGTCATTTACCGGCGTGACGTGCGCGAACTGCTTGGCTGGTTCGGCGTGGATGTGAACCAGACGGCGGCAGACCTGCACCTGGCCGAGCCGCCTAAATCGCATATGTCAGACGCCTTGCTGAGCCTGAGCAACAGCGAGATTCCGGTTTCACTGGACCCGAGCTTTGATCCAAAAAAGACAACGAACATTGGCAGGATGGTTCAGAAGTGGGGCGTTGTGCCGCTGGCCCACCTGGCGGCACTCTCGCCGGAGAAGTTTGCCTATGGATACATTGGAAGCGAGGATTTCACGATGTACCCGCTGCTGCTGCCGGGATCGTTCGTTCAGATCGACGAGTCGCGCAACCGTGTGCAGGACGGGGTTTGGCGCTCGGAGTATGAGCGGCCGATCTATTTCGTGGAGTTGAGGGACGGTTTCGTTTGCTGCTGGTGCTCATTGCAGGGCGAGTTGCTTGTCCTGCAACCTCACCCGTTGTCTCCGGTGCAACCGCGGATGATGCGCCACGGCCAGGACGCGGAGATACTCGGACAGGTGGTAGCAATCGCTATGCGGCTTGGGGATTGGAGTCCTGCGGCGACGCGTGGATCAGCGCGCGCAACGAAACAAGCACTGAACTAAGGTGCGAGTGCACCAGCTTCGGGGCTGCGGCGGGAACCAGCCTCGTCAAGTTTCTCCGCATGTCAGAGAGAATGCCGTCCGCGGCTTCGACGGTTCCAGGGTTTTCCCGCAATTCCGCCAGCAACTCACCAAGCGGCATCCGCAGAACATCCCGCAAAACCCGCAAGTGACAAGCAGCGATTGCGTCGCTGGTCGTGGTCTCGCCGTAGATATGTTCCATGCCCCAGTGCGAATACGTGCCTGCTTCGCCGCGCAGGCCTGCGAGATAGATCAGCCTGTGCAGACTGCCAGGTATTGAGGCAAGTGTCCGGCTCGAAAAGTCTTCGGCCGCAGGCAACAGGGTCATCATCGGCATCACTCTAAACTATGGGGTTCAGGCGGACAATACCATGACTGCGGGGTGGAAGCAATGGCCGACGGGCCATGCACTGCCGGAACACGGCTCCCCGCTTGGCACGGAGACCGTTCCCGGTTATTCTTCCGTGGTGCAGTCAAGGACGCCGTCATTTATACATCTATATATGCAGATGTAGGAGCTAGCATTGATCTCTCCGCTGATACTAGTCGCCATCGCGCTTGCCGGGCCGCTGTTTTTCCTATTGCGCGCAGTGCGGGGAAACAAACCAAAAGTGCGGACAACCGCCGATATTACATCGCTCATTGTCCCCGTCGACGTTGCTGGCTTCCGCAATCTGACGAACCCGGCGGAGCTGGAATTTCTGCGCCGGAACCTGGCTCCACGTAGCTTTCGCCGGGTACAGCGCCGCCGTCAACTTGCAGCGGCACAATATGTCCTGGCAGTCGCCCGCAACGCTTCGATCATGCTGCGCATGGCCGAGGCCAACCTTCAGAACGACGACCCGGAGATTGCGGCAGCGGCAAACGCGCTCGCTCGAGACGCCTTGCAACTCCGCATGCGGGCGCTTTCGGCCCTAATACGGATTTACTGGTGCGCAATGTTGCCCTCTGCGAGTCTAGCCGGATTGCCAATTGCAGAGGACTACCTGGGACTCTCTGCGCGAGCCGGACAATTCGTCAGCAGGCGCTTTCCCTCCGAGGCCAGCGCAGTTTCGCATGTTCTCTGACCGGAAACGGTAAGTCCGTCCAGTACTGCCCGGCGGTTCCCCGGCCGTAGTTCGTCCGATTTCCCGCTCGCTTTCGCCGCAGAATAGTTGCGCCAGGGAGCTGCTTTCGCAGACAATTTCTGCTTTCATTGGAAAGGTTCTGCCCGGTCATGCTTCCGTTTAAGGTCGTCTACGGCGAACAATGCGTCCTGCCGATGGGTACCCACGTCTTTCCGGCAGACAAGTATCGGAAGATTGCCGAAGGACTTCTCCGGGCACATCTCGCTGAAAGTTCCGATTTCATAGAGCCAGTACGCGCGTGCGATGAAGACGTGCTGCTGGTTCATACTCCGCTTTACCTGGAGAAGCTCAAGAAGGGGATGCTTTCGACCCGCGAGGAACTCGAACTGGAGTTGCCCTACAGTCCGGAACTGGTCGATGCCTTCTACCTGATGACCGGAGGTTCAATCCTCGCCGCCGAGATCGCGCTGCGCGACGGGATCAGTGTCCATCTTGGCGGTGGATTTCATCATGCCTTTCCCGATCACGGCGAGGGTTTCTGCGTGCTCCATGACGTAGCCGTGGCCATCCGCAAGATGCAAGGGTTGGGACGAATTGGAAGGGCGCTGGTGGTGGATTGCGACGTCCACCAAGGCAATGGTACGGCGGCGATTTTCGGGAGCGGCGAGCCGGAGCCATTTCCCAAGCCCGCGTGGTCGGCTTCGATGTTCGCGCCGAGGCGGCCGGCGCACATGAAGACGGGCGGCAACGGCAATGTCTTCACCGTCTCGCTGCACCAGGAAAACAACTATCCCGCGTGGAAACCTGCTTCATCGATTGATGTAAATCTTCCTGATGGCGCCGGCGACGACGAATACCTGTACTGGCTCGACAAAGCCCTTACGTCGGCGCGAGAGCGTTTTAACGCCGAGTTGCTATGCTACATTGCGGGCGCTGATCCTTACGTCGAGGATCAACTCGGCGGGCTTGCACTCAGCATCGACGGCCTGGCGAGGCGCGACCGCATGGTCTTCCAGTTCGCGCGCGACCGTCACATTCCGGTGATGGTGACACTGGCTGGAGGCTATGCCGAACGAGTGGAGGACACGGTGACGATCCACGTAAACACGGTCGCTGCTGCTGCCGAGGTTTTTCGCTGAAGAGCTGCGCCCCGCCGATTTGGTACGCTAGAGATGTGAAAAGCCTGCAACTAATCCGTCACGCTACTTTGCGGGTAAAGATCGGCGGGTCCACCTTCCTGGTGGACCCGATGCTGAGTCCCGCCGGGGCAATGCCTGCCATCGACAATACCGCGAACGATCCGCGGAACCCGCTCGTCGAGATGCCAATGGACGTCGAGGAAATTCTCGGCGGGGTTGACGCCGTGCTGGTCACGCATACGCATCGCGACCACTGGGACGCTGCCGCCACCAGCCTGATTCACAAACACATGCCGATCCTTTGCCAGCCGGAAGACCACGAAAAATTCCACGAGTGGGGCTACGAGGACGTGCGGCCGATCTATGCCGCCGCCGTATTTGTCCACACGACGATGCATCGGACGGGCGCGGAGCACGGTACGGGCGAAATTGGCAGGGCTATGGCGCCGGTCTCGGGTTATTCGCTGCACGCGCGTTCGGGAGAGGAACTCTACATCGCGGGGGACACGATTTTCTGCGACAAAGTGCGCAAGGCGCTGGAGGAACATAAACCGAAATACACGGTCGTCAATGCCGGCGGTGCGCGCTTCAACGAGGGAGCCCCGATCACGATGACCGCCGAAGACGTGCTGGAAGTCTGCCGCGCGGCGCCGTGGACAAAGGTGATAGCCGTGCATATGGAGGCGATCAATCACTGCGGGTTGAAGCGAACGGAACTGGCGCAGGTTCTGGAACGCGAAGGATTGCGCGACCAGGTAATCATCCCGGCGGACGGCGAGGTTGTCTCGCTCTAATCAGCTTGCCAGAGCCGTGCTATCCTTTAATTTCACTGGTTTTGCGCTACACCGCGCTGGCCGTGATCCATTCCTATTGAGCGATAAACAATCGTTTCCCGGAATCCCCGATGTTTGAGAATCTAAGCGACAAACTGCAACGCGCATTTAAGAGCCTCCGCGGACAGGGTACCCTGACCGAGGAGAACATGAACGAGGCGCTGCGCGAGATCCGCGTGGCCCTGCTGGAAGCCGACGTCAACTTCAAGGTCGTCAAGGAACTGATCGACCACATCCGCGAGAAGGCCTCAGGGCAGGACGTGATGACCTCGCTCTCACCGGCCGAGATGGTGGTGAAGGTCGTCCGCGACGAACTGGTCGCGATCCTGGGCACGGATACGGCGAAGCTGAAATTCGCCTCGCAACCGCCCACGGTCGTCCTGATGGCGGGCCTGCAAGGGTCCGGTAAGACAACGACTTCCGGCAAACTGGCCGCCTGGCTGAAGAAGGGCGGACACCGCCCGATGCTGGTCTCGGTCGACGTTTACCGTCCGGCCGCGCGCGAGCAATTGAAAGTGGTCGCGAAGGCGATCAGCGCGCATCTCTACGAGGGCAGCAACGTGGAGGCCAACACCGCCACGGTCGAGCGGCTCGCCAAGGAAGCACGCAAGGACGCGATCAACAACGGTTGCGACGTGCTCATCGTCGATACCGCCGGACGTCTCCACATCGACGAACAATTGATGGAGGAGATGCAATCGCTGAAGCGGCTGCTGAATCCACAGGAAATTCTGTTCGTCGCCGATGCAATGACGGGACAGGACGCGGTCAACTCGGCAAAGGAGTTCCACGACAAGCTGAGCCTGACGGGCGTGGTGCTGACGAAGATGGACGGCGACGCACGCGGCGGCGCGGCGCTCTCGATCCGCAACGTCACCGGACAGCCAATTAAGTTCATCGGCATCGGCGAAAAGTACGACGCGCTCGAGCCGTTCCACCCCGACCGCATCGTCAGCCGCATCCTTGGCATGGGCGATATCCTTTCGCTGATCGAACGCGCGGAAGAAAAGCTCGACAAGAAGAAGTCCGAGGAGTTCGCCCGGAAGGCGCTGAGCGGCGACGGATTCTCACTGGAGGATTTCCGCGACCAGTTGCGGCAGGTAAAGAAGCTGGGCTCGCTGCAATCGATCGTCGGCATGCTGCCGAAGATCGGACCGTTCGCGCAGATGCGCCAGGTTTCCGACAAGGTGGACGAAAAACAGATCACGCGCGTCGAGGCAATCATCAACAGCATGACGACTTACGAGCGCGAACACCATGAGTCGATCAATGGATCGCGACGCAAGCGCATCGCCCGTGGCTCCGGAACGAGCGTGCAGGAAGTGAACAACCTGCTGCGGCAATATGCGCAGATGCGGAAGATGTTCAAGTCGATGTCGAAGCCGAGTTTCGCAAAGCGGCTGGCCGGGATGAAACTGCCCAACGGCATGTAACCGCAGACTTCCCTGGAACACACGGCCGCTGCCAAGACAGCGGCCTTTCCTTTTCTCGTGAAGAGCTTACATTTTCCTTATACATCCATCTACATCGATGAATGTTCTCATTTTTACAAACGAGAAAGATTCGCAATTCATCATTTGATTTTTCTATCGCCTGCCAAAATTGTTTGAATTAGACGTTTAAACGGATTCTTCGTACTATTCGCTTGTAGCGATCCAGCGGAAAGCCAAACTTGGTAATTCGATTGGAACCCGTTCCATCGCGGCAGTACATGGCACGCCGGTTGCGCCGTGTACTCCGTGATGGACCTCACCTTCCGCTAGCGAGGCGACTCTGGCGCCGGTGGAGAGCTCGTCCGCAGAAGGCGCGACCACGCAAACAAATTCGAGAGGCCGCTAACCTCGTTTTGTCGTTTCCTCCGCGAAGCGACGCAATGGGCCGGATCCTCCCCCGGCCCTTTTTTAATGCTGTATTCATCATTGCTGCCTGGAAACACGCACGAACGTCGCAAGAATAGCCGCTAAACATGCGGGTGAAAGGCACCATCGGGCCGCAACGCGACTTCCGAAACAACCGTGGGTTGTTAGGAGTGCATCAAGTGAGAGTATGCGAGCCACGCTAAATCAAATTCGATTCCGGAGCTTCACCGTCAGTACGATGGTGCTGTTCCTCGGCATGACATGCGCGCACGCGTGGCACTTCCCCTACTCTCATCACGTGACGTCCCGGGCCAGGACAGTGGCCGACGCCTCGGTTGTCTGCCAGTTGTGCCTGGGATCGTTTACATCGGTTCCCAATGCCGCATTCGGATTGCCGGTGACGCCCGCCCGCTATTCATTCTTACCGGTCGATATTGCGGCGCCGCGTCCCTCTTCCGGGCGAAGCATTGATCTTTTCATACGGCCCCCGCCTATCGGTTCATCGCTCGATTCATAAGCTGGAGGCGTGCAAGCGCCTTCGCCAATCCAATTTATCTGTTTCATAGCGATCCGTCCCCGTGCGGCGGCGTGCACCGCGCGCATCCGGCGTGTGCCGTTGCACGGGCTGCGGGGTCGCAAGCGTAAGGAGATCCATCGTGAAGCGAATTCTGTCGACTCTTTTTGCGGCCGTGTTTGCGGTAGTGATTTTCGGCGGCGCCGCGCAGGCGCAGACAACCCAGGCAATCAATTTCAACACCAAGCAACCGGTTGAGATTCCCGGACGCGTGCTGCAGCCGGGACACTATGTCGTCCGCGTCGAGAGCGGTACGGATGGCCCAGCCATCGTGGAGGTTTACAAGGCAAACCACACGAATGCGTATGGGCTCTACCAGGTTCGCATGACGGATCGCATGGATCCGGGCCCGACCAAGGTCGTCACCGCAGCTGTCGATGGCGTCAATCGCATTGAAGGTTTCTACTTCGGTGGCGACACGATGGGCGTGAAGTTCCTTTATCCGGAACGGAACAACCACAACATGGAAGTCGCAAGCTCCGCAACAAACTCCTCCTCGGCTCATGGTGATTGAGCCGCCTCCCCGTGGCTGGGGCAGGGGCGCCCCAGCCACCCTCCTCTCTCCCCCGAGGGCCGTCAGCCGGAACCTGGCGGCCATTCTCATTTCTGCAACACGATCAGTCTTACCGCGACACATCCGGCAACTTGGGTTACACTGCTGCGGAAAATGAGGACGGCATGAAACGATCCAAAGGTGTCACAACTGTTGCGGTGGTTCAGTTTGTGGGAAGCGCATTTACGCTGCTGATGGCGATTGGTCATCTCATTGGCTTTGCGATGTCGAACCGTTTTGCCCCGAACCTGCCATTCATCAAGGAAGTCCTGATCATTGGCGGCTGTTTCTATCTCGTGCTGGGATCGCTGGGGACTGCCACGGCAATGGGCGTGCTGGCGCTGAAGCAATGGGCGCGCATCAGCACCCTGATCTTCGGATGGATCCTGATCGTGTTCGGAGTCTTCGGGGCGCTGTCGATGTTCGCCGTGCCAATGCCGGTGCTCGGTCCCTCCACGCAACACATCATCGTGATCGCCAAAATTATCGTCGCGGTAGTCTCTGGGATACTGGCGGTGATCGGCGGATGGTGGGCTTGGCTGTTTATGCGGGCGAATGTGCGCGAGCAGTTCAAGACGCCAACCGTGTCCGCGAAGTAGAAGGTGTCGGAAGTTTCGGAGGTTTTGAAAGACAAAGGATCACCACGGAGCGCACGGAGGAAAGTACGAAGGACGAAGTACGAAGGACGAATGAAGAGCGGGATTTCCGAATTGCCGGATTTTCGAATTTTCGAATTGAAAGGCAAAACCAGAAGATCACCATGGAGGGCGCGGAGGAATGGGTGATGGAGGATGGCGGATGGACGATTGGGAAGGAAGAAGAGCGGGAGTCGGAAGAATTCATTCGCGCGGGTGAGGGAGAAGCAGTAGAGTGGCGGACGCGGATGGAGTCATTTGGAAAGGATCAGACGCGAATACTCAACCGTACACCCTGATTCACATGGCACTGGCGCTCTTATCCCTACCGCGTCCATGATTCACGCTAGGGTGTGTCTCCAACGAAGCAAAATATTCTCGAAGCATCCGGTGCACGAAAATATAGCCACTCCCGACTCTATACAAAAATGCTCTTTCAACTGCATAGTTTAGGAAACGGGCATAATGAAATGGTGCCGCCCGAGTCATAAAAAGCACAACGCGCGTGACAAGATGATTTAAGCAGAACAGCCCACCAGCAACCATTGCAGCTACCAACCCATTTATGAGTCCGTTGAAGACACCGGAACCGACGCCGACAAAAGACCCCATAATCAGACCCGTCAGTAACCCTATAGACGTCCCCGTGATTAGCGCAATTCTCAGAGAGCGGCGCGTGCCCTGGTTCGGGCGACGGCGCGTGTCAACTGCCTCGCCGGACACAAGCGTAGCTATTCCAAACGCTATGCCCATTCCTAACCCAGTCATTAGACCATCTCTGAATCTAAACAAGAATGTGACCGTCAGCGTAAAGTGCGCTCCCAAAATATCAGGAAGCCGTAGTAAGGTATATGTTCCCTCGTTCACTCGATCATTTAGAAATCCGAGACTGCCGAATATTAGCGAAGCAAACGTACTTACAATCATCCAGTGCCGTACTGCTTTCCGCAGTCGAGATGACATATCGAAAACGGTGATTTTTATTGTTTCAATCGGTCGGAGGTCCATAAAGGCACCTATCAGCGCCACCGCTGCGCCGGTAACAAGCCCTATGGTTCCTCCTTGAATTGCTCCAGCGATGGCTCTAAGGATAAACACGAGTCTCGGTTCAACTCCTGGTATTGATGTCGCAAAATCTAGTCCGTCGACGAGGCTACCAATCAGGCCACCGACTATCCCAGCGACAAATCCGCTACAAATTACGAGTCCGACTCGAGAAATGAGCTTTTGCCAAGGCTTTGAGAGCCATTCCTCTCGGAGGTCCTCCAGATGGAATACAACCTGATCATTCTGTTTCAATCTGGATGCAAGCCAACTAAGCCAAGACAGCGTCACACTAGGCGCGTAGCGGATCGTCGCGGGACGTCTCTCTGCCATTGCACTAACGAAATTCGCAAAGAGCCGGTTACGACGCAGTTTCAGATTATCTGTTTCAAGAAACTCAACCGGAGCATCCTGATATGTCAGCATGGCAATCCAGAGCATCAGGGGTGTTTTCAGGAGTTCCCATAACAGCGAGTCCCTCGTTATCGCTACTCGCAACGTTTGCAGGGAAGGCCCAGCCTTCTCCAAATAATTTTCCACCTCCGACTTCGTGAGCATTTGGACGACGATTGCGCTTCGTAAACGAAGTTTTGTCCCCAAGTTCTTATAGTCTTCCATCCTGCTACATACCGCGATAGGGAGAAAACCGTGACACTTGCGAAAGTCGTTTATAGCCTCTGCGCACGCACGACGATGTTGAGGAGCAACCTCATCTAACCCATCTAGCAGCGGGATTACTTGTTCACCATCCACCCATTGCCGTGCAATACCTCGAGGTACATCGCTACGCTCATTGAGTTCAGATGCTAACCATTGATCTAGTGGCTGACGACGTATTCCCCAAGAGGAAAGGTTGAAGACCATGGGTATCGGATAATCCTCATCCTGTTGGGCACGATTTAAGAGTTGTTCTGCTAACTCGAGCAAGAGTGTCGTTTTGCCTGTCCCGGGGGCTCCTAGAATGAGTAAAGCGCCAGCATGTTCATCGAATATTTGACCGATGGAAATACCAGAAGGTACTGCAACGGGCGCTTGGTCAGGCATTTGTACGATCGCCTTTAAAGGCTGTTCGACCGCTCCGCTTACTGTCTGCAAACCAAAATCAATTCTTGCGACTTGATAAAGCGATCTCTTCAGAACGCCATCGATCCAGTCCAAGCGGACAGCTTTGAGTACTTGGAGACGGCGGCGGCGATCAAAATGTGTGACATGGCTCCGTTGAGGTACTTCGTTTGGTGGCAATAAGGACCACCTTGTTATGAGCCAAACCAAGGGCAGTAAAACGATAATGCCGATAAAATTCGGCAGCATCCCTTGCATGTAACTTGGGGGATCCGTATGCAGTAAATATTTCCACAGAGAGCTTAAGAGAGGTAGGGTACCAGCAGCAATAGCCGTAGCTAAGAGTGCATCTAGAATATTCACGAGATGCTCTCGGAATCCGCTGCGGGTACTACGCTCAGTTGCCATTTAGGTCTCCCGAGTTGCGACTTAGAGGAGAGGGCGTTAAAGATACTACAAAATGACCGATTAGCTAAACTGCCTCAGTAGGGCGTACTCGTTTTCCGTGAAAAATTGATCAGAGGAATAGCTGAAATCTTCATTAGCTTTATCAACGAGGACGTATCGATTGGAAACGCCGTCAAACATTTCCTCGAAACCGTCCAGCCCGGGGCAACTGGACCTACATGTACATATTCCCACCCTTCGCGGTGCTCAGGGTGGGGCACCCGCAGTGCATCAGCAACCCGCAATCCGGGCTTGCCTTGTCAATTTCCCCAACTTCCGGGATAATAAATGTTTGCCACCTCTGTCAGCCGGGAGGTCTATGTATCCGGCCCAGCCTGTGGTAAGTCCCGAGGCCTTGGCGGTTTCCATCAGAGACGAAAGTCTGGATTGAGCTGCGCCAGTTGGGCGAGCGGGACACGCGGTGCTCGAATTCCGGCGGCAAAGCCGTTTGGGATTTCCGGTTCCCGGGCAACACAGTGACCGGGGATGTCGGGCACTGAATTTACCGATGAAAGGAAGACTACTGTGCTGATGATTCGTCTCTCGCGCCGCGGCGCGCGCAAACAGCCTATCTACCGTATTGTTGTGATTGAGAAGGACCGCGCACGCGACGGTCGCTCGATCGAAGTCGTGGGTCTCTACAACCCGCGCACCTCTCCGGCTACTGTCGAACTGAAGCGCGACCGCGTTGAATACTGGGTCGCGAAGGGCGCGCAGATGTCCACAATCGTTAACAAGCTGTTCTCCAAGGCTCCGGCAGCAGCGCCGGAAACGACGGCATAGCTGAATTTTGAGCCTTGTCCGGTGCTCCGGGCGCGTGACGCCACGGAGGAGAGGAGCGTGGAATGGCGACAACCCACCAAGCGGATGTACGTGCACTGGCCGAAGCAATGGCCCGGATGCTGGTTGAGGCTCCCGAAGAGGTCGAAGTGACCGCCGAGGAGAGCAGCCACGGCATTGAACTGGAACTGTATGTGGCCGAAAGCGACATGGGCCGCATCATTGGCCGGTCGGGACGTACGGCGCGCTGCATTCGCAACATCCTTTCCGCAGCGGCCGACAAGCAGGGCAAACGCTGCTCGCTGGATATTGTGGAGTAAGGCGATGAGCGATGCGTTCATCACCATCGCTCGCGTGGTAAAGACGCAGGGCCTTCGCGGCGAAGTAGCGGCAGAGTTGTTTACGGATTTTCCCGAACGATTCGCGGAACGCCGCCAGTTGACGGCGTGGCTGAAGAACGGCGAACGGCGGGACGTGGAACTGGAAGATTTCTGGCCGCATAAGGGCGGCATGGTCCTGAAGTTCGCGGGCGTCGACTCGATTGAAGACGCGGAAAAGCTGAAAGGCGCGGAGATACAGATTCCGAGCGAACAGCGGGCCGAACTGGAAGATGGCGCGGTATACGTGAGCGACCTGATAGGTTGCGCGGTGAGCGCCACGAGCGGTAACGGGCCGGAGAAAGAAGTCGGCGAAGTGGCCGATGTGATCTTTGGAGCCGGTGAAGCGCCGCTGTTGCAGGTGAAGCAAGGCGCGAAAGAATACCTGATCCCCTGGGTGGAACGCTTCGTAAGGAAGCAGGACCTGAAGGCCAGGCGGATCGAGATGGAACTGCCGGAAGGCATGCTGGAGCTGGACGCCCCGCTGAGTCGCAAGGAAAAAGAAGCGGCACAAAGGGGCGAGAAGGGCGAGTGAGTTTCGCCCGTCCGAGGACGAAATGAAGTTCGAGATTGTCACGATTTTTCCCGACTTCTTTCAAGGACCTCTGGATTACGGCATTGTGCGCAAGGCGCGCGAAGCCAAGATCATTGAGATTGAGATCCACGACCTGCGGGTCTACACGCATGATCGCCACAAGACGGTGGATGACCGTCCGTTTGGCGGTGGTGAAGGCATGGTTCTGAAACCGGAGCCGGTCTTTGAGTGCGTGGAGGGGCTCGGCATGGCGTCGCGCGAGGCTCGCGTGAACGGCACGGCGCGGGAGACGATCATCGTGCTCTCGGCCGGCGGAGAGAAGTTCTCGCAAGCCATGGCGCAGGAGCTGGCGCAGATGGAACGCGTGCTGCTGCTGTGCGGACGCTACGAGGGCGTGGACGAGCGCGTGACGGAGAACCTGGCGGACAGAGAAGTTTCCGTCGGCGACTTTGTGATGAGCGGCGGAGAACTTGGCGCCGCGCTGATCGTGGATTGCGTCACACGGCTGCTGCCCGGTGCGCTGGGCAACGAAGCTTCGTCGAAGACGGAGAGCTTCAGCGCAGTGACGGCAGAACCGAAGTACGACGAGCGCGGAAGGCTGGAGCCGGATTCGACAAGTGCTGCCGGCGGATTGCTGGATTATCCGCACTACACGCGCCCCGCGGAGTTTCGCGGGATAGCGGTTCCCGAAGTGTTGATGAACGGGAACCATGACGAGATTCGGCGCTGGCGGCGTCGCCGCGCGCTGGAAAAAACGCTGAGAAACCGGCCCGACCTTCTGGACGAAGCCGCGCTCAGCAAGGAAGACCGGGCCTTGATCGAAGAGATCAGGCGCGAACAAGATTAGATTTCACCGGGTAGGCCCGGCCACAAGCTGCGCCTGGCTCCCGAGCAAAGAGGAGGAACTAGTTATGGCATCTCCGATCATTACCAAACTGCTCGCCAAGGCGCAGCGTACGGATATCCCCAACTTCCGCCCGGGCGACACCGTCCGCGTTCACGTCAAGATCAAGGAAGGCGACAAGGAACGCCTCCAGGCTTTCGAAGGCGTGGTTATCAAGAAGGCGAACGGGCAGCAGCCCAGCTTCACGGTGCGCAAGATGAGCTTCGGCCAGGGCGTCGAGCGTATCTTCCCGACGCAGTCGCGCGTGATCGACAAGATTGAGATTGTGCGCTCGGCGAAGGTTCGCCGCGCCAAGCTCTATTACCTGCGCGATCTCCGCGGCAAGGCCGCCCGCCTGAAGGAAGTCGATTAGTTCGCGGCGCGCTGGCGCCGACATCATGGTTCCCGAGCCTCAGTGTGTGCATGCACACTGGGGCTTTCTTTTGCCTCCGCAACTCGCTAAGCTGAACGCGAACGTCCATGCCTCGGAAAACGGTCTCGCAGATCGCTGAAGAGCGCGGCATATCGCCGTCGGCGGCCAAGCTGCGCCTGCTGAAGGGACTGAAGTGCACGACGAAGTTCGAACGCGCGGCATGGGATGCGGGCGCAAGGCTGGTCGCAGGAGTAGACGAAGTCGGACGCGGATCGCTGTTCGGCCCGGTGGTCGCCGCCGCCGTCATACTGGACCCCGCGCATCGCATACAAGGACTGCGCGACTCGAAGCTACTGCCGGAAGCGCGGCGCGAAGAACTGGCCGAGCGCATCCGGCAACACGCCATCGCGTTTGCCATTGCCGCCATTGATGCAGCACGCATCGACCAGGTGAACATCTACCAGGCATCGAAGCTGGCGATGACGGAGGCTGTCCGCATACTCGCGTTACCGCCAGATCATCTGCTGGTGGATGCGATGCGACTCGACATTGCATGCGCGCAGACGCCGATCATCCACGGCGACGCGCTCTCGGCATCGATCGCAGCGGCCAGCATTCTTGCCAAGGTGGAGCGCGACGCCATGATGCGCCTGTGGGACCCGGTGTATCCGGTCTACGGACTCGCCTCAAACAAGGGTTACAGCACGCAGCGACACGTCAGCGCATTGCGCGAACACGGGCCTTCGCCACTGCACCGCCTCTCATTTTCCTCCGCGTGGACCACTCCGGCAGAGCAGGACGTGATGGATTTTATGCGCGAAGATGCCGCGAGCGATTAGAGCGCAAAGATATTGTTTCCGCCCGTAATCCTTCTGATCTTCAAACTTTCCGCCCTTTCAACGGCCCTTGTGTTCGTGTTACATAAATGAAGAGCACGCTTTCGCTAAGGAGCCCGATGTTGCGATTACTGGTTGTGACGGCCCATCCTGACGACGAAGCCGCCGGATTTGGCGGCACTCTGCTTCTCTCCCACGAACGTGGAATCGAAACTTACGTGATCTGCCTGACGGCAGGACAAGCGGCGACACATCGCGGCGGCGCGAAATCCGATGAGGAACTGGCGGCGATGCGGCGCGAGGAATTCACGGCATCGTGCGCGCATCTGCACGTCACGCGCGGAGAAGTGATTGGCTATCCTGATGGAAAACTCGACCGGCAGGATTTCCACGAGGCCACGGGAGAGTTGACGCGGCGCGTGCGCGAGATTCGTCCACACGTCATGCTAACGTTTGGCACCGAGGGCGGAATCACGGCACATCCCGACCATTCGATGGCGTCAATCTACGCGACGATGGCCTTCCAGTGGGCGTCGCGGACGAACCGCTACAAGGAGCAGTTTGCATCCGGCATCGAGCCGTGGCGTCCGCAAAAGCTCTACTACTCGGCGTCGCCATTCCAGTTGCCCGATCGACAGCCGATCGCTCCGGCTCCCTGCACGATATCCATCGACATTCATAAATATTTACAACGCAAGATCGAAGCCTTCCGCAAACACACCAGCCAGGGTCCGCTCTTCGACCTCTTCGAGAGACACCTGAAGCAACACGATGGCAAAGAGCGTTTTCATCTTGCCGCATGTGCCGTGGCCGGGGATTCCGCCCGCGAAGAAGATATCTTTGCCGGCGTCGCGGAATAGGACCTTCAACATCTGAGCGCAAAAAAGGCCGCCCCGAGAAAGGGCGGCCTTGACGCATGATGGCGGAATCTACTGGATTTCCGCCTCGGGTTGGTGCTGGATCGGCGCGGAGGCCAACGGCTTGATGGTCTGATCGAGCAGGTCCGGCATGCTTGTATTGCGTACGAGGTGCGGATAGCGCGGGCCGTCGTGGTAGTCGATGGAGTACATCTTGTAGTACTCGTCGTTTTCCACCAGCAGCTTCAGGGGCGCCTTGCTGGTCTTGCCATATTCCAAGGCTTGATAGAGCCGTTCGGGAGTGAAGGCACGGCCATTGACGGCGACGATCTGCATGCCCGGGCCCATACCAGCCTTAAAGACGAGGCCGTCTACCATGGTGTCGATGATGCGGCCATCGCGACCGGCGATCAGCCCGATGGAAGCCGTGCAGTTGATGCCGCCGCGCTCCCGCAGCCGGTCAATCTGGTTCGGCTTGTCGGTGTAGACGATCTTCCAACCGCCATCCTCGATACCGCCCAGAGGAGCATTCGGCGCGATGTGGTAGATGCGGTCGCGCAGGAACTTACTCCAGTCATAAGGAGCAACTTCATTGAGCGTGTTGACCACATCATCGAACGTGTAAGGCTTCATGATGGGGCCGGTGCTGGCCGGACCGTAGAAGATGTGGGCAAAGTCGTCGATGGATTTCTGATCGTGGGTGAGTTGCCGGATCTTGATGTCGGCTTCCAGCCAGATCAGCGCACCTTCGTCGTAGTAATCCACGCCGCGCCGCCAGTTAGCGAACCAGGGAGATCCGCTGTAGAGCAGTTGCGCGGCGGTGGCGGTATCCACCAGCGGACGCCACTTGCGGCCGGGGCGCCCGATGGAATACGTCATGGCGAGATCGGCGTAGGTGTCGCGCCACTGCTGCGGCGTCCACATGCCGGAGCGCGCGGTAAGCATGTACCCGAAGTATTCGGTGAGCCCTTCGTAGACCCAGAGCAGGTCGTCCTGCATGGGCTTGTCGTAGTTATCGGTTGCGAGATCGTAGGGACGGCGGTACTTGCCGTTCCACGAGTGAACGTATTCGTGCGGCAGCAGCGCGGCGCTGAGAATCCATCCGGTGGGATTGGTGAAGAACGATTCGACGGTGCGGCTGTCGTCGGACTCATGATGCTCGAGGCCGAAGTGCGCCACATGATTGCTGAGGCTGAGCAGGAAGTGATAGTCGCGATAGTGGTGCGACTGGAAGAGCGCGTTGGCTTCCGCGACCAGGTTGCTGAGTCCCTGTTTCTGCGCAGGAGTCATCTCCAAGGCCGACTCACTGTCCGCAGCAACGTCGAGCTCGTGCGACGGCTTCAGGGCTGGATCAAGAGGCACCGCGTGCAGGTACTCGCCCATGATCACTGGCGAATCCACCATGCGCGTCAGGGAAACCCTGGCGAACTCGATGCTTCCCGTCTCCGGAGCCACGCCATGCGTGCCGGTTTCGGTTCCCTTCAGCGGCAGCGCGGTGCCGTAATGCCAGCCCTGCGGAATCGTCAGGCTGGGTATCACGTGAATCTCGTGGTAGTTCCAGCCCTTGGGATACAGCGTGAGCTGGTTCCAGCTCAGGACGGCCATCTTCGCGGTGGTGGAAGAGCCGGCACTGAAGCCACCGGGCATCTGCACGGGCGAGAGGTAATCCATGGTGACTTCGACGGACTTCGCATCCTTGGGAACGTCGACGTGGTAGGCAAACATGTCGAGCTTGTCGCGTTGCCAGGCGAGCGTCTTGCCATCAGCGGTGAACGTGATACCGGCGGTGTCCGCGACGGGACCGGAAGGCATGTGCTCGCCGGGAATCCACTTCGGATAATAAAGCGTCAGCGGACCGCCGCTGACCGGGATGGTCTCGTGCATGTGAAAGACGTTCTGCGTGACGTGCGTGGCGTCAACATTCAGCACCAGCGTCGGCGCAGCGGTGTGCGATTCAGCGGACTGTGCATTGGGTTTGGCGGGATGTTTTGGTTCTGCGGCCAGGAGTTGAGGGACTGTGCAGAGGACAGCAAGAAACAGCAATGCGAATCGAAGAGAACGCATCGGCACTCCTAATGGCTGAATTTTTCAGGTTGCCCGAAGGCGGCTAAAGTATCCGAACTCTTCGGATGATATCGCACTACGATAGTTTCTTTTTCTTCTTTTCCTTCGATGGCTCGTTGGTGCCGGACATCTGCCCGGAGACGCTCTCCAGTACTTTCTGGAACGCCTCTGCGGCCGTCATTTCCATTTTGCCGCTCCGGTTGTGCCGGTACTTGTGTTCGGTGTTGCAGGTGCGGCAGAGCACCTTCACCGGTTCCTCGTCCGCCATTGCGGCGACGGAGTGATCCGTGGAGCGTTTGCATTTCGTGCAGTAGTCGTCAATATCGTCACCGAGACGTGGCATGGGGTCCTCGCAGGCAGAATTTGCGGCGAGTGTATCACGCGGAACCTGGCGCTGGCCCCCATCGCGCGCGAACGGCCTCGCCAGCCGCTCCAATTGTGAAACCCGTGGCATCACGGAGAACCGGCCTGGGGAACTGGTATCATTTCGCCGTGGCATTGGAAAGACAACGCGGCAGGTTTATCACCTTTGAGGGACTGGACGGGTGCGGCAAGAGCACGCACCTGGAAAAACTAGCTACGCTTCTTCGCGGCGAAGGCATTGAAACCGTCACTACGCGTGAACCGGGAGGCACGGAGGTGGGAGAAAAAGTTCGCGCCGTCCTGCTCAATTCGCGCACCCGCGGACTCTCGCCGCTGGCCGAGCTCGCGCTGATGTTCGCCTCGCGCGCGCAGCAGATTGCGGAAGTAATCGAGCCAGCACTGCAAGCCGGCAAATGGGTGCTGTGCGACCGCTTCACCGATTCGAGCGAAGCCTACCAGGGCGGCGGCCGACAACTCGGCAGCGAAGCCGTCCTCACCATGCATCGCGTGCTCTGCGGACAAATGCAGCCCGATCTTACAATTCTGATGGATTCCGACGTTGCCGCCAGCGTGGCGCGAGCGCGCCGCCGCAACAAAGTGGCGACAGATAACGACGAGGCCGACGAAAACCGTTTCGAGCAGGAGAACCGCGAGTTCTTCACGCGGGTGCATGAAGCCTACCTGGCCATTGCCCGCCGCGAGCCGCAAAGAGTCTACATGGTGGACGCGCGACGCGCGATTGAAGCCGTACACGCCGACATCGTGAAGGAAGTCCGGCGAAAATTGTTGAAGTAACGGACGTAAGCCCGTTCGTCATTCGAAGTTTGAAGTTCGTACTTGCCTATGGGATTTTCCGATTTTCACGGTAATGCCGAGACGGTGCATCGCCTGCGCGAGATGATCGCGCGCGACCGCTTTCCGCATGGCGTTATACTCTCCGGGCCGCGCGGCTCGGGGAAGTACACGCTGGCGCAGATGGTGGCGAAGGCGATGAACTGCGCCGAGCATCCCATCCACGATGGCCTGCCGGATTTCTGCGGCCGTTGCACGGAGTGCACACGCATCGCACAGGCCGACGCGCTTGAACAACGCTTTGCCGAAGCCGTGGAAGCTCGCGACCAGTTGCGCGACACCGATAAGAAAGAGACGCGCATTTTCGTCCAGACGCATCCGGACGTCATGGTGATTCCGCCCGACCCGCCGCAGATGCTGGTGAAGGTGGACCAGGTGCGGCACGTCACCGCCACTATGTACTACCGTCCGTCGGAAGGCCGTCACAAGGTCTACATCTTTTCCGAATCTTCGTTTATGAAGGAGGCTGCCAACGCACTGTTGAAGGTGCTGGAGGAGCCTCCGGAATTTGCCACGCTGTTCCTGTTGGCGGAGAACCCGTCGGCGCTGCTGCCCACGATCCGCTCGCGATGCATCACGCTGACGCTGGCGCCAATTCCGGTGGAAGAAATCGAACGCGACCTCGCCCAGAAACCGGAGTGGAACGCCCGGCAGAAGGCGCTTGTCGCGCGTCTCTCCGGGGGAGCACTAGGACGCGCTCGGGGCTTCGACATCAATGGGTATTTGCAGGCTCGCCAGAACGCACTCATCATTCTCGCCACGGCCATCAGCGGCGGCGACCACTCGGCGCTCTTCCGCGCGACGGAAAGTTACCGCGCTGGCGGCGAAGGCAAGGAGAAAACCGATCTCTTGATCGCGACATTATTTTCCCTGCTGGAAGACATGCTGTTCGTGAAGGAAGACACACCGGAGTTGGTACGGAATATCGATATCCAACCGGAGATCGTCAAAATGACCGGGGCGGTGCCGTTCGACTGGATTGCCCGAGCCGCCGAACGGGTCGGCGAGGTGCACGCCGGCATGCGGCGGAATCTATTGCGTTCGCTCTCGCTCGATGCCTTGGAAGCCGCGCTGGAAGCTTAAATTCTGCATTCCTGAACCCAACCTTAAACTATTCCGGAACTAGTGAATCCCCAATGAAATGAGCAGGATTCTTGTGATGCCATCCATTGTCACCTTTGAGGGTGTGTGGTAGGGTAGTGCAAAGTTCACCCCTAAGTTCCCTGGAAATAAGGGCCGCTACGGGCGTGTATTTCGCCGCCGCCTTCTTGCGGCTAGTGCGATTTTGGAAGGTCTGCGGATCGTTACGCGATCGCACCCGACTCGGAGATGTACACATGAAGAACGGAATGGATTCTGCGGCACTCGGCCGCTCACCAGAGCCGGAGGCATTCTCGAACCGTAAGTTGATTCGGCCTTCGCTTGCCCGCGAACAGTCCCGGCCGCCGGAGGCTGTCCCTGATCGTCGCGAGCGCGCCGGCGGAGCCAAGAAGGTTCCACCGCCTGAACAGACGCACGCCGAAAACTTTTACTACCAGAAACAGATGCAGAGCAAGACGCCGATGGTCGTGGTGATGAACGATGGAGAACAACTCCACGGCGTCATCGAGTGGTACGACCGGAGTTGCATCAAGCTCAACCGCATCACCGGCGAATCAAACCTGCTGATTTACAAGTCGTGCATCAAGTACATGTTCAAAGAAGGTGAGCAGGAGTAATCGAAGGCCGGTGCATTTTGCCGCCTCGGCGCGTGACGTCTATCACCAGCACTAGCGTGCTGCCTTGCGCAGGCGGTCGCGGATCGCCAATCCCATCCCTTCCTCCGGCGGAATCGCGCAAAAGATGATTTCAACGTTTTGCTCGTCCAAACGGCGGAGTCCGTCGTAGACGCGTCGCGCGAGGGTCTCGGTGTCGGTCCAATCACCCCAGTCATAGGATATCGAGGCGGCACGCGGGTCCGCCCCGGCCAGCCAGCCCAGCGGACGCATCACTCCCACGCGTTTTTTCTCCGCCAGGGCCTTTTGCAACTTCTCCGCCATTTCGGCTTCATTGGCAACAAGAACCAGCATTGCACGCGGCGCGTAGTGACGAATCCCCAGACCCGGCGAGGCAAGGCTCTCCGGCGGTACATCTTTTTCGACCTCCGACTCGGCCACACTCACCGGCCCAATCACCGATTCGATTTGTTCGCGCGTCACTCCACCGGGACGGTAGATCACCGGCGGATCGGCCATGGGATCAATCACCGTGGATTCAACGCCCACGATGCATGGTCCGGCGTCGAGGATCGCGTCGATGCGCCCGTCGAGATCGTGCAGGACATGTTCAGCGGTGGTGGGGCTGGTGTGGCCGAAACGGTTGGCACTGGGAGCGGCAATCGGAACGCCGGCAGCTTCAATCAATGCACTCGCCACGGGATGCGAAGGGATGCGCACGCCGACAGTGTCGCGTCCGGCCGTACACTCGGCGGGAATCGCGGAATCCTTTGGAAGCAAAAGCGTGATGGGGCCGGGCATGAAGCTGCGCGCCAGAATCTCGGCCTTTTGCGGCCACTCCCGCACCAACCTGCGCAGCATCTCCAGCGACGACGCATGCACGATGATGGGATCCCAGGCGGGGCGCTGCTTCGCTTCAAAGATGCGCAACACGGCTTCGTGATCGAGCGCGTTCGCTCCGAGGCCGTAGACGGTTTCCGTGGGAAACGCGACCAGTCCGCCACGACGCACAATAGCCGCAGCTTCGCGGATTGAGACCTGGTCGTGGTCGGGACTTCCCTCCACGCGGAAATGCAGCGTCACTCGCATCACGTCCAGTCTGCCTTACCGCGACACTTCGGCACAAGCGCGCGCTGATGCAACATTCCTTAGAAGCTTAAAATTTGAAACAGTCCTACAGCTTGGGAAGCACGATTCCCGTCTGCGACTGGTACTTGCCCTTCTTGTCCTTGTAGCTGGTTTCGCACGGTTCGTCGGACTGGAAGAAAAGTATCTGGCAGAGTCCTTCGTTGGCATAGATCTTGGCCGGGAGCGGTGTGGTGTTGGAAATCTCCAAGGTGACAAAGCCCTCCCACTCCGGCTCAAACGGCGTGACGTTGACGATGATGCCGCAACGCGCGTAGGTCGACTTGCCGACACAGATCGTCAGCACGTCGCGCGGAATCTTGAAGTACTCCACCGAACGCGCCAGGGCGAAAGAGTTTGGCGGTACGATGCAGACTTCCGACTGGATGCTGACAAACGAGCGCTCGTCAAAGGATTTGGGATCGACGATGGCGGAATTCACGTTGGTAAAAACCTTGAACTCGTCGGCCACGCGCAGGTCATAGCCGTAGGACGACAGTCCGTAACTGACCACCCCCTGACGCACCTGCTTCTCGGTGAACGGGTTGATCATGTCGTGTTCCATGGCCATTTTGCGGATCCAGCGGTCGCTCTTTATCGCCATTCCTTGTCTCGTGCCGCGTGACGGGTACAACCGCCGCGCGCCTCCCTCTTCAATCGTTTGAATTGCATGGGTATCGAGCCCACGAAAAGTGAGCACATCTTATCATTCGGCACGGGACGGACCCCACCGGTTGTGATTTTTCAGCCGGCATGGCCTGCAAGCTATTGACAATAAACGACGTTTCCAGAGACAGCCGCGAAAGAGGACGTACCCGACTGGTTCTCACCACCTTCTGGGAACTTTCCCGGCTTTCGTTGACATTGGGCAGAAATGCCTTTAGCATCAGATGTTTAGCGCATGTTGTGTGGTCCGCAAGGACTGGCGCCATCTTGTAAACTCAGGAGCTTCGCGTGATCAAGCTCGACATTATCAACGAGGTGGTCAGCAAAACCGGAGTCACCAAGACAAAGGCTGAGCGCGCCGTGGAGACCGTTTTCGATTCGATGAAGACTGCGCTCGCCCGGGGAGACCGCATCGAACTGCGCGGCTTTGGTGTCTTCAACGTCCGCCCGCGTAAGACCGGCATCGGTCGCAATCCGCGCACCGGCGCCGAGGTAAATATTCCTCCCGGCAAGGCCGTACGGTTTAAACCGGGGAAGGAACTCCAGTCCATCGACTGAGCTGGCCCGAGGGTGGAGCCGAGCTTGCATCGACGCCTTCCTGCCTGTTCGCAGGCTCGACTCAACGACTTCCTGCCGCGAGTGCGGTGTTCCCGTAGAAATCACGATGTCCGATTTGCTGCCGCCGTCCCCGCTGCCCCTCGAACTCGAAGACCCTATCCCCGTCTACGTCGTGTGGAGACCGCGTGAGCGCTATCTTGTGCCGGTGCTACTGCTGCTGGCCACACTGTTCACCACGCTCGTTGTAGGGGCGCGCCTTCAGGACAACTTCAACCGCGGACTCGCTGCCTTCTCCGCCTCGGACCAATCGCTGCCGCTGTTTCCCCTTAGCTGGATCTTGCATCATCCGTCGCGGCTGCTGATGGGAGTACCCTTTGCGCTTTCACTGATGGGTATCCTGCTGGCGCATGAGATGGGGCACTATCTCTATTGCCGCCGCTATCGCGTCAGCGCCACTCCGCCGTATTTCATCCCGGCGCCAACGCTTATCGGGACACTCGGCGCATTCATCCGGATTCGCTCCATGTTTCCATCGCGGCGCTCGTTGTTTGATATCGGCATTGCCGGGCCGATCGCTGGGTTTGTGCTCGCGGTGCCAATCAGCATCGCTGGACTAATGCTCTCGCGTCCGGTCGGCAGCGTGCCAGCCTCAGACATCAACCTCGGCATGCCACTCATCTTCCGCTGGATTCACGCGGTCGGCATCCATCGCTCCGTACCGTTTGAACACCTTCTGCTGCATCCGCTGGCGGTCGCGGGCTGGGTGGGAATGTTTGCTACTTCGCTGAACCTGCTGCCCGGAGGACAACTCGACGGCGGGCACATCATCTTCTCGCTGTGGCCGCGCGCCCATCGCACCATATCGGTGCTCGCCATTGTTGCGCTGATTCCGCTGGCCTACTACGACTGGGTGGGATGGATGATCTGGGCGGTACTTCTGGCCATGACCGGCCTCCGTCATCCGGCCATCGTCCGCGGCGAGCCGTTGGACGCCAAACGCAAACTCCTCGCGCTGTTTGCCGTGGTCATGCTGGCCCTCAGCATCATCCCCGCACCGTTCGCGAACTCCGGAATCCTTGCGATGAAGGGCGACCTGTTGCAGTTGGGACACTCGCTGTATGAACTGATTCGTCACTCGCCGGACATCATTCGCTGGTATTTGCGGAAATAGCAGGAGGCGCGCTCAGTACTTGCGCATGTGGATTTCCGCGCCGTTACGTTTGAACTGCACTTCATCCATAAGACGATTGATGAGGAAGATGCCGCGGCCGTGGTCGTCGAAGAGATGATCACTGCCGGTCGGGTCAGGCAAGGCCTCGGGGTCGAAGCCCGCGCCCGGATCGCTCACGATCAGGAAAACACTGCCCGCCGTTTCAAACGCCACCGAACACTGCACGTACTTTGAAGGATCGCCGCAGCAGCCATGCTTAATCGCATTGGCCAAGGCTTCGCGCAGCGCGGTTTCAATCTCCAGCTTCTTGCTTGCGCCGATGCCCGTCTTACGCACGACAAAAAGCACCGTTTCGACGAGCGGAGAAATGCACTCAACATGTGCGGGGATAGTCAGATCCATCTTGAGTACGAGATCACCGTGCACTGCGCAGGGACGTGGCGAGGACTTGGTAGCCCGCTTTCGTACTCTGGAGCCTGACGACGACTTAAGATTTCGCAATCTCTGCGCTCCGGTGACGTATTCGGAAGAGAGCAATCCCATTTTCTCAAACCAGATCGCTTCTGGCTAGAGCAAGGATTGCGCGTCAACATCAACTATGATTCCAGTTCGGGGCACGCGGTTTACCGTGGCAAATTGAATCATCTCCCGCAGCAACGTGTTTAGCGCCTCCCGGCTCTTCGCCTTCAGCAAAAAGTGATAACGATAGTCGCGTTTGAGTCGAACGATGGACGCCGCGGCCGGACCCATCACGCGCACTCCCTCGTGCCGCGCGCCCTGGAACCACTTGCCGATGAGGCCGGAGTACGCCAGTGCCTCATCCAGCTTTTCGCTGCGAATCAACACATTGGCCAGCGCGGAGAATGGCGGATAGTGCATATAGCTGCGGAATCGCAACTCCTTCTCGGCGAACCCGCGGAAGTCATGCGCGGCAGCAAACTGCACGGCGTAGTGATCGGGAAAATATGTTTGCAGGACGACTTTGCCCGGGGCATCGCCGCGACCGGCGCGACCGGCCACCTGCGTCAGCAACTGGAAGGTACGCTCGGCGGCGCGAAAGTCCGGCAAGCTAAGTGCCGTGTCCGCGCCGACGACTCCCACCAACGTGACACCGTGCACGTCATGGCCCTTGGCAATCATCTGCGTTCCAACCAGCAGGTCAATCTCTCCCGCCTGGAAGGAGGTCAGGATGCGCTCGAAATCGGCGTGCCCGCGCACCGTGTCGCGGTCCATGCGCCCGATGCGTGCCTGGGGAAACGCCGCGCGCAGCATGTCCTCCAGCTTCTCCGCGCCGGTTCCGAGGAACTGCACGTAATCGCTGCCGCACTTGGGGCAGACGTTCGGCACCGGCTGCTGATAACCGCAGTAATGGCACAGCAGCTTGCGCTGGCGCTTGTGGAACGTGAGGGCGATGGCGCAGTTGGCGCACTCAATGGAATCGCCACAGGAACGGCACATGACGAACGCCGAATAGCCGCGCCGGTTCAGCAGGATCATTGCCTGCTCGCCGCGCTTCTGGCACGCCGTCACTTCCTCGATCAGTTTGCGCGAGAGGACGTGTTCTTTTCCCGTGGCCTGGAATTCCTCGCGCATGTCGATCAACTCGACCTCGGGCAGTGGACGCTCACGCACACGGTCGGGCAACTCGATAAGACAGTACTTCCCTCTTCGCGCGTTATTGTAGGACTCCAACGACGGGGTCGCCGAACCAAGCACCACGGTCGCGCCCAGCGCTTTGGCGCGTACGGCAGCCACGTCGCGCGCATGATAGCGAGGCGTCTCGTCCTGCTTGTACGAGTGGTCGTGCTCCTCGTCGACAATGATGAGCGCAAGATTCTGCACCGGCGCAAACACGGCACTACGCGTCCCGACCGCAATGCGCGCTTCGCCGCGCCGTATGCGATGCCATTGCTCGGCACGCTCGTCGTCCGAGAGTGACGAGTGCAGAATCGCCACCTGCTCGCCAAAAATTCCATGCAGATCGGCGGCGACTCCGGGTGTCAGGCCAATCTCCGGAACCAGCAGAATCGCGCCGCGTCCGGCCTTGAGCACGGCCTGCATCGCCGAAAGATACACGGCGGTCTTTCCCGAGCCGGTCACGCCATGCAGCATCGTCACGGAAAATTTTTGCGACTCCACTGTCTCGTGAATGTGCTTCAGCGCCTGCTGCTGCGCCTCGGTAAACAGGAACTCCAGCGTGGTGCGCGGCTTCATCGATGGCACTGCGTTCTCGGCCGCTTCCTCCACGATCTCCACGGCGCCGTTGCGTACCAGCGTTTGTAGCGAACTCTGGGAAAGCTCCGGCCCCTTGAGATCGGCAAGACGCATGCGTCCACCAGCCGAGCGGAGTGCGTCGACAACCTTCTTCTGCTTGTCGCTGAGTTTTTCCGGCGCTTCCTTCAGCACCGCGAACTTTACGAACCGCCGCGCATCACGCACGCCGGAGAGGTCTTCGCGGACAATCCATTTCTTTGCCAGCAGAGTGCGCAACACTTCGCGCGTCGCGCCAGTTGCGTTCTTGATCGACGGCTCGCGCACCAGTTCCCCATCGGCCATGTAGTCGAGCACGGCATATTCGGCGAGTTGGTGCTCTTCGCCCTTTTTCGCGCGCAGCGAAGATCCGGCAGTGGCGGATTCATAGAGCGCCTCACTGCCAAGCTCGGTGATGCGATAGCCGAAGGCGCGGCGGAACTCGGCCTGCAATGGCAGCATCGTCCGATAGACTTCCCCGATCGGCGCGAGATAGTACCCGGCAATCCACTTTCCCAACTCAAGCAGCTTTTCGTCGAGTACCGGCGCGGTATCGAGCACCTGCGCCACGGCTTTCAACTTGACGTTCGCGGCCGGAGGATCGCTGTGCACGCGGGTTACGATGCCGCTCAGCTTTTTCTCCGAGCCCTTGCCGAAGGGGACGACGACGCGACCGCCGGTGACCGGCGTCGGGCCTTGTAACTTGTAGGTAAAAACAACATCGAGCGGCACGGGGAGAGCGACATCGCAGTAGAGCGGTCCCTGCTGCACCAACAACTGCGGCTGCTCTGGAACGGAGTTGGACATCGGCTTACTCGCCGGACTTCGTGGGAGTGGGCATACCCAGTTCGCGCATCACCATCTGCAAATCTTTCCACGCCTCTTTTTTCTGGCGAGGATCGCGCAGCAGGTACGCCGGGTGATAGGTCACGGCAAGCCGCGTGGAGAAGGCGGAATCATATTCAGGCGCGGACTTCGACAGCATGGGACGGAAATCGTAGATGCGTCCGCGCAGGTTCGCCATCGAGTCATTCACGCCAAGCAGATTCTTGGCCGCAACAGCGCCCAGCGCCACGATGATCTTTGGCCGGATCACCGCGATCTGCCGCATCAGGAACGGCAAGCACGTATCGCATTCTTCGCGCTCCGGCGTGCGGTTCTGCGGGGGACGGCACTTGACCACGTTCGCAATGTAGACATCCTCGCGCCGAATGCCCATGGCGGAAATCATATTATTGAGCAATTGTCCGGCGCGTCCCACGAACGGTTCGCCCTGCTCGTCTTCATCGGCGCCCGGTCCTTCGCCGACAAACATGATGTCGGCTTTGGGATTGCCCACGCCGAAAACGATTTGCTTGCGCCCGAGCTTGTGCAGCGGGCAGCGAGTGCAATCGCCGAGGTCTTCGCGAATGACACGGAGGGCGGCGATGCGATCCGAGGCAGTTGATTTACGGGGCATTTCGGCGGCAGACTCCGTTTCCGTGGCGGCAACCGGCAACGGCTGCACAGGCTCTTCCATCACCGCAGCAGCTTGTTCTTCACTCGCAGCCAGGCGTTCCCGCAGTTCCGGCGGAACCTCACGCCGGTAGAAATCGTAGATTCCCATCTCTCGAAAGAAACGCAGGCGTTCGGCAGCGGCAGCACGCGTGCGGGCATCCAGCGTCTTTTCCATCGATCAGGCCTTCACGGAAACTGAAGTTGGCGTGAGTGACCGGTTGCGGCGCAGGCGCAACAACACATCAAGTACGCGGTGTGCCACTTCAGATTTCGTACTTTCGGGAATTTCCAGCGCCTCGTCTCCGGTGATGATGGTGACCGCGTTGTTCTCCGCGTTGAAGCCGATGCCGGCCTTCGAGACATCGTTGACCACGATTGCGTCCACGTGCTTCGATGCCAGCTTTTTGCGCGCATTTTCAATGACGTTTTCCGTCTCCGCGGCAAAGCCGATCAGCACGTGGCGGTCAAAGCGGTGCGCGCCAAGTTCCCGCAGGATGTCCGTGGTCGGTTCCAGGTCGAGCGCCATTCCCTGCTCGCGCTTGATCTTCTGCGAAGCTACGTTCTTCGGCTTGTAGTCGGAGACGGCTGCGGCCATGATGACCGACGTGGCATCGGGATAGCGCAGCAGGAGCGCATCGCGCATCTCCGCCACGCTCTCCACCGGTACGAATTCGTAGACAGCCGGCGGCGTCAACGACGTGGGACCGCTCACCAGCAGCACTTTTGCACCGCGACGGGTGGCCGCCTCCGCCAGCGCGTAACCCATCTTGCCGCTGGAACGGTTGCCAATGAAACGCACCGGATCGATCGGTTCATAAGTGGGGCCGGCGCTGATCAGAATCGTTTCATTCTTCAGGTCCTGTGGAACCCCAAGGGTCTCCATGACGGCATCGGCGATTGCGCCCACTTCCGCCAGCCGCCCTTCTCCAACCATGCCACAGGCAAGATACCCCGTGCCTGGCTCCACGATGCGTACTCCGCGCTCGCGCAGCGTTTCCAAATTCTTACGCGTCGCCGGATGCTGCCACATATTCACGTTCATCGCCGGGGCGACCACCACTGGGACCTGGGTCGCGAGATAGAGAGTGGAAAGAAAATCGTTGGCGAGGCCGTTGGCGAACTTGGCGATAATGTCTGCCGTAGCGGGCGCGACTACCAGCGCGTCAATGGACTGGGCCACAGCGATATGTTCCACCGCCGAGTCAAGGTTTGGATCGCCTGCGTTTTCGCCGAACATGTCCGTGACGACTTTTTCGCCGCTGAGCGCCGCAAAGGTAAGCGGGCGGACGAACTCCTGCGCTGCGCGGGTCATTACGACCTGCACCTTCACTCCACGGTCTTGCAACTGGCGAACCAGTTCCGCGGCCTTATACGCCGCGATTCCGCCGGTTACGCCGAGCGCGATCTTCATGACGTTTCCTCCGGCGCATACCGCCGGCGCCCTCTACACAATTGGATGCCGGGCGCGCGCAGAAGTGGCACGCGACGCGCAAGTGCACGCCAACCGGCAGTTCCGAGCCTACTCTTCGGAGCCAGGTCCAGGTTCCGCGACTGCCACAGGCTGCTCCGTTGCCGCAGTCTCCTTGCCGGGAATCATCCACTTGATCTTGTCGGCCTGTATCTCCTGCTCGGCGATGCGACAGGGCTTACGCGATCCCGTATCGACGAGAGGCAGCGCTCCGGACTGAATTTGCCGGGCACGGCGAGCGGCCACAAGAATGTACCGGTAGTTGCTATCGAAGCCCTTATACAGTTCCATGCTTCCCCCTAATTCGAAACCACGGATGACTCCGAACCGCGAAACGTCGCCAGGATCGACTGAATGCTGGCGCGCATGTTCGCGAGGCGGTATCGCTCCGCCAACCGAAACAGCTCTTGTTCCTCGACGGAAGGTTCCCGTCCGGCGGCGCAAATTCGCTCCGACAGGACGATGGCCTTCAGCGCGTCGATGGAATCCTCGAGCAGGTCATTCACGAGAATATAGTCATAATTCCCGTAATTCTCAATCTCCCGCGAGGCCGTATGCAAGCGCCGGAGGATCACGTCGTCCGGCACGTTCTCGGCCGAACTCCGCCTCCGTAGCCGCTTCTCCAACTCAGTGCGCGAAGGCGGCAGGATGAAAATACTGATCGCGTCCGGCAGTTTTTTCTGCAATTGCGATGCGCCCTGCACGTCGATATCAAGCAGCAGGTCGTGACCGCGCTCGCGGGCTTCGTCGAGGAAGCGCCGCGCCGTGCCGTAGTAGTTGCCGAAGACGTCGGCGTATTCAAGGAAAGCGTCCCGGCGAATCATCTCCTCAAACTCGCCACGCCCGAGGTAGAAATACTCGCGGCCGTTGGTCTCGCTACCGCGCGGCTTGCGCGTGGTATACGAGACGGAGAAATCCATCTCTCCGACGGTCTGCCGGATCTCATTGACCAACGTCGATTTACCGGAGCCAGATGGCGCCGAGATAATAAATACCAGCCCGCTCATTCGATGTTCTGCACCTGTTCTCGCGACTTCTCGATATCCGATTTCAGCGCCAGCCCCAGCTCGGTGATGCGCAGGGCTTCCCCGGCAACTCCCGAGGTTTTGGAAAGCATGGTGTTGGCCTCGCGACTCATCTCCTGCAAAAGAAAATCCAGCTTCTTTCCCACTTCATCGCCATCGCCCAGCAGGCCGAGGAAATGGCTGATGTGGGTCTTCATGCGAACGATCTCTTCCTGGATGTCGCTGCGCTCGGCCAGCATTGCGGCCTCCTGCAGAATGCGGTCAGGATCGGTTTGCGAGCCAAGAAGCTCCTGCATTCTAGACTGCACTTTTTCGAGGTGGGCCTTCAACACCGCTCCACGGAACTTCTCGATCTCGATGGTCGTGCGCTCCATTTGCTGCATGCGCTCGCGGAGTTCGCGCGCCATGCCTTCGCCCTCGTGCGCACGCATCGCGTTCAACAGCACAATCGCCTCTTCCATCTTCGCCGAGAGGGTGGCTTCCATCGCCTCATCCTGCGGCATCTCCACGGCCGCGGCCAGTACGCCGTTGATGCGGAAAATCGAGTTGAGATCGGGCTCGCCCGAAATCCCCAGTTCTTCCGCGGCACGGCGGAAGGCATGCACGTATCCGGCGACAAGTTCGCGGTTCACGCTGACCGCCGCCGACTCGCTTCGCTCCAACGAGAGCGTTAACTCGATGTGGCCGCGATGCAGGCGCTCCTTGAAGATGCGGCGCACCTTTTGCTCCAGCGCATCGCTGTTTGCCGGCATGCGCAAGTGGAGGTCAAGAAAGCGGTGGTTGACGGACTTGAGAGAGATGGTGAAGGCCGTATCGCCGTGCTGCCCCTTCACCTGCGCGTAACCCGTCATGGACCGTATGCTCATGTCTTTATTCCAGGGAACTCGCCGCTGATTTCGGCGACTCCAGATCGACAAACTGCAAATCATACAGGCGCCGGTAAATTCCCAGTCGCCCCATCAGGTCGTCGTGCGAACCGATATCGCTGATCGCACCGTTTTCCAGCACGGCAATACGGTCCGCACGCCGGATGGTCGAAAGCCTGTGCGCAATCACCAGCACGGTTCGCCCGGTCATCAGGTTCTGTAACGCCGCCTGTACCAGCGACTCCGATTCGCTGTCGAGCGCGGAAGTAGCCTCGTCGAGAATCAGGATCGGCGCGTTCTTCAGCAGGGCGCGGGCAATGCTCAACCGCTGGCGCTGTCCGCCGGAGAGCCGGAAGCCGCGCTCGCCGATCACCGTGTCATACCCCTCCGGCATTTCCAGGATGAACTCGTGCGCCAGGGCCGCGCGTGCCGCCTCTTCCACGGCTTTCAGGGAGACGTGCGGCTTTCCGTAGGCGATGTTGTTGCGCACGGTGTCGTTAAACAGGATTGTATCCTGCGTGACGATTCCCACCTGCGAGCGCAGCGAATCCAGCGTCACATCGCGCACATCGTGGCCGTCAATGAGAATCTGGCCGCCGGTTACGTCGAAGAAGCGCGGGATCAGGTGCACCAGCGTGGTTTTGCCCGAGCCGCTGGAACCGACGATCGCCAGCACTTCGCCCCGCCTCACTTCCAGGCTGATGCCGTTGAGCACTTCGCGCTGATCATCCGTATCCGGATAGGAAAAACGCACATCTTCAAAGCGGACGTTGTCACGGAAGGGCGGCAGCGCAACCGCACGATGCTTCTCGCGAACTTCATCTTCCGCGTCCATGAAGTCGAAGATGGAACTCGATGCGCCGACTGCCTGCTGGAAGTTGTTGTAGAAGCCGGCGAACTTGCGAACGGGATCGTAAAGCTTGATGACCGCGATGATGAACGCGAAAAAGACGCCGAGCGTAAAGGCGCCATGGTTGATGCGGTCGCGCCCGAGCAACAGCAGGAAGGCGACGGCGACCGAGCCGAGGATGTCCATCAGCGGCGAACTCACGGCCGCGGCGCTTACCGAGCGCAGGTTGGCGCGGAACAACCGCTTGGCCGCGCCACGGAAGCGCATGATCTCCCACGCTTCGGTGACGAACGCCTTGACGATGCGGTTGCCGGTGATTGTCTCGTGCAGGATGTTCTGTATCTCGGCCAGCTTGTCCTGCCCCTTGCGTGTCGTCTTGCGTACCCGTCGTCCAATGCGTCCGGCGGAGACGACGATTACCGGGATAAATATCAGCAAGACCCAGGCCAATTTGCCACCGAGGGCAATTACCACGCCGGCGATAAAAATAAGGGTGAAGAACTGCTGGAGGAAGTCCGCCAGCACGCTCGACATCGCAAACTGTACCTTCTCGATGTCGTTAATGATGGCCGACACCAACACACCGGTGGGATGCTTTTGAAAAAACGCGGCCGAGCGGCGGAGAACCGAACTGTAGACGTCGTTGCGCAGGTCCGTGATCAGCCCCAGGCCGGCATAATTCACCAGGTATGTCCCGGTAAAGTCGCAGATCCCCTTGAGCACCGTGGACATTACGAGGGCATAAGCCACGGCTGTCCAGGCGTTGGAAAAATGGGCGGGGACGAAGGACTGAAGATAGACGGTGTGGTGGGTGATGGGCACCGTGAACAGCACGATATCCTGCGACTGCGAGGCCGGAACGAGCACGCGATCAACCATCGGGCGGATCAGCAGGAGACGGAAGGCCTCAAACATCCCAACCAGGGCCATCAGCACTACAGCGCTGAAAAGCTGAAGCCAGTAAGGCCGGACGTACCAGATCAGTCGTATCACACGGCGCATGATGCTCCTTTGCGAGAGCACTGCCGGCCAGAGGCAACGGACGCGCGCCACCTGTGCGAGATGGAAACTCTACAAGACAAGGACCCTATTCTATCGGAGACGCCCGCGCGACGCACGGGCCCGCATCACATCAGGCAATTCGCACAAGCTGCCTGTCAGCGAGGGATGTCCCGGTGACTGCACTTTACCCGATAACCTGCCTTGGCCAGCCGCTTCTTCACTTCCTCGGCAATCAGCACCGACCGGTGTTGTCCGCCGGTGCAACCAAAGGCGATCGTCAGATAGCTTTTACCTTCGGCGATGTAATGCGGCAGCAGGTAGACCAGCAGGTCGGAAATGCGGTCGATGAATTCGCCGGTCTGCGGGAATGAGCGGATGTACTTGGCAACCTTCGGGTGTCTGCCGGTCAGCGGGCGGAATTCCGGCACAAAATGCGGGTTCGGAAGGAAACGCACATCAAAGACCAGGTCCGCGTCTTCCGGAACTCCGTTACGGAAACCGAAGCTCACGGTCGAAATGAGGATCGACTTGGGGCGCGGCGCATCGCCCTGGACGAGCTGGATGATGTGATCGCGCAACTCGTGGACGTTGAATTTCGACGTGTCGATGACGGTATCGGCTTGCGCACGGATCGGGGCCAGGCGGCGGCGCTCGTCGTCAATTGAGCGCTCCACGGAACTTTTCGCACCCAGCGGATGGGGCCGTCGCGTTTCACTGAACCGCCGCAGGAGCACGCTGTTGGAACTGTCCAGGTAGATCAGCGTGGTCGTGAGATGGCCCTTCATGTTCTGCAGGATCGACGGGATGCGATCAAGTCGGCTGCCCTCGCGGATGTCCACCACCATCGCGGCGTTCAGTTCCTGGCGCGACTCCTGCAACAGCTCGCAGAAATTCGGGATCAATTCAACCGGCAGGTTGTCGACGCAGTAATACCCAAGGTCCTCGAATACCTTCAGCGCGGAAAGCTTTCCCGAACCGCTGAGTCCCGTAATCATAACCAGCCGAGGGGAAGGCGTGTCGGAGAGATGGCGGACACTTATCGGGTCTTCGCGGGCTTCGAGTCCGGCGGCGGTTTTCTTCTGCGATGCTGCCCTGTTAGAAGTCTTCCTCATAAGGCCTTGGTCCGCGTCCTTCTTAAACACATTAGATTGTTGCGGGATTCAAACGTGAGCAGAAGATATCAGCTTCCCTCGCCCAGTGGAAACTGAAAAGCGGAAGGGGCGCCGCAGCACCCCTTCCTGGGCCCATTATGGAGCTTCAATCAGCTCCAGCTTCCCGTCCTTCGTCCGGTGAAGCACCAGCACCTTTCCTTTTGCATCGCGGAAGACAAACACCTCCCGGTCCCGGAATTCGCACTCCTTGATCGCCTCTTCAATTGTCATCGGACGCAGCGCGACAGAATCGTGGTTCTGCACCAGGTGCGCTTCCGTCGTCTTGGTTTGACGGGGGAATTTATGCACGACAACCGGAACGGCGGTTTTCTGCGTAGCACCCACCGCCATCTGCAACTCTATGTCCGGCGCCTCCCTTTTCCACTTGGACTTGGTCACCCGCTTGGTATCCCGCTTGCGCCCATTCTGCTTTAGCGCCTGTTTCTCAATGTGATTGAGCGCCGCATTGATCGCCACGTCCATCTCGCCCGCCTCCGCCAGCCCAACGATGAGCTTCGTGCGGTGCGTAACGGCTATTTCCGCGATACGGCGCTGCTTCTCCGCCGTCAGGATGACCTTGCTCTTGAAGTTGTCGCCTAGGATTTTGCTTAACTTGGAAAGTCCAGATTCGACTTCCTTGCGGATTTTGGGAGTGATTTCAAACTGCCTGCCGGTGTATTCGACGTTCATTGACTCCCCTCCTTATCCGGGGACCTGCCCAAACACGGGCAAAAAACCAGAACATTCTGCCACTCGGCACTGCGGCCCCGCGATAGCGACCGGTCTGCCGGAAACCTACTTCCGGGGATCGGCCGTTAACGGCCGCTGCACCGCCCCGCCCGCCCCGATACAGGCGCCGGGGTTTTCGTTATATCAGATGGCGGGAAAGTGAGCAAAACCCCTGCACCGCTTCAGCAAACACACGTCACCGCCAGTGAACATTTCAGACACCGTTCCATTCGTGAATTGGAAATATAGGAAGAAGTTTTGCCGCGCGTGGCCGGACCGGCGTTAACTCTTAACGCGGCGCTGATGGGTGGAGGGGATCTTCATGTCTTCGCGATACTTCGCGACTGTCCGTCGCGTCACCTGTATTCCCTGCGATTGCAGGATGCGCGTGATCTGCTCGTCGGTAAGCGGCCTGGCAGGGTCCTCTTCCTCGATCAGTTTCTTCACGCGGCGCTTGAGGATCAGCAACGACGTCCCGCCGCCTTCCGGACCGTTGACGCTCTCGCTGAAGAAATAGCGCAATTCAAAAACACCCTGCGGGGTATGCGCGTACTTGTTGGCGACCGCGCGGCTCACCGTCGAGGGATGTACGCCGATCTCTTCCGCCACATCCTTGATCATCATCGGCTTCAGGCGATCGATGCCGTGATCGAGGAATTCTTCCTGCCGTCCAACAATCGCATAGCAAACCTTCATGATCGTCTGCTTGCGCTGCTCGATGTTCTTGATGAGCTGGATCGCCGACTTGTAGCGCTCCTTGACGTAATTGCGGACGTCTTTCTCGGCGGCGTCGCGGCTCAGCAGCTTCTTGTACGTCGGGTTCAGACGAAGCTGCGGCAAGTCATCGTCGTTCATCACCACCAGGTATTCGTCGCCCTGCTTGATGATCGCCACATCGGGCTCGATCAGCCGCGTCTCCGGCTTGTTGTAGCGCAGCCCCGGCTTGGGATCGAGCGTGCGAATGAAGCACACGCATTCCTGCACTCGCTCCGGCGTGCGATTGATTGCCTTGGCAATTTCCTTGATCTGCTTGTTCTGAAGGTGGTGCAGGTGCTGGTCGACGATGGCCATCGAGTCTTCCAGCAACTCGGGCATATTTAACTCGCCGCCGCGCTCTTCATGCTCGTTGCGCAGGTTCTCCAACTGGGACAACAGGCACTCGCGCAGATCGCGCGACGCCGATCCCACCGGGTCCATCTGCCGCACCAGGTCAATCGCTTCATGCAGCGCATCGCGTCCAAAGAGAGAACGCGAGGGATGTTCCGGCTTGCGAACCAGTTGCGGGCCGGACTGCAATTCGCCGGCTTCCTCGACGGCCGCGGCCGTCGCCATGGGCTGCGTTTCCGCCGCACCGGGGTGCTCAACCGCTCCTGCGGCGTTCCCGTCTTCAGTTGCCAACTGCCCACTGTACGAAATCTCGTCCGATGCCATCGCGAGTAATTCTTCGTCCGATGCCAGCAGGTATCCGTCTTCGCTCAGGTTTCCGATGACCAGCTCAGCGGCGGCGCGCACGTCTTCTTTCACGTGCATCGCCCCAAGCTGCCACATCAGGTGATCGGTGAGCGTTGCCGGCTTGGAGAGAAAATTTTCGAACGAGGGCTTCTCAATCGACTCCATCTCGCTGGAGCTGCGATAGCCGGGGTCGAGATATTCCTGGAAGAACGATCCAAAGTCGATTTCCTCGAACGGATCCTTTTCACCTTCCGGAATCACCGAGGGCTCTTCCGCCGCGATGGTTTCACGTTCGCGCTGTTCTTCTCGCGCGCCCACCTCATCCAGCGTCGGAACCGACTCCAGGTACTCGTCGAGTACAGGGTTTTCCACCATTTCTTCGTTAATCATGTCCTTGAGCTCAAGTTTATTGAGCGCAAGCACGCTGACCATCTGGACAAGTCCAGGAGTCAGGATCTGCTTCTGCGACACTTTGAGGTTCAGTCTAGGTTGCAGTAACACCATGATTGGCCAGAGAAACGAGGAAAATGTACGTGCCTATTCTAACCCACAAGAGCACGGTTGAGGCGATTCTCGTTCGCGGAAAATGCGGTCCCCATCGCGCCCGGACTTTCGTAACGGAATTATTGCACGAATGAAACTTTACGAAAGACGATTCGGCGCGATCGCCGCTGCCACAATCTTGCGCGTGCGTCGCTTATACCAGCGAGAAACTTTCGCCGAGATACACGCGCTTCACTTCCGGATCGTTGCCAAGTTGCTCGGGAGTTCCCGAACGAAAGATGCGCCCATCATTGATGATGTACGCGCGATCCGTCACGGAAAGCGTTTCACGCACGTTGTGATCGGTGATGAGAACGCCGATCCCGTTCTGCTTCAGACTGGAAATAATTTTCTGCAAGTCCAGCACGGCGATTGGATCGATACCCGCGAATGGTTCGTCGAGCAGGATAAAACTCGGCGAGATGCAGAGACAGCGGGCAATCTCCACGCGCCGCCGTTCGCCGCCGGAGAGCGCATAGCCGCGATTGGTGCGGATGTGTCCGAGACCAAGCTGATCGATCAGCGTCTCCATCCGCTCGCGCCGCTCGTGCCACGACATCTGCTGCGCTTCCAGGATGGCGAGGATGTTTTCTTCCACCGTCAACTTGCGGAAGACCGATGCTTCCTGCGGCAGATAGCTGATGCCGTAGTTGCGCGCCCGCAGGTACATGGGTACGTCGGTAATGTCGTCCTTGTCGGCCAGCACGCGACCGGTGTCTGGGGGCGTGAGCCCGACGATCATGTAAAAACTTGTCGTTTTACCGGCGCCATTCGGCCCCAGCAAACCCACAACTTCGCCCCGGTTTACCGAGAGCGACACGCCGTTTACGACTCTGCGGCCCTTGTACGATTTGCCGATCTCATCTGTGTAAAGGGTTTGCATTCTACCGCTTGACTCTCGTCCGGGTGACCGTGCGCGACGAACCGTTGCTTTCTACCACGACCCTATCATCGTGAGAATAGAAGGTCAACGAGTCGCCCCGCAGCATGCCGCGATCCGGGTCTGTCACCGTCGGCGGTCCCCCGGTCAGCACGAACCGGCCATCCGACGCGGTATAGACGAGTTTTTCGCCGGTTGCGCGCCGTCCCGCTTCCTGTATGACCACACGATTCTCCGCCACCATCCGCTCTAACTCGCTTGGATTCCCGCTCGCCAGTGCGCTGCGCGTGCTCACCGGGTGGAGATATACATCTACGTGGCCGGCGGTAATCATCAGGTCCGGACCCTTGGCCAGAACTCCGCCGCTGAATCGCGCGCGGCGTTCGGCATCCACGTAGTTTAACGACGACGCCGTCACCACCAGGGGCGTCGTCTTGCCCTTCTTGTCCACCTGTACAAACACGCTCGAAACCGCTTGAGTCGCGGTGCCCTGCGCCACCACGGAGCGCTGGTTGCGGTTAAACTCCAGCGTCGGGGCCTCCACGATGTTGGCCCCTTGCCAGATGCGGGCACCTCCCGTGTAACGCGCAATTCCCGACTGCCGCTGCGCGTTCATCGCGCTCGCCGTTACGTGGACGGGATCGGCGGTGGCGAACAGCGCACCGTTCGGCTGCCGCTGTAATTCGCTGTAGGTCGTCTTTACGTCTCCCTGCGCAAACGCGTCGCCCGTGCGGCGATTGACGCGCAGGCTTCGCGCCGTAATCGTCATGCCGCCATCGATAAAACGCGGTGAGCCGGTAAGCGTCAACGTATCGTCGTCCGGTGTGTAGCGGGCTTTGTCGGCGTAAGCCGCGCGGGCGCCCAGTTGCTTCGCTCCTGGAACCTGTGGCTCGTGATACTCGAAATTCCCCTCTTGCACGATGGAGGTGACTCCTCCGCCGGGAGCAAACTGCACATCCAGCGTCCGGCTCATCGAAGTCCGGTCAGGCCGCCCGGGTGAGCTCGAAACCACGCGCGCATCCGGTTCGCCACGCACCAGCGCCAGGCGGTTATGCGCGTCGAAACCGGCGTGGAACTGCCCGGCCGTGATCACGGTTCGTTCTCCGCGGTTGGGCCCGTTGACCGGAGTCATCGTCATCCGCGCCGCGCCCGAGGTTTCCATGAACTCGATCTGACGGCCATTTTTCAGCGCAGCGTTCAGTGCATCCGCCGTCAGCTCAATCGACTGCTGGTTCTTACCCTTGCCGCCCGGTTGCTGTGTGAGCCTTACGTTACCGGTCGCGTAAATCGTTCGTAAGCGATTGCCCGCATCAAAGTTTGCCGTCAACTTTCCGGCCACTCCGGAGATCGGATTCGCGCCCCGGTCTCCAAACTGCACGCCACCGCTGAAGACAGCCATATGTGCCTGGTTCCCCGCTCCCATCTGGACATCGGCGCGCGGCGCCTGCACCTCAAACGGCTGGCGGCCTTCGCCTGACAGACGTACATTCCCAAAGGCCGTCACGTGCGATACCTCGTTCTGATCGTTGAGACTGACCAGCACGCTGTCAGCATCCAGCTTGCGCGCCGTCTGTTCCACATGCACGCCGCTGAGATGCAACTCGCGCGGGTCCTTCGTCACCACCCCGTGCGACGCGTGAATCACCGTCGGCGAACCGTTATCCGCGTTGATGTTTACGTTCGACTCGAGCGTCAGTTGATTGGAGCGCGAATCGTAGGTGACACCCACGGCCGATCCGCTCGCCGATGCGATGCGGAACTCGATCGGATTGTCCGTGTGCGCAATTCCCGTCTTCTGGTTGAAGACAAGTCCGCTGGTTTTCAGGTGGATTGGATTCTTGAGTTCTTTCGGCAACGCCTGATCGGGAAGCAACGGCCCTTCTTCGTTGCCCTCCAGATCAATCTGCACTTCGCCTTTTGCGGAGATGGTGCCGGCCTGCGGATCATAGTCGAAGTCGCTGCCGTGGATCTGGTCGAAGCGGTTCGCCTTGCGTCCATAGACAATGATGTCGACATCCTGCAACTCCGCGCGCCCGCCCAGCTTGTACTGCACCGCCTTTGACGCGCGGATCGTGAACAGCGTCCGGCCGCCTTCCGACTTCGACAGCGAAAAGCCTTCCGTGCTCTGCTGAATTTCCACCCCGAGTTTCTGCGGAATTTCCTTCAGGGCCTGGTGCATCCGCAGCCGCGCATAGAAATAGAATCCAGCGACTACAAGGATGACGGCCACGGCCAGCGCCGCAAACCAGATTCGCAAGCGGGGAATCGAAATCGGCATGCCAAGTACATATTACGCGAGGCGGAGCACTGCCCAAAACTCCGCCCGGGCGGATAACGTCCAGCCCGAACGAGCGGTGGTTCTGCGCTCGTCGGGATCAAACAGAAAGGAGTTGCTGCGCTTAGCGTTCGACGACCAGCGTACCGGCGACCATGTCATGCAGCGCCTGTTTGCGACGCGTAAAGGGAGTTATGAGAAATCCGACAAACAGCGCGAACGTGGAAAGAAATTTCGCGAAGTGACGCCCGCTGGCCTGTCCGAAAGAGATCCGGTTCCCTTCCAGCGTGGTGACCTTCAGGCCCATGCAGCGCTTGCCCAGTGTTGCCTGCATCTCACCGCTAACCATGCGTGCGTTGTAATACCAGTCGGTGGTCAACCAGAGCACTACGGTCAGCATGCCCGCCATGAACCGCGACGGTTCGGCCTCCAACCCTAACTTCGTGTGGAAGCCCTCGATCATCCAGAGCAGGATGAGCAGCGTGGGCAGTGCCACGGCATTCAACAGCGCAAGGTCGATGCAGGCCGCGACAAATCGCTTCCATACCTTTGCATAGCGCAACTGCGCTGTTCCTGGCGAACTGGCTTCGGGTAAGAATCCCGTCATATCAGTTCCGTCTGGCGTCGCACGGGAAGAACCCGCGTTATGCATCGAATCGAGTGAGATAACCGACACGGCGGTGAAATATAAACCGTCAGGCGGCGAGAGTAAAGCTGTTATGAACGCCCAGTTGCCGATGCAGGTACCGTATAGTCGCTGAGGATCAACTGTAACGCGCCGCCGTATTCGGGGTGCAGGTTGCGCTCGACGCGGAAGGCGATGTCCAGCAATGCTCCCGGCGACACCGGCTCCTGCGCGCATTTTTCTGCCATGCGCCATCCCAGGGCTTCCATCGTGGGCGCCTGGCGTCCGGCATCCGGCGAGCGCTGCAATCTCAGCTTCAGATGCTTTTCCTTTAACAACCTCGCTTCGGCGACGCTGCGCACTCCGCGCGCCACAAACACCGGCTCCGGGTTGCCCATGCCAAACGGCTCCAGTTGCTGAAGTCCGGCGAAGAATGTGTCGTTGACCTCGGCCAGTGAGACCTCGGCGTCGTAGTGCAGGGTTCGTTCGAAGTCTTTCTCTTCCAGCCGCGCCTTGGCGAATGTATTCATCCGTTCGCGCAATTCCTCTATGCGCGCGGATGGCAGCGCAAAGCCCACGGCGTGTGCGTGTCCGCCATAACGCGTGAACAGTTCTCCGCACGACTCCAGGGCATTGAGCAGATGGAACGCCGCAATCGAGCGGCCCGAACCGTGCGCCTCTTCGCCGTCGCGGCTGATGACCAGCGCCGGGCGGCCATAGCGGTCCACCACGCGCGAGGCGCATATTCCGATTACGCCGCGATGCCAGCCCTCTCCATCCAGCACCATGCAGAAAGCGTCGCGCATCTCCGGCGCCGCATCCACCCGCTGGAGAATCGCCGCCGTGATCCGCGCCTCTTCCTGCTGGCGGTTGCCGTTGAGCCGGTCCAGGTGCTGCGCGATTTCGCGCGCCCGTGCCGGGTCCTTCACGGTAAAAAGTTCGATTACATCCTTGGCCACATCCATGCGCCCGGCGGCGTTCATCCTCGGAGCGATGCGGAACGCCACTTCCGTCGCCGTCACCGCGTGACCATGCGTCAGTTCACAAACTTCCAGCAGCGCGCGCAATCCGGGGTTCACCGGACGGCGCAATTCCTGCAATCCCAGCTTGGTGAAAACGCGATTCTCTTCCACCAGCGGCACGGCATCCGCGATGGTCGCAATGGCAACGATTTTCAGGAACGAAGGCACCAGCCGCTCGCGTCCGTATTTTTCCAGCAGTGCCTGCGCCACCTTGAACGCCACGCCCGCGCCGCATAAGCCCTTACTGGGGTACTCGCAACCATGCTGATTGGGATTCAGCACCGCCAGCGCGTCCGGCACACCGTGCTCCTGCGGCAGGTGATGATCGGTCACGATCAGGTCGAGGCCGAGTTTTTTTGCCGTCTCCGCCGCCGCGAAAGCGCGAATCCCCGTATCGACGCTGATGATGAGCCGGACGCCGTCCGCGCCAGCGCGTTCGATCACTTCATCGCGCATCCCGTAACCTTCCAGGATGCGATGCGGGACATGGAACTCGCAGTTCCCACCGCAGATTTCAATCGCCGTCTTAAGAATCACCGTGGCCATCGTGCCGTCGACGTCGTAATCGCCGTAGATCAACACGCGTTCGTGCCGCTCGATGGCCGCCGACAGGCGTTCCACGGCGGCGCGCATTCCGTTCATCAGGTAGGGAGAATGCAGGTCGGAAAGTTGGGGATCGAGAAAGCGGCGTCCGGCATCCTCATCCGCAATGCCGCGCTCGGCCAATAGCCGCGCGATCAGCGGAGAAAGTTTGCGGGCATGCGCCAGCCGCTCCGCAAGTTCGCGAGCGGAAGTTTCGTTCGCCTCGTTCGTCTCTGGGGAATTCCGGGGAATCCAGCGCACGTCAGTGTTCGTCGTCCAGGTCGGACCCGTCGAAGGTCACACCGCCAAAATCTTCCGCAAAGTCAACCAGCCGTTGGTAGCGCTCATACCACTCGCATGAAATTTCGCACAGGAACATTACGCCCTGGAAAGGAAACCCAAGTTGGATGAAGCCCGTCTTGCCGAGATAAGTACGCAGCCAGCGCGCTTCCTCCACGTCCTCTTCGTTCATGTAGTTTGAGTTTTCCAACCGCCGGATCAGGTCGTCGAGGTCGGTGCGCCCCAGCACTATCGCGTTCATCGTCAGGAACGGCGCGCCCGAGGATTTCGCCAGTTCGACGAAATCCTTCCAGCTCTCCGGGTTCTCTCCGCCCTCCCAGAGAATGCTCTGCATGTCGTCCGGCACGTACCCGTGGAAGCGGTGCATTCCGTGCCCTTCCACGAAGGCGGTCATGTCGTCTTTCAGGCTGGCGAGATCGTCGGTCATAAGAATATTCGGTGTTCCGGCGGTATGAGAATCGATATGTACTTCCACGGTTCCCGCACCACTCGTAACGGCTCCATCATACTCCCGCTCCGCCTTCGCCGGCGGAGATCGTATGCTAAACTGTTATGTTTACAGGACCAATTTTTCAATCACCATGCTCTTCTCAAAAGAATATGTGGGCTATCTGGCCCGTCAACTCGTCGTAAGGCTCGAAAAAAACGGCATGATTGCGACCGAAAATGCCGCTGTCGTCAGCGAACGCGTGAATGCCGCGCTCGTGGACGAATTGAGTCTCGAAGACCGCATCAACGATGAAGTGCGCATTATTCTGGAAGCCTACTCGGAAGAAATGCAGCGCAGCGGCGCCAACTACCAGGAGATGTTCAAGAAGGTAAAGAACGAACTGGTGCGCAAATACAAGGCGGTGCTATGAGAATTACGCGCGACAAAGTCAACAAGCTCGCCGCCCTCTCCACCGAAGCACTGGCCAATTGCCCCGAGGTCGAGTTCAAGGAAGCCTACGACGATGTGCGCCAGGAACTGCGCCGCGTTCTTGAAGGTCTCTTCGTGGAAGAAGAAGCGCTCGACAAGGCCGCCCGCCAGAAGATCGAAAGCCAGCGCCGCATCATCACCGAAGGCACGCCGGAGTGGGACATCCTCTATCGCAAGTATTACGCCGACGAAGTCAAAAAGCTTGGAATATAGTTCGGCGGACATTTTTCCGACTGGCCCTGCCATTGCGGCGGGGCCTTCGTATTTGCGGAAAAGATTTTCGCTCCGCCCCTCTCACCTTCGGATAACCTTGCCCCAGACTTCATGCAGCGCAGCGAACTCGAACAATTCGTAAAGACATCCGCGCGCGACCTCGGCTTCGACCTCGCTGGCATCGCTCCCGCCGGACCTTTTCGCGAGCACGAATATTTTCCCCAGTGGATTGCCGACGGCCGTCACGGCGAAATGCGCTATCTGGAAAGTCGCGCGGAAGACCAGCAGCTCAGGCGCGCTTCTCTTGCGTCCGTGGCTCCGTGGGCCCGTTCCGTCATCGTCTGCGCCGTCAACTACAACAGTGACGCGCCGTATTCCACCGCCTGTCCCGACCCTTCGCGCGGTTGGATTTCGCGCTATGCGTGGGGCCGAGCCGATTATCACGACGTTTTGCTGCCGCGTCTCCGCGAGCTTGAAGCACGACTCAAGGAACGCGTCTCTGCCACCGGCGAATCTCCCCGCACCTGGTGCTACGTCGATACCGGCCCGCTCATCGAGCGCGTCTTCGCCCAACATGCCGGCATCGGATGGATCGGCAAGAACACCTGCGTCATCAATCAGCAAGTTGGCTCGTGGCTTTTTCTTGGCGTCATTCTTACGTCGCTGCCCTTGACGCCTGATCTCCCCGCGCCCGACCGTTGCGGCTCCTGCACGCGCTGTCTCGATGCCTGCCCGACCAACGCATTCCCTGCCGCCTATCAGCTCGACGCTTCGCGATGCATCTCCTATCTGACGATCGAAAAGCGCGGTGATCTTCCCGAGGACCTCCGAGAGGGCATCGGGCGCCACCTCTTCGGCTGCGACATCTGCCAGGATGTCTGCCCGTGGAACCACAAGGCTCCCGTCTCTCCCTTGCCACAATTCGTGCCGCGAACCGAACTCGTCAATCCCTCACTCGACTGGATTTCAGGTATGAACGTGGAGGAGTTTCGTGAGGTCTTCCGCGGATCGCCCGTCAAGCGCACCAAACATTCCGGCTTGTTGCGGAATGCGGCCGTCGCCATGGGCAATAGCGGCAACGCACGATTCATTCCCGCGCTGCTCGGCCTCGCCACCGGTGACGACCCGGTCGTTGCCGAACACGCACGCTGGGCCCTGCGCAAGCTGGGAGCAGTAGAACCGGATCGAGAGGAGAACGGCACGCCATGAGCCCCGTAACCATCATTGCCCGTGACACCAGCCGTCAGACTCAGCGCCGCCCATTCGATTTCCGCATCAAGCTCGTCATTCGTGACCACGGTAACGAGCAAGTCATTCATGGACGCTCCCGCGATCTTTCCTATGGCGGCCTTGGCGCAACCCTCACCGGCGAAATCCCCGCCGGCACGGTCGCCGAAATCCGCTTCGCCTTGCCAAATGTCCAGCGCGAATTCCGATTTCCCGCCCGGCTCGTTCATCGCTCGGGCTTCCGCTGCGGACTGCGCTTTTCCGCTCTTTCGCCGGACCAGCGGTTCCTCATTCAGCGCATCTGCCTGGCCCTGCCCCGCTAACTTTCTGCACAACCCAACCGGGCGGTGCTAGCATCCTGCCCAGCAGGGATATTTACGGCCTTCGCCCGCCGTCATATCTCCCGGGGGACACCATGCGATCCCAGATTGCCGTCCGCTTTGTTCTTGGCGCCGCCGCTTTGCTCTGCGTTGCTCCGGCCAGCGCTCAGCAATGGGCGCAGTGCGACGGACCCAACGTCTCGGTTATCTCCGACGCCGGCCAGGGCAACGCTCGCGATCTCACGTTCCGCTTTGAAAAAATGCGCGCCGCCTTTGGACAGATCTTCCATCGCCAGCACGTCTACAGTTCGCTGCCAGTACGCATCATCGCCGCCCGCGACGTCGCCTCGCTTGCCATCAGTAAGCCGCTGGCCGCCGCCCAACCGCTCAAGGATCGCTCCACCTGGCTCCACGGCGACACCCGCGAGTATTTGCTTTTTGAAAACGGCGGCCCGGAGGATTGGCAGGCCGCCATGCGTAACTACGCACAGATACTGCTGGCGGCCAACTATCCGCGCACGCAACCCTGGTTTGACGAAGGCTTCGCACAATATTTCTCGGCCATCGCCTTCGACAAGCAGGACATCATCTTCGGGCAGCCGCCCGTCAGTTGGTCCGCCGGCTCTTCGTGGATTCCCGTCGCCGAACTGTTCTCCATCCGGCACGCCTCGCAGATCGCTGCTCCGGCACGCGCCGACTTTGCCGCCGAGTCCTGGCTCATCGTGCAGTGGTTGCTCTCCAACTCGCGCCTCGCACAAGCCGGCAATTACTTCGACCTCGTCATGAACCAGAACGTCCCGGTCAACGACGCCATCGTCCGCGCCTTTGGCGAAGACGCCACCGATCTCGACCATGATTTGCAGGCTTATCGCGCGCAGGCCGCCACCAAAACTCTTCGTTATCCCGCTTCCTTCGACTCCGACCCGGTGAGCTTCGCGACCAAAAAGCTGCCTGACAACATCATGCGCATCATCCTCGACGATGTCGCGCTTCACTATCCGGACCAGGAACCTGCGGCCATGACCGAGTTGAGCGCGATCATGCAGCAGACCCCCGACATCCCCGAAGTGCAGCGTGCGCTCGCCTCCGGATACATCCGCCGCGACGATCTCGGCAATGCCATCGAGCACATTCGAGACGCAATCAAGCTTCAGGACACCGATCCGCGCATGCAGTACTACATGGCCGTCTGGGTCAATGGAGGCAATGAAAACTCGGTCGAACTGGAGAGTCCCGAGGCGCGTCTTGGCCCTGCCCTGAACACCGCTCTTCGCATGGACCCCGATTTTGCGCCGGCGTATGAACTGCTTGGCCTTGCGCAGTTGAACGCCCACAAGTCCGCCGATGCCGTCCAGAACCTCGGGCGCGCCGCTGGACTCCGTCCGCGCAACGAGCGTTATCTGCTTCACCTTGCCGAGGGCCAACTGGCCAATGGCGACACTACACTGGCACACGCTCTGCTCGCCACGCTCGCACGAAGCTCAGACCCCAACATCGTCACCGCAGCCGCCAAGGCCATGAACACCGTCCGCCGCGAAGGCCGCCAGATTGCCGATTGGAAAAGTCAGGGCCTACTGAACAGCGACCCCACAGCCCCGCAGTGGCGTCCCACGCCCGAGCAGAAAAAGGCCATGCAGCGCGAAGAACAGGCGATGGGAGACAGAACCGGCAAGCCCGACACTCGCAAAACGCAGTACATGCGCGGCACGCTGGTTTCCGTCGACTGCTCACAGAGTCCGGTTGCGACCATCAAGATGAAGGGGAACGGAAAACTCTGGGAGTTTCGCACCCCCGACCGCTTCAAGATGCTGCTGATCGGCGTCAACAGTTTTGATTGTGGGTGGAAAAACCGGAAAGCCTTGGTCAACTTCAAAACCAGTGGGCCCAACACGGGCGACCTGCTCTCATTGGAGATTGATTGATCCCTTGCGGACAGCAGAAAGGCCCACCACAGAGGAGGGCCTTGGAGAGTGTAAGTCTCTTATTCGTAGGACGTTAGCCGCGGCTTACGTTCTGCGCCTGGAGCCCCTTCGGGCCCTTAACGCATTCGAATTCCACGGTCTCGCCCTCGTTCAGGGTGCGGTAGCCGGTTTCTTGGATGACCGAGTAGTGTACGAAGACGTCTTCTCCAGTACTACGCTGGATGAATCCGTAGCCCTTCGCACCGTTGAACCACTTTACTGTTCCCTTCTCTCTCACAACTTAACTCCTTTCGACTCGTTGCTGCCGGAATCCTGGGTAAACGGTCCACCGTAACGACTCCGGAGGGGTGTTGCTATCGGTTGTGGCATCGCGTGGTTGCCCACGTCGGCCTCATTCCGTTGTTCAGGCATCCGCTCCCGTCAAAACCATTTGCACAAAAAAATACGGACCCCCGAGTTTTAGGCAACGCGTTGTGCGTGGTGCCCAAAGCTCCGGAGCCCGGACTTCTTCGCCAGATGGACTTCTGACCGAAACATCGAACCTGTTCTTCTGGCCCGTCACCAGACCCGCCGAACTTTCCGGCGAGCAATGAATAATGACAATTCGGATTGATTTTGGCAAGTTTTTCTTTCACAGTGAGTTACGGGGTTTCCGAATTTGGCAGACCTGGAAAACAGGCAATTGTTCGCCTTCTGGCCACGGTTTACTCCCTGGATTGACACACCACTTAACGGACTACTAAAGCGAACAGGGGCACTTTAGAACTATCCACACATGCTGCCAGCACCTTGCTCTGCTACGATATGGATTGGCGATGTCCTCCGTCTTTAATCCTCCGGATTCCGCCTCTACGGGCCAAACCACCAGCGATGCAAACGGAAATTCGCTGGAAGCTTCTGCTGCTTTGGACCTCGAAGAGGTAAAAACCTCCCTCATACGTCAAGTGTGGCCGACGCTCCGTTACTTGACCACGACCGAGGTTCACACTTACGCCTTCTCGGTCGCGGCCAACGCCATCCTTTCGCTTTTTCCGGCCATCATCCTCATGCTGGTGATCGCTCGCCGCATCTTCCACTCCGAGACCATGGTCGACGTCATCCTCCAGATGCTCCGGCAATACATGCCGAGTAACCAGGATTTCATCGCCAAGAACATGGACATTGCGGCGCAACACCGTCTCCAATGGTTCCCCATCGCCATGCTCTTCATCAGCTCCACCGGCATTTTCCTGCCGCTGGAGGTCGCGCTGAACCGCATCTGGGGGATCAAGAAAAATCGCTCGTATCTCGGCAACCAGCTTGTAGCGCTCGGACTTGCAACCATGTGCGGCCTGCTTGCGCTGGGATCGGTTGGCGGCACCACCTTCATCGCCGGCGCCTACATCAGTAGCACTCACTGGTTCTGGTCAACGCTCGCATTCATTGTCATCAATGTCTTCACCATTCCGGCATCCATCATCATGTTCTTCCTGATCTACTGGCTGCTGCCGAATGGCAAGGTGCCCGCTCGCGCCGTCATTCCTTCGGCCATCATCACCGGAGTGCTCTTTGAGATCTCCCGCCATCTCTACAAACTTGTGGTCCCGCATCTCAACTTCCGCGAGTCTTACGGTCCCTTTTATGTCTCGGTCACTCTGATCTTCTGGGCATTCCTCTGCGGAATGCTGCTACTCGGCGGGGCATATCTCTCCGCCGCCGAACACGTACAGGCCAATCTCCAGATCGACCAGGAATAGCTTTCGCGACACAAAAAGGGCACGGTCACTCGCCGTGCCGCTTACGATTCGTGCCTCTTCACGCCGCGCGATCGCGCTCAATGACCTGCACATGCTTCGGTTCGCGAGGATCATAGAGGATCGTAACCAGTTGGTTCGGCTGTACTTTTTCTTCGAAGTGCGACGATAGACCGCTTAATTCGACCCACACGGTCCACGCTTCATTCGCGCTCCGCAGACGCTCCAGATCGCCTTCCATGCCCGGCTCCGGAACGTAACGCAGCAGCAGCTTCGGGACCATGATCGCGCTGTCGTCCGAGAAGTGCAGCGTCTGTTTCTCGTCCACTACCAGCGCCGGCGTCACCGGGCCGTGCAGCGCGAACTCGCGCCGCGCCTTGTGGCGGAAGTGCAGCACCGTGCTGATGATGGCAACCACAATCAGTAGCGGGATGATGAGGTACAGCTCGGTCCAGTCCTGCTCGCCTCTCCAGCGATAAGCGAGTGAAAGCCCAAGGCACACAAAGACGGTGAGAACGGCGATCAATCCGTTCCGCGCCATCTCGCCGATCCACTCTTCACGGGCGAGCTGGAGACGCAGCTCCGGCGTCACTTCATCGGGACGTACATGGTTTCCGTAGGACAATGCAGGCGTGGTGTACATAACGGCCTCCACAAAAAGCATTCAACGCCGGCGACCCCGGCGGTTGAGAATGAGTGCCGTAACGACCTTCTTATATCCCCAGCCTTCACCCCTGTCAGTGACGCATGATGCCGTTCACCTGTGACTCCGCAAAAAAGAGAAGGAGGCAAGCAATCAGCCCGCCCCCTTTGCCTTTAACTTTCTACTTTTCCCTTTTTACTTTTTACTTTCCTTCGTCCACTGGTCTACCCAGCCGTTCACCGTCTTGTTCCAGAGCTGCGAATTCTGCGGCTTCAGAACAAAGTGGCTTTCATCGGGGAAGTACAGCATCTTCGACGGAACGCCCAGCCGTTGCAGCGTGGTAAAGAGCTCGAACCCCTGGCTCACATCCAACCGGTAATCGTGTTGGCTGTGCACTACCAGTGTCGGCGTCTTGAAGTTCGCCGCCGAAAGCTTCGGGTCCCACTTGCGATACGTCTCGCGGTTCGTCCACGGAGTCCCCTTGAACTCCCACTCGGGGAACCACAACTCCTCGGTTGCTCCGTAAGCGGCTTCCGTGTCGAACATGCCATCATGCGATACCAGGCACTTGAAGCGGTCCGTGTGGCCGAGAATCCAGTCGATCATGTATCCGCCGTAGCTCGCTCCCAGCGCGCACTCGCGGTTCTTGTCGACATACGGCATCGTCTTTTCGGCGTAATCGAGTCCGAGCATCAGGTCCTGGTACGGCCGTCCGCCCCAGTCTCCATTCACGTCGTCGATGAACTGCTGTCCGTAGCCGGTCGAGCCGCGCGGGTTCACCATGATGACCACGTAGCCGTCGGAGGCAAATAACTCGGGGTTCCAACGATACGACCAGGCATCGCCCCAGTCGCCTTGCGGGCCGCCGTGGATGAGAAACTTCACTGGATACTTCTTGTTCACATCAAAGTCCGGCGGTTTCACCACGAAGCCCTCGACCTTGTGATCCACCGAACCGGTGAACCAGAAGGGCTCCAGCGGCTGCATCTGAACCTTCGACAGAACAGTTTCGTTGATCTTCGTCAGTGGCATCGCCTTGGCCAGCGCGCACGTGGGCATCGTGTATTGCTCGCCCTTCTCCGCCGCCATCTGGCAAACCGGGTAATCCGTAGGAGCCGTATAGAGTTCCGTCGGGAACTCCACCGACACACGCGCGAAGACCAGCGTCTTGCCGTCCGCCGTCGGCGTTGGAGCATCGTTGTATCCGCCGACAACTTCCACCGGCCACGCGCTACCCTTGCCCTCGATTGCCAGCTTGTAGATCGGCGAATCGCCCGCGTTGTCCGTGGTGAAGTAGAGCGCCTTTGAGTCCGGAGCCCACGCCATCGCGTTCACCCAGCGATCCCACTTCTCCGTCATGTTCCTGATCTCGCCCGTCTGCCGGTTGATCAGTCGCAGCCGGAAGCGGTCGCTCTCATATCCCGCGCGGAACTGCGAGCGGATGGCGATCCACTTGCCGTCCGGCGAGTACATCGGGTTGGAATCGCCGCCGTGGTTCGCCACCGTCAGGTCCTTCGGCTTCGCGTTCGGGTCGGTCAGCGAGAGCACGAAGACATCGTTGTTGGTCGAGGCCGCCGGCATTGCATCGTGGTTGCTCGTGAAAGCCACTTCCTTACTGTCCGGCGAGAACGAGTAGTCGATCTGGCCTCCCAGTTGGAATGGCGGGGTATCGTATGCGCCCGGCGTCAGGTCACGTCCTGCGCACGCCGCACCGGCCTTCGCGCCGTCGCAGTCCGAGGCTGCCAGGAACAGGTGCGAATACTTTCCGTTCGTCCACGCATCCCAGTGGCGGAAAAGCAGGTGCGTCCATATCTGCGCCTTCACCGGCGACTTCGCCTTCTCCTCGTCCCGGGCCTTGTTGCAGGCATCGTCCGTGCAATCCGGATAGACGCTGCTCACGAACAGGATTGACTTGCCGTCCGGAGACCAGACTGCACCGTCGGCGCCGGTCGAGATGTTCGTGACCTGGCGCGGCTCGCCCGTCAGCGTACCGGAGCCCGGATCGAACGCCTGCACCCAGATTTGAGAGCTGCCGCCGCGCGCACTAATGAAGAGCAGCGACTTGCCGTCAGGCGAGAACTGCGGCCCGGACTCCGTTGGGCCGTTCGCGTCCGTGAGCCGGCGCTCTTCGCCGCCCTTCAGCGGAACGATCCAGAGATGCGGCCGCACGGTGTTCTTCGCCAGGCTGACGTCCGCCGCACTGAAGGCTACCCATCGGCCATCGGGCGAAACCGTGAAATCGCCGATGCGCTTGAGTTGCATCATGTCTTCAAAGGTGAACGGGCGCTTAACCTGCGCAAGCGAGAAAGAAGTAATCAGGAGAAACGAAAACAACAGGGCACGACGAATCATGGCGCCTCCAATCAAGAGACCAAAACGCCCCAGTTTATAACGATCCGGCTTGAACGGAAACTATTGGGAGAGGGAGGCCTACAGAGCTTCGCCTGTGGGACTTGCGGCTTTCATCTCCTGGGGTCCAGGCGCCTCGCGCGCCACTTGCAATTCCATCGTCACGCAGGCGCCTTGCGGATAGACGTTCTGCGCATAAACCTCGCCTCCGTGCTGCTTTACGATGCCATAGCAGATGCTCAGCCCGAGTCCTGGACCGTGTCCCAGGCCCTTCGTGCTGAAGAACGGATCGAACGCGCGCGTCACGTCTTTGAAGCCCAGGCCCGAATCAAGCACGCTGATCAACACGCGATCACCCACGCGCCGCGCGTGCACGGAGATCCGCTTCGTGTCAGACGCCTGTACCGCGTCGCACGCATTGCTCATCAGGTGGACCATCACCGTCTTGAGCTGCGCTTCATCGATCACCACCGCCGGCAGATCGCCTGAAATATCCTGCTCGATGGTGATGCCTCCGCGTTGCAGATCGTACTCGCGCAGCGTCACGGCATCGGACACCGCTTGCTCCACGCGTGCCATCTTCGTCTCCGAACGTGACTGCCGGGCAAATCGCAGCAGGTTGTCGATGATCGCGCGCATGCGCAGGGCTTCACGCCGCATCGTCGAGAGTTCCCGCTGGTAGCGGTGCTCCGTGTCGGACTCTTCCATCAGTTCGCTGTACCCGATCACTACCGTCAGCGGATTGTTCAGTTCGTGCGCCACACCTGAAACCAGTTGTCCGATCGAAGCCAGTTTCTCCTGCAACATTACCTTCTGTTGCAGCGACGCCTTCTCGATGGCCACGCCCAGGTCGCCCGCGAGCATCTCCACCGCCGCCACCTCGTCCGCCACCACCGGCGACGCCACCTTCCGATGCAGCAGCGAGATGCACCCCACCATGTTTCCCTGCGGCGACCGCAATGGCACCAGTACATGGTCTCCCGGCTCCTGCTGGCTTCCGCCGGAGCGCACCGCCTCTCCGCTGCCTATCCGATAATCCGCCGGACACAGGAACGACTTCGCCCCCAGCGGGCGCGACATCGTACAGTGTTGCTCCAGCGAATCGCAGTCCACGCCGGAAATCTGCTCGCGCAGTTCCTGCAATTCGCTGAGGTCCAGCCCCGCGTGTCCCGCCAGCCCAAGCTTTCCCAGTTCGTCCGCCAGCAACACCAGCGCACCGCGATAGTTGGAAACATCAACCAGCGTTCCGGCCACTTCATCGCAAAACGACCGTATCTCCACTCCACTCAGGAGCCGCGACGTCAGGTCCGAAAACCTTCCCAGTTGCCGCGACAATGCGTGCTCGCGTACCTCGGCTTGTTGCGCCGCCAGCGAACGGTCCTCCAGTTCCATCAGGATCATGCCAAACGCCACGAAGATTTTTGGCACGTTCCACAGATCGCTGCCTACGCCCACTTTGTCCACAATCGACGGCGCTAGCATCGACACACCCCATACCGCTGCCCACGAAAAAAATCCCACCGAGGTCAGCGCTACGCCGGGGCTCAACCGGCGATAGCATCGCACCACCAGTACGCCGGCCAACGCATAAATTCCCAACAGCATCGAGTAGTAGCCGCCACCAAAGTCCTGATGGACAATGCGCAGGATGGCATCCACCCCGAACGCGAGGACCAGCAATCCCATCAGCACTTCATAGCCATGTACGCGACGATGCCAGACCGCAAACATCACGCTGGTTGGCGCATAGACCGCAACCGCCAACGCGACGTACGCTGCCGTTGCGTGCGAGTCCCATGCCAGCAGCACCGAGTAGGCGATAAACAGCGCACTCATGCCGCCGAACAAGCCCCAGCGCCAGCGCCGGTCCTTGTTCAGTTCCGCCAGTGAGATTGCAAACGCCAGTCCGCACACGGCAAGCGCCGCCACCTGCGCCGCATCCATGGCCCGGTTCGCCCAATCCTGCTGGAACTGGAACATGTCCAGCAGAAAGTGCAGGGTCATAATGACCCATCCAACCAGCCAGAGGATCAGCCTCGGACTTTTGTTCCTGCCGCGCAGCGAGACAAAGATGCAAACCAGCGCACCCAGCACCAGCACCAGCGGCAGTTCAGTCAGGAAATCAGACATGGCGTTAAGACACCCGAAAAATGGTCTCATCATCGGCTAACTACCCGCAAACGGCAAGCAGAAAGGGTCCCCCCGTATCGTTCCCTGTTGCTGTTTGCGTGACCTTTGTCCCACTGTGCAACTGTGGCACACGCCCTGGGTTTGCATTTTAATGGCGGCATCCCCCAGGTTCCGCCCGCATCTATACTGTTAGCTCCCTGGGGTTACATCGCTTATGAAAATCATGAATCTCGTTCGCTGCACACTCCTGCTCCTGGCCACCGTGCTTCTCGCCGGCTCGTTCGCGGTTGCACAGGAGGGCCCGCTTCGCGATGAGCAACCCAACGGCCTCACCGTCGAGCAGGTCATCCAGAAGTTCGCGGCCAAGGAGCAGATCTTCCAGGCAGCTCGCCACCATTACACCTGGCACCAGACGATCATCGTGCAGACGCTCGATGGCGGCCGCGTCGACGGCGAATACCACTCGGAAGAGGATGTCCTGTTCGACAATCAGGGTCATCGCATGGAACGCGTCACTTACGCTCCGGAATCGACGCTCACGCGCATCATGATGACCCAGCAGGATTTCGAGGACATCGAACATCGCATGCCCTTCGTCCTCACCACCGACGAAATCCCGCTCTACAACATCAAGTACGTAGGCCAGCAGCAGGAAGACGAACTCAACACCTACGTCTTCGACATCGCGCCCAAGACGATCGAGAAAAATCGTCGTTACTTCGACGGTCGCATCTGGGTCGACGATCACGATTTCCAGATCGTCAAGACCTACGGCAAGAGCGTGCCCGACATCGTTAAGAGCAAGAACAACGAAAACCTCTTCCCGCGCTTCACCACCTGGCGTCAGCAAATCGACGGCAAGTACTGGTTCCCGGTTTACACAAGCGTCAACGATGTCCTCCACTTCTCCACCGGCGATGTCCACGTCCGGCAGATCGTGAAGTACACCGATTACCACTATTTCGGAGCCAACGTGAAGATCACCTACCAGGGAAAGGAAGTCGAGAAGGCTCCGGACGCCAAGCAGAATCCGCCACCGAAGAAATAGCGGCGTTCTCTTTCGCAGCAAAAAATCAAACGCCGTGCTCATCCGGGCACGGCGTTCTCGTTTCCTGGAATCGTCCGCCTAGTAGAACAAATACTTCCGCCATTTCGCGTCCGAGCGCCCCATCATCCGCATCAGGTGGCGGCTCGTGTGCAGACTGAACGGGCGTGGCTCGCGCATCAGCTTCATCTCGCATTCGTGTGGCAGGCGGTTTCCTTTTTCCCGATTGCATGTGTGGCAGCACGCCACCAGGTTTTCCCACGTCGAGGCGCCGCCGCGCGACCGCGGAATCACATGATCCAGCGTCAGTTCGCTCGAATGCAGTACCACGCCGCAGTACTGGCACGTATTGCGGTCTCGCAGCAGAATGTTCTTGCGTGAAAGGGCGCGCGTCTGGTGAGGAATCCGGCGATACTCCAGCAGCCTGATCACCGACGGCACGCGGATCGACAGCCGCGTCGAGTGCAGAAAATGGCCGTTGATCTCCTCCGTCATCGCCACTCCCTTGAGCACCAGGACAATCGCCCGGCGGGCAGCGCAGACGTTGATCGGTTCGTATGATGCGTTGAGCACGAGGACCGGCGCGTGCATCGGCGAGTATCCGGTCTCCGGCCCATGTTCCTCCAGAGCCAGTGCACCCACGCGCTGCGCGGCTTCAGCATACGTGCGGATCGATCTGTGACTCTCCAGTTTGCCCATAGTCTTTACCCTGTCTGCACCTGACCGTCCACAACCATGACGGCTTGTTCCTCGTCCCGTGCTTCGGTTTCCACTTTCTCCACGTTTTCGAAGAAATCCCCCGCAATCGGGCGCCCGGCGCGTGCCGCCGTCGCCACCCAGACAGCCTTGGCGCCGGCCTTGCGCAGAACTCGCGCGCACTCGGAAACCGTTGCTCCGGTCGTCAGCACGTCGTCCACCAGCAGCACTTCGCGTCCGCTGACGGCCTTCGCGTCGCTCACGGCAAAAGCTCCGCGCAGATTCGTCTGCCGCTGCTCGCGTGTCAGCCCCACTTGCGACTCCGTGGCGCGCCGTCGTTTCAGCGCGTCGCAAACAAACTCGAAGCGCAGCGTCGTGCCGCTCTCCATCCGCTTCCATGCCGCGCGCGCAATCAGTTCCGCCTGGTTGAAGCCGCGCTCGCGCAGCTTGCTCGCATGGAGCGGGACGGGAATCAACAACGGGTTTCGTGACGAAAAGTCCGGGAGAAGCTCGTCCGCTGCTTCCGCAGTCATGCGGCCCAGTACGCTGGCCGCCGGACGGACATGGTGATACTTCAAAAGATGAACCAGTTCCCGCAATCCGTTTGCATACGCGCCGTAACTCGCGGCGCGCGCAAACAGTGGGCGCGACTTCAGGCACTCGCCGCAGAGCAATTCTTCCTCCCTCACCGGGGAAGAAGTATCCAGCGATAGACGGGCAGACATCACCACTCCGCACACCGCGCAACGCGGCTGCCGGATGGCAGTCATCTTTTCAAGGCATTGGGTACAGACGGGTAGGCGGGAAACATTATCGAGCGGGAGCCCGCAGATGCGGCAGTCAGAAGGGAAAACGGCCGCGAAAATTCCCGCTGCGGCTTCGCCAAGGAATCGGACAAACGATTTCCCTTGGCTCGTCGCAGTGTTGCTACTTCGATGCGCTCCGGGCAACTCTGCCGCCGGAGCGGTCCGAGTTCTGTCCTCGATACTGCTGAAGACTCGCCTCCTTCCCGGACTGGCCGGGAACTGTTATCAGTATAAGCCCGCTTCCTTCTCTGCGGCAACGCCGGGAACACCGCGGCGTGTCCGCATTGTTCCACCTTGCGTTGCGAAGGGCGTTTCCAGCCGCGCTCATTCTGTTTTTGTTTTCTTGCGTGTCTCGCTTGGGCTGATACAGTAGTGCAGTCAGGCCCTCTACATCACTTTGCATCCGTCTTGTTGTACTTGTGGAAACCCCTGCCCGCGTGCTAACTTGCGCGGTTCCTGCAACTCCGCTTTTCGAATTGATCTAGAGGACTCACGCATGAGCTCAAAACACCGACCGTACGTTCCCGCCGACATGCCGATGAAGGAATTTACCCTTCGCGCCATCATTCTCGGCATGTTGATGACCGGCGTCCTGGGTGCCGCCAACGCCTACTTGGGATTAAAGGCAGGCATGACCATTGCGGCCACTTACCCAGCCGCCGTGATCGGAATGTCCATCCTCCGCCTAATGAATGGCTCTCTGCTGGAAGAGAACATCGCCCGTACCATTGGCTCCATTGGCGAGTCCGTGGCAGCCGGCGCCGTCTTCACCATTCCAGCCTTCGTAATTGCCGGCATCTGGCCGGGACTCGGCGGCCACTACTGGCAGTCCGTCGCGCTCATGGTCATCGGCGGCACACTCGGCATTCTCTTCGTCACCCTGCTGCGCCGCGTGATGGTCGAGGACCCCGAGCTGCCCTTCCCCGAATCCGTCGCCGCCTCCGAAATTCATAAGGCCGGACAACAGGGTTCCAGGGCCGCCAAAGTCCTTTTCGCCAACATGGGTTTTGGCGCCACGATGTACTTTCTCTCCCAGATCAACATCTTCTGGTACGTGAAGACCATGCTGGTGAAGATCCCCGGCATCCTCGGGGGCCTGAAGATCGGCGGCAGCGCCACGGCGCCCACGGTGGCAACCGGTGGAGCCGCAGCCGCTGGTGCGGCGTCCGGCACCGTCGTTCCGGCGTACAGCACGTTCAACTCTCCGGCCATCAGCCCCGCCTACCTTGGCGTGGGTTACATCATCGGGCCGCGCCTCGCTTCGCTGAACTTTGCCGGCGGCGTCGTCGCCTGGGGCCTGTTGGTTCCACTCCTCACCTACTTCCTCGCGCCGCATCTCCCGGCCATGCCGGCCGGTGCGCATGCCCTCGACTACTGGAGCGGCGTGGCTAACGGCATTTGGTTCTCCATTGTGCGTCCCATCGCCGTCGGCGGCATGTTGGTCGGCGCCGGGTTCACGCTCTTCCGGATGCGCAAACAGCTTGGCGCCGGAATGTCGCGCGCCGTCTCCGATCTCAAGAAGTCGGCCGCCGCGCATGAAGTCAGCGATCGCACCGAGCGCGATCTGAACGCCAAGTTCGTCTTCGCCGGCGTCGGGTTGGTCTTCATCGCAATGATTGCCCTCTACTACTTCTTCATCAACCATGCTGGCAACCTGACGCAGGGCAAGATCATCGGTGGCGCCGTAGTCGCCGCCGTCGTTATGGTCATCCTCGGCTTCTTTTTCGCCGCCGTATCCGGAAACCTCGTCGGCATGATCGGCTCGTCCAACAACCCGGTCAGCGGACTCACGCTCTGCACCCTGGTCGTCGCCGCGCTGCTTATGGTTGCGCTCGGCGTCTCCGGCGTGGGCGGTGTCGCCGCCGTACTGGGTGTCGCTGCCGTTGTCTGTGTCTCCTCGGCCGTTGCCGGTGAAATGTTGCAGGATCTCAAGGTCGGCCACATCCTCGGCGGTACGCCTTCCAAGATGCAGATCGGCGATATCTTCGGCATCATCGTCGCTTCGCTCGTTCTGTTCTTCCCGCTGATGATTCTCGACAAGGCCTACCACTTCGGCAGCGCCGCGCTTCCCGCCCCGCAGGCCGGTCTGATGGCCATGCTGGCGCAAGGCATCGTCGGCGGCAAGATGGCTTGGCCGCTCGTTATCGTCGGCATCCTGATGGGCTTCGCCCTGATCATGGTGGAAGTCAAGAGCCCCATGCTCTTCTCCGTCGGCATGTACCTGCCGCTGGAAACCACTTTCGCCATCTTCATCGGCGGTGTCATTCGCTGGGTCACCGACAAGATGCGCGACAGCCGTGGTCTCAACGATGCGCAGAAAGCCCGCGTGGATAACGCTGGCGTGCTCACCGCCTCGGGATTGATCGCTGGCGAGGCGCTCTGCGGCCTCGTCGTCGCCGGAATCGTCGGCACCGGGCACAGCCTGCCCGATCTCCATATCGGCTCGTATTGGTTCTCCGGTCTCGTCGGCCTTGCCGTCCTGGTCGCGGTCATGATCCGCGTTCCGCTCGCCAACGCCGGCCGTCCGGAAGATCCCGCTCCGCCGACCGCGATTATGTAATCGGTATTGATTCCTCAAAGGGCATCCGCAAGGGTGCCCTTTCTTTTTGTCCTCCGATTCCTCTGCTACCTCCGCGTCCTCTGCGTTAATCTTTTCTTCGTGTCGATTGCCGAAAACATTGCCGCCATTCGTGAGCGCATCTCCGCTGCCGCCCATCGCTCCGGATGCAACCCGGACTCCATCGCGCTGATGGCCGTTTCCAAGACCCGTCCCGCCGAGGACATTCGCGCCGCTTACGAAGCCGGGCAGCGTCTCTTCGGTGAAAACCGCGTGCAGGAGTTCGCCGCCAAGTCCGGTGCCTTGCGTGATCTGTCCGGCGCCGAGTTCCATCTCATCGGACATCTGCAATCCAACAAGTCCTCCAAGGCCGCCGAACTTTTTCACGCCGTCGATTCCGTCGATTCGCTCAAACTTGCCGAGCGCCTCAACGCCGCCGCGCAGTCGCTCAACGTGCGGCTCCCCATCCTCATCGAGATCAATATCGGTGGCGAAGAAGTTAAGACCGGCCTCGCCCCTGACGCTCCGGAGCTCACCGACCTGCTCTCCGCCGCGCCGCGTCTCTCATCGCTCGACTTCCGCGGCCTCATGACCGTGCCGCCTTTCACCGACGACCCCGAAGGAGCGCGCCCTTACTTCCGCACCTTGCGCGAACTCCGCGACCGGCTTGCGATACAATTCCCGGCACTCACTTTGCGTGAGCTTTCCATGGGAATGTCCCACGATTTCGAAGTCGCCATCGAAGAGGGCTCCACCTGTGTACGGGTTGGCACGGCCATCTTCGGCGCCCGGAGCTATGCATGAAAAAGTTTGACCTGGTTCTCGCCTGGCTGCTCGTCGCCCTTGGAGTCCTCCACTGCTGCGTCACGTTTGCGTTCTACAAGTCGCTTGTACTCAATGCCGTCTGGTTTTTCGCCGCTGGCGTTGCATTCCTCGCCGTCGGCTTCTGCAACATCGCCCGCATCCGCCACTCGTCGGACGCGCTTCTCCGCGCGCTTTCCGTCATCGCCAACGCGTTCAGCCTTCTCGTCTGCATCGCCTTCATCTGGGTATTCGGACACGCCATTGGCTCCGCGCCGCAGGCCATCGTTGTCGGCCTGGTTGTGCTGCTGGAATTGATCTTCTCGGCCACCGCCCGATGATTCCCATCCGTGACTCAGCCTCTGGCGCAACCTTCGCCGTAAAGGTTCACCCGCGCGCGAAGAAGGATGCCATCACCGGCGAAATCGGTGACGCACTCAAACTCGCGCTCACCGCGCCTCCCATAGAGGGCCGCGCCAATGAAGCCTGCATCGAATTCTTCGCGAAAGTTTTGAGAGTACCGCGCTCCTCGGTTAGTATTGCGAGCGGCCAATCGAATCGTGCCAAGGTCGTTCGAGTGCACGCTCTCACGGCCTCGGAAGTCGAACAACGCTTGCGGGCGGCCATCGGTTAGCTGCTGCAAGGCACACGCGGAGGAGAACACTTTGAGCTTTGCGCAGCGCTGGGAAGACATTCGCACCGGTTTCGAGCGCCCCTTCTGGGTCGCCAACGTCAGTGAGCTTTTCGAGCGGCTCTCTTACTACGCCGCCTTCTCGTCGCTGGCGCTTTACCTCAGCCAGACGCTGAAGTTTCCGGTCAAGGAAGTCGGCACGTTGACGGGCCTGTTCGGCGGCATGGTCTGGTTTCTCGCCGCTTTCGGCGGCACGCTGGCCGACCATCTCGGTTTCCGCCGTGCCCTTTCGCTCGCGTATCTCATACTGAGCGTTTCCTACTTCCTCATCGGCTCCATCGGCTCTTCGTGGCTTGCTCCCGTGCGCAACGTGATGCCGCTGATCGTACTGGTGACGATCATCCTCATCCTGCCGGCCTTCGGCGTCGCGCTGGTCAAGCCCTGCGTCGTCGGCACCACGGCCGATGCCTCGAAGGAAAACGTCCGCTCCATCGGTTATTCCATTTATTACACCATCGTCAACATCGGCGGCGCTGCCGGTCCCTTTGTCGCCTCCGTCGTTCACCGGCACATGCGCGTGGAAGACGTCTTCCGCGTCGCCGCCATCAGCGTCTTCTTCATGTTCTTCGCCGTGCTGCTGCTCTTCAAACAGCCGCGCCGCAAGCACGCCACGGAAACCGCCGGGCTCGCGCAGGCCGGAAAAAACTTCTGGACGGTGATCACCAACCCGCGCTTCATGCTCTTCCTGCTGATCTTCTCCGGCTACTACATCGTTTACTGGCAGGAGTTCATCATCCTGCCGCTCTATGTCGTCAAGTTCATCAATCCGCATGCCGACACTGAACTGCTTCTGGTGACGGGACCATTGACCGTCATCGCCCTGCAGATGATCGTCGGCTACCTGACGCAGAAGACCTCTTCGATTCGAGCCGTTGCGGCCGGCACTCTTGTCTCCGGAGTGGCGTGGGGCATCCTGCTGCTCCATCCCACGGTGCCGATGGTGGTCGTCACACTGGTTGCCATTTCGATCGGCGAAGTCATCATGTCGCCGCACTATTACGATTACATTTCGCGGCTTGCGCCTCCGGGACAGCAGGGCACCTACATGGGTTTCGCCTTCATGCCTATCGGCATCGGCTCGCTGGTTGGTGGATGGCTTGGCGGAAGGCTCTTGTATCGCTACGGCCAGGTTTCACACCAGCCCCAGAAGATCTGGTACACCATCATCGCCATTGGCGTCCTCACGGCCGTGCTGCTCTGGGCCTACGACCGCTTCTTGCAGCCGCGCCACGAGGCTTCGGAAGCCACAGGCGACTAAGGACGGAAGGCTCGCATGCGTAAGCCCGTTCGCTATATCGCCGATCACCTTCGCCAGGTGCTCAAGAACGGCGCCTCCGCACCGCACACCGCCGAGGTTGAGTGGTTTTTCAAGAACGTCATCACCTCGCGCGGTTGGTATACGCCCGAGTTACGCAAGCTCGCGTGCCGTTTCACCAAGGTCATCAAGGGCGATCAGGGTCTCGACTACCTGGTCGCCGTCGCCAACGACCTCTTTCGCGGCAACGTTCTCGAAGAAAAAGTCCTCGCCGTTCTCCTCCTCGAATCCTCCACTGAGGAGTTCACCGCCAAACACTTCCAGCTCTTCGAATCCTGGCTCCGTCGCGTCTCCACCTGGGCGGATCACGACGCCCTCGCCGGTTATCTCCTCGGCCCCATGATCGTGCTGGATCGCAAACGCACGGCATCCGTCTTTCGTTGGGCGAAGTCGAAGGATCGCTGGCACCGCCGTGCCGCTGCCGTCTCGCTCATTCGCGGTGTGCGCCTCGGCCTCTTCGAGCGCGAAGTTGTCCGCGCCACTGGCCTCCTTCGCGCCGACGAAGATGACATGGTGCGGAAAGGCCTCGGATGGCTCCTGCGCGAATCCGCCAAGTACAACCGCGCCTTCACCGTGCCATTCCTGCTGCGCGTACGCGGGACGCTTCCACGCCTCGTCCTGCGCACCGCCTGTGAAACCCTGCCGGCAAAAGAGAAGGCACGCGTTCTGAACTCTTCGCCGGACGTCCCACGTCGAGCCTCGTGAAACGAAACCTTCTAAACTTGCTCTCTTTAAAACTTCTCTTCCAACCTCTACAATAGCCATCTATGAACCTCACCGGCATTCAGGCTGCTTTGCGTGACCGCAACATCGATGCTTGGCTCTTCTACGATCATCACCATCGCGACGAAATCGGCTACAAGATCCTTGGACTGCCCGGGAATCTTCACGTAACGCGCCGCTGGTTCTATCTCATTCCGGCGCAGGGCGAACCGGTCAAGCTGAATCACCGCGTCGAACCGGGCCACCTGAAGTCTCTGCCCGGAACGCAGCTCCACTACGGCCCCTGGCCCGAGCTGCATCAGAAGCTCCGCGAAATCCTCGCGCCCTACAAGCGCGTGGCCATGCAGTACTCGCCCAACAACAACATCATGTACGTCTCCATCGTCGATGGCGGCATGCTCGAACTCATCCGCAGCTTCGGCACAGAGGTTGTTACCTCCGCCGATCTCGTCGCGATGTTCGAAGCCACGCTCACCGATGATCAGATCGCGACCCACTTCGCCGCTCGTGACGCCATGGACAAGATCATGGCCGCCGCCTTCCAGGAGACTGGACATCGCGTGCGCAACGGCGGCTGGGACGAGTACAGCCTGCAACAGTGGATCGGTGAGGCTTTCAACCGTGAGCATCTCGTCACCGACGATCTGCCCATCATCGGCGTCAACGCCAATGCCGGCAATCCGCACTACGCGCCGTCGCCGGAGACCTCGCTCCCCATTCGCGAGGGTGACTCGCTGCTCATCGACATGTGGGCCAAGACCGATAAGCCCGACTCCGTTTACTACGACATTACGTGGACCGGTTTTGTCGGCAAGACTCCGTCCGCACGCCATCAGGAACTCTTCCTCATCCTCCGCGCCGCCCGCGATATCGGCGTCAAGACCGCGAGCGACGCCATCAGCACCGGTCGCAAGATACAGGGTTGGGAGGTCGATGCCGCCGTCCGCGCACACATCGAAAAGGCCGGCTACGGCCAGTACTTTGTCCACCGCACCGGTCACTCCATCGGCACCGAGGTCCACGGCAACGGCGCCAACATGGACAACCTTGAGACGAAGGACGACCGCGAGATTCTGCCAAATACGTTATTCTCAGTAGAGCCGGGAATTTACCTGCCGGAGCTTGGTGTGCGCACCGAAGTCGATGTTCTTGTGCGCCGCGGTTCCGCCGAGGTCACTGGCCGCATCCAGAAAGACGTTGTGATCATCTGATGGCGAACGGAAACAAATCAGCCGCCGAAGCTGTCTCCACTCCCAGCTATCCCCTTACTGGCATGGCCATCGCCGCGCTGGTCGTTGGTTGGGTTGTCCCCGGCGCGGGGCATCTCATCCAGAGGAAATGGATTCGCGGCATCCTGCTGCTCGCATCCGTTTTCACCATGTTTTTCTTTGGACTGGCAATGCAGGGCAAGATCTACTCGTTCAACACGGGTGACCTGCTAGACATCCTCGGGTTCTTCGGAGACATCGGCGCTGGCGGACTTTACATGACGGCACGGTTGATGGGCTTGGGACAGGAAGTCATCTTCCGCGCTACCGCCGACTACGGCACCAAGTTCATGATCGTCGCCGGACTGCTTAACATCGTCTGCGCCATCGACGCCTATCACATCGCCATCGGAAAGAAGAAATGAACCTCCAACTCTCTCACTTCAGCGCTGCCCTGCTCTTCGCCGTCTGCGCCTCCGTCGTTTTCGGCATCACCCAGCGTGAGAACAGGAAGGACATGATGAAATATGGCGCCTACTGCTTCTCTCTTTTTATTGGTGGAGTGATTGTCGCCGGATGGGCGATGTGGCTGTTGAAAAGGTAAAAGTGGAAGGGGAAAAGTAAAAAGGAAGAAAAACGTTCGAGAGCTCTTCCACTTCTTGTTCTTACTTTTTACTTTCCCCTTTTTCCTTTTTACTTTCTTTTATCCTTCCCACACGAACGCATCGAACACATGCATCACTTCAAATCCCAGGCGCTTGTAGAGCGTCACGGCACGCGCGTTCGCCTCCGTCACCGTCAGCGTAAGCTCATGGAAGCCCCGCCGCCGCAGTGCGTTCCACGACGTCTCAATCAACTGTTCGCCAATCCCCAGGTTGCGGAACTCCGGCCGCAGGCACACCTGCGTGATGTGTCCCACGTCGTTTCTCACTCGTGAACACAGGATCATTCCGATGTTCGATTTCGTTGGCTTGTGTACCGCCACGAACGATCCTTCCACGTCGAACACTCCACATCCGGGAAAGCGCACGATGTTGTTGAGGAAGCGTAGCGCTCCGGTCACCGTTCTGTACTGGTCATTGATGTCAGCATCCACGTGGCCATGGTAGGCCGCGGTTATCAACGCTGCTGCGGGCTGGTAGTCGTGTTCCCTCCAGCCGCGTATCTCCACTTCCGGAGGCAGTGCCGGCGCTGAACTTCTCGGTACGTCGCCGATCGGCAACAACATGAACAGCCGGGGATAGCGCGAAAAACCTTCCTCCAGAAACGGCCCGGCAGCCGCACCCGGTTCGTGAATCAGCAGTTGCGCCTCCACGCGGTGTACTCCGGGAGACTGTTGCAGCGTGTCGATCACGCTTTGCAGCAACTCCGTCTCAACTGCCGTCCGCCGCTCCCCCAGGTCGGGGTCCACAAAGAGATCGCCGACCACTCCCTTTGCTCCTTCATAGACAAAGAAGCAATAGCCCAGTACCCGCCCGCGTTCCACTGCCGCATATCCCGGCAGGATCTTCGCATCGATATATCGCAGGATCATCTCGGCGGCGCTGCCGTATTCCCACAACAACTTCCGCAGCCAGATCGCCGCCTCCTCCTCCAGCAGGGGGCGCAGGTCCGATGAACTGAAGTGCCGGAGATCGAGGATTTCCACGGTCATTCCTTGGGGCGCGCCGTCATGCGCGCTTCGTCTAAGCCAGCGTAGTGTAAGCTGCCCCTTGCCTTGGCGCAAAGCATCGGGAACCGCATTGACAACGTCAGTGAGCCGGTGACACCTGGTAGAAGTCGAGCCGCTGTGGGAGGAAAAATCCCAGCGGCCGCAGCTCTCGTCCCGGCAGCAATTTCTTCATCTCCGCGAGAGATCCATGGCGGATCACCACCACGTGCTCGCCGGGTGGCACTTCTGCGGGTAAAGTATAGACATTTGGCGATATTTCCAGCCCTTCGTAGTCCGTTACTGGACGATCCAGGTAGAACGTCAACCCGTATGCCAGTTCCCGTTTCCCCTTGAATATCGCTACATCTGTTTCAGGGGAAAGTCCCGTCTCCCGCAACACTCGCGCCACCGGACGCGCCGACTGCGAGATATTGATGACCGGCGATACGGAATGCAAAATAAATCCCACGATAAGGATCACCGGTACGAGTGTCGCAAACCGCATGAGCCCCCAGCCCCGCGTGAACAGCGCCAGCAGCATTCCCACCAGCACCACCGTTCCCACGATCCCCGCCATCATCATACCGGCCACCGAAGCCGGCACCTTCAGCAGCAGCGCCGGAGAAATGATGATCGCTCCCGACAGCAGCGCCAGTAGCATCGCGTGAAATCCCGCCATCCAGAACGGCAGCCGTTTTCCCGTTTCCGCGCAACCGTGCATGTAATCGGCCGCCAGGATCAGGCATGCCGGAATCGCCGGCAGAATGTATCCCGGCAGCTTCGAGTCCGAGAGCGAAAAGAACCCGACCGGCAGCGCGACCCACATCATCAGGAAAATGACAAACCCGCCTTCGCTTGCGGCTCCCTCGGCCACGCGGCTCTTCCACTTGCGAATGCCGTCCACCACCGCCGCGACGAAAATGACGGTCCACGGGGCAGTGGCCAACAGCAACACCGGCAGGTAATACCAGAACGGCTCTTTGTGGCGGAACAGGTTGCTCCCGAAGCGTTCCAGGTTATGTTCGAGAATGAAGATGCGGAAGAACTCCGGCATCCTCATCTGAATCAGCACGAACCACGGCGCCACGATCGCCGCGAAGAGCACGATTCCCGGCACCCACAGCGTTTTCAGTATTGAGCGCCAGTCGCGCATCACCGCGCAGTAGCCCACGATCACCAGGATCGCCAGGAACGGCGCCACCGGCCCCTTGGCCAGCATCCCAATCCCAAGGAATCCATAGAACACTGCCAGCCACCAGCGGCCCGCCGTCATCCGCCATCCGAACCACGCCAGCATCGCGATCGAAAAGCTTGCCGCCAGCATCATGTCCGTTGAGGCCGCCCGCGAGAACCCGATGATCAGCGCAGACGACGCCACCATCAGCGCCGCGTCCGCACTCATCCGCATTTTTAGTTTCCGCAGGAATCCATACGTGCACAACATCATCAGCGCCGCAAACAGCCCCGACGGCAACCGCGCTGCTGCATCGCTTACGCCGAAAATCTTGAAGGAGACGATTGCCGCCCAGTAGTAGCCCACCGGCTTTTCCAGCCAGGGTTTCCCGTAGAGGATGGGTGTGATCCAATCGTGACGCGCCAGCATCTCGCGCGCAACCTGCGCGTAGCGCGGTTCATCCGCGCCAACCAGGCCAAACGCTCCCAGGCGGAACAGGAACAGGAAAGCCGCGACGCCCAGCACCAGCAGGACTTCCGTTCGAACTCCGCCCCAGCCTTGCGGGCCGGATTCGGGGGATGCCTCTTGTTGTGTGCTCATGCCGAAAGTCTAGCAGAACCCTTACGCCGTCTCCTCGCGCTTCAGCATGCCATAGATACTCACCACCACCCAGGCGAACTCCAGGATGACGAAGCCGAGTTTGAAGGGATGCAACGCCACGTAGCCAAGAATCGCCGAACCAATCGCGTTAAGAATATTGTAGAGGTTGCTACGCGGATTCATCTTTCCGAGCTGTTGTCCCGCGTATGCAACCAGAATCATCAGTGCCCCAACAAACGAAAAAAGTTGGAGGGGATCACGCAGCATTTCCATTCCAAGCGCCCTACTTCTTTCTGTGAACAATCCGGGCCGAAGCCCAATCATCCAGTATAACAATTTTGGATGCAGCACGTTCGTGCAGAGACGCGCGAAATTGCGCGCCGGACGCGGGTTGCCGCGTCGCATTCGCCGCATCTGCATAATTGAAATCGGAAGCGCTTACAGACCGTAGCCGTGCTTGTGCAGACGCCCCAGGATGGTCTCCGTCGCCGCCGCCAACGGCCCCTCGATGGAGAATCCGCTGGCGCACTCATGTCCGCCGCCGCCGAAGGTTTCGGCCACCGCCGCCACGTTCAGACCGCCCTTGCTGCGCAGGCTCACGCGGAAGCGTCCCTCCGCAATCTCGCGCAGAAACACTGCCACCTCCACGCCCTCAATGCCGAGCGCGTAATTCACCAGGCCTTCGCAGTCTTCCTCGCGAGCCTCCGTGCGGAACATATCTTCCTTCGACACCCACATCCACGTCAGGTTGCCCTTGCGTTGCAGATTGCTCAGCGCCGCGCCCAGCAGCCGCATCTTCGAAGTCGGGTTCGCGAAGTACACCGCCTGCGCAATCTTCACCGGATCGGCGCCGAGTCCCACCAACTCCTGCGCCAGCGCAAACGTCGTCGAGTCCGTGCCCTTGTAGCAGAACGATCCCGTATCCGTCAGCAGCGCCGTGTATAGACACGTCGCCATCTCCGGCGTGATCTTCACTCCCGCGCCCTTTGCCAGCTTGAACACCATCTCCGCCGTTGCCGCCGCGTGGCTCTCAATCCAGTTCAGGTTCGCGAAGTCGCGTGCGCTGGCGTGGTGATCGATGCTGATGAGGAACAGCTTCTCCAGACCTTCCAGCCGCGTGCGGCTTGTGCTGTCGCACTCCAGGATGATCGCCGCGTCGTAGTCGCCGTTCACATTGCTGCATCGCAACACTTCGTTCGTGTGCGGCAGCGAGCGGTAAATCCGCGGCACGCCATCATGCAGCACCGCGTCTGCCTTTTTGCCCATGGCGCGCAGCACCAGCGTGCATCCCAACACCGACCCAATGGCATCGCCATCCGGCCGCGCGTGCGAGGTCACCAGCAACCGCTCCCGGCTCTGTATCTCCCGCAGGATTTCTTCCAGCGTGTTTCCTTCTGTAATGGGCCTGTTCACTTTTTCTTTTTCTTGTTGACGCGATGTAACAGCTCATCGATCCGCCCGGTAAACTCCTCCGAGCGGTCGATGTGAAACGAAATCTCCGGCGCCTGCCGCAACGACAGGTTCTCCGCCAGCTCGTGGCGAATGTATCCCTTCGCGGCGTTCAACCCCAGCAGGCACTCTTCTATTTCTTTTTCCGTCCCCACTATCTGGACGTAGACGCGCATCGCCTTGCCGCCGGGAGCCATCACGATCTCCGAGACCGTCACCAGCCCTATCCTCGGATCGCCCAACTCGCCCGCCAGGATCGTCCCCAGCTCGTCGCGAAAGGCCAGAATCAGCCGCTCCCTGTGATGTTGTGAACCGCGATTCTCCATAATCTTCGCCGCCTCTCGGCAGACTCCTATC
>Ga0307375_10000081_pt1 | contig 127540 bp, 120 predicted proteins | sample TR1MG_FD_202531 | JGI IMG/M metagenome (GOLD analysis project Ga0307375, IMG submission 202531) | Soil microbial communities from Risofladan, Vaasa, Finland - TR-1 | ecosystem: Environmental > Terrestrial > Soil > Coastal area > Acid sulfate soil | place: Finland: Risofladan, Vaasa... | reverse complement strand
TCACCCCTCACCCCTCACCCATCACCCATCACCCATCACCCATCACCCATCACCCATCACCCATCACCGCTTTCACCCCCCAAATCTTTTCCGCATATTCCCTGATGGTGCGGTCGCTGGAGAACTTGCCCATACCAGCCACGTTGAGGATTGCCTTGCGTGCCCACTCCGCGGGGTTGCGGTAGAGCGCTTCGATTTTTTCATGGCATTCGGCGTAAGCGGCGTAGTCGGCGAGCAGCATGTAATGGTCGCCACCGTCAGTAAGCGCGTCGATGATCGGGAGGAAGCGGTCGGGTTTATCCGGCGAAAAAAAGCCTGAGCCGATCATCTCCAGCACCTGTCGTAGTTCCTCGTTGCGATAGTAGTAATCCCAGGGGTTATAGCCCTTGTTCCGCAGTTCGGCGACTTCCGCCGCATTCAGCCCGAAAATGAAAATGTTGTCCGCGCCGACTTCGTCGCGGATCTCGATGTTGGCGCCGTCCAGGGTGCCGATCGTCAGTGCGCCGTTCAAGGCGAGCTTCATGTTGCCGGTACCGGATGCTTCGGTGCCGGCGGTGGAAATCTGTTCGGAAACGTCGGCGGCAGGAATGATTTCCGAGGCGGTGGTCACATCGTAATTGGGAATGTACACCACCTTGAGCAGATCCCTTGCGGCCGGGTCATTGTTGACGATATCCGCCACGTCATTGATCAGCTTGATGATCAGCTTGGCCCGCGTATAACCTGGGGCTGCCTTGCCGCTGAAGATCACGGTGCGTGGCACCCGGTCGGCCGTCGGATTGGCACGGATGCGGTTGTACAGCGTGACCACATGGAGCAGGTTGAGCAGTTGCCGCTTGTATTCGTGGATGCGCTTGATCTGTACGTCGAACAGGGAGGCGGGGTTGACCTTGATGCCCAGTTTTTTCTCGATTATTTTGGCCAGCGCCTCCTTGTTGGCCTGTTTGACTTGGCGGAATTTCTCCTGGAAGGCCTTGTCGGCGGCAAACTTCTTGAGCTTGTTGAGCTGATCCAGATGGGTGACCCAGTCGTCGCCGATGTGCTCCGTGATTAGCCCGGCAAGCCCGGGATTGATCTGATTGAGCCAGCGCCGCGGTGTAATTCCGTTGGTGATGTTGATGATCTTGCCTGGATAGAAGCGGTCGAAGTCCCGGAAGATGGTCTGGCGCATCAGCTCGGTGTGGATTTGCGCCACGCCGTTTACCTGATGGCTGCCGACGATAGCCAGGTGCGCCATGCGGACGCGCCGCCCGTTGTCTTCATCGATGATGGACATGCGCTTCAGCAGTTCCACGTCGCCGGGATGGCGGTGGCGGACATCGTTCAGGAAGCGCTGGTTGATTTCGTAGATGATTTGCAGGTGGCGCGGCAGGATCGTCTCGAACAGGACGGTCGGCCAGGTTTCCAGGGCTTCCGGCATGAGCGTGTGGTTGGTGTAGGAGAAGGTGCGGGTGACGATGTTCCAGGCACGGTCCCAGTCGAGGTGGTACATATCCAGCAGGATGCGCATCAGTTCGGGAATCGCGATCGAGGGGTGGGTGTCGTTGAGCTGGATCGCCACCTTGTCGGGCAATTCATCGAAATTTTTGTGGAATTTATTGAAGCGGTAGAACATGTCCTGCAACGAGGCGCTGACGAAAAAATATTGCTGCTTCAGGCGCAGTTCTCTGCCCATCGCCGTAGTGTCGTCGGGATACAGCACCTTGGACAGGTTTTCGGACTGGTTCTTGTCCTCCACCGCCTTGATGTAGTTGCCCTCGTTGAAATATTGCAGATCGAAATCCCGTGATGCCTTGGCCGACCATAGCCGCATATTGTTCACCGATTTGCCGCCATAACCCGGTACCGGCGTGTCATAGGCCATCGCCATGACATCCTCGGTATCCACCCAGTGGTGGTGCGGGCTGCCATCCTCGCCGACGTATTCCAGCGCCCGGCCGTAAAACTTGACCGGATAAAGCACTTCCGGGCGCGGAAATTCCCAGGGATTGCCGTAGCGCAGCCAGTTGTCCGGGTGCTCCACCTGCCAGCCGTTTTCGATGCGCTGGTTGAACATGCCGTATTCGTAACGGATGCCGTAGCCGTAGCTTGGCAGGTCGAGGGTAGCCATGGAATCCAGGAAGCAGGCAGCCAGGCGCCCCAGACCGCCGTTGCCGAGGGCGGCATCGGGTTCCATTTCGCGCGCCATGTCCAGGTCCAGGCCAGCGTCAAGCGCGGCTTGGTGGCAGCGATCCAGATGCCCGATGTTGAGCAGACTGTTGGTCAGAGACCGGCCGATCAGGAATTCCATCGACAGGTAATAAATCCGCTTGGCGTCGGCACGATAGTAGCGCCGCATGGTCTCCATCCAGCGCCCGGTCAGCTGGTCGCGGGTGACATGGGCAAGCGCGAAGAACCAGTCGCGGGGGGTAGCGGTGAAATGGTCCTTGCCGACGGAATAGGTGAGGTGGTTGGCGAGCGCGTGGCAGAAAGGCGCCGCGTCCTTGTTTTTCGCTATTTGAGGGGGTGGGTCTGAGGCTGCCGGTTTCCTGTCCATTGCGGTAACTCCCGTGTGTACGGGCAGATTACCGCTAACCAGGATGGGGGTAAAGCTTAAGCTAGAACAATTACCAGGTAGGTGATGTACATCGCGCCGTTAATGGCCAGATGCCAGACCTTGATCTGCCCGCGGCTGATCATGATGCGTATCCATAGTGCGGCGAGCAGGGTGATTACGATGCCCGCGAGCACTTCCTGGCGCGGTTCCCATGGGGTGAGCATGATACCGATGGCCGGCAGCAGGGTGCCCTGGAATACCATTGCGCCGGTGATATTGCCGAAGGCCAAGGTGTCCTTGCGCTTGCGGATCCACAGGATGCTGTTGACCTTTTCCGGCAGTTCGGTGGCGATCGGGATGATCAGCAGCGACAGCAGCAGGGGAGAGATGCCGAGCAGGCTGGAGGCATTCTCCACACCATGGATAAAGCCTTTGGCGCCGGCCACCAGCAAGGCCAGGCCAAGGGCAAGCTGGAATAGGATCATCGGCATGCCTTCCGGCAGTCCCAGACGGCACAGGAACATCTTTTCCTGTGCCTCGGTGCCATGGCCTTCCTTGACCAGATGGGCGGAAGCGCGCAGGGTGAGCATGATGTAGACGAAGTAGGTCAGCACCAGGGTGAAGCCGATGGCAGCGCGGATCGCTGCCTGCTGGTGCGGCACGAACAGGGCGATGGCGGAAAAGGCAAAAGCCGCCAGGAAAAAATTCAGGTCGCGGGTCAGGCCGGTCCGCTCCGGCGTGAAATGACCGTGGACGCCACGTTTTTTCAGCACCGCCAGCGCCATCAGGGAGATCGACAGGGTGGACAGCATCAGCGGTGCGCCGAGGATCGCGCCGACGCCGATTTCCTCGTTGAGGCGGGTGTCGGCGGTACCCGCCATCAGGGCCAGGAGAGGCACCATGGTTTCCGGCAGGGCGGTGCCTATGGCGGCAAACAGCGAACCGGTGACGCCTTCCGAGATCTTCAGCTTTTCGCCCAAATGCTCTAATGCGTTGGTAAATACCTCGGCGGCAATTAAAATGACGATCAACATCAGGAACAGAGTGGCAAAAGTGTTCATGGGTGGCTTCCCTGAAAAAACGTGGCGCGATTATAGCATTGTGCGATTTACAAACTTGACCGAATTCGATTTCTACCCGCGACTGGCGCAAAGCCCGGGCGTCAGCCTGGTGCTGTTTTCAGGTCCGCACTGCGGCACATGCCGCAAGGCCGAGGCCGTATTGCCACAGGCACTGGCAGGCACGGTGGCGCATTTGTTCAAGGTGGATGTGGAAAAAAGCATCGCCCTGGCGCGCGAGTACGAGATATTCCATTTGCCTGCGCTGCTGCTGTTCGTGGACGGCCATTTTCATGCCGGGATACATAGCCCGCTACTGCCTGAAAAACTGCAGCAGGCAGTGGAGAAGGCCTTAACATTACCTGCCGAGGAGGCACCGTGAAGATAGACAAGTCAGGATTCCTGCAGGGCGCGCGCTTCATTGCCTCGCCCAACTGCGACGACCGGCCGCCTGAAGTGGAATTCGACATTCCGCTGCTGGTGATCCACAACATCAGCCTGCCGCCGCGCAGCTATGGCGGCAGCGGCGTGATCGACTTTTTCACCAACCAGCTCGATATCTGGCAGCATCCTTATTACGAAATGATCGCCGATCTCAAGGTTTCCACCCATTTTTTCATCCGCCGCGAAGGCGAGGTGATCCAGTTCGTGTCGTGCAACAAGCGTGCCTGGCATGCAGGCGTGTCGAGCTGGCACGACCGTATTCGCTGCAACGACTTTTCAATCGGCATCGAGCTGGAAGGCAGTGACAGCGACCCGTTTACCGATATCCAGTACGAGAAGCTGGCGGAACTGACGCGTGCAATTCAGGAGGCTTACCCGATCAAGGAGATCGTCGGCCATTCGGACATCGCCCCGGTGCGCAAGACCGATCCGGGGCCGTGCTTCGACTGGCAAAAATACCGGAACCTGATCGCCGTCGCAGGGTCAAATTAATGAGTTTATTTCCCTCGGAGTCCAACTTGAACCATTATTGCGCATGAGCAAAACTTTATTGCCCGGCGGTTCCGACTGCGTCAGCTGCAGCATCCGCCAGTCGGTCCTGTTCGCCGGACTGGAAATCAGTGATTGCGAGAGCATACACCGCCCGATCGACGACATCGCGCTTGCCCCGCATCAAGTGCTTTACCGGGCAGGCGATCCGGCGCAGGCGGTGTTCACCATTCGCAGCGGCTTGCTCAAGCTGGTTCAGTATCTGCCGGACGGGCGCCAGCGCATCGTCCGCCTGCTCCGCGCCACCGATGTCACCGGCCTGGAATCGTTGCTTGGCCAGCCCTACCAGCATGACGCCATTGTTTTGCAGCAGTCGGAGGTTTGCCGCATTCCGCTGGAAGTGATCCAGCGGCTGGACCGGGATAATCCCAAGCTGCGCAAGGAATTGATGGTGCGCTGGCAGCGCGCGCTGGACGAGGCGGATGCCTGGCTGACCCAGCTCGCCACCGGCAGCGCCAGGGCGCGCATGGCTCGTCTGCTGCAGCGTCTGGCCAGCGGCAGGGAGGACGGCGCCTGCGAGCTGTTCGGGCGCGAGGACATGGGCTCGATGCTCGGCATTACCACCGAAACGGCCAGCCGCATCATCGCCGAATTCAAGCGCAGCAGCGCCTTGCAGGAAATTCCCGGCGGCGTTTCGCTCAAATGTGATACTGCCGCACTCAACAAGATTGCCGCCGATTGAGAATTGTCAATGACGGCGCTTTCCCTTCTCGGCTAGCATAACCCTATCGCGTTCGCTCCCAAGGCGGCGCGCCAGACCCTTTGTTGGGTTGTCCTCCTCCGAACCGCCGCGAGCGGTTCTTTTCCCGCCTGTCACCCCCTGACAGGCGGTTTTTTTGTCTGAAAATAAAGCCGTTGGATTAGTCGAAAATCACCGTCTTGTTGGCATACAGCAGGATGCGATTTTCGATGTGCCAGCGGACCCCGCGCGACAGCACCATCTTCTCCAGGTCGCGGCCTTTCTGGATCAGGTCGTCGATCGCGTCGCGGTGCGAGATGCGGGCGACGTCCTGCTCGATGATCGGGCCGTCGTCGAGCACTTCGGTGACGTAGTGGCTGGTTGCGCCGATCAGCTTGACGCCGCGCTCGAAGGCGCGGTGATAGGGCTTGGCGCCGAGAAAAGCGGGCAGGAAGGAATGGTGGATGTTGATGATGCGGTTCGGGTAGTGCCGGATGAAGTCCGCCGACAGCACCTGCATGTAGCGCGCCAGCACGATCAGGTCGATATGGTGGTGGCGCAGCAGGGCGAGTTGGGTCTTTTCCGCTTCCGCCTTGCTGTCCTTGTGTACCGGGATGTGCTGGAACGGGATGCCATAGGAATCGGCGATCCATCGGGTGTCGTCGTGGTTGCCGATGATCAGCGGGATGTCGCAGTGCAGTTCGCCGGCCTGATGGCGGTAGAGCAGATCGACCAGGCAGTGGTCATAGCGCGACACGAAGATCGCCACCCGCGGGCGGGAGGCTGATTGCGCCAGATGCCACTGCATCTGGAATTTCTCGGCGATCGGCGCGAAGTGCTGCTCGAACTGGCCGATTGCCAGATCGAAATCGTGCAGATCCCATTCCACGCGCATCAGGAACAGGCCCAACTCGCTGTCCTGATGCTGGTCGGCGTGCAGAATATTGGCGTTGTGGCGGTAGAGGAAATCGGCGATGCCCGCGACCAGGCCTTTGCGGTCGGGACAGGAAATCAGCAGGATGGCGGTGTTTTTAGTCATTATTGTTACAGAAAATTGCCGAAAAAATTAATCATACACCAGCAGTAACCTTTATGCGGAGGCCGTCCCTGACTGAGTCGCCGGGATGCACGATGACTTTTTCGCCGGGTTGCAGGCCCTTTTCCACCACTGCCTCCAGCCCGCCACGCCGGCCCAGTTGCACCACGCGCCTGGCGGCCTTGCCATTGACGACGGTGAACACCGCCCATTGCCCCCCGTCGCGAAACAGTGCACTGACCGGCACTTTGATCACATTATCGAGGCTCGCCACGATGATGCTCGCGTCCACCTTGTAACCATCGCCGAGCGATTGCCATTTTTCGGCGGGAGAGGTGAGGTCGATCACCACGTTGACGCGCTGCTCCTCAACCCCCAAGGCGGAAACCTTGGTAAAGGCCGCCGGCTCCACCCGCCTGACACGGCCTTCGAGCGGCTCCGCCCTGCCCCAGCGCAGGAGCCTCACCGGGGAGCCCGGTTTGATCTGTACCGCGTCGGTGCTGAGTACATCCACCACCACTTCGAGCTCGGCGGGTTGGCCGACTTCCAGCAGCGGCGCACCCACCGCGACGGTGGCCTCGCTTTCCTGCACCACCTTGAGAACTTGGCCGGCAACCGGAGTGCGCACTTCCCAGCGCCTCCCCGAGGGTTTTCCGGCTGTTCCCTCGCGAACCTGTAGCAGGGCAGCGCGGGCGACTGCCACGTCGTGTGCGGCGGCATGATCGGCGTAGCGGGCGGCCTCCAGTTCGCGCAAGTTGATTTTGGTCTCAAGTTCAACCTGTTCCAGCTGAGCGGCCGAAACGAAACCTTGCGCAGCCAGCTTGCGGGTACGCTCCAGATCGGCGCGGGATTTGTCCAGCGCCGCCCGCGCACGTTCGACGGTGGCCGCGGCGCGCAGTCGGGTGGCTTCAGCCGCGCCCACGCGTTCGGTGAGTTCTCGTTCGGTGCGCACGTCCAGCAGGGCGGGCGAGCTGGGGTCGATAGCCGCCAGCACCATGCCGGCCGTGACTGCGTCCCCGGCCTTGAGAGTGATCCGCTGGAGCTTGCCGGCGAGCGGGGCGGAAACCACGTAGCGTTCGCGCACCCGGGTTTTGCCATCATCCTCGATGACCTGCTCGAAGTGGCCGCGCGTGACTTCAGCGACTTCCACCAGCACCGGTTGCGGACGGAATGCCATGACCAGCGCACCGACCAAGGCGACAGCGAGCAGGACGAGCAGTGTTTTTTTTGTCCACGTCATGTTTGAATTCTAACAGCCTGTCGGTTTAAGGAAGCAATAAACCGGATTGCCAGGGAGTTGCTGCGGATTTTCATGGGTTTTATTCTTCTGTTATCAGGGGTCACTGTGAATGCCGGGGGATTGCCTCCTCGCCAGCGCCACCAGATTCCGTCTGCCTGCCGGCAGGAAACGGCGCCGACATGAATGCCTCTGTTTTTTCTCACCCGTTTAGGTGCTGGGTTTTCCCCGGTTGATGGAGCCGAACAGATAGCCGGCTACCGCGCCCAGAATGCCGATCGCAGCGGTCAACTGCTGCTCGGTGTCCGCCATGATCACGAGCAGGATGGTGCCGAAAATGATGAAAATCAAACCGGTCGCGCTCACAATGTGGGATGCCGAATAGGCGGCTTTGGCGGTGATGAAGCGCAGCACGATAAACAGTGAAACCAGCGCCAGCGCGCTCAGGATGATGACCTCGTACAGCTTGTCGTCCTCCTGGCGCATCCTGAACTCATGGGCAAGCTTGTCAGCCTGTGAGTACGTGTCGATGACGGGAGCCGGCGACTGAGCTACGCTAGTGCCGAGCGCCGCCTCATAGTCGCTCATGGCTTCGAGTTGCTTGACGTTGTTGTCTGCGGCGCGGCAGACCGCGCTTGCCGAAAACAGCAGAAATAGTCCCAGCCAGATCACAGCCCAAGCTTGTTTCATGATGGCTCCACTAGCCTTAACAACCCGCGCTTCAACAGATATTTCAGGTTCATTTCGCTTCTCGCACTATCTGCAACAGCCGCAGATAGTGCTGTTCCTCGTCCACGCGGCCGGATTCGATGGCTTGATCGCGGCTGCGCTCGAAGGAGCGGGCGAGTTTGTCGCGTTGCGCCGGTTTAAGGCCTTTAGCCTTCTTCTCGAAGTTCTGGTAGTAGGCTTCGCTGACCCGGGGGCGCACTGCTCGCTGCTCCATCTGGCGCTGCTCGATCTTGGGCGCGGCCTGCTGGGACGGAAGCGAGTAAGGCCGCAGTTCCGCCCCCACCGACGGCAAGGGCGCCATGCAGGCCAGCATGGTGACGACGGCAAAACTCCGGGATGAGGCGTTCATGCTGTTTTCCTTTAGCTCAATTGCAGCCTGCGCGCCCGCAGCGATGCGGGGGTGCGGGCAAATTCAAATGGCGCTTGCGACATGCCCTGGCCGAGGATACGTGCCAGGGTAGCGAGCACTGTCGGCTTGTCGTCGTCGAAATCGCCGTGGTGGCGTGACGTGGAATGGATGGGTGAGCCGTCCTCGGCAGTGTTCGGTGACCGTACCCAGTCGGCTTTGCCGTTCTTAAACAGCGCGGCGAGTTCGGCGTCGGTGTGGATGAATTTCTCCATCCCCAGGATCGGCTCGCCGTCTTTCTGGAACAGTGGGATGCGCTCGCGCTCCTCGAAGGCGTTGGACACCAGATACAGCAGCGATTTGTGGTAGATGTTGGCGCAATGGTCGTCCTGCTCCACCTGGTCGGTGAGCGTGAAAAGGGCGAAGCGCTTGATGCCGCCGCTGTTGACTGCCGGCAGGTAGGCCTGCTTGAACAGATCGACGGTGCAGGCAGGCGCCCACAGGGTGCAGGTTTCGACCTTGCGGCCCAGGCCGGTCGCACCGCTCATCGGGCCGGCGGCGATCTTTCCTTTGGCAGTGAGCAGCTGGATGATCGGCGCATTGAAAATGCTGCCCGCGCTGTGTCCGGCAAAGTGGATTTCGATTGATGGATCCTGCGCCAGCAGCTCGTTCAGGTGGCCGAGCGCGATGCGTGCCCCGCCATTTTCGTTCTTCATGGCGAACAGGCCGTTTTCCTTCATCTCGCTCCACATCGCCTTGCCGCCCAGCATCCGGGCCAGCGGTTCGAGGGCGTCGTCCAGCCGATCGAGCATGAAGTCCTTGGCCGCATCGAGCAACCCTTCCGGGCGGCGCCGTCTGTGGGCGTCTTCCAGGATATTCTTGATCGTGGTCCAGGCATCGGTCTTCCAGCTAAAGGCCAACGGGTACACTTCCGCCTCCAGCAGCGTTTTGCGGTAGTCGGCAACGCGCTGGATGGCTGATTCCTCGTTCACCAGCCCGCCATGGGCGTAGATCAGCAGGCGTTTCTTTTTCCAGCTTTTGGTGATGCGCGGGAAATCCTGACTGATGATCTCTTCCACGTCCGCAGCGGATGTGCCGAAGGTGCCGCTGGTGCGCAGTTTTCCGTCATTGCCGATGCTGATGATGTGCGGCCGCAGGTCGGGATAGGAAAAGGTCTTGGCGCGCGCGATGCCGGCATGGCGCGGCGCGACGCCCTTCACGGCGCCTTCCAGCACCACCGGCGCGCCCAGCCGGGCCACCCACACGTCGGTGCCGTTGGCGAGCCAATCCTTGTAGGTGACCAGCGCGTAGCCTTGCTGCCCCCAGCCCGAGCCCCACGAATTCTGGATCCAGAAGCCGCGCTCGTCAAAGGCGACGATGGCGAACGCATGGCCACCCAGTATATTGTCCTGCAGCGGGATCACGCCGTTTTCACCCACCGCTTCCCAGCCCGAATGCACGGCGGAGGTGGAGTACAGGATGCCGACTTCGGCCAGAGCCGCGTGCATCGCCACCAGATCCTGGTGGTTGACACGGAAGTAGGCTCCCAGCGGACGCCCTGCTGCATCTGTGACGCGCGCCTCGGTCAGTCGCGGATCGGGTTTTTTTGGATCGTAGGGCCACACCGGTGCAGCGCAGACTCCGTGCTTGTGCCAGCCCTTCATCGCGCCGCGCGCGCTGGAACCGTCGTACTTCTCACCCGGCCATTCGTCGTAGCGCTTGGCCATTTCATACAGCATGCGCGGGCTGACCGAGTCATCGCCCTTTACTTCCTTGCGCTTGCGCAGCAGGTAATTGGCCACGGTCGCCAGCCCGAAGCCGGTACAGGCGCCTTCCTGGCCTTGGTCGAGAATGGGCACTTTCACTTTCGCATAGTCTTCGATGGCGATCCGCTTCGGCACTTCGATCAGCGTCGCCTCGTACATCTTGTCGCGAAAATCCATCGTGTCCGGCCGGACGTTATAAACCCGCTGTACGGCCCGCTTTGTTTTGCTTTTTGCCATGATCGTCAAGCTCCTTTGGTCATTTGAGCTGGATGCCAAACTGTTCTTCCAGGTTGTAGCGGACGCTGTGCACCATGCCTTCGCCCTTGGCGATGCACAGCTTGCGCGCGCGCACGTCCTCGACCCAGCGCGGGTTGGCGGCCTCGGCGCGGCGGCGGGCGATGATTTTCATCTTTTCCACCTCCAGCGCCTCGCGCGGCAGATCCGGCGCCAAACCGTCGAAATCCGCGAGAATCTGCGCTTTCACGAGGCTGCCGATGCTGCCGTTCTGCACCTTGATGTCGAACATCAGCGCCGTCGCGCGTTGCGACCACAGCCCGTAATCGGCGCAAAGCTCGACCGCCGCCCGGTACAGCGCGCCGGCGTATTTTTGCTCAATCGCTTGGAATTCCCCGGTTCTTCCCAAGCTTTTTAACATGCCGCGCCACGGTTCGGTAATGAAGTGTTTGACCGGGTGCTGGATGCTGGTTGCGAAACTCATCAGCTCGCGTTTGTCGGCATCGAGAGCCGCCGTCAGCACGCCGTAGCGTTCCCGGAAAATAGACTGAACGATGTCGGGGTGCTGCCTGATCATGTCCCTGAGCAAGGGCTGGAGCGAATCCTGGCCGAAATTCCACTGGCATACGCCGAAGCTGATCCCCTGGCCGTCGAAATCCCCGCTCAAGCCCGCAAAACAGTCGGGGAAGCCGGAATCGGTTTCGAACGCACCGGTCAGCGCCAGGCAGCGATAGTCGAGGGGTTTGGCGAACAGAGAGGGGACCGGAATTTCGGTATTGAACAGTGCGTTCCAGGTAATGGAGCCGACCGCGCCATCCACTACGAGACCGGTATTCTGCTGGAAAGCTTTGACCGCCGCTTCGGTGCCGCCGCCGAAGGCGCCGTCGATCGGGCCGCGGTAAAGCCCCAGTGCTTGCAGCCTTACCTGGATCTGCTTGACTTCTTCTCCGCTGGAGCCGAGCCGGTAGGTGGCCATGCGGTTCCTCTTGTTTATGAAGTTGATATAAATATAGTTCACTTCTGGTGGCCTGTCGGCCTTACGGCCGGCTTGAGGAACCAACCCAATCTGATCGCCGTGGGTGCGATGAATTCCCACGTTTTTTCACCTTGTTATCTGGTGTCCGCTGGGGATGTTGACAGGGATTGACCTCTCATTCCCTCGTCTTCAATACTGCCACCAGATCCAGATGATCCACCCGGTGTCGCACGATCATCGAACTTGCCACGCCGGCGGCCAGGATGGTGAGGGCGGCGTAGGCATAGGTGCCGGAGGTGATGATGACCGGGAAGGTGATGGTCTCGGCCTGTATCATGGAGACGATCAGCACCGACAACAGATAGCCCAGCCACAGGCCGAGCGGGATCGCCAGCGCGATTTCAATCGCGAGCTCGCCCAGCAGCAGCCCCGAAACCTCGTTACGGGTGAAACCCAGCACGCGCAGGCTGGCCAGTTCCCAGGCCCTTTCCGCCAAGGCGATGCGGGCGCTGTTGTAGACCACGCCCACCGCGATCGCGGCGGCAAAAGCGGTCACGATGGCGGTGAAAAAAAGCAGAAAGCGGGCGTTGGTTTCGCGGAAGCTGCGCAGCAGTTCTCCCTTGATGGAGACGGTGGCGACCTGGGGCATTTCCTTGAGGCGCGCATAAAACGCTTTTGCCTGTGCCGGATCCAGCGTCAAAGCCACGGCAGAGATGGATTCTCCCTCGCCCATCAGCCGGTTCAGGGCAGTGATGTCCATGTAGGCGGAGAGGCCGACCAGGTCGTTGACGACCCCGGCAACCACGGCTTCGCGCTTGGCGCGGGTGGCTTCGAGGGATTCCAGCATCAGCCGGTCGCCGGGTTTGACCACCAGCCGTTCCGCCAGTCGCTGGGAGAGCAGGATGCCGTCGGGGGGCAGGGGCACGCGGTGTAAATCGGTATCCAGCAACTGACGCAGTTTCGCATCCGGGGGGAAGCCGGACACGGCGGTGCGGTAGGTGTGATGGCCGGCACGCAGGCGCACCGGCACGGAGCGCACCTCCTCGGTGCGCAGCACGCCGGGCAGGCGGCCGATTTCATGCAGGGCGCTGCGGGCGACCGGATTGACGAACACTACGTTCACATCGCCCCGGTCAGCCATGGAGAACTGGACATCGATCAAGTAGTTCACCGAATCCCGCCAGAAGGTCCCGGACACGAGGATGGCGACCGAACAGGCGATGCCGAAGGTGGTCAGCAGGGTGCGCAGCAGGCGGCGTTCCAGGGTGCGGATCACCATCCGCGCCTGGGGTGAGAGCAGATGCGCCAGGCCGAGCCGTTCCAGCAGCATGCGCCGGTAACGGGTCGGGGTGGGTGGGCGCATCGCTTCCGCCGGTGCCAGGGACAGGATGCTGCGCACGGTGCCGAGCGCAGCGCCCACGGCGGCGGCCAGGCTGATGCCTGAGGCCACCAGGGCAATCCATGGCTGGATGCGGTAGGTCAGGCGCGGAAAGTGGAAAAACACGGTGTACATCGCCGTCATCTCATAGCCCATCCAGGCGCCGATGCCGAAGCCGAGCACGATGCCGGCCAGCACGATCGCCAGCACCAGCTTGAGGTAATGGGCGGCGATGGCGAAGTCGGCGTAGCCGAGCGCTTTCAGGGCCGCGATCTGATCCCGCTGGGTGGCCACTTGGCGGGCCAGCACCACGTTCAGCAGGAATGCCGCCACACTGAGGAAAATGGTGGGAAAAACCGTGGCCATGGTTTTTTGCTGGTTGATCTCCTGGCTCAGGATGCGGTGCGAGTTCTGGTCTTTGCGGCCGTAAGCACTGAGGCTGCCGTAGGGTTCGAGCAGGTGGTCGAGGGCGTCGATCACCGCCGCCTCGCTGGCACCCGGCGTCAGGCTCAGCGACACGCGGTTGAATGCGCCCTCCATGTCGAAGGCACTCGCCAGGCGCTCGCGTTCCATCCAGAACACGCCGAAGCCCTTGTCGTCGGGGATCTCTCCGCCGCGCGAGGCGAAGATGTATTCCGGCGACAGCACGATGCCGACGATCGAAAGTGATTCGCGCTTGCCGTTGAGCAGAGCGGCAATGTGGTCGCCGAGTTTAAGCCCACGGGCCTTGGAGAAGCCCTCCGAGACCAGGGCTTCGTTCCTTTTTCCCGCTTCAGGCAGGCGGCCCTGGCGCAGAAACAGGCGGTTCAGACGGGGCTGGCGGCTGCTTTCCAGGCCGATCATGCGACCGATCACCGGCTCGGCCACGTCCGGGATGTCCAGGGTCACATCCTGCACCACGGTGGTTTCCACCGCAGCCACCCCCGGCAGCTCGACAATCTGCTGCTCCACCGGCCGGGGTGCGCGCTTGACGTCGGCGAACACCTGGGCGAAGCGTGCGCTCTCATAATAGGAATGACGCGACCATTGCAGCGAGTCGTAAGTGGAGAGGAGGGCGATGAAGGAGCCGATGCCCGAGGCTACCACCAGGGCGATGGTGAACGCCTGGCTGCGCATCTGCCAGAGATCGCGCAACAGCTTGCGGTCGAGGGCTTTCATTCTGGGTGATGGGTGATGGGTAATGGGCGATGGGTGAGGTTTCCCTCATTACTCATCACCCATTCCCCATTACCGGTATTTACCATGACAGCTCCGACGGAGTCAGCTTGTGCGGGTTAGTCTCCACTGCGGCGATATGCCCGTCGGCCATGTGCATCACCCGGTCGGCCATGCCGGCAATGGAGGCGTTGTGGGTGATCACTACCGCCGTGGTGCCGAGTTCCTGATTGATCCTGGCGATCACTTCCAGCACCACCTTGCCGGTTTGGTAGTCGAGTGCCCCGGTCGGTTCGTCGCACAGCAGCACGTCCGGCCGCTTGGCGATGGCGCGGGCGATGGCGACGCGCTGCTGCTCGCCGCCGGAAAGCTGGGAGGGAAAGTGGTCCATGCGGTGTTCCAGTCCGACCAGTTTCAGGGCTTCTTCCGGCGTCATCGGCTGGGGCGCGATATCGGTCACCAGGGCGACGTTCTCGCGCACGGTGAGGCTGGAAATCAGGTTGTAGAACTGGAATACAAAGCCGACATGATCGCGCCGGTATTCGGTCAGTTCGCGCTCGCCGGAGGTGGCCAGGTTGTGGTCGCGCCAGAAAGCCTCGCCGCTGGTGGGCGTGTCCAGGCCGCCGAGGATGTTGAGCAGGGTCGATTTTCCGCTGCCCGAAGGCCCCAGCAGCACGACGAACTCGCCCTGGTAGATCTCGATATCCAGCGCGCGCAGCGCCGGTACCTCCACTTCACCCATGTGGTAAGTTTTGGTCAGGCCGCGTGCGACAAATACGGTTAGCGCTGATGGCTGCATGTGATGAAACCCTCTCCATTCCAGACTATCCAACAAATGGTCCTTTTACAACTTTGGCGCCCAGAGCGGCTTTCGCGGCAGATGAAAATTGATTGGAAATTCTGGTTGCGTTTTGTCAACTGCGATACTAGAATTAGTGGTAACTTGATAGTTCAGACACAAGATGTTGTGGATATGTCGTGGATATGTTGTGGACAAGAGCCAAACCCCACCGACGAAACGCAATAATAAAACAGGAGGATAACCACCATGCAGCTTTCTACCGATTCCGTTTCACCTTCCCCTTTTGCCGCCTCGAATTTCGGTTCCGGCGAAACCGCAACGGGCCAAGAATCCGTTTATGCCCAGTACAAGATCATCCGCCGCAACGGCTCGGTGGTCGGCTTCGAACCCGCCAAGATATCGATTGCACTGACCAAGGCGTTCATCGCCGTCAACGGCGGCCAGGGTGCGGCTTCCGCGCGTGTTCGCGAGGTCGTCGCCGCGCTGACCGAGAGCGTGGTGGCCGCCCTGATGCGCCGCCAGCCCAACGGCGGGACTTTCCATATAGAAGATATCCAGGACCAGGTCGAGCTGGCGCTGATGCGCTCCGGCGAGCACGATGTCGCCCGTTCCTACGTGCTGTACCGCGAGCAGCGCACCCAGGAGCGCGCCCGGCACAAGCAGGAGCAGCCCGCCGCCGCACCGCATGTCATCAACGTCATCGAAAACGGCCAGACTCACCCGCTCGACATGGCGCGTCTCAACGGTCTGCTGCAATCGGCCTGCGATGGACTGGGTGCAGCCGTTTCTCCGCAGCCTATCCTCGAACATACCCTGAAGAATCTGTACGACGGCGTGCCGTTCGAGGAAGTGGGCAAGTCGGCCATCCTCTCCGCCCGTACCCTGATCGAGAAAGAGCCGGCCTACAGCTTCGTCACCGCGCGCCTGCTGCTCGACACCATCCGCAAGGAAGTGCTGGGCGAGGTCGCCAGCCAGGCTGACATGGCGACGCGTTACGCCGAGTATTTCCCCGACTTCATCAAGCAGGGCATCGCAGCCGAGCGCCTCGACGAGCGCCTGGCGCAGTTCGACCTGAAGCGCCTGGGCGCCGCCCTGGACTCATCGCGTGACCTGCAGTTCGGTTACCTCAGCCTGCAAACCCTGTACGACCGCTATTTTCTGCACATCGACGAGCGCCGCATCGAGCTGCCGCAAGCCTTCTTCATGCGCGTGGCGATGGGCCTCTCCCTCAACGAGATCGACCGCGAAACCCGCGCCATCGAGTTCTACAACGTGCTTTCCAGCTTTGACTTCATGAGTTCGACGCCGACCCTGTTCAATTCGGGCACGCGCCGCTCGCAGCTTTCTTCCTGCTACCTGACCACGGTGAGCGACGACCTCGACGGCATCTACGAAGCGATCAAGGAAAACGCGCTCTTGTCCAAGTTCGCCGGCGGTCTCGGCAACGACTGGAGCCGGGTGCGCGCGCTGGGCAGCCATATCAAGGGCACCAATGGCAAATCCCAGGGCGTGGTGCCGTTCCTGAAAGTGGTCAACGACACCGCTGTGGCGGTGAACCAGGGCGGCAAGCGCAAGGGCGCGGTGTGCGCCTACCTGGAAACCTGGCACCTCGACATCGAGGAATTCATGGAGCTGCGCAAGAATACCGGCGACGACCGCCGCCGCACTCACGACATGAATACCTGCAACTGGATTCCCGACCTGTTCATGAAGCGCGTGATGGAAGCCGGCGACTGGACCCTGTTCAGCCCGAACGACGTGCCCGACCTGCACGACAAGTTCGGCAAGGCGTTCGAGGAGGCCTACGTCGGCTACGAAGACAAGGCCGCGCGCGGCGAGATCAAGCTGCACAAGAAAATTCCCGCCCTGCAACTGTGGCGCAAGATGCTCACCATGCTGTTCGAAACCGGTCATCCCTGGATCACCTTCAAGGACCCGTGCAACATCCGCAGTCCGCAGCAGCACGTGGGCACGGTGCACAGCTCCAACCTGTGCACCGAGATCACGCTCAACACCAACGAGCACGAAATCGCGGTGTGCAACCTCGGCTCGGTCAACTTGGTCGCGCACCTGAAAGACGGCGTGCTCGACACAGTCAAGCTGCAGCGTACCGTGCGCACCGCGATGCGCATGCTCGACAACGTCATCGACATCAACTACTACGCGGTGGCCAAGGCGCGCAACGCCAACCTCAAGCACCGCCCGGTGGGCATGGGCATCATGGGCTTCCAGGACTGTCTGCACGCCTTGCGCGTGCCTTACGCCAGCCAGAGCGCAGTCGAATTCGCCGACCGCAGCATGGAAGCGGTGGCCTACTACGCCTACATGGCCTCCACTGAGTTGGCCGAAGAGCGCGGCCGCTATGCTACCTTCACCGGCAGCCTGTGGGATCGCGGCATCCTGCCGCACGAGTCCAACGCCCTGGTGAAAGAGGCGCGCGGCGGTTTCCTGGAGCTGGACGAGTCCGTCACCCTGGACTGGGAAGCCCTGCGCGCCCGCATCAAGCAGTTCGGCATGCGCAACTCCAACTGTCTGGCGATCGCACCGACCGCGACCATCGCCAACATCGTCGGAGTATCCGCCAGCATCGAGCCGACCTACCAGAACCTCTACGTCAAATCCAACTTGTCGGGCGAATTCACCGTGGTCAACGATTACCTGGTGGAAGACCTGAAAGCGGCCGGGCTGTGGGACGAAGTGATGATCTCCGATCTCAAGTATTTCGACGGCACGCTCTCCAAGATCGACCGTATCCCGGCCGAACTGCGCAGCCTTTACGCCACCGCCTTCGAAGTCGATCCGAGCTGGCTGATCGAAGCCGCCGCCCGCCGTCAGAAGTGGATCGACCAGGCGCAGAGCCTGAACATCTACATCGGCCAACCCTCCGGCAAAAAACTCGACGAAACCTACCGCCTTGCCTGGCTGCGCGGCCTCAAAACCACCTACTACCTGCGCAGCCTGGGTGCATCCCACGCCGAGAAATCCACCTCCAAGGCCGGCGCGTTGAACGCCGTGCCGGTGGACGGGGGCGTCGCGGCGGAGACAAAGTTCTGCAGCATTGACAATCCGGAATGCGAGGCATGTCAATGACGAGCATTCCTGATTGCGGCGCAGGCTCACATTTCGCCGCAGGCGCAATGTTACGCCGTAGCCACAACCCCGAGTGCGAGGCATGCCAGTAGCAGACTAATTTAACCGCAGAGGCGCGGAGGCGCAGAGAAACCCTTTTTTGCATTTCTCAGCGCCTCCGCGCCTCTGCGGTGAAACGAAAAAATAAGGAGACAATAATATGCTAAGTTTTGAAGACACCACCCCCACCAGAGCCGCCATGCCTATGCCACCCACTACGCCACAAGCAGAGCTACCCCTTGTCGACGAGCCCGTTTCCGCTGCCCTTACCGGCATCCGCGACACCCGCCGCATTCGCGCCGAGGACAAGCGCATCATCAATGGCGGCGCCGACGTCAACCAGCTGGTGCCGTTCAAGTACAAGTGGGCCTGGGAAAAATACCTGAACGCCTGCGCCAACCACTGGATGCCGCAGGAAGTGAACATGAACCGCGACATCGCGCTGTGGAAAGATCCCAACGGCCTGACCGAGGACGAGCGCCGCATCGTCCTGCGCAACCTCGGTTTCTTCGTTACCGCCGACAGCCTCGCCGCCAACAACATCGTGCTCGGCACCTACCGCCACATCACCGCGCCGGAATGCCGCCAATACCTGCTGCGCCAGGCGTTCGAAGAGGCCATCCACACCCACGCCTACCAGTACATCGTCGAAAGCCTGGGCCTGGACGAGGGCGAAATCTTCAACATGTACCACGAGATTCCCTCGATCCGCGACAAGGACGAATTCCTGATCCCGTTCATCGACACCCTGTGCAACCCGAACTTCAAGACCGGCACGCCGGAAGACGACCAGAAGCTGCTGCGCTCGATCATCGTCTTTGCCTGCATCATGGAAGGCATCTTCTTTTATGTCGGTTTCGTGCAGATCCTCGCCCTGGGCCGGATGAACAAGATGGTGGGTGCCGCCGAGCAGTACCAGTACATCTTGCGCGACGAGTCCATGCACCTCAACTTCGGTGTCGACCTGATCAACCAGATCAAGATGGAAAACCCGCACCTGTGGACGCCGGAATTTCGCGTCGAGATCGCCGGCCTGATCAAGAAGGCGGTGGAGTTGGAATACGCCTACGCCGAAGACACCATGCCGCGCGGCGTGCTTGGCATGAATGCCTCGATGTTCAAGGAATACCTGCGCTTCATCGCCAACCGCCGTTGCCAGCAGATCGGGCTGGATCAGCTTTATCCGGGGGCGAGCAACCCGTTCCCGTGGATGAGCGAGATGATGGATCTCAAGAAGGAGAAGAACTTCTTTGAGACTAGGGTGACGGAGTATCAATCTGGGGGGGCGTTGAGCTGGGATTAAGCACGATTTTTCGCGGAGTGGTGACATGGACAAGTTAGAAATTGAAAACATAGCTCTGAGCCTACAACGGCGAATTTGGGAACAACGTACAGCGATCTGGCCCGATCAAGTACCAAGCCCGTTGGGAATGCTCGATCCAGAAATCGCTGCACATGTGCTTGGTATTCAGTATGAACATTGGGAAGAACTAACGCCACTCGCAAAGCAAGGAAAGCGTGTTCTGATAGCCGGCCTACTTGACAGGCAAGCGCGCAAGATTGCGGTCTCAGATCAATTTCCCGACGAGATCGTGCGCTTCACCGGGGCGCATGAAATTGGCCATTGGTTACTTCATCCTGGTCAAGTAATGCATCGGGACTTGCCGATCAAAGGGCTTGGTGAGACCTTAAGCCGTATGCCTCAAGAAAAAGAAGCTGATTACTTTGCCGCATGTTTCCTTATGCCCCGTAAGCTCGTAAAAATGGCTTTGGAGACCACTTTTTTAGTTAATGCTCCATTTGTTCTTGACGACAATGCCGCATTTTGGCTATGTCCACACGATCCAGATTCCCTATTGAGAGCCGATGTTGGATCTCTCGATTGCGCTTTGTCGCTCGCCGCCGCCAAATCCTATGGCGGTAGACATTTCAACTCCCTTGCGAAGCAATTCCGCGTTTCCGTTAAAACGATGGCAATTCGGTTGAAGGAGCTGGAATTGATTCAAGAATAACCCAAACTAAATAATACGTGTAAGGCGCAATCCCAGTAGGGCGTCAATAAGCGAAGCGCATTGCGCCGGATGTTTTGGGAGTGCGCTATGCGCACAAATGTTTAGATGCCGGGGGCTGCCCGGCAGCAGGTTACTTTATTTTGCTTGCCCAAAATACAAGTAACCAAACAAAAAGGCACCCTGCCGCGCCGGCCCTTCGGGCTTCCCTCGGTTTTCCTAAAAATCCGGGCGGCTGCGGAACTCGCGCTTTGCGCTCAGACAGTCCTCGCCGACGGCCCCCGGATTCTTAGGAAAACCGAGGCGGTGCAGAAGGGGATTTGGGTTTTGTGGGCGTAGCCCGTTTTTTAGGTGCCCTCCCGTTGGGGAGGGCTGGGTGGGGAGGTTCGGTTTTGCTGTTTGGTCCCCTTGGTCCACCGTCGAGCAGCATAGCCGGGCCGGGGGATTTCGGCGAGGACTGTCTGAGCGCAAAGCGCGAGTTCCGCAGCCGCCCGGTTCGGCGAGCAGCGCAGGGAACCCCGAAGGGGCGGTGGATAGGGGCGGCTTTCTTTGGTTACTTTCTTTAGCCGTTTAAAGAAAGCAACCAGCCCGCCGGGCTGCCCCCGGCACCTAAACAAACGGTGCGCATGGCGCACCCTACAAAACTACAAAGCCACAAAATAATGGAAAACAGAATCCCCCAACCCAAAACCCTCCTCGCCGTGATCGAATTCATCTCCCACGGCAGATTGCCCGAGCTCTACAAGCAGCTCGGTTTTGACGTGACACCCGAGTGGCGGATACGCAAGGCCGTCTCGCTGGTGCGCAAGCTGAAGCCCGACGTGATTGTGGCGGATTTTTATTTCCAGTCGGATTTTCGCGATCGTTTGAGCAATCTCGAATCGCTGCTTGCGGCGGCGCAGCCGCTCAAGGAAACCCGGATACTGGTGCTTTATGAGCCGCAGGATGAGCCTGCGCTGGTCAGGGTGCGCGAGCGCATGCGTATTGATGCGGTACTGCCGACGCCGGTATCAGACGAGGCGATCAAGGCCGTGCTGAGCGGGTGGCGATAATCCGGCCTGGCGCCCAATAAAACCTGGACTGAAAAAGGAACGATCATGCCCGTCAAATTGTTCTCCCTGCATAACGTGCCCGATGACGAGGCCGAAGAAGTCCGTGAATTATTGCGCAGCAACGCGATCGACTTCTACGAGACTCCCGCGGGAAACTGGGGCATATCGGTGCCTTGCATATGGCTGCACGATGAGAATCAACTGGAGAAAGCCAAAGCGCTCATCGGCAATTACCAGAAAGAGCGGCTGAACCGGGTCAGGGAGGAATATGCGCAACTCGGACGGACGGGAAGGCATCGAACGCTAGGGGATGTGATCAGGGAAAATCCGCTGCGCTTCGTCGTCTATTTGGCGGCCATTGCTGCCTTACTCTATTTTTCCACCAAGCCCTTCCTGGATATCGGAAAATAGCGCAATGCGGCCCAGCGTCCGGTGCATGCGACCCCCCCCAGTCGGTGCATCCGGAATGCTGTGGGTATGCTTCTGGGAGGCAGGCCGGAAGTCTATCTGGTGCCCTCGCTCGATTGGCGCGCTCAAATTGCATATGACGACTTGTTGGTCTGAATATCTAAATAATAGAAGCACTTGCATTTAAGAATGATATTGGTATTCTTCAGATTGTAGGAATTTTTAGATCGCTGGATCGGAGATTCGCCGCGTATAAATAAATTCGGGTTGGTCCGGGAAAATAAGAAAACAGAAAACGGTTGCTTCACATAAAGGAGAACGGGAGCATGAAAGACGTATCCGATTACCTGTGGCGCATGTTTGTGGCAATTTTCCTTTGTCCTGTGGCTGCCTCGTTCTGGCTGGCGTTTGGGAGCTTTGGGTTCGACCCGGGCAGGCTCATGCTGTTTATCGGTTTGCAGGGGCAGCACTATGCCGCGCTGGATTCTGACGGCCAGACTGCTGTCATTCTCCAGGGACTCTTCGGCTGGGCCGCGCTGGCCTTCGTGTTCCTGCTGATTTCTTTCGTTGTGAATCCGCCCCGTTTCAGTTATGCCCTCAAAAAGAAAAACGGCAAATCAGACGTTTCCGTAGTGCAATAAGCCGATCCAGGGTGAGTTATGCGCACCCTGTCCATTTCCCCCTTTTGTTTTACTGCGGACGTTTTTGCCGTTCCCGTTTGAATCGCTGTGACTGCTGCTCCTGCTCGCGCTGGAAGCGCTGATTTTGAATCTCGAGCTGCAAGCGTTGCTGATCCGGCGACTCGGGCTTGACGGTTTGCTGCCCTTGTTCGAACTGCTGGATTTGCCGCTGATGCAGTTCTTGCTGGCGTTGGCGCTGCTCCAGGTAGAGTGATTCCATTTGCCGTTTTTGCTCCGGCGTGATGCGGGGGTTCAGGCTGTCCATGAACTGCTGTTGTTTGAGCTGAAATTCCTGCTGCCGCTGCTGGCGTTCGAGCAAATGACGCTGGATTTCTGTCTGCGCATCCTGGCACCAAGCCGCCGGCCAGCCGATCGCTAATGTCCAGACAAGCAGCAACGCGCGTGAGATGTTCATGATCCCGGACCTCGTCCGCTCTGAAAGATTGCGACAGCAATGAGACATCGGAAGCGTGCCGCTGGTTTCCTCTATGGCATCGATGGCAAAGGGCCACCCTTGACACCCACCATTTTGGTTGCTAACTATAGATTAGAAGAACAGGCCTCACGGCGGGACGTTTTTATTATCAATTCCATGAAGCTGAAGATTTCCGGAAGCCCGGAACAACCAACGAGGAGTAAGCCATGAGATCCAATTGGATGAAGATGGCCCTGTTAGGGGCCGTGATCACGGGGATGCCGATTTTTTCGGCTGCCGCGCAGGCGGAGAAGCTGAATGGAAAGCTTGTCGAACTGAGTTCCGTCGACAACTCGGTGACCGTTCAGCTGGAAGGGGCGCCCCCCGAAAAGATGTTTGCCACTTACAAGGTCGCCGAGGATGCACGCTGGCACGTCTGCCTTGAGGATACCTGCGTCATCAGGAAGGGGGTAGAAGGCTTCAAAACCGTTAACGAGTACGCCGAGTATGGGGCTTATGGCATACCGCACAAGACCTACGATGTGACGCTGAACGTGAAGGATAAAGTGGCGACGGAACTGGAAGTGCAGATCGTGCCAAAGGTGCATTGACCTGCCAGGAGGGTTCCGTCAATTTCCTGCGTGCGCCGTAAAATGCCGGGTTTCTTCATGGCGGGTGCTATAAATTATGCATGATGTACAATTTGCGGCGAATCATGTCCATTCCACCCAATAACTCCAATAACTAATTCGTGGAAAAAAATAATTCCATCAGCTCTGTGATCAAGCGTACGTTCAGGCTGGTTTCCATAGCCGTCCTGATCTTGGCTATTCTCGCCCTCGTCATACTGGGCATCCTTTTTTTCAGGGAGACCGAATCCTCGGCATTCCAGGCGGATTACCTGTCGCGGCTTGCCAAGGATCTTCGCTGGACAGTGAAGAGCGGGCCTAATCCGGATCTGTCCATTTCCCAGGCCGGGCCTTACGACGAGCGCCTGGGTTACAGCCGGTTGTCGGCGATGCTTCCGCGTCTTGCAGGCCAGGGTTTCCAGGTTAGCGCCCAGGCACGGCTGTCACCGCGCATGCAGGAGTTGATCGAGTTGGGCTTGTTCGTCCCTTACCGGGAGAAGGCCCAGGCCGGCCTGCTCGTCACGGATTCCAGCGGACGGCCATTTTTCAAGGCGCTTTCCCCGGGACGCGTCTATGAGAATTTCGCGGCGGTTCCGCCGATAGTTGCGAATAGCCTGCTCTATATCGAGAACCGCGATCTGCTGGATCCCCGCCATACCAGGAAGAATCCGGCCGTGGAGTGGACCCGGCTCGGGAAGGCCGTGCAGGACAAGGCGATCCAGCTCTTCCGTCCGGAACATGACGTGCCGGGAGGCAGCACGCTGGCCACGCAAATCGAGAAGTACCGACACTCTCCCAATGGCTTGACCCTCACTGCCGGCGACAAGCTGCAGCAGATCGCATCCGCTTCCGTGCGCGCCTACCTGGATGGGAGGGATACGCTGCCTGCGCGTCAGCGTATCGTGGTGAACTACCTCAACACGGTTCCGCTCGCCGCGGTTGCCGGATTCGGGGAAGTGAACGGCATCGGTGACGGGCTGTGGGCCTGGTACGGGTGGAACTTTGATTACGTCAACCGGACGTTGCGGTCCTTGCCGTCGAGCGGAGCTGACCTCGGCGAATTCGCAAGTGTCTACAAGCACGTATTGAGTCTAATGATCGCCCAGCGCCGGCCATCGGCTTACCTGACGAAAGAGCGCACGGCCCTTGAGGAGTTGACCAACAGCCATCTGAGGGTGCTGGCGCAGGCCGGCGTGATTCCGCCCACTGTCAGGGACGCCGCCCTGAAGGTGCCGCTCCAGTTTCTTTCCTCAGCGGTTCCTGAAGAAACCGGGGATTTCCTGTCCCGCAAGGCAGCCAGTGCCGTGCGCGTACACATGGCTTCCCTCTTGGGGTTGCCCCGCCTGTATGAACTGGACCGCCTGGACCTCTCCGTGCAAAGCACGCTCAACGGGGAGCTGCAGAAGAAGATAACAGATAGTTTGCGCGATCTCAGGAAACGAGCATACGCGCGCACCGCAGGGCTCTACGGCGACCATATGCTGGGCAAGGCCGATCCGGGCAAGATCATTTACAGTTTTACGCTCCACGAACTTACGCCCCAGGGCGCCAAGCTTAGGATTCTGGCCGACAACTTCGACCAGCCGTTCGACATCAACCAGGGCACCAAGCTCGACCTGGGTTCCACCGCCAAGCTGAGAACGCTGGTGACCTACCTCGAAATCGTCGAAAAGCTGCACAGCCAATATGCGTCATTGCCGCCGAAAGCGTTGCGGCAAGCGAAAGTCGAACCCAGCGACAACCTTACCCGCTGGGCGATCGGCTATCTGCTGCAAGGCGGCGACAAAAGCCTCTCAGCCATGCTCGATGCCGCCCTGGAGCGCAAGTATTCCGCCAGCCCGCACGAGCAGTTCTTTACCGGCGGCGGCGTACACGTCTTCCACAACTTCAAGCACGAGGACGATGGCAGGATCATAAGCGTGCGCCAGGCCACCCGCTTTTCCGTCAACCTGGTTTACATCCGCCTGATGCGGGATATCGTGCGCTACACCATGTTCCAGACCCCCGGGGCGAATATCCTCAAGGACATGGACGATCCGCAGCGCGAGGAATACCTGAAGCGTTTCGCGGATAAGGAAAGCAAGGAGTTCCTTATCCGCTTCTACCATAAATACAAAGACAAATCGGCACTGGAGATTGACGATATTTTCTTTTCCGGCATTCGGCCCACCCCGCGACGGCTCGCGGCCGCCCACCGCTACCTCAATCCGCAGGCCACCCCGGACCAGTTTGCCGAATTCATGGAATCTCGCCTGCCCGGATTCAGAGGTTCGGACGGGCACACCCTCCGCGCCATGTATGACGGCTACGGCCCAGGAAAATACTCGCTGGCCGACCAGGGATACCTTGCACACGTCCATCCGCTGGAGCTATGGCTCGTGCATTACCTGGCCACTCATCCCGGTGCACGGTACAAGGATATGATCGAGGCCAGCGCCACCGAACGCATTGCCGTCTACGACTGGCTGCTCAAGACCGTGCACAGGAATGCGCAGGACATCCGCATCCGCAGCCTGCTCGAAGTGGAGGCCTTCCTCGAAATTCACCGCAGATGGAAGCGGCTCGGCTACCCGTTTGACTCACTGGTGCCGTCGCTGGCCACGGCCATCGGCAGTTCCGGTGACCGTCCTGCCGCGCTTGCCGAACTCATGGGCATCATACTCAACGATGGAGTACGGGTTCCCACGGTGCTGATCGAGCGCCTGCGCTTCGGCACAGGCACGCCTTTTGAAACCGTTGTCGAGCGCGCCCCCACCAAAGGCGAGCGGCTGTTCGCACCTGAACTGGCCGCCGCGGTGCGCAGCGTGCTGATCGATGTAGTGGAGGGGGGCACGGCCTCGCGGCTTGCTCATGCCATTGTGAGAGAAGACGGCACGCAGATCCCGCTCGGCGGCAAGACCGGGACCGGCGACCATCGCTACGTCACCTTTTCTTCTGCGGGTGCGATCAAGGAATCCCGCGCGGTGAACCGCTCCGCCACGTTCGTGTTCTTCATCGGGGACCGCTTCTTCGGCACGCTCACCGCCTTCGTGCCCGGTGCTGACGCCGACGACTATGAGTTCACTTCGTCGCTCTCGGCGCAAGTCCTGAAGCACCTGCTGCCCACGCTGAAGCCGCTCATCGATACGGCCCGCCCCCTGCCGGAGCAAGAGCGTCTGGTGGCCGCGAAGAAAGGCAAGGCGAAGAAACCGGCGCTCAAACCGGGGCAAGACGGCGATGAGGTTGTCGACTCCACGCAGCAGGCGGAGCCTGAAACGGAAGAACTGCCCTGATTTTAGATTTTAAATCGCCAGGCGCGGATAATCTGCGTTGGTCTTAAGGCGTGTGGCCGGGATCAGGCCGAGGCGACCACCGACTGCGCAGTCCGGGTGCGTCGGCTACTTGTCGCAGCGCGGGTCCGGCCTCAACTTCGCCTTGATGCTATCCCCGACCTTGTAGTCCTGGAGGGTTTCCTTCGAGGCCTGAAATTCATGCACCGTCCCATTGGTCGCTCGCATGGTCAGTTTCTCTTGGGCCATGTCCACCTTGACGACTTGGCCCTCGATATTTTCCGGCCGGCCGGCCTTGCTGCAGTCGGCCGGCTTATCCTGGCTCAGCGCGGCCCCGCTCCACATCATCAGCCCACCGGCCACTCCCGCCATCAAGCGCATCCAGTTCTTCATCGAAGCCTCCGTTATCTTGAAATATCGTAGATGGCGCCAATCGCTGCACCGACGCCCGTGCCGATCAGCGCACCCTTGCCGGCGCCGTGCCCCGTGCCCGCACCGATGGCGGCCCCTGCTCCAGCACCCACCGCAGCGCCTGTGACTGTACCGCAGGACGTGGTCATCACGGCGAGGATCAATAAGCCGGACATTGCAATCGCTTTCGGTGTCTTCATGGTCTGCATCCTCCTGTGACAAAACGTTGACAGCGTTGCGGATCGCCGTAATGCTGAAACCACCTTGAGAGTTTAATTTTCTTTATAGTTTCTGGGGCAAGGAAGTCAAGCCAGGTTGTGGCTCAGCTTGAACATCAGCGCTGCTTACCCTATACAGAAAAAATCCAGAAGTTTTGCGCCGCACGGAAGTGCTGCCGCTGGGCACTGCGGCAGAGTGTTGCCGTTGCGGGGCTATCATCGGTCAACTGCGGGACCGACAAGCGAAAGGAATCATGATATGAAAGGTTTACTATTGCCGGTGTTGTTGGGCTTGGCATTAAATGTGTCCGCAGCAGAAAAAAGGGAAGAGGGCGTGCCACCCGGGACGGGCTCCACAGATGTGCGGAAAGAGGCCGGGGAGGCCATCGACGCTGCGACAACCAAAGCCAGGCAGGAGCGCGATGAGTTCGTCGACAAGGCACAGAAGGAAATGGCTGAACTGAACAAGAAAATGGCGGAACTTCGAAAGAAGGCGAAGAAGCTTAGCGGGGAGGCTAAGGCCAAGCTTGACCGGCAGATCCAGAACCTGGAGCCGGAATTGAAAGCGGCGGAACAAAAGCTTGCCGACCTGAAGTCCGCCACCGGCGAAAAGTGGAAGGAACTGAAGGCCGGAGTTTCCGGCGCCATCGGCCGCCTGAAGCAGTCCATGCAAAAAACCAGGGAAGGCGACAGTTGACCGTGCAAGCATGGTCACGAACTGTCGCGGCACCCTTTGCCAACGAGGTTATATCAACCTAAAAAAGCTATTGAACCGCAAAGGACGCAAAGGCCGCTAGGTAGAACAACATGTTACGGATTACGGGTGGCTCACCCAGCAGGTGGAAAAAAGAAACCATCTATCCATTTGTTTTCCCTTGCGTTCCTTTGCGTCCTTGGCGGTGAACTGCCGTTTCTAGGATCAACGCCAATAGTGCTGACAGGGCTGGCAAACCGGATCGGGGATGATGAGTGAACGCTGTCGCTGCGCAGCTTATACGGCATCCCTTGCGATCACCGTGCCGGCCTTGCCGTCCAAGATCGCCAGGGCGTCACTGAGCTGCCCGATGCCGGCCATGCCGCCGGTCTGCTCGACGAATTCGCAGGCGGCCCGGACCTTCGGCCCCATCGAGCCCGGTGCAAAATCAAGTTCGCGCAGGGCTTGCGAGGTGATGCAGCGGATGGCGCGGGCGCCGGGTGTGCCCCAGCCTTGGTAAACCGCATCGGTGTCGGTCAGCAGCAGGAGGGCGTCGGCTTTCAGTTCGCGGGCCAGGAGCGCGCTGGCCAGGTCCTTGTCGATCACGGCTTCGATGCCGATCAGGCTACCGTCCTCGCGGCGCACGGTAGGAATGCCGCCGCCCCCGGCACAGATCACGATCACGCCCTGGCTCACCAGCAGTTCGATCACGCTCAGTTCGAATATCCGCTGCGGTCCGGGCGAGGGTACGACCCGCCGGAAGTGCGCGCCGTCGCGCGCCATGCTCCAGCCCCGTTCCTTGGCCAGCCTCTGCGCTTCGATTTCAGAGTAGACCGGGCCGATGGGCTTGTCGGGATGGCCGAAGGCAGGGTCTTTCGGGTCGACCTCGATCTGGGTCAGCAGGGTGGCGCAGCGGCGATCCGGCAGCAGGTTGCCCAGTTCCTGCTCAATCAGGTAGCCGATCATGCCCTCGGTTTCCGCGTCGAGGATGTCCAGCGGGTAGGTTTCATCCGGTTTGCAGGCCGCGCCCTGCAATGCCAGCAGGCCGACCTGCGGGCCGTTGCCGTGGGAAATCACCAGGTCGTGCCGGCGGGCGATGGGCGCCAGGGCTCCGGCAGCGATCCTGACGTTGCGGCGCTGGTTGGCGGTAGTCGGGGGTTCCCCGCGGCGCAGCAAGGCATTTCCGCCCAGGGCGATCACGATGCGCATGGTTCACTCCTGACCTGGCATTTCCTGCCGGTCGATAAGGCGCAGCCAGCCCCGCGCGATGCGGTAAAGCACCCACAGGCCGGCAATGACGAAGATCGCTGCCGCGAAGGGAATGCCGAAGAGGGTGAAAATCAACAGCCAGGCGATGGCCACCCACAGCAGCGCAAACCAGAAAGTGCGTATCTGCCAGCGGAAGTGGGATTCAAGATAGGTGCCGCGCGCCTCATCCCGCTTGAGGTAGTTGAGGATCACCGCGAGGATCGAGGGCCAGCCGGTGAGGAACGCGGTCAGGATGAATGCCGAGCTCAGGATGCCGGTGACCACCGTGAACGCGTGCAGAGCGTAAATCACATGGGTGAGGGTTACGAGCGATTCTGCAGGCCGTGGGTTGCCGGATGCCGCATCGATGTCTGCCATGATTTCTCCGCGATATATTGGGGGCGCACGAACAGTCTTAAGTATACAACCACGCCAGCGATGCGGCGGGAAGCGCGCGACCGGGCAAGCATAACCTAGTAAAATGAATAATTCTGATGATGTTTCTGCCGGAACAGCCCCTGGACTCAACGACCATGAAATCTTCCCTGATCGATCCCGATACTGACCTTGCCCACGAATGCTACGCGCTGGTTTATGCGCCGAGCCCTAACCGCAAGCGTTTCCCGGAAAACTGCGTGGAGGTGAAAGCCTCCGAGGAGGAGGCGCGAACCGGCGCTGATCCAGCCAAGCGGCTCGTGCCCGCTGTGGTATTCGGCCCCTCGCGTTCGTCCGAGGGTTTTCGTCTGTTCTATCTGGTGCGTTGGCTCGATTAGCGGGCTCAAGACGCAGATTTGCGACTTTCCAGTCGGTATGTCGAATAAGGGAAAACCCTATGCGAATGTGAGGGTTTTCTGGTAATTTATCAGTACTTCCAATAAATTAGCTGGCCTATCCAACAATAAAAACTTAGGCCAACAATAAAAACTGTGGCCTGGGAGGCTGACATGCGTAATTCCCTTTTTGTTTCTCGCTTTAGATTCGGGCACGGCTTGTTGGGAAGCGCCCTGTCGCTCTCTGTCGGCATGGCGTCGGCGGGTGAAAATAGCGCATCTTCGGAAAGCGCCTATCTGGACGAAATGCCTGTCGTGCTCAGCGTCTCGCGTCTTTCCCAGCGGGTGGACGAAGCGCCCGCGGCAGTGACGGTGATCGACCGGCAGATGATCAGGGAATCCGGCGCATGGGATCTGGCAGAGGTGTTCCGGCTGGTGCCGGGCATGGTGGTGTCCTACCATTCCGCACGGGCCTACTCCATGGACAACACGGTGAGCTACCACGGGCTGTCCGATCCCTATGCACGGTCCATGCAGGTGCTGGTGGATGGACGTTCGGTGTATTCTCCCCTGTTCGGCGGGGTGCTGTGGGGCGATATTCCTGTCGCCCTCGATGACATCGAACGCATCGAGGTAATTCGCGGCCCCAATGCAGCAAGTTATGGCGCCAATTCCTTCATGGGGGTGATCAACATCATTACTCTCCATCCTTCGGAAACTCAGGGCAAGTTCGTTTCTCTCACCACCGGCCGCAACCGAGAAGAAGGCGTGGCGCGCTACGGCGGACGCAACGACGCAGGCGACCTGACCTATCGCATCACGGCGGGCGTGCGCAACGACAAGGGCGAAGACCCTACCATCGTGAATGCCCTGTCCACCAAGGATGGGTGGGATAAGAACAAGTTCGACGACAGGAAAGTTCAACTGTTTACCCTGCGTGGTGATTATCGGGTCAATGCGACGGACGAACTGGAGTTTCAGTTTGGCTACAACGGCGGTGACCGGCAGGAAGGGGATGCCGGGACGACTCACCCATTCTGGAAACGCGCCGACAATCATTTCGAACAGTTGCGCTGGCAGCGCGCCCTGGAGGATGGCGGGGAACTGTCGGTGCAGTACTACCATGGTTATGAGAGCAGCTATGGGACTGATGCCTATATCGATAAAAAAACTGGTAAAGCAATTCACTACTGTCCGGTTAACTTTGACGTCACAACGCTGTGAGCCATATTTGATGCGCCATTCGAGAACATTGCACGTGTCCCCGACTTCACTGCAAACTTCCGGTTTTGACTCCGGGGGTTGCGATGTACGACGGCAAGACACTGTTTGCTCAGGTCATGGACTTTCTGCCGTGGAAGACCTTTCATCGCATCGTCAGCCGCTATCAGGCGGACTTGCGGGTGCGCACGCTGCCGTGCTCGGATCAACTGCGCATCATGGCTTTTGCCCAACTCACCGGGCGGGAGAGTCTGCGCGACATCGAAACCTGTCTCGCGGCCAACGCTCACCGGCTCTACCATATGGGCATTCGCTCCTCGGTGGCACGCTCGACGCTGGCGGACGCCAACGAGTTGCGCGACTGGCGCGTGTATGCCGAGCTTGGGCAGCGCCTGATCACCGAGGCGAGGGCGCTCTATGTGGACGAGTCGCTCGGCGTGGAACTGACCAACACGGTCTATGCGCTGGATTCCTCGACCATCGACCTGTGCCTGTCGCTGTTTCCGTGGGCGCGCTTCCGATCCACCAAGAGTGCGGTCAAGCTGCACACCCTGCTGGATTTGCGCGGCGCCATCCCGGCCTTCATTCACATCACCGACGGCAAGGTGGCGGACGTCAACGCACTCGATCTGCTGATACCGGAGCCGGGTGCCTTCTACGTCATGGATCGGGGCTATGTCGATTTCTCCCGCCTCTATACGCTGCATCAGGCTGGGGCCTTCTTTGTCACCCGCGCCAAGTCGAATCTGGCGGCGCATCGGGTCTATTCCCACGCTTGCGACAAGCCCAACGGGATCATGTGCGACCAGAGTATCGCCCTGGATGGCTTCTACACGAAGCGAGACTATCCCCAGCACCTGCGGCGCATTCGCTTCAAGAATCCCGAGGACGGCAAGACGCTGGTCTTTCTGACCAATGCCTTCGACCTTCCGCCCACCACGATCTGCGCGCTCTACAAGCTGCGCTGGCAGGTGGAACTGTTCTTCAAATGGATCAAGCAGCATTTGCGCATCAAACATTTCTTCGGCACCTCGGAGAATGCAGTGAAGTCCCAGTTGTGGATCGCGATCTCGACTTATGTCTTGGTCGCCATCCTCAAGAAGCGCCTCAACCTGGAGGCATCTCTCTACACTTTGCTACAGATTTTTTCGGTCAGCCTCTTCGAAAAAATCACATTACAACAGGCACTTGCCAATATGCGTAACACATCAACACCCCCGCAAATCAGTAACCAACTGACTTTGCAGGGGTTTTAGCCGGACAGTAGTGAAAGCAATTAGCAACAACATGGATGTCATTGCGCAACGCCATGATTTGGAAGTGCAGCACACGTTCTCGCTCAGCAAGAGCACGCGAATAGTATGGGGCGGCAGTATGCGCTATGACAACGTATATGCACCGATCTATTTGGGAAATAGCATTGCCAAGAAGCCGTTTCACCTAGGGCGTCTGTTCGGTAACCTGGAGTGGCGCGCGCACCCCGATCTGGTGTTCAACCTGGGGGCGATGCTGGAGGAAAACAGCTTTACCGGAATGGATATCACTCCTCGTGTCGCGGCCAACTGGCATTTCCTGCCCGGCCATACCCTGCGTGTCAGCAATTCCAAAGCCACGCGCACCCCGACCAATTTTGAGAAAGTCCTCGCCGATCCCTACCTGGCTCTAGGAGTGGTCAAACAAAAATTGCGACCGGAACGGGTGGATTCCACCGAAATCGGCTATCTGGGCAAATTTTCCGATTTGAACGTGGATTTCCGTGTTTTCAGGGATGAATTCAGCGATCTGATCGTCGAAAACGGAACATCGGTAGGTCAGGGTTACCTCAATCCCGGCAAAGCTGTGGTAAAGGGCTTCGAGACGCAGTTGCAATGGAATGTCGGGCCTCGCACCAGGCTGGTTTATAGTTTTTCTCACAGTCTGGTTTCCAGTCTTAACCAGGCCAAGATAACCTACACCGATGCGGTGCCCGCCAGCATCCAGAACATGATGCTCACCCACCGCTTCGACCATCGCTGGAGCACGAGCCTGATGGGGTACAAGATGGGGGCGGTACATTTTCCAGAGACAGATACTGGCCCACAGGATAATAAATTATATTATGTCGATTCATATAGCCGCTGGGATGCCCGCCTGGCTTATGCCTTCCAGGCCGGAACGACCAGGGGTGAGCTCGCCTTGGTGGTACAAAACCTCGCCGATGCCCATTACTTCGAATTTCGCCACGACAACGAGCCTCCGGGCCGTACGGCCTGGCTCAATCTGAAGCTCGATCTCTGATTGTGATGGATAGCTCCATAGTATGAGGGAATCCCCTATACGAATTGGGGAGACTTTCTGATAATTTATAGGCTATGCTCAAAATCAGTTGGCTCGTCCACATAATAAGAATCGCAATGGCGTCCCTGCGCAAGGCGCATCGACCACTCACCAAGGGAAGTGCCTGGCTGCGCAGCCCCCCTTTCTTTTTTCGCATTACTCCAATATCCAGCCTGTTGGATCAATCTGAAGCTGGACCTCTGAGAGCCTGATGCACTACTGGCGCATCCTCTCCGCTCTATGCCTTACCCTGGCCATGTTCTGCCTGCCGCGCGCGGCGGTAGCGCTGGATGGGGTGACCGTGGTGCTCAGCGAGGAAGGAGGAGCCTACACCCAGGTGGCGGACAAGCTGCGCGCGGTCCTTTCCCAAAGCGGCGGTACAGCCAGACTGCCGGTCAAAGTGATACCGTTGAAGGAAGGGGACTCCCTCCGTGCCGATCCCGGACAGTTGCTGGTGGCGGTCGGTACCGGAGCAATGGAGGAGTTGGCGAAAAAAAACCTGCCTCAACCCGTGCTCAGCGTGCTGGTGCCGCGTGCGGCGTTCGAGAAAACTGCCCGGCAGAGCGGGCGCCTGGGCGATCCGCGTAATTTCTCCGCGATCTATCTGGATCAGCCGTGGGCACGCCAGTTTTCCCTGATTCGCCATGCTCTTCCCGGTCGGACGAAGGTCGGCATCCTGCTGCCTCCCAATTCCACCGAACTTGCCACGGCGCTGAGTGCGGCGGCCAAGGCTGCCGGCTTTGTTGCGATCATCGAAATGGTGGACGGCGAAGCCGACCTGTTGCCGGTATTGAAGCGGCTGTTGGGTGAAAGCGATGTGGTGCTGGCGGTGCCTGATCCGCTTATCTATAACCGGAATACTGTCCAGAGCATCCTTCTTACCACCTACCGCCATCAAGTGCCGTTGCTCGGATTTTCACCTTCCTATGTCAAGGCTGGTGCGATTGCGGCGGTGTTCAGCGTGCCGGAGCAAATCGGCCAGCAGGCAGCGGAAATAATTCAGCGCCTGGCGGCAGACCGGCGTTTGCCGTTGCCCCTGCCACCTCGCTATTTCTCGGTCGGCGTCAATGCTCAGGTTGCCCGCTCGCTCGGTATTGGCCTTGACGATGAAGCCAGCCTGAACAGCAAACTGAAGCGCACTTCAGAGGGCGAACCATGAAACACTGGAGCATCAAATACAGGATCCTGTTCCTGGCGATGCTCCCAGTCGTCGTCGTTGCCTCTCTGCTGAGCATCCTGGTGATGATCGGCGGTATCACCGAAATGGACGGCGCCCTGAGGTCGCGGGGCATGTTGATCGCCCGCCAGCTAGCGCCGGCCAGTGAATACGGCGCGTTTTCCGGCAACCGAGAAATTCTTCAGGCGCTCACTCAGGCGGTGATGAAGGAAGAAGATGTCAACGCGATCATCATTACCGATGACCGCGACAAGATACTCGCAGTGAGTGGCCGACCCAGCCAGTTCGACTATAAATCAGCCGGGCTTGCCGACGTAGGCCGGGTCGACTCGACCGGAAAGAACTCCCTGGTTTTTGCAGCGCCGATTTACCAGAGTGCAAACGATATCGACGAATATGGCCTGTTTGACCGCGCGGAATCTCCTGACGGCAAGAAAAAGAAAGTGCTCGGGCGGGTTTATGTGGAACTGTCCACGGCTGCCACCCAGCAGCGCAAAAGCCATTTCATCATGATCAGCATAACCATCGGTCTTTTCGGCTTTTTCGGGGCGTTGTTGCTGGCGCTACGCATGAGCCGAGACGTCACCCATCCGCTGTCGCGCCTGCTCGACGCGGTCGTGCGCATGACCCGTGGCAATCTTGATGCTCGCGTTGCGGTGGACTCCGGCGGCGAGCTGGCGGAGCTGGAGCGAGGTTTCAACGATATGGCGGGAGAATTGCAATCGGCCTACACCAACATGCAGGAGCGCATCGAGGAACGGACGCGGGATCTGGCAAGGCTCAAGGAAGAGGCCGAGCAAGCCAAAGCCAGCGCGGAATTGGCCAATCAGGCAAAAAGCCAGTTCCTCGCCCATGTCAGCCATGAAATCCGCACGCCGTTGAATGGCCTGATTGGATTTATCGGTTTGATGGGTAAAACCCGCATCGACAATGTCCAGCAGGATTATCTCAAGATTTGCGAAATCTCCTCCCAGACCTTGCTGGCGATTATCAACGACATCCTGGACTTGTCCAAGATCGAGGCGGGCAAACTGTCGATTGAATGTCTGGTATTCGATCTAGGGTATTTGATCGAGCAATGCATCCTCTTCTATACGCCCAGCGCCCAGAGCAAGGGATTGCGCCTGATCATGGAGATCGATCGAGACATGCCCGCCAAGCTGATGGGCGATCCGTCCCGTATCCGTCAGATCCTGGCCAACCTCCTCGGTAATGCCATCAAGTTTACCGACTCCGGCGCAATCACCGTCACCGTGAAGCATCTGGATGGAAGCGACGGCTCCGCCCACGTCGAAATCTGCGTGGCTGACACGGGAATCGGCATGACCGACGAGCAACTGGGGCAGCTGTTCCAGCCATTCAGCCAGGGGGATGCCTCGATTACCCGCCGCTACGGAGGTACCGGGCTGGGGCTGGCAATTTCCCATCGTCTGGTTGAAATGATGAATGGCACCATCGCGATCGAGAGCGCGGCGGGCAAAGGATCCAGATTCACGATTTCGCTGTGCCTCAAGGAAGCGGGTGGGGATACGGCTTTGCTCTCTTCAGGACCGCTCGAGAGCCTGGAGCGGGAAAATTCCACGGTTCAGGAGGAAAAGCAGGCGCCGGCTGCGCTGCCGGCGCAGCTACGGATACTGGTGGCGGACGATAACGAAATCAACCGCAAATTGAACACGATTTTGTTGCACCAGTGGGGTATTGCCGTGGATGAAGCGGCGGATGGCGTCGCTGCCGTGGAGGCTTGTCGCAGGCAGCAGTATGACCTGATCCTGATGGATGTGCATATGCCGGCGATGGATGGTGTCGAGGCGACGAGGCGCATCCGGATGTTGCAGAAGGGGGGTAATCCGACTCCCGTCGTTGCGCTAACCGCCAATGCACTGAGCGGGGACAGGGAGCGCTACCTGGCCGCCGGGATGGATGACTACCTGGAAAAACCCCTGGCCGAGGAGGCGCTGCGCAAGACCATCGAGAAATGGGTTCCGCTCACGCCTGTTTGCGCCCAAGGTGCCGGAATAAAAGAGGAGTGGAATGTGGAGGAGGGCTTTCCCGAATCGCCTCACTCCGATCTGCCGATCATCGATGCCGGGCTTGGCATGGAGCGGGCGGGTGGCTGCCGACAGAGCTGGCTGACTTCATTGAGAATGCAGCTTGCTGAATTGCCTTCCTGCCTGGATGCCTTGCAGGCAGCCTATTCGGCTACCGATCTTGAAAAAGTGATGGAGCTGGCTCACAGGCTGCGTGGCGGCGCGCTCTACTGTGGCATTTCCGCACTTGAAATTGCCGCCTTGCGCCTGGAAGTGGCGTGCCGGAATCGCGCCCCGGACATCGCCGACAAACTCACTCTCCTCCAGCAGGAGGCGGAAAGCTTGCTGGCGTTGGAATCAAGCGGAGCCATTCCGGAAGCTTAGGTCTATAAAAAGCTTTTAACCACGAATTTACACGAATTAAACACGAATGTTCACTAATAATCAGTTGGTTAGAGTGTCTAGTCTAATTCACTGTTTGGTGCCAAAAGTAGGCGCCTCTAGGCGACAAGATGATTGTCTCTAACTATTCGTGTTTATTCGTGAACATTCGTGTCATTCGTGGTTAATGGCCGTTTTTAGGTTGATGCGTCAGGCTGCGCTTGCCTTACGTTGGTTGGCCTTCTCGACCTCTTCGTCCCAGCCGTCCATACGGACATAAGGATTGGAACGCGGCTCTTTGATCATGTTCGCGTCGATCTCCACGCCGATCCCTTCGAGGAAGTTGACCAGGCCGATACGGTCGATCATCTCGCCGGTACGCTCGTGCTCCAGCGCGTTTTCGGCGAAGAAGTCGATGGTGTTCTGGCCGAGCTCGACCAGCTTCTCGAAGTCCTCGTCGGATTCCAGCTTCATGAACGGCACGATCACGGTCCCCATGGTTGCGCCGATCTTCAGCACGCTCTTGCCGCCGATCAGGACGGTCACGCCCTTGTCCTTGCCCGGAGCCAGCGCGCCGGTCATGACGTTGATGCAGTGCATGCAGCGCACGCAGCTGTGGTTTTCGATTTCCATCGACTGGGTGTCGTTGATCGCGACGCTGGAGATGCCTTCGGCCTTGGAAACGTCCTGGGTGTTCTTCAGGGACAGCGCCTTGGTCGGGCAGCGGCTGATCACGTCGTTGACCAGTTCGTCCATGCCGTGCTTGGCGAACCACTTCTTGCCCAGCTCGTCGTCGGTCTGGATGTTGTCGCGCCAGGTGCCGATGGTGGCCATGTCGGAACGCTGAATCGAGTTGACGCAGTCGTTCGGGCAGCCGGAGAACTTGAACTTGAACTTGTACGGCAGGGCCGGGCGGTGCATGTCGTCGAGGAAGTTGTTGACCACGGTGCGCAGGGCCCTGGCTTCGTCATAGCAGGACTGCTCGCAGCGCGCGGCGCCGACGCAGGACATGGAGGTGCGCACGGCAGGGCCGGCGCCGCCCAGGTCGAAGCCCATTTCGTTCAGTTCGTCGAAAGCCGGCTGAACGTTCGCGGTGGTGATGCCCTGGAACATGATATCGCCGGACTGGCCGTGGAAGGCAATCAGGCCGGAGCCGTGCTTCTCCCACACATCCGCCATCTTGCGCAGCAGGTCGGAGGTGTAATGCATGCCGGCAGGCGGCTGGATGCGCAGGGTGTGGAACTCGGCCGCATCGGGGTAGATCGGCTTCTCGTTCTCGTCCTTGAGTTCGGTAAAGCGCGGAATCACGCCGCCACCATAGCCGAACACGCCGACGGTGCCGCCCTTCCAGTAACCTTTTTTGGTCGCGTAGGAGGTTTCCAGCTGGCCCATCAGGTCAACCATCATGTCGTTGTCTTTGGCCAGGCGCTTGAGGCCGGTCACAAAGCTGGGCCAGGGGCCGCTTTCCAACTGGTCGAGCATTGGAGTGTCGTATTGTTTCTTAGCCATGGTCGTAATCTCCTAGAAAAAAATTGAAACAAAAAACCGGCTCTCAAGTCCCCGTAATAACCATGGAATGGATACGGATAATAGACTATTTCTACTGGATGAACAAAGTATAGTAATACCAGATGGAATTAATCAAGTATTTTATGAGCTAGGGGTAGATAACCCAAAGGGAGTAGATTCGAAACCTATTGATCCAGAAGCAAATATCGCCATGCAGGCACACCCTTGTGCCGACACCATTATTCCCGCCCGCCATAGATCTTTTTCAGAACTAGCGCCAAGTCTTGCAGGGCAAGTTCGCCGTTACCTACAAATGAAGAGCCATGCATGATTGCCAGCGTTTTCGGTTTAAGGCCGGCTAGTTCGTGAAGCAGGTGCCTGGTCTGCGGGGTGAACGGCATGCTGTCCGCCATGAGGCCGTTGTTCTGGTAACCGATCAGTGCGCCCCGCGCCCGGTCGGCGATATCGGATTCCGTAATCGCTTCCACATCCCCGTTATGCACGAACAGGTCGGAGCAGAACAGGGTTTGGTTGGATTCCTCGAACAGCATGCCAGCATCCCAGCCGTGGGGCAGGTGAGGGGTGCGCAGGAAGCGGAACCGGTAACGCCCGGTTTCCAGCACGTCTCCTTTCTCCAGGGCGCGCGGTGCGCGGATTGAAAAATCGTTGAAGTTGGTGATCGCACCCACCGCGCTGCATGCTGGCTGAGCCGACGGAACCTCGGCGAGCCAGGCATTGAGGGCGCCACATTCGTCCGCCTCGAAGTGGCTGGAAAAGATCCAGCGAATCCGTGATGGCTCGATAAGCTTCGCCACGGCATCGCGCACCTCGGTGAACATGTGGGCCATGCCGGTGTGGCATAGCAGCGGCTCTTCGTCCTTGACGAGGAACTGGTTGAATTGCAGTCCGAATTCCTGGACATAAATCGAGATGCGATAAATATCCGGTGCGATTTCCGTCAAGGTGGCCATGGCTGCGTCCTTTATCGAATGTTCCAGTAATTATGCTTGTTTGCCTATGATTCTTCCCATCATCTCTTCGACTTCCTTGAGCATTCTGGCCCGCTCCTCGGCGGTGGCGTCGAGCACCCCACACAGGTATTTGTGCTCGATCACCTGAATGCCGCAAAAATCGAAAATTCCTGCGTCTATCGTTTTGCTCATGCATTCCAGCAGGCCCATGTTGACGAGGTCGTCACGACCGGATGCCAAGGTATTCACGATGACCGCCTTTTTGCCATGGAGCAGACCATTGAAGACGTTCTGCTCCATGGACCAGGCGAAACCGTAGGAGAAAACACGGTCGACGTATCCTTTGAGTATGGCCGGCATGTCCGACCACCAGATCGGGTAGATGAAAATCAGCACATCCGAGGAGCGGATGTATTCCTGTTCCTGTTTTACGTCCTCCGGCACCGGAACGCCCTCTACCATCTCAAGCTCGGCCGCCTTCAGCGCCGGGTCGAAGGGGATTTCATACAGGTCGCGCACTGCAACGGCAGCGTTCGAGGCTTTCAGCGCGGCCTCAATTTTTTCCTTGATGGCATGATTGAAGCTTTTTGCATTGGGATGTGCATAAATAATCAGGTATTTCATTTGGGCTTTTCCCGGGGGGTCTGTCATGGCGCCAGGCCTAGACTTTGGCTTTGGCGGCGAGGGCGCGGTCCCGCACCTGCTTCAGCGCTTCCAGGATCGTCACGCTGGGCGGAATGGTGGGCGATTTCAGCTTTTCCAGCACAGCGGCCGTCATTTTGCGCAGATCCTCATCGCTTACTCCTCCAGGCGGGGCTTTGGCGGGCTTGGCCGCGGGCCGCGGCGTCCGTTGTGCGGAAGGGGGCGTTGCCTTGTTCAGCCGATGGGTTTTCCTCGTCAACATCTGCTTCCCCCAAGAAACTTGCCCGGAAGATTAAATCTAGATCAATCGCCACAAAAGGCAAGGAAGCGAGTTCCATCCAATTCCAGCTAAATCGTTACCCTTTTCCTGAACTTCGATCGAGCTTCGGCGAATTGAATTACGGGGGTAAAGGGGAAGGTGACCGGTCCGGTCTTGGGGTCGAAGGTTGCGATTTCCAATCTTCAAGACACAGGCAAGGCGGGCGGCCCAGTCATTTCCTCGTCGGCCGGCTTGCGCCAGCAGTACACCCGTACGGGAGGCACGTTGAGCAGTTCCAGTTCGATATCCGGTTGCCCCAGCAACTCGCGTCCGATGAGTGCCACCTGATCCCGAAATTGATAAGCGACAAACCGCCCTCCCGGCGCCATGCATGACCAAAGCGCACGCAGGATTCGCCGTCCGAGGGCCTGCGGCATGGTGGAAAAAGGAATCCCGGAAACGATCGCATCAGGGCGCGAAAGGCCATAATGCGCGAGAGCCTCCCAGATGTGCTCCGCACTGCCGAGATGGACGATCAGGCGGGGGTCGCGGTTGGCTCTAAGATGCGATGCAAATTCTGGATCGATCTCGATGGCAAGGAGCTTCGCATCTTCAGGCAAGGCATCCAGAATCGCCCGCGTAGTGCCGCCCGTGCCGGGGCCGAACTCAACAACCAACCGGGCTTTGGCGATGGCGGCAACGTTGACGATTCGCCGCTCCAGGAACCGGGAACTTGGGACGACAGATCCCACCAAACCCGGGCGCCGCAGGAATCCCAGCAAGAATGCGAGTCCGCCGCCCCGCCGAAGTCGATCCCGCCGGATATTCGTTATGTCGGTCACAATTGAGCCCCTTCGCCATTCAGTAACTATCTTCATCTTCCAGCATAGAAGATTTTTATGCGAGCTGCGCAAGGGGTGAGCGGACGAACGGGCCTGTCTGTTGATGAGGGTTGTCGAGAAGTGCGATCTATGAGCTAAAGAGAAAGGATATCGATGCCTAGGCACGCGTTTCGGAACAGATAATCGGGCGGGTTGCAACTTATTGTGTGGCCTATTCCTCTGTTTGGCCTTCCCTGATTATTTGGGCATATTGTATTAACCAATTTGAGAGCTTTTCCATTTGCTCCAGTTCGAGGAGTATGGTCTGCTCCTCTCCTGACGCCGATTTTTGATTGATGCAGACCAAACCAACTTTCTTTTCATACAGCTCTATAGGCAACTCGCCTCTGATTAACTCAGTCATTTTGCCATCTCCTGGTTGGATTGGTTTTGGCTCTCGCCCTATTTGATTTATAGGCCAAGAAGGCTCGAATGCCAAATCCGGCGAACGGCCAGGATGCGGCGCAGCGGAATCCGGGTGTCGCCATTGCCGGATTTTATTCCATCCGGGAATGGCCCGCCGACTGCAGCCGGGATGTCCGCTCGGCTTGCGGCTGCCTGCCCAGTTCCCTGACGGCCTCGTAGAGCCTGCCCATATCCCCGTTCTGCTGTGCCAGCAGCGCCCGGAATGCGGGCACCAGCTGGGTGTAGGTGGCGACCGAGGCGAGGTGCGCGTTGTTGATTCGCTGGGCGATCCACCTGTCGTAGCGGCTGAAGCCTCCGTCGGCGGCCTTGATCCGGGCGAACTCCTGCCTCAACTCGCCGAATATCCGCGCCTTGGCGGCGCGCTTGCCGGCGTCGCTGTCGCCCGAGGCAAACAGTTCCTCCAGCCGCTCGCGGCATTTCAGCACGAGGGCGGTGAACGCGGCTCTTCTTTGCTGCTCCGCTTCGAATGCGGACCGCTGCCCGGGGGTACCGTTGCGATCCAGCCAGCGGCTGACCCCTTCCAGCTCGACCGCGGTGGCGAAGGATTCATTGAAGATGCTGTCATCGGGGAGATATACCACCTGATGGGCGAGCTCGTGGAAGATGAGCCGGGCGAGTTCGGTCTCGGGATAGCCGATGAAGGTGTTGAGCACCGGATCGTTGAACCAGCCCAAGGTGGAATAGGCGGGAACCCCGGCTACATACACGTCATCACCCTCGCTGCCGAGCTGTTCGGCAAAGCGCTCGGCTTCCTCTTTCGAGAAAAAGCCGCGATAGCTGACGCAGCCGGCCCCGATGAAGCACCACTGCCTGGGTTGGGTGGATAGCTCGGGCGTGGCAAACACATTCCACACCACATAGGGGCGCTCCAGGTCGACGTAGCTCGCGTAGCTGCGGTTGTCGGGAAGCTTCAGTTCGCGGCTGGCGAATTCGCGCAACCGGGCCACGCCGGCAAGTCTGCGCTTGAGCGCCTGATCGGCTTGGGGGTCGGCGGTGATCTCCTCGATCGGCCGTGCCCGGCGCAGGATGTCCATCTGGCCGCTCACCGCCTGGACGTAATAGCCAAGGTTGGCGCAGCCGCCGAGCCAGACGGCAAGCCCCGCCGCTGCGGCAAGCCGGAGTGGGTGGGAGGGCAGCCGGGTCATGACTGTTCTCGCAAAAAATGTCCGTCCCTCAGAAACGCGCATACCTGGCGCGCCACCTTGGTGGACACAAGCATGCCGGAATGGCTGACCTTGAGCATGATCTGGTCGCGGGCGCCCGGCACAAGGGTCTCCTCCACTGCCACCACGCCGTCATTGGGGCGCGGCAGTCCGCCCAGCAGCTTGCCGCTGCCCAGGCTCCTGCAGCCGGAGATCACTCCCGCCTCGCACTGTTGCGCGGCGCGCCCGGGGGGATACTGGTCCAGCCACTGCGCCATCCCGCGCCCGACCAGCCATTTTCCCGGCGCCGTGCGAGAGAGCTTGCGTGCCACATGGCTGGCGCGGTAAGGCGTGCCCATCAGTACAACGCGGCCGGCGCGCGTCTGTGGATAATCCGCCAGCATCTGCAGCACCACCAGGCCGCCCAGGCTATGGCCGACAAAGTGCACCCGCGCTGCGGCAATGCCCGCGGCAAAGCGCGACAGCCGCAGCGCGTTTTGCGACAGCGAACAGCGCAGGGAGGGATAGGAAAAGACGGCGACATGGAAACCGCAGCGCCGCAGACGCAGCCCCAGCAGCCTCATCACCCATCCACGCATCCACAGCCCGTGCACCAGGACGACCACTTCCTTGACACCCGTTTCGGCCGACAATTCAGGCTCGCAGTTCAATGAGATGACTCATTGTTGACCAAACAGCATCCGGCCGCAACCCGCTCTTCCGCCCGGCCCTGAAGCATATTCCCCATTCCCTGTGCTATGTTCAAGATGAGCGCGTCGCCGTAATAGCCCCTGTCCCAGCCATGAAACCTTTCTGGTGTCATTACAATTGGATCGAGGACACCCTCCGCGGGTATACCCAAGCCCTGCGGCAGGTGGGGATCGAGGATGTAGTCGCGATCCAGCGCGGCGGCATCTTTCCCGGTCTGGTGGTGGCCTATCTGCTCGACATCCCGCTGCTCCACACCCTCCAGCATGAGAGGAAGTCCCGGATTTGCCGCTGGACTTGCGCCACCCCGCCTGAAGGTGCCATCCTGCTGCTGGTGGACGACATCGCAGGCGCGGGCGACACCCTGCCGGACGCGAAACGCTGGCTGGAGGAGCGGGGCCATGCGGTCAAAACCCTCACCGTGGCCTATGACGACCGCACCCGCCTCATCCCCGATTTCGGGGTCGATTTCGGCGGCACCGTGGCGGTGTTCCCGTGGGAGCGCCACCGCCTGAACCCGGCCTTCCTCGCCGACCTGGAGAAGTCATCGGTGGAACTCGCCAGGGACAGCGCCTACGAGGCGGTGGCCCTCGACCTCGACGGCATTTTCCTGCCCGACCTGCCCGATGACCTGTACGAGATCAACCCGGCTGCTGCGCTGAATCTCCGCACCCGGCTGCCGTCTTTCCCCAGAAGCGCCTTGCCCCCGCATCACCCGGAAAAAGCCCTGATCATCACCTCGCGCCATCTGGACAGCCGCGCGCCGACCACGGAATGGCTGGAGCGCCACGGCTTCGGCGGCTACCCCATCGTGTTCCGCGACATCGCCCGCTATCCCGACGGCGCAGACCAGGCGCTTTGCCTGGCCCGTTACAAGGCCGACATGGCGGTCTGCCAAGGCGTGACGGCGATCTACGAGAGCGACCCGCTGCAGGCCGCCTACCTTTCCGGCATGCTGCCGCTGACGGATGTCTACTGCTGGAACAACGACCGTAACATTCGCCTCAGGCTGGGCAGGAGCACGCTGCTGGGTCAATCGTAAAGGGTCGTGGCCGGAGATGGCCCAGCATTTGAATTAGCGGGCGCCGACGGCGGGCTCAAGCCCGCTGTTGCGCCGTCCCGGCTGACTAATGGGATGGACTCCCACGTTGCCGAAGCAGGTGATTTCCTCCGTGCCCACGGGCAGCGTAGCTTAGCCATCTACCGAGAAGGTCGCCTTCGCCATAAGCAGAACCGACATAGCCTTCCCGTCAAACCTGGACTCGATTCATATCACCAAAATCTTGCCCGCCGCTTCAGTGCAGATGTTTCTTGCGGAAATGCAGCAGGCTCCCTCCCGACGGCTGGAAATCGGGCTCAGACTCGGCGCTCTTGCGTTTTTCCAGGTCGTGGTCGAACAGGACATTGACCAGATCAGTGACCTGCACGACCTCTTCCTGGCTGAAGTGGCGGGAGAGCAGGCTAGCGACGTCTTCGATCATGCGCTGTCGTTGTGCCAGGTGTATGGATTCTTCGCTCGGGCCGACGAAGAGAAGCTGGTATTCGTCGTGGCCGTCTTCGTAGTAGAAGGTCAGCTCGATCTGCGAGGCGCTCTCGGTCAGCGGGCCGAGTTCGTACAGCGCGTCCTGCAGCCGGCTCACGAAGTTTCTGCCGACTTCGCCGGACCAGCATATTTCCAGAGTGCGGTCGGGGCGGTGAAAGACGATGCCGGGCTCATCCTGTTCCGTGCTGCGCGCTTCGGCGATGGTTTCCACATCCAGATAATCTAGCCACTTGCGCAGGCCGTTTTCCACCTGGGTCAGAGCGACGCCCTTGCAGAGGTTGAGGATGCCGTGTACGTGAACTTCGATGTGCATGATGCAACTCCAGGAAACAAGCAACAGTTATCATCCTAGAAACGGCAGTTGACCGCTCCACTAGAATTTTAACTCAATGGTTATAATAAATTTCTTCATGAATCATGGGATCACCCGTTTGGTGAGTCCGCTACGAGGCGGATTGCACGTTTTTTGCGGCGCATGGCGGCGTTGCAACTCCTTGGAATGGAACGGCCATTCCGCGTCGTTGCGCCTTGCCCTGCACCCCAAAAAACGCACACTCCACCTCGTCCAACTGACGTTTCTAGAATTATTTTACTCCATCGCCTCCGTTGCGGGCATGGAATATAATCCGCCCCATGTTCACGTTTGCGCCGGTCGGCGTTATCCATTCCTGTTTCAAGGAAAAGTTCGGCATCCCCCGTCAGCCGGGCCTGGTGCCGGCGGCGCGGGCGGTGCTGGAGCTGCTGCCGCCGTACAACCGGGCAGAGGCGGTGCGCGGGCTGGAGGGCTTTTCGCACATCTGGGTGAGCTTCATTTTTCACGCCTGCCTGGACGAGCCGTGGAAACCGACGGTGCGCCCGCCGCGGCTGGGCGGCAATCGCCGCCTGGGCGTTTTTGCTACCCGCTCCACCCACCGCCCCAATCCCATCGGCCTGTCAGCGGTCGAGCTGGAACGCATCGAAGCCGGGCCGGGGCGGGTGCTGCTGCACTTGAAGGGCGCGGATCTGCTGGATGGCACGCCGGTGCTGGATATCAAACCCTACCTGCCGTATTCGGATGTTATTCCCGGCGCAACCGGCGGTTTCGCGGCGGAAGCCCCCGCCGCCTTGTTCGAAGTGAATTTTAGTCAGCCTGCGCTGGATCGCTGCGCGGCGGTGCCGGAACTGGGGCTGCTGATTCGTCAGATTCTGAGCCGGGACCCGCGTCCCGCCTACTATGGGAAGAGTGAAGGAAAGAGGGTTTTTGGCATGAAGCTGCTGGATTACGACGTGAAGTGGGAAGTCCATGGCCATGCTGTTTTAGTCACCGACATCATTCCCGCAGGTTAAATCCATGAAATACCTCATCATCTCCGTCACCCCGTTCGAGCAGAACTGTTCCCTGATCTGGTGCGAGCAAACCCTTGAAGCGGCCCTGGTCGATCCTGGCGGCGATGCCGAAGTACTGCTTGCCGTTGTGCAGGAAAATGGCCTGCGTCTGACCAAACTGTTGCTTACCCACGGTCACATAGATCATGTCGGGGCAGCCGTGGAGCTAGCGGCAAGGCTGGGCATCCCGATCGAAGGGCCGCAGCGCGAGGATGCCTTCTGGCTGGAGTCGCTGCCGCAGCAGAGCGAGAAGTTCGGCTTTCCGCATACCCCGGCGTTCACGCCCGATCGCTGGCTGGAGCAGGGCGATACGGTGAGCGTCGGCAACCAGATTCTGGAAGTGCTGCACTGCCCCGGCCATACTCCCGGCCACGTGGCGTTTTTCCATCGCGCCAGCCAAACCGCCTTCGTCGGGGACGTGCTGTTCAAGGGCTCGATCGGCCGCACCGATTTCCCTCGCGGCGATTACCCGGCGCTGATCTGCTCGATCCGCGAGCGGCTGTTTCCCCTGGGCGACGATGTAACTTTCATTCCTGGCCACGGCCCGGTATCCACCTTCGGCTACGAGCGGCTCACCAACCCTTACGCGGGCGACTAGGTTTAACGCACGTACGCACCATCAACAGGCACCGTCCGACGAATGGAATAGTATGCGTCCATCGTCGGGTAATGGCTGCTAGGTTGAGGTTTTTTGTGCCGCGTGAAACCCCACCATCCCGCCCCAGATGCTTTTCTTGCAGGTTATATTCGAAAATCCGATGAGTTGCAGCACACCGGACAACTCTTCCGGGGTATAGAAATGCTGGATTGCATCGCTGAAATATCCGCTGCATCCTCGAGATGCCTCGGTCGATCCGAAAATCAGCGATGTCATGAAAACGGAAATACGCAAGAAGCGTAGATAGAACCATTCGACAAAGGGGTGGGTCGGCTTGAGCATGTCACAGTGATAAAAGAATCCACCCGGCTTGAGCACTCGAAGAATCTCGGGCAGTACCTTGTCCAGTTGCAGGTGGCGTGATGCGGCCTGCAGCGTGATCACATCGAATGAGTTGTCCGGAAAGGGCAGTTCGTGAACATCGTGAATGATGCTGGTTATGTGTAGACCGTTTCTTTCCGCCCTTCGCTGCCCTTCTTCCTGCATTTCCTTGCTGCGGTCAATGGCCGTGACGGAAATGCCGGGCTCTTTTTTCAGGAGCCTTACCCCCACATCATTGGTTCCTGCGCAGACATCGAGAACCTGGTATTGCGGATGCAGTTTTACCGTTCCCACGAACTGCCAGACCCATATTTCCCACAAACCCAAACTCGCGACAATGTTGCCTGGACGATAATATCGCGGAACATCCTGAAAAACCTTGGGCACCATCTGTGACCACACATTCGAAAAAAGCGAGCGCCGGTACTCTTCCCTTTGTTCGAATATTCCCCAAGTCACCGAAGAGGATGCATTGTCTTCCATAAATAATATTCCTTAATTAATTCACAGTTAATGAGTAAGGCTGGCAGGAAATTGCCAATATCCTAAGCGGTCAGTCAAATGGCCCGTTCCCCAATTTTTCTTTAATTTATTCGCCAATTCACGCGAAAAACCTAATCTAACATGGAGTTTCTGGCTTCCATATTAGCATTGCCGGATTGAAAAACTCAGGTAGCCGCAGGTCAACTGTTATAATGCGCGGTTCAGAATCCTCTTTTTTCTCATTCGGTTAAACCACCATGAATTCACTAATTCTTAATCCCGGTCGGGAGAAATCCCTGCAGCACCGCCACCCCTGGATTTTTACCGGCGCAGTCGAGCGCATCAAGGGTGAGCCGCAGTCCGGCGAAACCGTAGCTGTTCGCGATACCCACGGGGCTTTCCTGGCGCTGGCCGCGTATAGCCCCAAATCGCAGATTTTGGGGCGGGTGTGGACTTATCGGGAAAACGAGACGGTCGACGAGGCCTTCCTCCGGGCGCGCCTGGCGCGCGCCATCGGCTTGCGCCAGGAACTGGCCAAGACCACCGACGGCATGCGGCTGGTGCACGGCGAATCCGACGGACTGCCCGGCTTGGTGGTAGATCGCTACGGCGACACGCTGGTGATGCAGGTGCTGTCGGCGGGGATGGAACGCTGGCGCGGGGCGCTGGCCGATTTGCTGGTGGAGCTGACCGGCTGCGCTAATCTCTACGAGCGATCCGATGCCGAGGTGCGTGACCTGGAAGGTCTGCCGGCGCGCTCCGGCATTCTGCGTGGCAAGCTGCCTGCGCCGCTGATCATCCGCGAGCATGGGCTGAAATTTCATGTGGATGTGGAAAAGGGGCAGAAAACCGGCTTCTACCTCGATCAGCGCGACAACCGCCGTCGTGTCGGCGAACTCGCCAACGACAAGGACGTGCTCAACTGCTTCTGCTACAGCGGCGGCTTCAGCCTGAGCGCGCTCCAGGGCGGCGCTCGCTCGGTGCTGTCGGTGGACAGTTCCGCCGAGGCGCTGGCGCTGGCGCGGGAAAACGTCAAGCTCAACAATCTGGCGGCGGATCGCGCCGAGTGGCTGGAGGCGGACGTGTTCAAGTCGCTGCGTTTGATGCGCGATCAGGGCAAGAGTTTCGACCTGATCGTGCTCGACCCGCCCAAGTTTGCCCCCACCGCCCATCACGCCGCCAATGCGGCGCGCGCCTACAAGGACATCAACCTGTGGGCGCTCAAGCTGCTGCGGCCGGGTGGCCTGCTGGCCACCTTTTCCTGCTCGGGCGGCGTCACTGCCGACCTGTTCCAGAAAATTCTCGCCGGCGCAGCGCTGGATGCGAACGTGACGGCGCAGATCGTGGGGCGCTTTGCCGCCGATGCAGATCATCCGGCGGTGCTGAACTTCCCCGAAGGGGAGTACCTCAAGGGCTTGCTGTTGCGACGGGTGGAGTAAGTGAGAAAATCGCTGATCCGCGCTTTTTTTATTCTCACGGCGATCTGCGCGGCCGTCTGGCAGCCCGCTGCGTTTGCCGCAAGCTGCCGCGAAGCGGCGCATGCGCTGAACCAGCGCCTGCAGCCGAAAATAGATGAAGCGGAGCTGGCGAACATGCTGGATGCATTGAATGAAAGCCGCAATGCGCAGTTGCCGGGCAAATTCGTCACCAAGAGGCAGGCGCAGCAGTCCGGCTGGCGGCCCGGCCGGGACTTGTGGAACGTTCCCGCCCTCAGGTTCAAGAGCATGGGCGGCGACCATTTCGGCAATCGGGAAGGCAGGTTGCCTCGCGGCGACTGGCGCGAGGCCGACCTCGATTACCAGGGCGGGCACCGGGGTGCCAAGCGCCTTTTGTTTTCCCGGGATGGCCTGCGCCGCGTGACTGTGGACCATTACCAGACCTTCGTCGAGGTGCCGCCATGCCGGTAAAACGCTGCGTTCTGCGCGATATCCGTACTCTTGCCCAGTTCTACGACGAGCTGGCGCGTCAGTTCGCCTTCCCGCCCCATTTCGGGCGCAATCTGGACGCCTTGTGGGACGTGTTGACCGGTGAGGTCGCAGGGCCGATCGAGATCGTCTGGGAAGAGTCGGAGCAGGCGCAGGCGAACCTGGGCGTGGATTACGCCAAACTGATTATCCTGTTCAACGACCTGGCGGCGGAGCGCGACGATTTTACTTTTACTCTTCGCTGAGAGTTTATCTTTCGCGAGGATGACGAGAATCTCGACGAATCTACTATTCGGAAAGAACTTGCCAAGCTAGCCGTTGGCGATTTGACTAGCGATTCGATTGCTCTGAACGGTGGGAATGGTGTAACTTGGCGTACAGTCCAAAGCGGCAAACAATGAGCAATAATTCGTTAGAAGATCGACTCCGGGCGGCATATGGCGCGCTGGGCCCGGACAGCACTTCTGCGACAGAGGCCGATGTCGTCGTGTCGCTGCAAACCGAATCGGTGATATTTCCCAGGGAAAAGGTCATCACCGTGACGGTCTACGTGCTGGGCGTCACTGATTTTCACGAGCCGGATGCCTTCGTTACCCAGGTGACCTGCACCGAGCAGGAGTACTACGAGGAATTCCTCCATCTCGCCGTGGCGGAAGAGCGAGCCAAGGAGCACGGGTTTGTCGATCCGCTGTTTTCATTCGACGAGCGCGAAAAAAACATCATCGACAAATTGCGCGACCTGTTTGGAAAATGAAGGCATGAACCATTATCACGTTGCATTTGTGGACAACGAGGGCACATTCTATTCCGCCTCGGTGGAAACACCTCGCGACCTGTTTACCACCGCGGGGATCGACGGTATCGCCGAGGAATTGGCCGAAAGGCTGGATCAGGACGAGCCGGTTGCGGTGATCAGCGTCATCCCGCTGAAGTCATAAATGCCGGCTTTACATCACGCTGCCGAAGTGGGGATCCGTACTGTATGCCGGCAGGGGCAGACCCGCGATCTTGCAGACCTGTACGACCGGACCCTTGGGGAATAAATGGTAGAGGTATTTTTTGCCGCCTTGCTGGGCGAAATTGTCCTCTAGCAGGCCCAGAACAGCGCGGCCGTTCGGACAAGGGCCGCAGCGCTGATAATAGTCACGAAGAAAGTTGATCACGTCCCAGTGTTCTTTTGACAAGGTAATGCCTTCTTCCCCGGCCAGTTTTTGCGCAATCTCCTCGGACCACTCGCCAAGCTCGAGAAGATCGGCCTCCGGGGTGTTGCCTTCACGGTTGATGATTTGGTTGATGTCATACATTTTACACCTCCTCCGCTTCATGCGGAATATTGCCGCCGCTCTGGCGGCGCCCTACGAATTCTGCCTTATTTATTCTTAATATTTAGATTAGTTGAGCGCATTAGTCAAGTTCATTATACTGGCTTTGAGATTTTCAAAATTTGAGGGAAACCATGATGGCAAGCGAAGCGTTCATACCGAAGAACGAACTGGAAAAAAAGCTCCTGGCGGCGTGGGAAGGAAGCCTTACTGGAGATGAGTTCATGCAGGAACTGTTGGTTTCGGAGGTCTTCATGCCGATCGAGGACGACGAGGTGATGCCGGGTGTGCAACGCTCCACCCGCGCCCAGCCGCTGGTGCTCGAAGCCGAAGATGGAACCAAGGTTCTTGCGGTGTTCACCAGTCCGGATCGCGCCAAACCTTTTCTCAAGGATTTCCCTCTCTACGGCGGGGGGCTGCTGACCGAATTCAAGTGGGTTCTGGAAAAGATGGGTGCCGGCCACGGCGTCGCGCTCAACCCCGGTTGTGAAGTCGGCTTCGATATGGAGCCGGAGATGTTGAGCCAGCTTAGTTAAACTGGGGCGGGAATTTCGCTGCTGTTCTCAGGGAGCAGGATATGCCGCAACTTCTGAATTTATCCAGAGCGGCGCGCCTGATGGGTGTAACGCGGGTCGCGCTACAGAAGAAAATCAAGGACGGTATCCTGGCGTCTTTCGACGGTATGGTGGCTGCCGAGGATTTGCTGCGCGTTTATCCCGATATCCAGTTCGAGGACAATACCGCCTTCGAGCGGGTCGCGCAGATCAAGGAAAAAGCCTTCGGCAAGCGGGTATTCGAGCGCTCCCTGCCGGACAAGGAGGTGCTTGCCGCGCGGCTGACCGGTCTGAGCAAGGCGCTGGCAGAGACCCAGGCTTCGTTGAACCAATACCGCGCCATTGTCGAGGGGCTGGAAAAACAGCTCAAGGCATGGGACGGTGGCGGGGAAGAGATGCAGGCTGCCGCGGCATCCCTCCGGATGTGGATACACCAGGAACTGGCAGCGCGCGATGCCCAGGCCGGGTTACCCAACTTGACCCTGCGCGACAACTTTCTGCGCGTGATGGCGGCGCATGTAAAAATCCAGCCCAGCGGACATGAATTTTTTGTCGAAGGCGCCGACACCCTGCTCGAAGCGGCGCTGCGTGCCGGCCTGGCGCTCAACTATGGCTGCAGCAACGGCAATTGCGGCCAGTGCAAGGCGCGGGTTGTTGAAGGCCAGGTGATGAAAGTGCGGCCCCACGATTATGTTCTGAGCGAAGCCGAGAAATCCTCCGGCTATGCGCTGATGTGTTCGAATACCGCCGTGACCGATGTGGTGATCGAGGCGGGTGAGGCACAGTTTGCATCGGATATCCCGCTCCAGCACATCACGGCGCACGTCAAAAGTATCGAACAGCCGGGCGACGACATGCTGATCCTGAATCTGCAAACCCCGCGCAACAACCGGCTGCGCTTCCTGGCCGGGCAGAATGCGGTACTTCAGCTCGGTCACGCGCTCTCGGCGGTATTCCCGGTGGCGAGCTGTCCGTGCGACGACCGCAACCTGCAGTTCCATATTCGCAACCTGCCGGGCAATCCTTTTTCGGATTATGTCGCCACCAAGCTGACGAATGGAGAGGCGGTGACGGTGGAAGGTCCGAAGGGCAGTTTCGTGCTGCATGAGGATTCCATCCGGCCGTTGATTTTCATCGCTTTCGGAGCTGGTTTTGCGCCGGTGAAAAGCCTGCTGGAGCACGCCATGGCGCTGGATGTTGCCGAGTCGGTGCACCTCTACTGGGTGGTGTCGCGCGAGGTCAATCTGTATCTCCCCAACTGGCCCCGCGCCTGGGCCGATGCGCTGGACAACTTCCAATACACGCCGCTGGTGGCAGGGGCCGATCTGGAAACTGCGGCCGGTCGGCAGCCAAGTTTGGTCGGTGGCCTGTTGCAGCGAATTGCCGATGATTACCCGGCATTGGGCGGCTTCGATGTTTATGTGGCCGGCACTGAGTCGCTGCTCGACGCCGCAAGGAAATGGTTGCTTGAGCATGGTCTGCCGGGTGCGCAACTCATCACGGGTGTGGTACGCTGATAAATTGATTTTACGAAACGGATAACGACAATGCCCCATGTGTTGAAAGACCAGGAAATCGCCATGCTGCGCACCGAGCTTGAAATGCTGATGGGCGAGCGCCAGTCGCTGCTGCGTATTGCCGGGGCGGCAGCCACCTTTGTCGCGGAACTGGATGCCGGGGTGCTGCCAAAAAACACGTTGGAGGCCGCGGAAATGCTGGCTGAATGCCTTAATGCCGCGCCCGAGGAAACCATGCGTGACTCGCTGGAAATCGTCAAGGCGGAGGTGGTGGGCGCATAAACCAGATGTCCGGCGATTTGCTCAACAAACGTTTGCCCACAGAGAACCGGGAGCTACGGCAACAGCTGGAAACGCTGGTGGCCCAGGCGCGGCTGAACGAGCAGGTGATGCGCCGCTTCCAGGATGCGGAGCTGCGCATGCTCAGCGTCAGCAGTGTCAAGGAACTGCTCCAGTATGTCCTGCAGGAAATGAAGGAGACCTTCGATCTGGACGTGGTGACGATGGCGCTGATCGATCCGGAATATGAAGTACGGCGCATGCTGGTCGACCTCGGTATCCCCGCCACCGAATTTCCCGGCCTGATGTGCCTCGATAACCCATCCCATTTTCACCGCCTTTGCGGCACTTCCCTGGCGCCTGTGCTGGGCCAGTATAATGTCGCCAGTCGTGCCCCCTTTTTTCCTTGCGACACCTCTCCTGCCAGCATCGCCATCCTGCCGATGGTGCGGCAGAAAAAACTGATCGGCAGCCTCAATCTCGGAAGCCGCAACGAGGGGCGCTTTGCACCCGGCATGGCGACCGATTTTATCGGCCGCCTTGCAGCGATCATCGGGGTTTGTCTGGAGAATGTCACCAATAGCGAGCGCCTCAAGCATCTGGGGTTGACCGATCCGCTTACCGGAGTGCACAACCGGCGTTATTTCGATCAGCGCCTGCAGGAGGAGGTCAGTCGCGCCCAGCGCCAGAGATTTCCTCTTTCCTGTTTATTTCTGGACGTCGACCATTTCAAGCATGTCAACGACCAGTATGGCCACCAGACCGGCGATTGCGTGCTGCGCGAGGTGGCTTGGCGAATCAAGGGCCAGCTGCGTTCCATCGATGTAATGGGCCGCTATGGCGGGGAAGAGTTCGCCGTCCTGTTGGTGCAGACGGACATGGGCAGCGCGCTCACCATCGCCGAGCGCATTCGCCACAGCATCGCCGAACAGCGATTCAAGGGCGAGGGGGACGAAACTCTCGCGGCCACGCTCTCCATAGGCGTGGCCACCTTGCACGACTGCAACCGTGCCCAGAATGCGGGGGCGCTGGCGCAGCAAATGATGGCGCGTGCCGACCAGGCGCTTTACCGGGCGAAGCAGGGCGGCCGCAACTGCGTCATGGCCGACATATCCGAAAGCGATTAAGCGAGTTCCGCGGAAGTTGGGTAAAATACCTCATTCAATTCACTCAGGAGCACAGCATGGCAGAAATCACCACCCCATCCGGACTGGTTTACGATGACATCAGTGAGGGGGAGGGCGAAGCCGCCCAGGCCGGACAGCGGGTTTCCGTGCATTACACCGGCTGGCTGACTGACGGCACCAAGTTCGATTCCAGCAAGGATCGCAACGATCCATTCGATTTTCCGCTCGGCGCCGGACACGTCATTCGTGGCTGGGACGAGGGCGTGCAGGGCATGAAGGTGGGCGGCGTGCGCAAGCTCACTATCCCGTCTGAGTTGGGCTACGGTGCGCGCGGCGCAGGTGGCGTCATCCCCCCGAACGCCACGCTGGTGTTCGAAGTCGAATTGCTGAAAATTCTTTAAATACGAATTTGATGACCATACGCAGGCCGCCGAAAGGCAGGGTGGGTCCAGCCGGACGGCGCAGGCCGGATAGCGCGGCGGGTGCCGGCGCGACGCCTGCGGCAACGCGGGTCAAGCTTGCACGACCTGATGCGCCAAAACCGAAAACGGGTGCAGCGGACACGGAAGCGGATTCCGGAAAAATCCGTCTTTCCAAGCTGATGTCCGAACGCGGGCTGTGCTCGCGCCGTGAAGCGGATGCCCTGATCGAACGAGGCCTGGTACTGGTCGACGGCGAACGGGTCACTCTGCTGGGCACCAAAGTCGACCCCAGCCAGACCGTCACCCTGGATAAGCGAGCAGAAAGGCAGCAATCGCAACGCGTCACCATCCTGCTCAACAAGCCGGTGGGTTACGTTTCCTCGCAGCCGGAGAAGGGCTACAAGGCGGCGGTAACGCTGATCGGCAAGGATACCCGCTACAAGGAAGACCGCGCGCCGCAGCCCTACTCCCCCGAGCACCTGCACGGGCTGGCCCCGGCGGGACGGCTCGACATCGATTCCACCGGGCTGCTGGTGCTGACGCAGGATGGCCGCATCGCCAAGCAGCTGATCGGTGCCGATTCCGAAATCGAAAAGGAATACCTGGTGCGGGTGGAGGGCCGGCTGAACGAGGCCAACCTGAAACGGCTCAACCACGGCCTCAGCCTCGACGGCGAGGCGCTCAAGCCGGCCGAGGTATCCTGGCAGAACCAGGACCAGTTGCGCTTCATCCTGAAGGAAGGCAAGAAGCGCCAGATCCGCCGCATGTGCGAGCTGGTCGGGCTCAAGGTGGTCGGCCTCAAGCGCGTCCGCATCGGGCGGGTCAAACTGGGCGATCTGCCGGTGGGGCAGTGGCGCTATCTGCTGGATAGCGAGAAGTTCTAAGCCTCGCGTAGTGTTAATGTACTATCTCTTTGGCTGCGCAGCGCCGCGCGTCTTCCCCGCAACACATCCACCCCACCCAGCAGCATCAGCCCCACGACGAAATAGCTGCCGGTGACCAGGATCGCCAAGCGGTGATCGCCCCTGGACAACCAGCTTGCCAGGCCGTAGGTGATCGGGCCGAGTATGGAGGAAAACTTCACCGCCAGCCCCCACAGCCCGAAGAATTCGGCGCGCCGTTTTGCCGGGCTCAGCAGCCCGACCAAGGCCCGCCCTGCCGACTGGCTTGCGCCCATGGCGATGCCGGCGAGGTTGGCGGCAAGCCAGAACATCGGCGGCCCTTGCGCGCCCCAGGCGAGCAGCACCATGACGATCCACAGCACCAGTGTCAGTGCGATGGTCTGGATGTGGCCGATCCGGTCTTGCAGGTAACCGAAGGCAAAGGCGCCTATCGCCGCTGTGATGTTGACCACGAAAATCAGCAGGATAGTGTCGCGGGTGGAAAAGTGCATGGCCTGCTGGGCATAGATCGCGGCGAGGCTGATGACCGCCTGGATGCCCGCCTGGTAGAACAGGGTGCAGACCAGAAAGCGGCGCAGGTCGCGGTAGCGGGCGGCATGGTGCAGTGTCTGTCCGAGCCGGGTGTAGGCTTCCCGAACCAGGTGGTGTCGGGCATGCGTTTGCGGTATGGCCCTTTCCTTGAGAAACAGGAAGGTAGGCAGGCTCGCCAGAGCGAATAGCGCAGCCGTGATCAGCATGATGACCGGGACGAAATCCGCCGCCTGCCGGCCATGCGCTTCCGCCCAGTCGACATAGACCAGGCAGGCGCCGAGGCTGACCAGTCCGCCGAGGTAACCGAGGCTCCAGCCCCAGCCGGAAACCTTGCCAAGCGCTCGGCCGCGTGCCAGTTCGGGAAGGAAGGCGGCGATCAGGTTTTCGCCGCTGCCGTAAAAGAAATTGGACAGCGCGATCAGCGGGATGGCGAGCCAGATCTGGCCCGGCCCGACCAGGGCGAGTGCGGCGGTGAAAACCACGCAGCCGACCGTGCTGATCAGCAGCAGTTTCTTTTTGGCGGCGTGCAGGTCGGCATAGGCGCCCACCAGCGGCGCCATCAGCATGATCAGGGCATAGGACAGGGCGAGTGCGGCGGTCCAGGCAAAAGTGCCCCATGGCTGATTGCCGGCCACGACGGCAACGAAATAGGCGTTGAAGATGGCGGTGATGACGACGGTGGTGTAGCCGGAGTTGGCGAAATCGTACATCGCCCACGCCCATACTTCGCGTCCGCTGACACCGGCCGCCAGGCTGCGCGCCATGCTAGGAGCCTGTCATGTTGAATGTCCGACATGTCGGGTTAAAACCCGACCTACGATTGTGACATTTCATGTTGACAGGTTCTTGGGCGCCTAATTGAGCTTGAAGGCGGTGACGGTGTTGTCCAGGCTTTCCGCCAGGGCGGTCAAATTTTTGGCTTTGGCGGTGCCTTCGCGGGTGTTTTCCAGAGTGCTTTCGATCAGGCCGCCGATCCCGGCGATGTTCCGCCGGATCATGTGGGCGTCCTGGTTCTGCATCTGGGTGGCGCTGGCGATCTCCTGTACCATGGCGGTAAGCTGTTCGGCGCTTTCGACGATCTTGCGCAACGAGTTGCCGGCTTCGCGGGCATTCTCGACACCTTCCTTCACATCCGCCGTGCCGGCATTCATGGTTCTGACCGCTTCGCCGGTTTTTTGCTGGATTTCTTGTATCATCCCGCCGATCTCGGCCGTGGCGCTGCTGGTTTTCTCCGCCAGCTTCCTGACCTCGTCCGCCACTACCGCGAAGCCGCGCCCCTGTTCGCCGGCACGCGCAGCCTCGATAGCCGCGTTGAGCGCGAGCAGGTTGGTCTGACCGGCGATTTCATTGATCACCGCCACGATTGCGCCGATCTGGTCTGAATTCCGCCCCAGCTCTTCGACCGCGTTGGCCGCTTCGTTGACGGCCTTGCTGATCTTGTCGATGCCCTGCATGGTTTTCTGCACCACGTTGCCACCCTGGCGTGCATGGTCGGTGGCTTCACGCGCCTTGCCCGCCGCTTCGGCGGAGTTGTTGGATATCTGCTCGACGGTCTTGGCCAAACGATCGATGGCGTTGCTGATTTCTCCGGCCTGGCCGGTTTGCTCGTTGAGGTTGCCGTTAATGCCCGCCATGAAATCATTAATGCGGGCGCTGTCGTGCCGCACGCTGCCGCTCAGGGTCACGGTCTGGCCAATCAACTCGCGCAGGTTCGTCGCCATGTTGTTGAAGCTGACAATGATCTCGCCGATGGTGTCGGCGCTCTGTATCTCGCATTTGTGCGTGAGATCCTTGTTCGAGATGGCATTGGCCACTTCGGAAATGCGCCGCAACCGGTTCAGCAGGATGGTGTTGAGCAGCACGTAGTTTACCACGCCGATGCCCAGGCCCGCGATCAGGCAGCCGACGACGAACCATGGCAGCATGCCCGGCTTCCAGGCGACGAAGAAGTTGGCGTAAAAAGGAAAAACTGCCGCGACCAGGATGCCGAAACCGAGGAAAGACAGGAGCAGCGTGCGCAAAATACTTTTTTTCATGAAGAGCTCCCCTTCGAATGTTTTGATATTTCGAATTATTTGAAAAGCTTAGTCGCAAATCCCGGGGTTGGGAAGCGAAAAAGCGGGGCGGAAGGCATTATCCGCTATTTTTCCCGGTAGGCGCCGGGCGGAAATAGCCGGTGTTTTCATAGAAAATTTCGTGATTGTTGTCCGGCCACCAGCCAGGAACGCCGAGCAGCGGCAGCGGGCTCAGGCTCAAGGTGGCGCGGAGCGAATCTGGGCCGAGGAAATGTTCGGCCATCATGGCATCGGTCTCGGCCAACTGGCGGGCAAGGGGCAGCACGAGGAAGCCGGGTGCTACCGGCAGAATCAGGGCCTTGCCAGTCAGGCCGATGTATGGTCGCAGCGCCTTTTCGTAGAGGGAATGGCCAAAGACAAAAAATCTCATGTTCCTGTCCACCTCGCTGCGCCGCTGCCAGAACAGCGATTTCCATTGATGCTGTCTCAGCATTCCGCCCAGTTCTTCCTGGGCACAGGCGATCACTACGCCGCTTTCATCGAAAAGGGTCAGCACGTCGCGGGCAGTACCGCGGCCGACTGTGGGCTGCGGCGTTTCCTGGCTGGTGCGGTAATGCATCAGGTTGACGGCCGCTTTGGTGCGGGGAAAAACCCGCCACATCAGGGTGTTGAACAGGTCATGCCAGTTATTGCTGCGGGTCTGCACTTCGCCGGTCAGGTAGGCCCTTTGCTCGTAGTGGTCGTCGGCCTGGGGTACGCAGCGTACCGGCTTGTCATCGTGTGTGAGAACGGGGGCGGGCGCCGATTGCAGCAGGCGGTTGTAGTCGTCGAGATCGGGCCAGTCTTCGCGTGTAACTCCCAGGCTGTGCGCTGCTTCCAGCAGCGGCTGGTAGATCGGTGAACGCGTGTGCCACGCTGCGTCCCAGCCGGACATCATTTTGCGGTGGCGGCACCTTTGTAGCACTGGATCACACCATGCGCTACCCGTTGCGGACCCAGTGCGGCCGATTCGATGCCTTCGTTGTATTCCATGATGCGGTAGCCGTCGTAACCCAGTTCGGCAGCAATTTCTCCCGCACGGCGCTTGAAAAGCATGCCGGCCTCGGAGTCGCCATCGTGCCGCAGCATGTTCTTTTTCAGGGTGATGCGGAATTTGTCGTCACCGGCCTGGATTTCTTCCAGCGTCCAGTTGTCCTTGTAAAGGAAGTAGGCGCCGGCGCCGAGTGCCGCAACGAACGGGATCCTCGGGCTCGGGCTTGAAATGGCCCCTGGCAGTTCCGGCGAACATCCCGCAAGGATGGGCACGAGGGCAATACAAATAAGGGGTTGTTTCAGCATAGTTCTTCCGGTGGAGCTGCCGCGATTTTATCGGCTTGCAGCTCGGGATGCTATCATATTCCCTTAATGATTTCGCGAGGCATTTCCAATGCCGGCAAGCGGTTGGGATATCTGGCGAATTGATGTCACGTGCCAAGTGGCGTACTTGGCGAATGCGACAAGAGGCGGGTGATGCCGGCAGGGTTTTGCAAAGCCGCTCCGCTCGCAAGCTTTTCACGCCGCCGGCAAGGTCGGGACAAGCGCGCCGGATTATGGTATTTTCGCGCTTTGCACGTGCTTGAACGGGGTATCTCGCTTGAAGAAAAATTGGCTGTATTTCGTGCTGGCTTTTGCTGCGCCGCTGGTGGGGATTTTCTGGTGGGTGGGAGGCTTTGCCAGCGCCAGAGTTGAAACAAATCTGGTGCGCGGCCCTTATCATTACGCCTACCTGGAGCACAGCGGCGATTACGTCAAACTGCCCGACAAGCAACTGGAAGCGCTACGGGCGTTGCAGGCCCAGGGGGTCGCCCACGGTGCAGCGATAACATTGATGCAGAACGATCCGCGCACTACCGCCAAGTCCATGCTGACGGCGCAGACCGGCTATCTGGTGGAGGCCGGCGTCAGCGTGCGCGAACCGCTCAAGCTGGCGGATGTTCCCGCCCGGCCAGTGGTCGTTGTGCAGCTGCGGGCACACCCCAGGCTGGCCGCCGGCAAGGTCTATGCGGCGCTGCTGAAATACCTGGATGAACACGGCATGAAGCTCAAGCTGCCGACGCTGGAAATTTACCAGAATAGTACTTTGACGGTTGAAATGGATATCTGAGAACGCCCATGAGCCTGTTTTCCCTGATCGCCGCCTTGCTGCTCGAACATTTCCGCCCGCTGGGCGGCAGCAACCCGGTTAGCTTGCTGTTTACCCGCTACGCGAATTATCTCGAGCGTCATTTCAACGCCGGCCAGAATGTGCATGGCGTGGTGGCGTGGCTATTGGCGGTATTGCTGCCGGTGGTAGTGGTCGGCGGTATTTATGGCGGACTGTACACCCTCAACCCTCTGCTGGCTTGGGCGTTTAGCGCGGTTGTGCTGTATCCGCTATTAAGCCTGAAGCAGTTGGGCGGGCAAGCCGAGAGGGTTGCGGCCGCATTGCGTGTGGCTGATCTGGGCGAAGCGCGCCGCCTGCTTTCCCAGTGGCACGGGCGCCCGGCCGACGAGCTTGGCGCGGTGGAAATCGCCCGCGTGGGTATCGAGCAAACGCTGACCTGCGCGCATAAAAATCTGCTCGGTATCATTGCCTGGTTTGTTGTGCTCGGCCCTGCCGGCGCGGTGCTCTATCGCCTGTCACAACTGCTTAGTCAGAAATGGGGCGGCCTGGACCAGCGTGATTTTGGTGAGTTCGGCAAGTTCTCCGCGCAGGCTTTCGATCTGATGGACTGGGTGCCGTTGCGCTTGAGCGCCATCAGCTTTGCGGTGGTCGGCGATTTCGAGGACGCCGTGTATTGCTGGCGTTCCCAGGCGTCGGCCTGGGTACAGCAGGGCATCGGCATCGTGCTGGCGAGCGGCGCGGGCGCCTTGGGTGTCAAGCTGGGCGAACCTCTGAGCTATGGCGGCAACATCGAGTTCAGACCCGAGCTCGGTCTGGGTGATGACGCCGATGCCGACTACCTGGATAGCGCCGTCAGCCTGGTATGGCGCACGGTGGTGCTGTGGCTGGCATTGCTCTTGTTGCTCACCCTTGCCGGCTGGGTGGGTGGCTAATTTTTAAAGCAATTTAGCCACGGATTACACGGATTTTCACTGATTGCATTGGTTTTATCCCCGTTTTTATTTTGCGCTGGCAAGATATTTCCCTATCTGTTTTTTTTCTGTGTTAATCCGTGGATAAATCCTGTTCTTAGGTTTTTGCTATGACAACGATCATTGACCTGATACGCCATGGCGAACCGGTAGGCGGCCAGCGCTACCGCGGCCGCACCGACGATCCCCTGAGCGAAAAAGGCTGGAACCAGATGTGGACAGCGGTGGGGGATTATCGCGGCTGGCAGCAGATCGTTTCTTCGCCGCTGCTGCGCTGCGCCGGGTTCGCTCATGAACTGGGCAGGATACTGGATATTCCCGTCAGCATAGACGAGCGCCTGGCCGAATTGGGCTACGGCGAGTGGGAGGGCAAGACGCCGGAGGAACTCACTGCGCACGACCCCGACCTGTTGCTGCGCTACCGCCGCGATCCACTCAATAACCGCCCTTCCGGAGCGGAAGAGCTTGAAGGTTTCGCCTCGCGCGTGTCCGCCGCGTGGGGGCAGATCAGCGAGCAGCAGCTCGGCCGCCATGCGCTGGTAGTGGCCCATGCCGGGGTGATCCGCATGATCATGGCACAGGTGCTGGCCATGCCGCTCAGTCATCTGTTCCGTATTCAGGTGGGCAATGCCGCGATCAGCCGCTTCATGGTCGAGGGCGAAGGGGCGGATGCCTTGGCCAGCCTGATTTTCCATGATGGCAGGCTGGCGCGGTAGCGCGATCCTGCTGCTTCTCGTCGCAGCCACTGCCGCCGTTGCCGCCCCGCTCAAGCTGGTCGACGATGCCGGCAGGGCGGTGGTGCTGAATCTTCCCGCCGCCCGCATCGTCGCCTTGTCACCCCATGTCACCGAGCTGGTCTTCGCTGCCGGTGCAGGGAACAAGCTGGTCGGCGCTTCCTCCTTCAGCGATTACCCTGCTGCCGCCAAACGCATTCCGCATGTTGGCGATGGCGGCAAGGCCGATGCCGAGCGTATTTTCGCCCTGAAGCCGGACCTGATCATCGGCTGGCACAGCGGTAACAGCGCCGCTGACATCGCCACGCTGGAACGACTGGGGATCCCGGTCTTCCTCACCGAACCTCGCCGTCTCGACGACATTCCGCGCCTGCTCGTAACCATCGGCAAGCTGGCAGGAACGGAACAGGCCGCCACACAAGCGGCGGCAGATTTCCGCGCCGGCGTGGCCGAATTGAAGCGGCGTTACGCCGGCCGTCAGCCAGTGCGGGTGTTCTACGAAATCTGGCATGATCCGCTGATTACGGTCAATGGCGAGCATCTGATCAGCGATGTACTCGGGCTGTGCGGCGGCAGGAATATTTTCGCCGGAGTCTCCAGCCTGACGCCGGTGGTGGCGGTGGAGAGCGTGCTGGCGGAAGATCCCGAAGCGATCATCGCTAGCGGCGCGCTCTACGCCGAACGTGGCCGGCTCGAAGGCTGGCGACGCTATTCGCGTCTCGCAGCGGTGCGCCGGGGCTATGTGTTCTTCATTCATCCCGACCTGATCCAGCGTCAGACCCCGCGCATCCTTCAGGGTGCGCAGCAGATGTGCGAGCAGATCGAGCAGGTGCGGCAGGGCTGTGATCAAAGGCGACTTGATTAATTTTTCGTAATAAATGCGGCGTCGAGTTTCGCTATAATCAAATTCACTCAACTTTCCCCACACCTATTGGCGGTGTGCGCGGGAGATCGTTTCAACCCATTATCCCCCGCTTATTCCCGATCGAAGTTGCCGCCGTTTTTCGGCTGGCACGCTTGTTTCAAAATGGAGATTGCATCATGAACCATGACAAACATTTTCACAGTTTCACCCAGGGCATCCATCATGCCTTCGCCCATGTGGTAATTACCCTGCTGGCGGTGGGTATCGCTTTTTCCCTGCCGGTGGTGGCGAAATACATCCTGTTTTATTGGTGGCCTAAGGTTGAAGACAACTCGCAACTGCTGATGATCACGGAAATCAGCTTCGCCACCGTGCTGGTGCTGCTGTTCAATATCTCGAAGATCGCCTGGGACGGACGGCGCAGCATGCAAATGAACAAGATCGCATCGCTTGTGTATGCACGGGAGGGGCGTGGCTGGATGTCGCGCTGGAAGGAGCGGGATATGCGCAAGAAGATTGCCAGCGTGCGTGATGTGTGCATCATGTCGATCACCGGCGACACCTTCAGTTCGGAAAACAGCGATTTGCAGAAGACGCTGGAGATGGCGTATGAAATTCGCGTGATGCTGGCAAACCCCTATGGCAAGGGTGTCGCTAGCCGGGCCCAGTCGCTGGATGACCCGGAGGCTATGCTCCAGGCCTATCGCCAGGAAACGGAGGTGAGCATCGCCTATCTGCGCAAGCTTGCCTCCGCAGGAAAAAAGGTCATGCTCAAGTTCTATGAAGAGCCGCCGTTCTGGAAGCTGGTGGTGACCGGAGAATATGTCTGGGTCCAGTACTGCCATGAAGGCCACGAGGTCAAGACCCAGCCGGAGTATGTATTCGGGCTGCAGCATGGCAACCCCCAGCGAGGGCTTTTCGCACCCTTTTACAAGCACTTTCTCGACCAGTGGAATGATCCGCGCCACCCCGAGTTCAATTTCGAAACCAGCGAACTGATCTACCGCAACGGGGACGGCAACGAAATCGGCCGGGTCAGCTTCCCGCCGGACATGGCGCCGGCCCCGTCGCAGCCCGATTTTAGTCCGGTGGCAGCCTTAGTGTAAGAAGTTCAGACTTGATTATCTTTCAATTAACTTTCTGAAGTTTTCACACCCTGATTATTTCTGCAATGGCCCTTTGCAGTCAGATGCCGCAGTGGTGAAGTTGCCCGGCCAATATCGCTCAAGAGCAAGCCGTGTATGTCGAATGGGTAATTGGCGCCCAGTTGTGTCTTAAATTGCGGAGGGCATCAGCGTTTCTGCCACAGCGTTTCGTCAAATCCATCGGCGCGGTTGATGACGCGGGTAAGTATGAACAGCAGGTCGGACAGGCGTTTGAGATATTGCAGCAGGAAGGGCGCTAGCGTTTCCGCGTGGTTCAGCTGCATGCAGGCAGCGGCGGCAGACGGTGCCGGTGGTGATTTTTGCTCAGCCGCATGGGTCGATCTGCTGGTTGCAAAAAATGGCAAGATGTCACGGAAAGCGATGTGCAGTTTATTGACGTGTCAGGCTTGACGGCGAGCTTGTGCTGGAGCATGTTATGGAATATTAGAATCCATTGATATGGAGGCTGTCCATGGGCATCCACAGCAAGACCATCCAGGCGCGCATCGATTGGCTGCTGGACCTCGCCCGCAGGTACTCGTCTTCCTATTGCAGCCCGGAGTCGTTCCTGGCCCGCGAGCGTTATCTCGCGAAGCATCCCTCCGCCATCGTGGTGCTCAAATGCATGGATGGCCGCATCAATATCCCCGTCGCCACCAATACGCCGCCCGGCATTATCCAGCCGATCCGCAACCTGGGGGGCATGTTCAACCTGGGGTGGCCGCACCTCGGGGAGGTGCTCGCCAACTACGTGCACGAAAGGGTCTCCACCGGACGACGGGTGCTGATGCTGATTACTTACCATTTTTCCAAGGGAGACGAGCATCGCGGCTGCGCCGGTTTCTGCTTCGACACCGAAGCGGCGAAAGCCCATACCTACGCCATCAAGAAGCAGGTCGAGCACACTTTCGGTTCGGGCCATGGCACGGTCTATCCCATCGTCTGCGGTTTCGAGACCGACGAGGATGCACTCATCCTCCACGGCACCAATGGCGAGATCCTCGATATTTCCAGGCTTGGCCCCGAGGACGGGAATACCCTGGGGCTGCGCCTGGAGGCTTTGTATCCCGACATGCCGAACCAGATCCGCCAGGATTTGCTCCCCCTCGTCCTGGGTAATATCGACCACATTGCCGAGGTGAAGCGTGCGGCGCGGGCGCTCGATATCGAGCATCGGGAGTGGATGATTTGCGTGGGCCGAGGCTTCGATTTCCTGCACATGCCCAACCTCGCCCTGATCATCGGCCCCTACAGCCCCGATCTGGCCGATCCGATCCGTCAGGCGGCGGGCATCATCGAGAACAACATGCGTGCCGGGCGCATTCCTGACGATGGCTTCCTGCTTCTGGCTTCGGCCCCTTATGTCGAGATCGGTGTGGATCGAGCGCGTGCCGAACTCAAGTCGCGCTTCCTTTCCCAGTTTGCGGCCGAAGTGATCCGCACCGAGCACCCGGAGCTGGCGAGCAAGATGTTCATGCAAACCGCGGTGCTTAACTGGCACTCCAGAGATCTGGAGATGGTGGTTACTGATTGAGCTGCTTCTAAGGCCTCGTTTTTTTGCTGCTTGTCACGGCGGTGAGGATGCCTTGCAAGAGAGCCGTCGGCGTAGGGGGGCAGCCGGGAATGGCGACGTCCACCGGGATCACGTTGGAAATTTTTCCGCAGCTGGCGTAGCTCTCGCCGAAGAGGCCGCCGTCGCAGCCGCAGTCGCCGACGGCGACCACCAGCTTGGGCTCGGGTGTGGCATCGTAGGTGCGCTTGAGCGCGATTTCCATGTGGCGGGAAACCGGCCCGGTCACCAGCAGCATGTCGGCGTGGCGCGGGCTGGCGACGAAATGGATGCCCAGGCCTTCGATGTTGTAATAGGCGTTGTTGAGGGCGTGGATTTCCAGCTCGCAGCCGTTGCATGAGCCGGCGTCGACGTGGCGGATGGCCAGTGCACTGCCGACGTGCCGCAGGATTTGTTCCTGCAGGTTCTGGACTTCCACGCGCAGCGCATCGTCGGGCTGGGGCGGCGTTTCGGTCTTGATGCCGGTGCGCAAAATCTGTTTGATGATCTGGTACATAATTTTTATAACCCAAAAGCGTTAAGCATAAAATCATGTAGGGTGGGTTAGGCGCAGTATTTTGCTCCGTAACCCATCAAACCCAAACCCACATTTTGAAGGAACTTAGGGTTTGATGGGTTACGCGAGCCCTCACCCCAACCCTCTCCCGCAAGCGGGAGAGGGGGCAATGGTGAAGGGCGTTTGTTTCGATCTGCCGCTAACCCACCCTACATGACAGCGACCTTCGCGTCCTCCGCGGTGAAAAAAATTACAAATCAACCCCGGTGTAGCTCAGGTTGAACGATTTGTTGATGAGCGGGAAATCCGGCACGATATTGCCGATGATCGCGTGCTCCAGCACCGGCCAGTTCTGCCATGACGGGTCGTGCGGGTGGAGGCGATGGATTGTGTTGTTCTTGCCGGTATGCAGCGCAATCAGAATCTCACCGCGCCAGCCTTCCACCCAGCCCAGCCCGAGCGCGTTTTCCGGTGCATCGCCGACGGTTGCGCGGAGTTCTCCTACTGGTAGCTGATCCAGGATCAGGCGGATCAGGCGCATCGATTCCAGGACTTCTTCGAAACGTACCGTGACCCGGGCCGCGACGTCGCCGTTGCGATGGGTCGCCATGCGCACGTCGAGACTATCATAGGGTGCGCAGGGGAACTGAGCGCGCAGGTCCCAGGACTGGCCGCTGGCCCGTCCTGGTAATCCGGTCAATCCCAGTTGAGCCGCCAAGTCGGGCGTGATCCTGCCGGTGGTGAGGAAGCGATCCTGGGCGCCGGCGTGCTCATCGTAGATGTCTTTCAGGATATCGATCTCATGTTCGAGATGCCTGAACACCTGCAGGATGCGCTCGCGACCCTGGACGTCGAGGTCGCAGGCGACGCCGCCGGGCACCACTTTGTCCATCAGGTAGCGGTGACCGAACAGTTCGCTGTTCAAGCGCAGCACATCCTCCTTGAGTATCCAGAACTGGGCGAAGCCGAATGCCAGCGCCACATCGTTACCCAGGTAGCCGAGGTCGGCAAGGTGGTTGTGGATGCGCTCCAGCTCGAGCAGCACAGCGCGCAGCGCCAAGGCACGGGGCGGTGGCGTGGTGGCGGTGACGCTTTCCACCGCTTGGGCGTAGGCCCAGGCATAGGCTACGGTGCTGTCGCCGCTGACTCGTCCGGCGAGCTTCGCTCCCTGTTCAAGATTCATGCTCTCGAAGCGTTTTTCGATGCCTTTGTGCGTGTAGCCAAGCCGCTCTTCCAGGCGTAACACGCGGTCGCCGATAATCGAAAAGCGGAAATGCCCTGGCTCGATGGTGCCGGCATGGACGGGGCCGACGGGAATCTCATGGACGCCCTCACCAGTGACGGTAACGAAGGGATAGCCATCGGTTTCAGTGGGGAATACGGTATTGCCGTCGAAATTCTTGCGCAGAGGGTGCACGCTGCTTGGCCAGGAACCGTGGCGTATCCACTTACGATGGTCGTCTGCGCCAGTGGCGTGCAGGCCGAGCAGGTCAGCTGCGGCGCGCTGCATCCTGTCAGCCCCGGGGAAAAGATCGCTGATATCAGGATAGGCCGGGCGTTCCGAACCCAGCGGCAGAGTCAGGCACAGCATGCCGATGGAGGTGACCAGTGAGACATGCAGTGCATACCCGGCATCGCGCGCCAGTTCGTCGCTGCCCCAAAGAGCGACCAGCTTCCCGCCGCCACGCCCCACCTGCTCGCACAGGTTGCGGAATTGAATGGCATCCACGGTGCCGTGCCAGATCGGCATCGCACCGGGCAGCCTGGGAAATCTTGTCGGGAATTCGTCTAGTCTCATGATTCTTTATCCGATCAACGCCGCCGCCTGGCGATACCAGTCTGCCAGGTAGGGCGGGATGTACAACCCGAGTAGCAGCACCAGTCCCAGATGCACGAACACCGGTACCAGCGCGGGCGGATGGGGCAGGCGTTCGCCGGTGGTTTCGCCGAAGACCATGCTCTGCACGCGGCTGAATATTGCGGCGAATGCCACGCCCAGCGCGGCGAGCAAGAACGGCGTGGTCCACGGGTATGCGTGCATGGCGGTGGTGATGATCAAAAACTCACTGGCGAACACGCCGAATGGCGGCATGCCGAGGATGGCCAGGGAGCCGATTGCCAGGCCCCAGCCGATGGTGGGGTTGGTCGTGATCAGGCCACGGATGTTTTCCATCAGCTGGGTGCCGGACTTCTGCGTGGCATGACCGACCGCGAAGAAAATCGCCGATTTGGTGAGGGAGTGTACCGTCATGTGCAGCAAGCCAGCGAAGGTGGCCACCGCACCGCCCATGCCGAAGGCGAAGGTCATCAGCCCCATGTGCTCGATCGAGGAGTAGGCGAACATGCGCTTGACGTCCTTCTGGCGCGACAGGAAGAACGCGGCCATGACTACGCTGAGCAATCCGAAGCCCATCATCAGGTTGCCGGCGAGATGGTTGCCCAGTGCGCCGTCTACCAATACTTTGGAGCGTACCACGGCGTACAGTGCGACGTTGAGGAGCAGGCCGGAAAGCACGGCGGAAACCGGTGTCGGGCCTTCGGCATGGGCATCGGGCAGCCAGTTGTGCAGCGGTGCCAGGCCGACTTTGGTGCCGTAGCCCACCAGCAGGAAGACGAAGGCGAGCGACAGTACGGTCGGTTCGAGCTGGGTTTTGACCGCATCGAGATGGGTCCACAGAAGCGCGTTGCCGCCCGCGCCGAGGACTTTTTCCGCCGCGAAATAGAGCAGGATGGTACCGAACAGCGCCTGGGCGATGCCGACGCCGCACAGGATGAAATATTTCCACGCCGCTTCCAGGCTGGCCGGGGTCCGGTAGAGTGAGACCAGCAGCACGGTGGTCAGGGTTGCCGCTTCCATCGCCACCCACATGATGCCGAGGTTGTTGGTCAAGAGCGCCAGCAGCATGGTGAAGGTGAACAGCTGGTACATGCTGTGGTAGAGACGCAGCATGTTGATGGTGAGCTTGCCATGTGCCTGCTCGATGCGCATGTAGGGGCGAGAGAACAGCGAGGTGGTGAAGGCGACGAAGGCAGTCAGGGCGACCAGGAAAACGTTGAATGAATCGACGAAGAACTGCTCGTTCATCGCGGTCATCGGGCCGTCGGTGATGACCCGGACGGTGAGGAATGCCGCTGCCACGAAGGTGCCGAAGCTCATGATGGAGTTCAGTTCAGGCGCGAAGCGCTGGCTGCCGAACAGCGCCAGCAGCAGGCCGCCGATCAGGGGAGTCGCCAGTATCCAGAGAATTTCCACGTCAATCTTCCTTGAGTTTTTCCATGTGTTTCAGATCCAGGCTGTCGAAGGTTTCCCGGATCTGGAAGAAGAAGATGCCCAGGATGACCATGCCGATCAGCACGTCGAGCGCAATGCCCAGCTCCACCACCATCGGCATGCCGTAGGTGGCGCTGGTGGCGGCGAAGAACAGGCCGTTTTCCATGGCGAGGAAACCGATTACCTGCGGCACTGCCTTGCTGCGCGTGATCATCATCAGGAACGAGAGCAGCACGCTGGCCATGGCGATCCCCAGGGTGCTCTTGGTGATGGTGCCGGCCATCATGGAGATCGGCGCCGCCAGGTTGAAGGCGAACACCACTAGGGCGATGCCGACCAGCATGGTGGTGGGGATGTTGAACAGCGTCTCAACGTCCCATTTGACGTTCAGTTTGCGAATCAGGCGGTGCAGGATCCACGGCAGGATAATCACTTTCAGCACCAGTGTCAGCGCCGCCGAGTAGTAAAGGTGATGCTGGTGCGAGGAATAGGCCACGATCGCGGTGCTGACGGCGAGCATCAACCCCTGTAGCGCAAACAGGTTAATCAGTGACAGCACCCGGCGTTGCGACAGCATGGCGAACGAGACTAGCAGTAGCAGTGCCGCGAACAGGTTGATGAGTTGCCCGGAGAAATTTTGCATTTCAGTTCCCGTGCAGGAAATGGACAAGCAGACCCAAAACGGCCAGCAGAAAGGCGGTGCCCATGAATTCCGGGACGCGGAAAATGCGCATCTTCGCGGAGACGGTTTCGAGCAGCGCGAGGCCGGCTCCCGCTGCGATTAGCTTCAGGAACAGAGCCGCCAGCGCAATGGGTAGCGCGCCCAAGTCGCCGGCCTCGGCGATGCCCCAGGGCAGGAACAGGGCAAAGCCAATGGTGGTGTAGGCAAGCAGCTTGAGTGCGCTGGCCCATTCGACCATGGCAAGGTGACGGGCCGAATATTCCAGGATCATGGCTTCGTGGATCATGGTCAGTTCGAGGTGGGTGGAGGGGTTGTCCACCGGGATGCGGGCGTTTTCGGCCAGCAACACCATGACAAAAGCGACGGCGGCGAAGGCCAGGCTAGGATGGATCACAAACTGTTTGTGCGCGAGAATCTCGACGATGGTGACCAGCGAGGTAGAGTGGCTGATTGCGGCGGCGGTGAAGAACACCATCAGCAGGGCCGGTTCGGCAAGGAAGCCGACCAGCATTTCGCGGCGTGCGCCAAGGGTGCCGAAGGAAGTGCCGATATCCATTGCCGCGAGCGAGATGAACACCCGCGCCAGCGCGAAGATGCCGACCAGGGCGATTACGTCCACCGCCGGGGAAAGCGGCAGATCCGTCGCGATGACAGGCACCAGGGAGGCCGCCAGCCACATGCTGGCGAACAGGATGTAGGGCGTGAAACGGAACAGCGGCGAGGCGTTATTCGCCAGCACCGCGTCTTTGTGGAACAGCTTGATCAGGTTGCGGTAGGGCTGCAGTACGCCGGCGCCGCTGCGGTTTTGCAGCCAGGCGCGGCACTGGTTGACCCAGCCCAGCAGTAAAGGGGCGATCAGCACCACCAGGGTGTCTTGAAAGAGTTGTAAAAGTATGCCGTTCATCGGATAAACGCCAGTAGCGCAAGCAGGGTGACAAAGCTGTACAGCAGATAGATATGGATGCGGCCATGTTGCAGCTTGCCGATCAGCGCGGAAAGATTCTCGGTGAGCCGGGCGATCGGCAGATAGCACCACTCCCACAGCAGGTCCCTGGTTTCGCCGCGGTAGTGGGGCTTCTTGTCGAACGGGCTGGGTAGTTCGCGGGTGATGCCGAAGAACAGTTCGAAAATCTGCCGGATCGGCTGGCCGAAACCCTCGGCAGTATCCTGCATACGCGCGGTCTGTTCGGGGTAGCCGCAATCCCAGGCCGGGCCGCGGCGCAGGCGGCCATGATAGAACTTTTTCACCACGAGCATGGTGGAAAGCACGCCGACGATGATGATCACAAACAAGACCAGCGGGCTGTAACTGGCGCGTTCCGGCAGGATCGGGGTGAGCCACATCCAGCCGGTCTGGGCGGCGCTCACGCCCAGAGTGTGACCGACCAGCAACTGGGTGACAAAATCGATGTGCAGGATGAAGAACACCGGAAATACCCCCAGCAGGATGCAGCCCAGGGCGAGCCAGGTCAGCCCGGCCCGCTCCCAGATGCCGACATCATGCGCCTGTTCGACCACTTTTTCCTCTCGTGGCTGGCCGAGAAAAATCACCCCATAGAACTTGACCATGACGTAGCCGGCGAGCGCTGCTGCCAGCGCGAGCGCGGCCGCAGCAATCGGAATCAGCATGTTGAGGTAGGGGTGAGGGAGTCCCGGGGACAGCAGGAATGCCTGCAGCAGCAGCCATTCGGAAACGAAGCCGTTGAGGGGCGGCAAGCCGGCGAGCGCGAGGGTGCCGACCAGCACCAGCAGCGCCAGTTTCGGCATGCGGTGGATGAGTCCCCCCAGTTTGCCCAGATTGCGTTCGCCGGTAGCGTGCAACACCGAGCCGGTGCCGAGAAACAGCAGCCCCTTCATGAATGCATGGTTGAGCGAATGGTACAGGGCGGCAGTCAGTGCCAGCGCCGCCAGTGCTTCTTTTTCGAAAGAGTGGAAGATGATGGCAAGGCCGATGCCGGCCAGAATGATGCCGATGTTCTCGATCGAGGAATAGGCGAGCAGGCGTTTCATGTCGGTCTGGACTGCGGCGAACAGCACGCCGAACAGTGCGGTGACGAGCCCCAGGGTCAATGCCAGCGCACCCCACCACCATAACTGCATGCCGAGCAGGTCGAAGCTGACGCGCAGGATGCCGTAAATCGCGGTTTTCAGCATGATGCCGCTCATCATCGCCGAAACCGGCGAGGGCGCGGCGGGGTGGGCCTCAGGTAGCCAGGCATGGAGCGGCAGAATGCCGGCCTTGGCGCCGAAGCCGAACAGCGCCAGCAGGAAAGTGACGCTGGCCCAGAAGGCGTTCAGGTGCGCCCCGCGCATGGTAGCGAAGGTGTAGTCGCCATGCCCGCCCTGCATCACGCCGAAGCACATCAGGATGGCGATTGCGCCGACATGGGCGATCAGCAGGTAGAGGAAGCCGGCGCGGCGGATTTCGGGGATGTTGTGGTCGGTGGTGACCAGGAAATAGGAGGATAGCGCCATGGTTTCCCAGGCCACCATGAACAGGTAAGCGTCGTCGGCGAGGAATACCAGCGCCATGCCGACGAGAAATACATGGTATTCGAAGCACAGCAGTCCGAGGGTGTTTCCCGGCATGCGGCGGAAATAGCCTGCCGAATAAAGCGAAATGCCGATACTGGTGGCACCGAGCAGCAACAGGAAAAATGCGGACAGAGAGTCCAGGCGCAGGTGGAAGGGCAGGTCGGGCAGGCCGAGCGGCAGTACCGCAACATTGGTGGAGCCGCCCAGGCTGCCCAATGCGGCAGCCGCCAGAACCAATGCGCCCAAGGCGCCGGCAGGGAAGATCCATTGCGTGATGGTGCGGGTGTTTTGCAGCAGCAGGCCCGCCAAGCCCAGCAGCAGCCAATAGACGATGACCCCTAGCGCGACGTCAATGGGCAGCAGGGTTGAAACTAATGTCACGAGGGGTTCTCCAGCATCTTATTATTGCCGCGTATTATAGCCAGGTTTTTACCCCATCGGTACCGCCGATGTGCTGTTTCATCAGACGGCATTGCGCATTGGGATCGGCCTCGAGCACTTCGGCGTAAATTGAATCCAGCGCCTTCTCTTCATCGGGAAAAACATTTTCCTGGCCGATGTAATCAAAGAGGCCGGAATGGCGCATGACGTCTATCACCTGTTTCTTCAGGCCGCTGAAAACCACCCGGATACCATTGGAGCGCAACCGTTCCACTACGTGGTGGATGACTTCATCACCCGAAGCGTCGAGTTGATTGATGCCATCCGACACGATCAGGAGGTGCTTGGCACAGGGGCTATTGGATACTGCTTCCAGTATGGTGTCTTCGAAATAGGGTACGTTGGCGAAATAGAGAGAACCATCATAGCGGATGGCGATGATGTATTCGCTGACCGGCAGGTTGTGCACTTTGGCGTCGCGCAGAGTGCCGTCGTGATAGCGGCCGAGGATGGCGACGCGCGGCGACATGGTACGGTAGAGGTAGAGGATGATGGCCAAGCCAGCGCCGACCATGATGCCGTTGTCGAGGTGAGGCGCGAAAGCCAGGGTGGCGACAAAAGTCACGGCCGAGGCGATGCCGTCGTGCTTGTGGGTGTGCCAGGCATGCTTGATTGCCCTGAAATTGATCAGGCCGATCACCGCCATCATGATCACTGCGGCTAAAACCGCCTGGGGCAGGTGATACAGCAGCGGGGTCAGGAACAGCAGGGTGATCAGCACGATTACCCCGGCAAACACCGAGGACATGCCGGTTCTGGCGCCGGCATTCAGGTTGACTGCCGAACGCGAGAATGAGCCACTGGCTGGAAAAGCCTGGCTGAAGCTGCCGACAATATTACCGATGCCCTGGCCGATCAGTTCCTGGTTCGGGTCGATACGATCCTTGGTTTTGGCGGCCATTGCCTTGGCGATGGAGATCGCCTCCATGAAGCCTACCAGGGAAATCACCAGCGCACCGGAAAACAGCGTGGACATCATGTCCCAGCTGAACTTGGGCAAGTCAAATCTGGGCAGGCCAGCGGGAATGGAACCCACCACCTCTCCGCCGCCGACCAGCTTGAGCTCGCCTTTACTTACTTTCTTGATGCGCCAGCGGTAGCCGTCGGATTTCTCACCCTGAGGCACCTGGCCGGCCAGGTAGAGTTTTGTAGATTGGCCATCAGTCGCGGGTGCTTGCTCGAATATGAACTTGCGCAGGGAGCGGGCGAGCTTGCGGTTTTCACCTTCCGTATCCTTGAGTTCCAGTTTGATCAGCTCGATTTCATAGTTGAGGGCGGCCGTGCGCTGGCTGCTCCCTTCGTGACTTTTTTGATGCTGTTTGAGTTCAACAGATTTGGCGCTGAGCTTGCTGTTCAGTTCGTCGATCTTGATTTCGGCCCGGGAAAAATCATTGGCGAGGGTCTTGACCTCGGTGTCCATGATCTCCTCGATCTTGCCCTCGCTGTTGTGCTCGAAGCCGATCGACCAGCTGACGATGGTGGTAAGCGCGACGGCGATCAATACGCCGGGCATTTTGGGCGCGAATTTTTTCAGCCCCCACATGATGGCGAAGGCAGAAATACCCATGACCAATGTTGGAATGTGGGTATCGCCGACCTGTTGCAGTACGCCCCAGATATCCTGAATAAAATGTTCGCTGCGACCCATTGATACCCCGAACAGCTTGTTGAGCTGGGACAGGCCGATGATGATGGCGGCGGCGTTGGTGAAGCCGACGATGACAGGGTGGGAAAGAAAATTCACCACCACCCCGAGTTTGAACACTCCCAGGGTGAGCTGGATGATGCCGACCATCAGTGCCATCAGGATCGCCAGCGCGATGAACTGGCTGGAGCCGGAGGCGGCCAGCGGAGCAAGAGCGGATGCTGTCAGTAGTGAGACCACCGCAACCGGGCCAGTGGCCAGTTGCGCTGACGAGCCCCACAGAGCGGCGATGATGCCGGGCAGGAAAGCTGCGTAAAGTCCGTAGTAGGCAGGCAGGCCGGCGAGTTGGGCGTAGGCCATGGACTGGGGAATCAGCACCAGGGCAACGGTGATGCCGGCGATCAGGTCGGCCTTGATGTTGTTCCCGCGCAACGGGAACCAGTTTAAAAAGGGTAGGAAGCGTTTTATTTGCATTTGCATTTATTGTTACCCAAAAAACAGTTTGCCGCCATCAAAAAACAAAAAAAACACCCTGCGGCACCGGGGCTACCCGCCAAGGAGATGGCCCGTCCGCAGTAAAACTTCACATCCAATTGGTTCGATGGGGCGTATCGCGATCTGCAACAACCCCGCCGGCTGACTGAAGCCGGTGAGTTCGTTACATTTGTCAGTCTTTTCGGAGCCGGCGCCTAAACCCCTGGATCCGAATTTCAGTGGATTATCGAAACTGAAATCTACAGAGTGGGTCTTAAAACACCGGGATTGCAGGGGGCTGCGCCGTTGTTTCAGCGCCTTTTTCTTTTGCGGGTATGCTGGGGTTCTCCTGAAGTATTTGTTTGACTGCATCCAGATCGCCAGCCTCGGCATAGGCTATGGCGGCGAACAGGTTTTTTAGTTGGTTAATTATACTGTGCATGATTGGGCTCCTTCTGTTCTGCAATGTTTGTCGTTTTTCATGCTTTAAACAAAGCATTATCTGTTCCATGCCCGCATTGTTTAATTAACCTAATGATTATTAAATATTTGTTAGGTTGTTTGCAGATTCTTGGGAATGCATTCCTTTGTTACAATTAGTAATACACGGTTTGCTACAGATGACTTTCCGGTGGATTTTCCTTTGTAGATAAATGGCTTTGCGTTTTTTATCGGCTGTTACATTGGTGGCTCCGATTGTTGCTAAATGCAACAATCGGAGCTACCATAGAAACCCATGAAGCTACAATCCTCGCTGCGGCAAAAAATCACGATGGGCTACTTGGGTTATTACGCCATGGCCCTGCTGATCATTGCGCTGTCCCTGTTCACTTATATCGAGCTACGCTTGATCGAGCAGAAAATCAAACTGGGGGGGCGCGTCACCGAATTGTTCGACGCGACGCTCGAAATTCGGCGCTTCGAGAAAAACTATTTTCTCTACCGGCAGGACGCCGATTGGCAGGAGGGGAACCGCTACGCGACCAAGGTGGTGGAGCTGCTTGAAACCAATGCCGCGGATTTTTCCGTGTTGACCTCGGCACCGCACATTGCCGGGTTGCTCAACGATGTGCGGGCATACCGTGCCCTGATGGCTGAGTATGGGCGAAGAGGTTTGGCTGATGACCGCCAGAAGGTTTTGCTGGAAGCGCAGGTCAGGAGGGTGGGCAAGGATGTCGTGACCATTGCCGAGGGGATGGCAGATGCCGAGCGGCGCATGATCCGCGAATCGCTGGATCGGTTTCGCGCTACGCTGGTGGTTTCCATTGTGCTGATTTCCCTGTTGATGGTTGCCATCGGCTGGATGCTGTCGCGCCTGGTGGTGCGTCCCCTGAGGCATATGGATCGCTGCGTCGAGGCGGTTTCGAGTGGCCGGCTGGACAGGCTGGTCGTGCCTTCCGGGGATAGGGAAATTATTTCGATCACCCAGGCGTTCAATCACATGATCGGCGAGCTTGAGCTGCGCCAGAAAAGGCTGCTGCGCTCGGAGAAGCTCGCCTCGCTCGGCACCATGCTGGCTGGCGTGGCGCATGAGTTGAACAACCCGCTGTCGAATATTTCCCTGTCCTGCCAGATACTGCTGGAGGAGGTCGGCGATTGCGACCCGGCACTGGGCAAGGAACTGCTGGAGCAGATCGACGAGCAGACGGAGCGGGCGCGGAAGATTGTGCGAGCGTTGCTGGATTTCGCGCGGGACAAGCCGGTCAAGCGGGAAAAGGTAGCGCTGGCGGCCTTGTTCGAAGAGGTCTTGCTGTTTCTCAAGGGCGAAACGCCGTCTGGCGTTAACATCATCACCGAAATCCCCGATGAAATTGTGCTTCAGGCGGATCGGCGAAGGCTGGAGCAGGCGTTTCTGAATTTGATCAAGAATGCACTGGAGGCGACCGGCGAATCGGGTGAGATTCACATCGGGGCAGCCATGCATAGTCTGACCAAAAAGAACTTCGTGGCCGGGCAAGAGCGCGACACCCGCTTTCTCGGCAAGTGTGATCCGGGATTGGAAGCCATCGACATTGAGATTCGCGATAGCGGCCCGGGTATTCCGGCCGACGTCCTGCCGCGTATCTTTGACCCCTTTTTTACCACCAAGGACGTGGGGCGGGGAATGGGGCTCGGCCTGTTCATCGTCTATGAAATTGTTGAGGAATACAACGGTTGCATTTCGGTGGATAGTGAACCCGGGCGCGGTACGGTGTTCCATATCCGGCTGCCGCTGGAACCTGCTGACGGGCCGCAGCAATAAGATTATTGAAGAGAATGGAACATGATGCAAAGTAAGGGAAAGTTGTTGATCGTCGATGACGAGAAGATTGCACTGAAAAACCTTGTCCATGTCCTGAAAAAGGATGGTTATGACGTGACCAGCGCCCAGAGCGGCACAGCGGCTCTGGCATTGGTCGAGAGCCAGTTTTTCGACGTGGTGCTGACCGACCTCAAGATGGAAAAAGTAGACGGCATGCAGGTACTGAAGAAGTGCCACGAGCGCAGTCCGGATATCGAGGTGATCGTGATTACCGGTTACGCGACGCCGGAATCGGCGGTGGAAGCCATGAAGCAGGGCGCGTTCTATTACATCGCCAAGCCGTTCCGTCTTGAGGAGGTGCGTCAGGTGGTCGGCGAGGCGATCGAGAAGGTTCGCCTGAAACGGGAAAATTGTCAGCTGCGCGAGCAGATCGAAAGCTATGAGGGCAGGGTCAAGATCATCACCCAGGATTCGCACATGCGGAGGCTGCTGGAGATGGCCAGGCAGGTGGCGCCGACCGACTGCAACGTGCTGATCACCGGCGAGTCCGGCACCGGCAAGGAACTGTTCGCGCGCTATCTTCACTACAACAGCGCTCGGGCGGACGGGCCGTTCCTGGCGGTGAACTGCGGTGCGTTCAGCGAGCAGTTGCTGTCGAATGAGCTGTTCGGCCATGAAAAAGGCGCATTCACCGGAGCGCTGACGCTGAAGAAAGGGCTGATCGAGTCGGCGGAGGGGGGTACGCTGTTCCTTGATGAGATCACTGAGATGTCGTCGGCGATGCAAGTCAAGCTGTTGCGCGTGATCCAGGAGCGCGAGGTGTTGCGTCTGGGTGGTACCTCTCCGGTAAAAACGGACGCCCGCTACATCGCCGCCACCAACCGGGACATGCGTGAGGTGACCAAGGACGGGTCATTCCGTCAGGACCTGTTTTTCCGCCTCAATGTGGTGAACCTGCATATTCCCCCCCTATGCGAACGTAGCGGCGACGTGGCGCTGCTCAGCGTCTTCTTCCTGAAAAAATTCGCCACCCTGATGAGAAAGGAAGTCACCGAAATTTCGCCGGATGCGATCGCCATACTGGAAAGCCACGACTTCCCCGGCAATGTGCGTGAACTCGAAAACATTATCGAGCGTGGGGTTGCGATCAACACCGGTCATGTCATCCAGGTGGCTCACCTACCCGACAATTTGCGGGAATTGAGCGCGCGCTCATTCAAGAAAAAGGAGGGGCGCATTCCCTCCCTTGAGGAGCAGGAGAAGGCTTATATCCGTTGGGTGCTGAACGAGGCGGGCGGAAATCAGACCTCTGCCGCTCAGATGCTCGGCATCAACCGCGTGTCGCTGTGGCGCAAGCTGAAAGTTTATGAAATGGAAGAGGGAAACGGTTCTTGATGCCAGGGCGTGAATTAGGTAGAATATGATGCAAATTAGAACAATTGTGTTTAAATTTGCATCGTATTAGGATGTGCATTGAAGGATATTCTCGCCTGTAATCTCTGGCTCTATAAGGTTTTCCCCTTCTTGCGCTGGTGGCCGATGGTGAACGCGCAGACTACCCGCGCCGATCTGGTCGCCGGGCTGTCCGGCGCGATCATCGTGCTGCCCCAAGGCGTGGCATTCGCCACTATCGCCGGGTTACCGCCGGAATACGGTCTCTACGCTGCGATGGTGCCGGCTATTATCGGCGCGCTGTTCGGCTCCAGCTGGCACTTGGTGTCAGGGCCGACTACCGCGATTTCCATCGTGATATTTGCTTCGGTCAGCCCGCTCGCCGAGCCGGGCAGTGCGCAGTTCATCAGCCTGGTGCTGACCCTGACTTTCCTTACTGGCGTGTTCCAGCTCATCATGGGGCTGGCGCGCATGGGCGTGCTGGTCAACTTCATTTCCCATACCGTGGTGATCGGCTTCACCGCCGGGGCGGCGGTGCTGATTGCCGCCAGCCAAATCAAGAATTTCTTCGGCATCGATATCCCGCGCGGCTCGCACTTTTACGAGATCATCCGCCAGTTCGTGCTGCAAATCGGCGACATCAACCCTTATGTCACTTCGATTGCCGCGGCGACATTGGTATCCGGCATCCTGGTGAAAAAGTTTTTCCCGAAAATCCCTTACATGATCGCGGCGATGCTGGTCGGCAGCCTGTTCGCGCTAGTGCTGAACCGGCTGTTCGGCAACGATGTTACCCACATCCGCACCGTCGGCGCGCTGCCTGCCCATTTGCCGCCGTTCTCCGTGCCCGACCTTTCCCTGGCGACAATCAAGAAAATGTCCTCCAGCGCCCTGGCGATCACCATGCTGGCGCTGACCGAGGCGGTCTCGATCGCCCGTTCCGTGGCGGTACGCTCGGAGCAGCGCATCGACGGCAACCAGGAATTCATCGGCCAGGGCTTGTCGAATATTTTCGGCAGCTTCTTTTCCGGTTACGCATCGAGCGGCTCGTTCAACCGCAGCGGCCTGAATTACGCAGCCGGTGCGCAAACACCTCTGGCTGCGGTCTTTTCCGCGCTGTTCCTCGCCGCCACCCTGCTGCTGGTGGCACCACTTGCCGCCTACCTGCCGATTCCGGCGATGGCGGCGATATTGTTCCTGGTAGCATGGGGTTTGATCGATTTTCACCACATCCACTCCATTTCCCATGCCAGCCGGTCGGAAACGATTGTGCTGTTCACCACGCTGCTGTCGACACTGTTCGTCGAGCTCGAGTTCGCCATCTACGTCGGGGTGATGCTGTCGCTGATGCTTTATCTTGCCCGCACCTCCCAGCCCGCCGTCGTCCCGGTGGTGCCCGCCGGCGAAGAAGGGTCCTATCATTTCGAGGACGCCAAGGGTCGTGTGGAATGTCCGCAGTTCCGCATGGTGCGCATCAACGGCTCGATCTTCTTCGGTGCGGTTGACCACGTCCAGAGTCGATTGCAGCAGATCGACGAGATCAATCCGCAGCAGAAGAGCGTGCTGATCGTCGGTAGCGGCATCAATTTCGTGGATGTCGCCGGTGCCGAAATGCTGGCGCAGGAGGCCAAGCGGCGCAGGAAAATGGGCGGCGGCCTGTATTTTTACCGGCTCAAGGACTCTGTCTACAAATTCCTCAAGCAGGGTCAATACCTTAAGGATATCGGAGAAGGCGCCTTTTTTCCGGCCAAATCGAACGTGACCATGGCGATTTTTAACACCCTCGACCCGGAGATTTGCCGCAATTGCCAGGCCAGAATTTTCGATGAGTGCAAAACCGCACTACCCGGCGGCGAGCCACGATCCGGTCTATAGTGATGTTTTGTTCAAGTAAAAAATCAATCGAGTCTGCCCCTTCATTTTATGAGGATGAGAAGTAAGATTCTTTAGTTGTCGGCTTCGGCGAAATATTTTGAGGAGGCGCAATGTTCAAACGTATCTTAGTGGCAGTGGATGGCAGCCACACTGCCGAGCTGGCCTTGCAGGAAGCAATCAAGCTGGCCAAGGAACTCCAGGCACGACTGCGGATCGTGCATGTGGTCGATGTCGTTAACATCAACCTCGGTGCGGAGTTCCCCAATCCATCCGAAATTTCGGATGCCATGACCAAGAGTGGACAGGAAATCCTCCGCAAGGCTGGAGCTGTGGCGAGCGAAGCCGGGATTTCGGTCGAAACCCAGCTGATCGAAATCAGCACCATGGGCCACCGCATCCCGGAAGTGATCGCGGCAGACGCCGAAGCCTGGCCGGCGGACCTTATTGTGATCTGTACGCATGGCCGTCGGGGGCTGAGCCACCTGTTCCTGGGTAGCGTCGCCGAGGGTATGGTGCGCGTCGCCACGAAACCGGTGCTGCTGATCCGGGGGAAATGACCGCTGCGTGTCGGCCAGGGGCCGGCATTGGCGCCCCTGGTTGCGCCGATCGCCGCTTACGGTGCCTTTGCACTGTTGTCGTTCACCGAATAAACGACCACAAAGAAATCTGGAGCCGAGTCCCCGCGAGCGATGCCAGCAACTACCAAGACATCTGACATCGCGTCCGCGTCTGTTCCCGCCACGCTCGCTGCGCTTAATGTGATCCCCGAAGCAGGTCTCGCGCACTCTGAGGTGGACACCCGTCGGAAGGCGCACGGCTACAACGAAGTGGCCGAACAAAAACCCCACCCGGCACTCATGTTTATCGGCAAGTTCTGGGGCGTATCGGCGTGGATGCTCGAACTGATTATGGTTTTGTCGGTCATCCTCGGTAAATACTCGGACCTCGCAGTGGTGAGCGCGCTGCTGGTTGTCAATGCCGTGTTGAGCTTCATGCAGGAGCGCCGGGCCGCCGGCGTCGTCGAAACGTTGCGGCGACGGTTGCAGGTCAGTGCACGCGTGTTGCGCGAGGCGACCTGGCAGGTCATTCCCGCCCGGGACCTGGTCCCCGGCGACATCATCCGCGTGCGCCCCGGCGACATCATCCCGGCGGATGTGAAGCTCCTCACCGGAGCACTGAGCATTGACCAATCCGCCCTCACCGGCGAGTCGAAGGACGCGGACAAGGTGCCCTCCGGAGTGCTCTCGTCGGGATCAGTCGTCCGCCGAGGTGAAGGCAATGGTGTGGTCATCCTGACCGGGGCGAAGACCTACTTTGGCCGCACCACGGAACTGGTGCAGGAGGCGCGTCCGAAACTTCACATCGAAGCGGTGGTAGCCAAGGTGGTTCACTGGCTGTTCGTCATAGTCGGCGCGTTACTCGGCGTGGTGATCGTTTTGTCGCTAATCCGCGGCGTGCCGCTTATCGAGATGGTCCCGCTTATGCTTGTCCTGTTGATGAGCGCGGTGCCGGTCGCTCTGCCCGTCATGTTCACGGTCAGCATGGCCGTCGGGGCCAAGGAACTGGCGAAACGCGGCGTGCTGATCACGCGACTCAGCGCCGCGGAGGATGCTGCGACGATGGACGTGCTCTGCGTGGATAAGACGGGCACGATTACGATGAACCAGCTGGCCGTCACCGGCGTGATTCCACTGGAGCACGCAACAGAATCCGACGTATTGTTTGCCGCCGCACTCGCATCTCAAGAGTCCAACCAGGACCCGATTGACCTGGCATTCCTTGCCGCCGCGAAAGAGCGGCACGTCTTTGCTAACTCACCTGTGGTCACGCCCATCTCCTTTGCGCCGTTTGATGCAGAAAATCGACGGACTGAAGCAGTGGTTGAACAGAACGGCCAGCGGCTACGCGTGATGAAAGGCGCCGTGCGGACCGTCGCTGAAGCCTGCGGGCTCCAGCCCCCGGCGATCGAGGCGTTGGAGGCGCGGGTCAGCGAATCGGCACTGAAGGGATATCGGACACTGGCGGTGGCGCGAGGCTATGAGGCGGACACACCCGCATTGGTCGGATTGGTGACCTTGTTTGACCCGCCTCGACCGGACGCCAGGCAACTCATCGCTGCACTTCACGGCCTCGGCGTTTCGGTGAAGATGCTCACCGGTGACGCGCTGGCGGTCGCGAGTGAAATCGCGCAAGGAGTGGGGCTGTCCAACATCCAGCGCGTGTCGGATCTGAAGGCCGCGAGCGCACAGTCCTGCAACGAGGCGGTTGACTTGTTGGCGGGTGTCGATGGTTTCGCCGAAGTCTATCCGGAGGACAAATATATCGTGGTGCAGCACCTGCAGGCCGCGGGGCATGTAACCGGCATGACGGGAGACGGCGTCAACGATGCGCCTGCGCTGCGCCAGGCCGAAGTGGGAATCGCCGTCAGCACCGCGACCGACGTTGCCAAGGGTGCCGCGAGTGTGGTCCTGACCGAACCGGGACTGACCAACATCGTGGCATTGGTCGAGCAGGGACGAACTATCTACCAGCGCATTCTGACCTGGATCATCAACAAGATCAGCCGGACGATCCTGAAGGCTACCTTCGTGGCCATTGCCTTCGTGGCGACCGGCAAGTTCGTCGTCTCCGCCTTTGCGATGCTGCTGCTGGTATTTTTGACGGACTTTGCGAAGATCGCCCTTGCCACCGACCATGTTCGACCGTCCAATAAACCGGAGACGTGGAATATCGGGGGCTTCATCATGGTGTCCGTGGTGCTGGGCGTCGCGATGGTCGCGGAGGCGCTCTTCCTGTTATGGATAGGCTGGTCGCGTTTTGGTTTGGCGACCAACAACAATACCCTCTACACCTTCAGCTTCCTGACGCTGCTTTATTTTGCCGTGTTCTCCATCGTGTCCGCGCGGGAGCGCCGCTGGTTCTGGACGACGATGCCCAGCAAAATACTCGTGGCTGCCCTCATGGCGGATGTACTCACGGGTACCGTCCTGACGTTCGCGGGTCTCCCGGGACTCATGCCATTGCCTTGGTGGCAGATGCTGGGAATTTTTGTGTATGCGATGGTATCGTGCCTTATCGTGAACGACGCCGTGAAGGTTGCGATGATCAAATGGCGTGTTCCTGCGGCGGTAGCCTAGGGGGCTTTCCATCGATGCGGATAAGATAATTAGGCGCCGCCGCATTGAACCTGCTGCTGCCCATTTACCGCTCCCTATAAGACGAAAAACCGGTGTTTTTTTTTGCAATAAAAATTCTTTTTTGCCGAGTTCGGCTGAATTGCTGTCATGCCAAAGAGACGATGAAAATTCTCCTGATAGAAGACAACCGCGACCTTGCGCTGAATATATTTGATTATTTCGAAGCTAAAGGCCATACCATGGACTTGGCTGGAGACGGGTTATCCGGGCTTCATCTTGCCGCATCGAATCAGTACGACGTTCTTATCCTGGACCTGATGCTGCCCGGCATCGACGGACTGACGTTATGCCGGCGGCTCCGGGAAGCAGGGAGACATACACCGGTTTTGATGCTCACTGCGCGCGATTCTCTGGACGACAAGATCGCCGGGCTGGAGGCGGGGGCCGACGATTATGTGGTGAAGCCGTTTGCGTTGCGGGAAGTGGAGGCGCGCTTGCTTGCCCTCTTGCGGCGTGCACAAGTGCGCAAAGGTCCGTCCGTGCTTCAGGTGGGCGACCTGTCTTTCAACCCCGACACCCTCAAGGTGATGCGTGCCGAAAGAATCATAGAACTGCCCCCGATTCCGCTAAAAATCCTTGAGATATTAATGAGACACTCCCCGCGGGTGCTGCCACGGGAAGAGATGGAACGCGGCATCTGGGGCGATTCGCCTCCCGACAGCGACGCCCTGCGGGCGCACCTTCATATCTTGCGCAACGCCATCGACAAACCGGCGGACAAACCGCTCATCAGAACCCTGCGGGGGATCGGTTACCAAATCAGCGATGACTAGCGTCCATCACAGCCTTCGGTTCCGGCTCGCATCAACGTTTGCCTGGTTTGGCGCATTGGTCAGCCTGTTGTTGTCGCTAGGACTTTCCTTTGCTACGCACAACCTCGGCGAACGTCTAATGGATGAGACGTTGCGGGCGGAGATCGAGGACACCATTTCCCGCCGGTTGCGCAATCCGGATTCCTTGCCGCCTGCGACGATCAGTGTGCGCGGCTATGTGCATGTGCCGGGCCGGAGTGCGGAAGACATGCCGCCTGAACTGCTCAGACTCAATCCCGGTAAGCATCAGTTGACGCTGGGCAATATTCCTTACCGGGTCGCCGTCGTGGACCAGGGGGATAAGCGTTATGTCATGCTGTTCAATGAGATGCGACAGCGACAGCGCGAGGAGCAGTTCCTGTTTGTCCTCATAGCCGGCGCCCTCATCATGACGCTGGTTTCTGCGGCAATCGGCTGGTGGCTGGCGGGGCGGGTGGTCGCGCCGGTAACCGAGCTTGCCCGGCGAGTTAGCAAAGCGAGTCCGGAGGACGAAGTGCTGGATGTCGCAAAGGGATTTTACAACGACGAAATCGGCAAACTCGCCCGGGTGTTCGGCGCATACCTCAAGCGCATGCGAGCGTTTATCGACCGGGAACGTGCTTTTACCGCGGACGTCAGCCACGAGCTCAGAACTCCACTATCTATTATCCAGGGCGCCGTCGAACTGATGGAGGATGATGATCGCCTCGACGAAAAGCAACAAAAGCGCATCGCGCGGGTTGGACGCGCAGCCAGGCAGATGATAGATCTCACCTCCGCCCTGCTGATGATGGCACGGGAAAATACTCCGGATGAACCGGTCGAGCCGGACTGTGATGTATGCGACGTAGTCAGAGATGCCGTTGCGACACACCGCCATCTTGTCAGCGCGAAAACAAAGGTCGAACTTGCTTACTGTAGCCACCCTCGAATTGCCGCCGAGCGCACGCTCCTTGGCATCGTGGTAGCTAACCTGATCCGGAATGCATTTGCCTACACTGAATCCGGCACGGTTGCCATCGTGGTGGACGACAACTGTTTGACCGTAACCGACACCGGCCGGGGAATCCACGAGGAAGAAATCGGTAAAGTCTTCCAGCGGCATTTCAAGGGATCGACCAGTACCGGTGCAGGCATCGGGTTATCTCTGGTCAAGCGCATCTGCGACCGGTACGGTTGGGAGACGGTCATCGAAAGTACTGAAGGCCGCGGTACCACCGCTCAGTTGTTCTTCGCCGGATATTCTTGAAGCTTCTGCGATCGTTTAACACTTCCTTGACACTTCCTTGACGCGAGCTTGACGGCCGTCATTGTAGGATGGCGACGTGTTGTCAAGCAGACTGAATGAGTTAAAGCAGTCTGCCAATGCGGGCCGTGCGACTCTCAATCACTGGTTGTTGTGATGGGGTTCCGGTATGAGCCAACCCTGTGTGTGAGCGATCAAATGAGAATATCTTCGGCATCAGCCTCTTTCATGGAACACCCTTCCGAACCCGACCATGGTTTCGACTCGCCGCTGGCCACCGTGCGAGCAGCGTTGAAGATGTTTTTTCGAAAACTGGATCGGATGTTTACGGCAATTGCCTACGCCGAGGCGGGAAATCTGGATGCGGTACAAGAGATGCTCGAACAAGACAAGGCGCAGAAAAAACAATGAACGCCTGGGTTCATCGGCTGCCTATCGCCAAATTACTGACTATATTCCCCGATACAATCAAGAATGACCTGGTGGCCGGGGTCACCGTATCGCTGGTCGCCATTCCGCAATCGCTCGCCTATGCCCAGCTCGCCGGCGTTCCGGCCTACTACGGCCTCTACGCGGCACTGATCCCCACTATCGTTGGCGCCTTGTCCGGGTCTTCCAGGCAACTTTCGACCGGCCCGGTTGCCATGACCTCGCTTTTGACTGCTGCCAGCGTGGCTCCGTTGGCAGCGCACGGTAGCGAGATGTTTTACGCCTATGTCGTCCTGTTGGCCTTGCTGTCCGGCATGTTTCAAGTCCTGTTTGGCGCATTGCGGATGGGCGTGCTGCTCAACTTCCTGTCCAATCCGGTATTGATGGGCTTCATCAATGCCGCAGCCATCATTATCGGACTTTCGCAACTTCCGACCCTGCTGGGCATTTCCGCTAACCAGTCCAGTCACTTTCTTCTCGATATCTGGCAGGTGCTCATCCACATCGATGCTATGCACATGCTATCGGTGGCCTTCGGGCTGTCGGCAATCCTGTTGCTGGTTGCCTTCAAGAAGTTGGCGCCGAGGCTGCCGGGCGTGTTGATCACGGTGGTTTTGCTGACCTTGGTCAGCTACGAGATCGGGTACGCCGGTTTGGGTGGAAAGGTCGTTGGCGTCGTGCCGCAGGGTTTGCCTTCCTTCAGTATTCCGCTCCTTGACTGGGACGCCACTAAAGCACTCATTCCCGCCGGATTCGTCATCGCGCTCATCAGTTTCATGGAGGCCATGTCCAGCTCCAAGGTGATTGCTCTCAAGACCCGCCAACCCTGGGATGAAAACAAGGAGCTTATCGGCCAGGGCTTGGCAAAGATCGCCGCGGCCTTCTGTCATTCCATGCCGGTCAGCGGGTCTTTTTCCCGTTCCGCCCTGAACCTGGCCACCAATGCGCAGACGGCTTTTTCTTCAGTTGTTTCGGCGGTATTCGTATTGCTGATGCTGCTGTTCTTTACCCCCTTGCTATACCACCTGCCCAAGCCGGTTCTGGCTGCCGTCATCATGATGGCCGTCATCGGCCTGGTTAATTTCCGGTCGATTGCCAACGCCTGGCGTGCCAGTCGAGACGACGGCATCGCAGCCATCGTGACCTTCCTGTCCACGCTCGCCTTTGCGCCGAACATCCAGAACGGCATACTCACCGGCATCATCCTGTCTCTGGCTTTGCTGCTCTACCGAATGATGCAGCCTCGAGTTGCGGATCTAGGATTGTACGAAGACGGAACGCTGCGGGATGCGCGCCGGCACAATCTGCCTCTTTTGCATCCCAAACTTGGCGCGATCCGGTTCGATGGGGCGATCCGGTTTATCAATGTTTCATATTTCGAAGATGCTCTTTTGACGTTCGAAAGAGAAAACCCATCGGTTCGCCACATCCTGGTGAAATGCAATGGGGTTAATTATCTGGATGCATCGGGAGTCGAGATGCTTTCTAACCTGATCAGCCGTTTAAAAAATAACGGTATTACTTTGGGTTTCAGCGGCCCCAAAAAACAGGTTCGAGAAGTCATGGATAATACCGGCTTGAGCCAAAAGATCGGTACCGACAATATCTTTTCGAACGATCAGGAAGCCTTCGATCAGCTGTACTTGCGCGGAGTGATCGATACGCGAATAGGGCGGTCACTATGACGGATGTTATTCATTCAATATTTAAGGGGTAATTCATGAAAGGTTTGTCTGCTTGCTTATTGGGCTTGTTATTCCTGGCCGGATGTGCGGACCAGGGTGTGAAGGATCAGCCCAAGGCGGCGGTTGAGGACAGAGGCGCAACTCAGGCTGGCGCGGATGCCAAGCCTGCGGGTCGGCAGTCGGTGGCGGCCAATCCGCTGAAAGATCCCAACAACATCCTCTCCAAGCGCAGCGTGTATTACGATTTCGACAAGTCTGACGTGAAGGCTGAATACAAGCCGATGGTCGAGGCGCATTCCAAGTATCTGACTGGCAACAAGGGCGCCAAGGTGGCGGTGCAGGGCAACTGCGACGAACGCGGCAGTCGTGAGTACAACATTGCTCTGGGCAACCGCCGCGCCGATAGCGTAAGGAAAATGATGAACGTGTTCGGCGCGTCCGACAGCCAGATTGAGGTCGTCAGCTTCGGCGAAGAGAAACCTCGCGCCGCCTGTCGTGACGAATCCTGCTGGAAGGAAAACCGCCGCTCCGATATCGTCTACCAAGGCGAGTAAGTCAGCCCTGCAATTGGGTTGTATGAAGCTTCAGAATTCGTTCTGAAGTTTCTTGTACCCCTTCACCAGTTCGTGGTTGGCTTTCAGTACTGATTCGGAGAAGTCGCTGGCTTGGGGTGAAACCTGCGCGATCTTGCCCAATTCTTGGTTGGAATGGACGTTGGTGGTGGAAGGAATATGAAAATACGCGGGCACTTCGCAGTGCTCCACCACTGAATTGTGCCGCACCACCGAGCCATTGCCGATCACGCAGTCAAATAGCACCGAGTTGAAGCCGATAAATACGTTTTCTCCCACGATGCACGGACCATGCACTATGGAACGATGGGCAATGGAGGTGTTTGCGCCGATTTTGACCAGTCCGCCCGCCTTGGAGTGAATGACCACTCCGTCCTGGATATTGGAATTGGCGCCGATGACGATCGGCTCCATCTCGCCCTGTTCGTTGACTTCATCGGCGCGGATCACCGCGTAGGGGCCGATGAAGACATTTTCCTCGACGATGATCTTGCCGCAGAGAATCGCGGTGTTGTCCACATAGGCGGATTCATGGATGACCGGTAAATCGCCACTGGGGTTCTTGCGTATCATTCTTTTCTCGCTTCGCCGTCTGGTAAATGGGTTTGGCACTCGGGGAAAATGCGGTATTTGCAGTTACGGCAGATTTCCGGGTCGAGAGTGCTGTAGATCGGCTTGATCCAGTTTGACATGGCGGGGAAGAAGCCGCCCTCGCCGATGTCGTCCAGCTTGTCGGATTTGCGCAGGAATCTGTAGATGGAATCCTTGCATCGGTAGAAATAAAGGCCGCCGCCCATCTTGCGCCGGCGGCGCGCTTCCTGGGCCAGCATTTCCGCGCCCGCCACGTCGACGAAGTTGATGCCACTGGCGACGATCATCACCGATTTTTGATCCGGGTTGGCTTCGTCGATCTGGGTCAGTCCGTTCTGCACAAAATCCACGGCACCGAAAAAGATTGCACCATTGATGCGCACAATACGGAACTGAGGACATTCGTGATGGCCGTGGGCATCCACGAAGTGGTAGGCGCCTTCTTCCTTGGCGGGTACCACTGGATCAATCGCAGGGCGCGAAACGCGGTAAAGGTAGAGCGAAAGCGAGAGAAGGATGCCAAAGAAAATGCCCTTTTCCAGATCGACTAGCGTGCCGATCAGGGTCACCCACAGCACCACGGTTTCCGCTCTGCTGGTCTTGCCGATGGTAGCGATGTGGTGGAAGTCGATCAGGCCCCATGCCACCAGAAACAAGATCCCGGCCATGGCGGCATTCGGCAGGTAGGAGGCGAGCGGCGCGACCAGCAGCAGGATCAGCACCAGGAAAATCGAGGCGTAAACCGTTGCCAGTGGGGTCTGTGCACCGGAAGCGTAGTTGACGCCGCTGCGGTTGAAGGAGCCGCAGGAAGCATAACCGGAGAAAAAACTGCCGATCACGTTAGCCAGCCCCTGGCCGATAAATTCCTGGTTGCCGTCGATGCGCTGTTCGGATTTGGTGGCAATGGCGCGGGAAATGGAAACCGCTTCGGTCAGCGCCAGCATGGTGACAACCAGCGCCGGGAACAGCACTTTGTGGATGGTGGCATAGGAAAAATCGGGCAGGGACAGTGGCGGAAGATGAGCCGGCAGGGCGCCCACCGTCTTGATCTTGGTGATGTCTACGCCGAATTCCATATTGATGAAATAAGCCACGACACTACCTGCCACCATGGCTACGATCATATAGGGGAATTTGGGGAGGAATTTCCTGGCCAGAATGCCGGTCGCCAGCGTTACCGCGCCGACTGTCGTGACATAGGGGTTGAGGTTGCCAAGATGCAGAATCAGTTGTTCGATCACGACATGGAAGTGAGCGCCGCGCTCAATGGCAATGCCGAAGAAGCTCTTCACCTGACTGGCGGCGATCAGCAAAGCCGCGCCTGCGGTAAAGCCGATCACCACCGTGTGGGAAATGAAGTTGACCAGCACCCCCATGCGCGCCAGCCCGAGAATCAACTGGAAAAGGCCAGTCAGGAAGGTCAGGGTGAGTACCATGCTGACAAACTGGGGTGATCCTGGTTCGGCAAGGTGACTCACCGCTGCAAACACCGCAATCGAGATAGCGGTGGTCGGCCCGGAAACCAGATGCCAACTCGACCCGAACAGGGCAGCGATGATGGCCGGCACCATGGCGGCATACAGGCCGTATTCGGGCGGCATGCCCGCGATGGTGGCGAAGGCTACCCCCTGCGGCAGCACGATCAGGGCGCCGGTGATGCCGGCGATCAGGTCGGCCTTGTTGGAATCCTTGCTGACCATGGGAAACCAGCGCAGGAAGGGGAATACTTTATAGAGCAGGAGGGGGCAGCAGGACGGGTTGAGCACGATATTTCCTACAAAAATTTGATGTGAAGTTTTTTGATTGGCGAATTATCGTTTTTTTTCAATCTTCTTGCAAGTAATGCAGGGCCTTGATTTTGGAGGCTTATGATTTTATTGATTTGTAACAAGCGATACAATATAATGTAACGATCAAAACAAATTAATGTGGAATTGGGTAACATGAGGGCATTCGGGACGGATAAATGGTTGGTGATCGTGTTGAGTCTGCCGACTTCGAACGCGACTTTACGCACGCGCATATGGCGTGCGCTCAAGGGGCTGGGGTGCGCGGTATTGCGCGATGGCGTGTATCTTCTGCCAGCCGGACGCGGTTTGCGCCAGGCACTCAAGATGTATGTTGAAGAGGTCAGGCAGGGGGGGGGCAGTGCTTTTCTGTTGAACGTCAGCAGCGCCGGGGGAGAGGAACGGGCCGAATTTCAGGGTCTGTTTGACCGGCGTGCGGAATATCGGGGTGTCGTGGAGAAAGTCGATGCATTCAAGGCCGACTTTGCCGCACTGGATACGGTGATGGGACGCCGCCAGCTCAAGGCGCTGCGCCGCGATCTGGAGGCAATCATGGCGGTGGACTATTTCCCCGGTCCGACCAAGGAGGAGGCGGAAGACCGGCTGGCTGAAGTGGAAACTCTGTTCTTTGCCAGTCTGTCTCCTGGCGAACCACGAATGGCATCAGGTGAAATCGCTCCGCGTGAGCGCGCAGCCTATCTGGGTCGCGTGTGGGCGACGCGCCAGCATGTGTGGGTTGACCGTCTGGCGAGCGCTTGGCTGGTCCGTCGTTTTATCGATGCAGATGCCCGTTTTGTGTGGTTGGAAAATCCCGAGACCTGTCCTGCCGGGGTCGTTGGTTTCGACTTCGACGGTGCCGAATTCACCCATGTGGGCAAGCATGTCACGTTTGAGGTGCTGCTCGTCGCATTCGGGCTGGACAAGGATCCGCTTCTTGGTCGGATTGCTGCTGTTGTGCATTTTCTGGACGCCGGCGGAGCCTCGGTTGCCGAAGCTCCCGGCGTGGAAATGGTACTGTCCGGTTTGCGCCGCCAGTGCGTCGATGATGATGCGCTGCTGGCACAGGCCATAGGGGTTTTTGATTCCATGTATGCAGCCAGCGAATAAGGAGATCCACATGTCGGACCATGAAGCAGCCCCTGCTCCCGTCAGCCTTTCCGAGGCATTCAAGTACTGGCTGAAACTCGGCTTCATCAGCTTTGGCGGTCCGGCGGGGCAGATTTCCATGATGCATCAGGAACTGGTGGAAAAACGTCGCTGGATTTCGGAGCGCCGCTTTCTGCATGCCCTCAACTATTGCATGCTGTTGCCGGGACCAGAAGCGACGCAGCTTGCCGTTTATATCGGCTGGATGATGCACGGCGTTGGCGGCGGCATTATCGCCGGCACGCTGTTCGTCCTGCCGTCGCTGTTCATATTGATCGGGCTTTCCTGGGTCTACATGGCCTTCGGTAGCGTGCCGGCGGTGGCGGGGATACTGTACGGCATCAAGCCTGCGGTAACGGCCATTGTGGTTTTCGCGGCTTGGCGTATCGGCTCCCGCGCCCTCAAGAATAACGTGCTGTGGGCCATGGCAGCAGCGGCGTTCGTGGCGATCTTTGCCTTCGACATACCGTTCCCGGCGATTGTCCTGGCGGCGGGCGTTCTCGGCTACGTCGGCGGGCAGGTTGCGCCCGACAAATTCAAGGCGGGCGGCGGACACGGCTCATCGGACAAGGATTACGGCCCGGCCCTGATCGACGACCATACCCCGTCGCCTGAACATACGCGCTTCTCCTGGGGGCGGCTGATCGGCTACAGCGCGGTCGGATTGGCGATCTGGGGCGGCGTCATGGCGGCACTGGCAGCTTCCGGCGGCTGGCACGGCGTGCTGACCCAGATCGGCTGGTTCTTCACCAAGGCGGCGTTGTTCACCTTCGGCGGCGCCTATGCGGTCCTGCCCTATGTCTACCAGGGCGGCGTCGAGCACTATCAGTGGCTCACCGGGCCGCAGATGATAGACGGCTTGGCGCTGGGTGAAACCACGCCGGGACCGCTGATCATGGTGGTAGCCTTCGTCGGCTTCATCGGCGGCTGGACCAAGGAAATTTTCGGCACCGACAGCCTGCTGCTGGCTGGCGCGGCTGGAGCGACGGTGGCTACTTTCTTCACCTTCCTGCCGTCGTTCCTGTTCATCCTCATTGGCGGCCCGCTGGTGGAAGCCACCCACGGCGACCTCAAGTTCACCGCGCCGCTGACGGGCATCACCGCCGCCGTGGTGGGCGTGATCCTGAATCTGGCGATGTTCTTCGCCTACCATGTGCTGTGGCCGCATGGCTTTGCCGGTGTGTTCGAATGGTTCTCGGCGTTGATCGGCATCGCTGCCTTCATCGCCCTGTTCCGCTACAAGATCGGCATCATGCAGGTGATCGGCGCCTGCGCGGCAGCGGGGCTGGCGTTTAAACTGATTTTCTGAGGAGCATTAAGAAATGGACCGCACGATTTCCCCCAACGATCTCAAAAAACTGAGAAATTCATCACCCTTTGCATTGCTCGATGTGCGCCGAAAAAGCGATCTCGATGCCTCCCGGGAAAAAATCCTGGGCGCTACCTGGTGCGACCCGGACGCGATGGATGAATGGCTAGACAAGATACCCAAGAATCGCGAAGTGGTGCTCTACTGCGTGCGCGGCGGTTCGGTCAGCAATGCCGTGGTGGACGCCTTGCAGGCCAAAGGCGTCCAGGCCCGCTTCATCGAGGGCGGCATCGAAGGCTGGAAAGCGGCAGGCGGCGACACGGTGGGCAAGTAGCCTCTTTTTGCATACTTGTGGCAGGTGCATATTTTCAGGAGAAAACCATGAAGTGGATCACCCGAGAGCGCCCGAAGATCGACCGTATCGCCTGTCCCTGGCTGATCGCTCGTTTCATCGACGAAGCGCCGGAGTTCCTTTATGTGCCAGGTAGCGACGTGATGAAACTTGCCGCCGAAACGGGTGCTGTTCCCTACGATGTGTCCGGCGTTGAACTGGGCCACCATGGCGAGCAGTGCAGCTTTGATGCCTTCATCGCCAAATATAACCTGACCGACCCGGCGCTGGCCAAGCTTGCGCGCATCGTGCGCGCCGCCGACACCGGCACTCCCGAGTTGGCGAAGGAGGCGGCCGGGTTGCTGGCGATCTCGAAAGGGTTGTCTCTCAATTTCGAGGATGACCACGAAATGCTCAAACACGGCATGGTCATCTACGATGCGCTTTATGCCTGGTGCGCGGAAACGCCGCTGCAGAAAGTGATGGGGCTGCTGCGCCGCGCAGCGAGCTAGGCGAAACATGCTTCGCGACCGGCGCATCCTCTATACCACCGCCTTTCTGCGGGCGCTGGCTACCGGCATGATGGGGGTGCTGCTGGGAATTTATCTTGCCCGCATGGCGTTCACCCCCTCGCAAATCGGCCTGGTAATCAGCGCCGGCCTGGCGGGAGCGACGCTGGCCGCCTTGCTGGTGACCTTCGCCGGCGACCGTCTGGGCAGGCGCCGCCTGTTGTTCTGGCTGGCGTTCCTGAGCGCGCTGGGCGGCGCGGCGGCGGCGTGGTATTCCAGTCCAATCGCGGTGGGTATCGCCGCCTTTATCGGCATGCTCAACGGCATGGGGCGCGACCGCGGTGCCGCGCTGGTGCTGGAGCAGGCGATCATCCCCGCTACCGCCACCGATCAGGAGCGTACCCGCGCCTTTGCCTGGTACAACGTGCTGCAGGATATCGGTCATGGCGTCGGCGGATTGCTGGCGGCGCTTCCCAGCGTTTTGCGCATGGCCGGAATTGGCGAGCTGGCGTCGTTCCAGGCGGCGGTGATGTTGTATGCCTTGCTGTTGTTCGCTACTGCCGTGCTTTACCTGCGTCTTTCGGCTCAGGCGGAAGCGCCGCTTAAACAGCCCCGTTTGGTCGTCTCGCCGCACAGTCGCAAGGTGCTGTGGCGCATTTCCCTGCTGTTTGGACTCGACAGCGTGGCCGGCGGCTTTGTCGGTACGGCGCTGCTGTCGTACTTTTTCTACCAGCGCTTCGGCGTGTCCGAATCGCTGATCGCCGTACTGTTCCTCGGCGCGCGCGGCATGAACGCCATCTCGCACCTCGGCGCCGCCTGGCTGGCCAAACGCATCGGGCTGGTGAACACCATGGTGTTCACGCACATTCCTTCAAGCCTGTTGTTGGTGACCGTCGCCTTCGCCCCGAATTTCTGGGTGGCGGCAGTGCTGTTCCTGTTGCGCGAGGGGTTGGTGGAGATGGATGTACCGACGCGCCAGTCCTACGTGATGGCGATGGTGCGGCCGGAGGAGCGCACTTTCGCTTCCGGAGTCACCCACCTGGTTCGGCTGGGCGGCTGGGCGGTAGCGCCTTCTTTTGCAGGATTCCTGATGCAGTTCCTGGCGCTTTCCACCCCGCTGTTCATCGGAGCGGGGATGAAGATCGCCTACGACGTGATGTTGTATCGGGCGTTTCGCGGCCTCAAGCCGCCGGAGGAGCGGGAGAGGTAACTCAGCGTGGGCTGGCCTGTGTATGGGAAGCGGATGTTAGACCTGCTTGTGCCACTTGCGGCCATTCGAGTTTTCAAGAAAAGGAGGATAATCTCCCGGCGTGTGACACTAGAAATTTCAGGGTAGAACGATATGGCCGATTGCTGCTCTTCTTCAGAATGCAAGACCACGCGCCCGAATAGGTATCGGTGTCCGGCTAATGGGATTGAATATATGGAAGTCTCGGAAAGAACCATTGCTCATCACATAAAGCATTCGTGGCAGTGGGACGGCAAAGGCCGGTGTTACTTTTTCTGTGATGACCCAGATTGCGACGTCGTCTATTTTGGGGACGACGACTCCGTTATCCTGAAGTCGCAGCTTCGAACCAAGGTAGGGGCGAAGGAGACATCCGACGAAGCAATGCTTTGCTATTGCTTCGGGGTCACCAAAGCCGATGCGCTGAACGATCCAGGTATTAGAGATTTCGTGGTAACGCAGACAAAGCTTGGGCTTTGCTCGTGCGACACCAGCAATCCATCTGGACGTTGCTGCTTAAAGAGTTTTCCGCGTAACCGCGACACTGAATGACCGAGAAGGGTCTAGGCTGTGTAAAAACGCATAAATGTTTGGTGGTTACGAGCGTTGGCAGGCTGTTGCCGTTGTGATCTGCCGAAACTATTTTCGGAACTACTGTAGAAATTAAGCCTTCGAATCCCAACTTGCGCAGGTCGAGTTGATCGACGAACACGTCAACGACCCGAAGACGTATATTGGTGAACGTTTTTACACGGTCTGAGTCGCACAGCGACCATCGAAACTCTAATAGATATTACATACCTTCAAAAGAATCGGGCTGCCGCACTTCCCCAATCCCTATTTGTACTATATTGAAATCAACCCGACTTTGTCGATCTACCGTTAACGCCGGCGTTCTTTGTCCGCGTGCATGTCACGGCAAATCTGCGGAACGCTTTAAACACGAAGTTCCCTTGAAGTAATACCGTATTAGCCGCAAAGGAGAAGATCATGTCAAATGTGGTAAAAGTCATTGAATTGCTTGCCGAATCAGATAAAAGTTGGGAAGACGCTGCTGCGCAGGCCGTTGAGCACGCCGGCAAAACCCTCCACAACATCAAATCCATCTATATCAAGAATTTCGAGGCAAAGGTGGAAGGCAACAAGATCGTTAAATACCGTATCGACGCCAACATTTCCTTCCTGCTCGATTAGCGCTTTTCCTGCCGGGAATATCGCCATTCAGGACATCCATGTAGCAGTCTTGGCGGGAGAAATCGGGCGACTATTCCAGGTTATTTTTATTGGCAACCGTAGTTTCTCATCTAGCCGTCCCTCTAGCGCTGACCATGGCTATAGGCTCCGGCTTGGTACCGCATCAGCTCACGACGCTAGCCGTCATCTGCTCAGTGCTCCCCGACCTTGACGCGCTCGGGCTTTGGGTCGGTGTTCCATATGCGCACCCCCTTGGACACAGAGGCATCACGCACTCACTTCCGTTTAGCGCGGCAGTGGCTGGCTTCGGCTTCGCCTTTGCTTCCCAGCTGGGTTGTCAGCCTTGGGTTACCTTCTTCGTGCTCCTCGTCAGCACTGCGTCCCATGGATTGCTTGATGCGCTGACCAACGGCGGTCTTGGCATCGCGTTCTTCACTCCATTCTCGAACCGGCGATACTTTCTTCCGTGGCGGATCTTGGAGGTGTCACCGCTTGGCCTGTCGGCGTTTCTTTCGCCTCGAGGCTTATCTGTTCTAATGTCCGAAGTGCGCTACGTTTGGTTTCCCTGCCTGTTGGTGGGGTTTGTGGGGATTGCTGTACGCAGACTATACGGCGGGACCTGATGTGACCCAGTATTTTGCAGGTGCACAGGAATTCGAGCTTGCCTTGGGCAGGCTGACTTTCCAGAGGACTCCGCTATTCAGCGGCCGGCCAGTGCAGGACGACAGGCTTATCTACACCGAGCGACATCGGAGGGTTTCGTCGCCGTTTCAGCCGACGAGCACGTGTCTGAGTAGTGCCGCGGCTTGGGACGGTCATCACCTGTCGTCAAATGGCCGTTCAGCCTAGGATCAGAGACACTAAGTAGCCCTGAAAAACTCTAATTTTTCGAAACGCTGAAGTTTTGCCAAAAGTCCGTTACCCATACAAAGGCCATTAACTGCCTTTGTATGGGCGAATCAGACGCCCCACAACGAACCATCAGGCAATACACGATCCCCGGCACGTCCTTCGAAGGAAAAGTTGCCAAAGAGGCTTAAATTTTTTCAAACGCCATGAAAAAAGAGTTTTTCAACAGAATTTGCCGAAAGCCGTCACTGGCTGGGCGCAAAAATTACGCTGCTCAGCGTCTGGTCTTCGCTACTTAGGCGACCTTCAGGAGGGTTGGTCCGGTAACTTCAGTTCGACCTAAGCTGACGGTCAGGAAGGCCATGCTGATCAGACGCCTGCGCTTGGCTCATTCCTGAGCTCGTAGAAAATCCCCCTTTTTCACATTCAACCCAGTCCGCCTTTTAATAAAATAGTTGACTGAAATAGTCTGGATTGATATAGTTGACTAAAATAGTCGGACATCCACTCTGGGGCGATGAGTATGCTCCTGGACAAGGTCAACCAGACCGGCTTTGAATGCAGTGTATCGAAATTAGAACGATGGCCGGCGATGGCGGTTTGACAGTATAGACACAGCGGATTTAGAGATGGGTCCCGGCATTTTTCCCTGGATTTTCCGGGTTACCTCTGTAGCTACTAGGAGTTTGACTGATGGCAATTACATTGACTGAAAGTGCGGCAAAACAGATTCAGTGCCAGCTTGCAAAGCGTGGCAAGGGGATTGCCCTGCGCATCGGCGTCAAGAAAGTTGGCTGTTCCGGGCTGGCTCACACCTTCGACTACGCTGACGAAATTCGCGCGAATGATCACATGTTCGAGTCGCATGACGCCCGTGTGGTGGTCGATGCCGACAGCCTGTCGTTCCTCGACGGCTCGCGTATCGATTTCGTCACCGAAGGCCTCAAGCAGATGTTCAAATTTGACAATCCCAACGTGGAAAGCGAATGCGGCTGCGGCGAGAGCTTCAACGTGAAGGCAAAAGCGGAAGCAGCAAAAGCGTAACCGCGTCACCACCGAACTGTTTTATTCGGTCCAGATAATGTCGGAGGCATCACCATGAGTGCAGTACTGCAAAATCTCGTCAACCAGCCCTACAGGCACGGTTTCGTCACTGACATCGAATCTGATGTCGCGGCGAAAGGGCTGAGTGAAGACACCATCCGGATGATTTCGGCCAAGAAAAACGAGCCTGAGTGGCTGCTTGAATTCCGCCTAAAGGCTTACCAGGCATGGCTCAAGATGGAAGAGCCGAAGTGGCCCAACGTCAACTATCCGAAAATTGATTTCCAGGCGATCAGCTACTACGCCGCGCCCAAAAAGAAGAAGCAACTAAAAAGCATGGACGAGGTCGATCCCGAATTGCTGCGCACCTTCGAGAAGCTCGGCGTGCCGATGCACGAACGCGCGGCGTTGGCCGGCGTCGCAGTCGACGTCATTTTCGACAGCGTGTCGGTGGCGACAACCTACAAGCACAAGCTGGCCGAGGTCGGTGTCATTTTCTGTTCGATGTCGGAAGCGGTGCATGCTTATCCAGAGCTGGTGCAGAAGTATCTCGGTACGGTGGTACCGGTCGGCGATAACTATTACGCTGCGCTCAACTCCGCAGTGTTCACCGATGGTTCGTTCTGTTTCATCCCCAAGGGCGTCAAGTGCCCGATGGATTTATCGACCTACTTCCGCATCAACACCGAGGAGTCGGGGCAGTTTGAGCGCACGCTAATCATTGCCGAGGATGGCGCGTCAGTCTCCTACCTGGAAGGCTGTACGGCACCTGCGTTCAGCACCAACCAGCTGCACGCGGCGGTGGTCGAACTGGTCGCGCTCGACAACGCCGACATCAAGTACTCGACGGTGCAGAACTGGTATGCGGGTGACGAAAACGGCGTCGGCGGGATTTACAACTTCGTAACCAAGCGCGGCATGTGCCGGGGCGTCAACTCGCGTATTTCCTGGACCCAGGTCGAGACTGGCTCGGCGATCACCTGGAAGTATCCGTCCTGCGTGCTGATTGGCGACAACTCTGTCGGTGAATTCTATTCGGTCGCGGTGACCAACCACCACCAGCAGGCCGACACCGGAACCAAAATGATCCACATCGGAAAAAATACGCGCAGCACCATTGTCAGCAAGGGCATCTCGGCCGGTCACTCCAACAACAGCTACCGCGGGCTGGTCAGGATTGGGCCTACCGCCGCGGGCGCGCGCAATTATTCGCAATGTGACTCGATGCTGATTGGCGACCAGTCCGGCGCCAACACCTTCCCCTATATTCAGGTGCGTAACAACACTGCCAAGGTCGAGCACGAGGCATCGACTTCGAAGATCGGCGAGGATCAGTTGTTCTACTTCGCGCAGCGCGGGATTGGCGCCGAGGAAGCCGTGTCGATGATCATCAACGGATTCTGCAAAGACGTATTTCAACAATTGCCGATGGAATTTGCGGTCGAGGCGACCAAGCTGCTCGGTTTCAAGTTAGAAGGGAGTGTCGGATGATATACCAGGACAGCAAAACCATACTGGAAGTACGCGGACTATGCGCGAGCGTGAACGGCATCGAAATTCTGAAAGGCCTGGACTTTACGGTGAAGAGCGGCGAAGTGCACGCCATCATGGGGCCGAACGGCTCGGGCAAGAGCACCTTCTCCAAGGTGCTTGCGGGTCACACGGCTTATGAAGTCACCGGCGGCACCGTGCTGTTCGATGGCAAGAATCTGTTTGAGCTCGCCCCCGAAGAGCGTGCGCGTGCCGGTGTGTTTCTCGCCTTTCAGTATCCGATCGAGATACCCGGTGTCGCCAACAGCCAGTTTCTGCGCCTGACTTACAATACCGTGCAGGCGCAGCGCGGCAAGGAAGAACTCGACCCGATCGAGTTTGACGACTTCGTGCGCGAGAAGATGAAGCTGCTCGAAATGAGTCCCGATTTTCTCGACCGCAGCGTCAACGAAGGCTTCTCCGGCGGAGAGAAGAAGCGCAACGAAATATTGCAGATGGCACTGCTCGATCCACGGCTGGCGATTCTCGACGAGACAGATTCCGGCCTCGACATCGATGCGCTCAGGATCGTCTCCCAGGGTGTTAACCAGCTCGCCAACAAGGACAACGCGATCGTGCTGGTGACGCACTACCAGCGTCTGTTGAACTATATCGTGCCCGACTTTGTGCACGTGATGGAGGCGGGCCGCATCATCAAGACCGGCAGCAAGGAGCTCGCACTTGAACTCGAATCCCGTGGCTACGACTGGGTCGGCGCCGAGCACAAGGCGGCGAGGGTGACGGCGGTGACGGCATGAGCACACTCACCCCTATTACTGCGGGTTACCTCCAAACCCTGCTGGCAGGGCAGCCGCAGCTGCCGGCAAGCCCGTTGGCGTGGATCAACGCGCTGCGCGCCGAGGCGGTCGATCGCCTCGGTGTGCTAACGGTGCCCACCATGCGCGACGAGGAGTGGCGATTTACCGATATTTCGCCGCTCACCAGGCTGTCATTCCAGCCAGTGCGCAGTGGCACCAGTCTGCAGGCTGCGGACATCGAGCGCTTTTATCTCGAAGAAGCCATCACCCGGCTGGTGTTTGTCGACGGTGTCTATGCGCCGCAGCTGTCCAGCATGGCCACAAACGGCGGCGTGGTGGTTGCCAATCTGCCGGCAGCAGTTGCCGCATACGCCGCGCTGATCGAACCGCATCTCGGCCGTCACGTAGCATTCCACAACAACGTATTCGCAGCGCTCAACACAGCCTTCCTGCACGATGCGGCAGTGATAGTCGTGCCGCGTGACATTGCGGTGGCAGCACCGGTGCATCTGCTGTTCATTGCGACGCAAGCGGAGGTGGCCAGCTACCCGCGTTGCTTGCTGGTTGCCGAATCCGGCAGCAGCGTAACGCTGATCGAGGATTACGTCGCGTTGCAAGATGAGGCCTATTTCATCAACCCAGTGACCGAAATCGCGCTGGCCGATCAGGCGCGCGTCAACCACATCCGGGTGCAGCGTGATAGCGGCAAGGCGTTCCATATCGCCAACTGCGCGGTATCGCTTGGACGTTCGAGCAATTATCAGGCGGTGAGTGTCGCGCTTGGCGCACAGATTTCGCGCTACAACTTCAACGTGCTGCTGGCCGATGGTGCCGAGTGCGCGGTCGACGGGTTGGCGCTAATCGGGGACAGCCAGCTTGCCGATACCCATACTTGTATCGACCACGCACAGCCGCACGGCGTGAGCCGCCAGCTGCACAAATGCATCGTCGGCGGCAGCGCGCACGCGGTGTTCAACGGCAAGGTCAAGGTGCGTCAGGGTGCGCAGCGCACCGACTCTGTGCAGTCGAGCCGCAACCTGCTGCTGACCGGCAAGGCGCACGTCGATACCAAGCCGCAACTGGAGATTTTCGCCGACGACGTGAAATGCGCGCATGGCGCGACCGTCGGCCAGCTCGACAGCGAGGAGGTGTTTTATCTGAAGAGCCGCGGACTGTCCGATACCGTCGCGCGTAATCTGCTGACTTATGCGTTCGGCGCCGAGATCATCGACCGCATCCCCATCGCCTCACTCAAGCGCCGGCTCGAACAGACGGTGCTCGAACAAACCGCCAGCCAGCCATGAACGCAAACCAAACGGCGCTCAAATCTCGCTCGGCTTCTGCATTCGATGTCGAGCGCATACGCGCCGACTTTCCGATCCTCCAGCTCAAGATCGACGGCAAGCCGCTGGTGTATCTTGACAATGCCGCATCGAGCCAGATGCCGCAGCCGGTGATCGACCGCCTGGTGCGCTATCAAACCACGCAGCACGCCAATATTCATCGTGCGGTGCACACTCTGTCTGAGACCGCGACCTGCGAATACGAAGCAGCGCGCCGCAAGTTGCAGCATTTCATCAATGCGCGTGAAGAGCGCGAAGTGATCTTCGCCAGCGGCACCACCGATGCGATCAACCTGGTGATGCACGGCTATGGCCGCAAGTTCATCAAAGCCGGCGACGAGATCATCCTGACCACGCTCGAACACCATTCGAACATCGTGCCGTGGCAGATGCTGGCTGAAGAAACCGGCGCGAAAATCCGAGTGGTGCCGATCAACGATGCCGGTGAACTGCTGATCGACGAATACGAAAAGCTGTTCAATGCACGCACCCGATTCGTCGGTGTGGCGCATGTCTCGAACGCGCTGGGCAGCATCAACCCGGTCAAGCACATGATCGCATTCGCGCATGCGCACGGCGTGCCGGTGCTGGTTGACGGTGCGCAGGCGGCACCGCACATGCCGGTTGACGTGCAGGATCTCGACTGCGACTTCTACGCATTTTCGGGCCACAAGTTGTGCGGCCCGACCGGCATCGGCATTCTTTACGGCCGTGCAGCGCTGCTCGAAAAAATGCAGCCCTTCAAGGGCGGCGGCGACATGATTTTGTCGGTGACGTTCGAAAAAACCACCTACAACACCATCCCGTACAAATTCGAGGCCGGTACGCCGCCCATCGCAGCGGCCATCGGGCTTGGCGCCGCGATTGATTACCTCTCGGCAATCGGCATGGATACTATCGCCGCGCACGAACTCGAACTGCTCAATTACGCGACCGAGCAGATGAACCACATGCCGGGCGTGCGCATTATCGGCACCGCCCGCAACAAGGCTTCGGTCATATCGTTCGCCGTCGACGGCGTACACCCGCACGACATCGGTACCCTGCTCAACCAGGAGGGTATCGCGGTACGTACCGGGCATCATTGCGCGCAGCCGGTGATGCAGCGCTTTTGCGTGCCGGCCACGTCGCGCGCCTCGTTTGCGTTCTACAACAGCATGGCCGAAGTTGATGCACTGATCGTCGGCATCCACACTGTGCAGAAGGTATTCGCATAATGGCTGACTATAAAGCCCTGTATCAAGAGGTCATCCTCGACCACAACAAAAAGCCGCGCAATTTCGGCATCATCTCGCCCGCGAGCCACCATGCGGATGGCCACAACCCCCTGTGCGGCGACCACATCAGCGTGACGCTCAACCTCGCTGGCGATAGCGTCGACGCCATCGCGTTTCAGGGTGAGTCGTGCGCGATTTGCAAGGCATCAGCCTCGATGATGACGGTCGCCGTCAAGGGCAAAACGCGCGCAGACGCTGAAACGCTGACCCAGGAATTTCTCGCCATGGCCACCGGCAAGCTCGACCTTGACAGCCCGAATCAAATCGGACGGCTCGCAGTATTCGCCGGTGTGCGCGACCTGCCGACGCGCGTCAAGTGCGCGATCCTGCCGTGGCACACGCTGCATGCCGCGTTAAATTCGGTAGCCAGCACGTCGACCGAGGCAGAGGATGACCCAATGCACGCGGCGATCGGTAACGCGTGATGATGTCCCTTGATTTTTCCACAGAGTACCAACTTGATAGGACGATAAGATGTTGACGGCAAATGAACTAAGAAGCTTCATTATGAATGGCTTGCCCTGCGATCACGTGGAAGTGCTGGGCGATGACGGCCAGCACTTCGAGGCGGTGATCGTCAGCCCGGCTTTTCAGGGAAAGCGCACACTGCAGCATCACCAGCTCGTGTACGGGGTACTGGGCTCTCGCATGCATGCGGAAATTCATGCGTTGTCGATGAAGACCTTTACCCCTGAAGAATGGTCGAAGCAAGTTTGATTTTATTGTTTATTGTTTGATATCTAGGAGTGGATGATGGATCAGAGCGAACTGGCAAGAATTAAACAAACCGTTACGGAAAACCCGATCGTGCTTTACATGAAGGGTAATGCCGCATCCCCGCGTTGTGGCTTCTCTGGCACTGCGGTGCAGGTTCTCCAGGCTTGCGGCGTGAACGACTTCGTCGCGGTCGACGTCTTGTCCGACAAGGGCGTTTACGAAAACCTTATGTACTACGCCAACTGGCCAACTTTCCCTCAGCTCTACGTCAAGGGCGAACTGGTGGGCGGCGCCGACATCATGCGCGAGATGTACCAGGCAGGTGAATTGCAGACGTTGATCAAGTCAGCCGTGGCTTGACGTAATTGAAACAGGTTGTTGGCGGGGTGCGCACTCCATGGAGTTGTTGTATTTCCGGCGCCAAGATTGTGGCCCCGCTTTCAAGAGGTTGAGATGCCGAAAATAGCCGAAATCGAAGACACACCCAATCCGAACGCGCTGAAGTTCACCCTCAGGGAACAACTGACTTGGGGAATCACGCGCTCGTATGACAACGCCGAGCAAGCGAAGGATGATGCGCTAGCCGCCGCGCTGTTTAATATTGAACATGTGACCAATGTGTTTTACGTTGATCGCTGGCTCACGGTTACACAGGACGGCGGCGCCGACTGGAAGGAACTGGCGCGCAAAGTCGCCGAGCCAATCCGCGCCGCGCCGGCGGCGGATGCGCAAGCCGCTGTCACAGTTGCAGCGGCGAGTAGTGCATACGCCGATCTGAGTTCCGCAGACCAGCAGCGCTTTGACAAGATCAGCACGCTGCTTGACGAGCAGATTCGTCCCTATCTGCAAAACGACGGCGGCGACCTCCACGTGCTTGGCCTCGACGGAAACCAGCTCAGCGTGCACTACCAGGGCGCGTGCGGCACCTGTCCGAGCTCGTTATCCGGCACTCTCAGTGCCATCGAGAATCTGGTGCGATCGATTGAACCGGACATCGAAATCGTGGCAGTTTAACTACTATAGCAACCCGATCTGGGAACGTGGTGTTGCGCGCATTAGCAAATAGTTCGAAGCTTCAGTTTTACGGTTTGCCGTAGATACCCGGTTGCATCCAAGTATCAATATTTCGGACACCATTTGGACAGAGAAATACAGCGGAAGCCATGGTTCCGAAGTGCGTGAGCCATAAACTTCATTTGTTATGCTCGATAAGCTGATAGTGAAAATGCCGGCACTATTTCACGCCTGCCGATCGCCAGTCTCCTCCAAGTGCCTTGAGCAAGGACACACTGGCAATCAATCTGCGTCCGGTGATGTCGAGGCCGCTTTTGTCCGCGCCAAGCGATGTCGCTTGCGCCGAGACCACATTTAAATAGCTAACGGTGCCCGCCACATATTGGTTGTTGGCGAGAGTGACGGATTCAGCTGCAGATTTTGCTGCTTCTTGCTGCACCTTGGCTTCTTCTCCCAGAATGCGCAGTGCGGATAAATTGTCCTCCACCTCCTGGAATCCGGTCAGGACAGTCTGGCGATAAGCAGCGACGTTATTGTCGAATACCGCGATTGCCTGCTCCTTCTGCGCTAACCGCGCCCCGCCGTCGAACAGGGTGGCCGCGAGTGCCGGACCGAGGGACCAGAACCGGTTCGGCAGTGATATCAGGTTGGCAAAACTGGAACTTTGATATCCTGTCGAAGCACTGAGCATAAGCGATGGAAATAACGCGGCTTGGGCAATGCCGATCTGTGCGTTCGCCGCCGCGGCACGGCGCTCCGCCGCCGCGATGTCGGGGCGGCGTTCGAGTAGTTCGGACGGCACGCCAACGGGGATGTCCGGTATGCTCGGGAGACTGTTGTTCGGTTCCAGCTTGAAGTCGGCCGGCGCCTTGCCAACCAGCAGGGCAATCGCATGTTCCAGTTGTGACCGTTGCACACCGAGATCAATTGCCTGAGCCTGGGTGGATTTCAACTGTGTTTCAGCCTGAGCTACGTCGATTCGTCCTGCAACGCCGGCTTCATAACGGTTTCTGGTAATTTGCAGCGACCTTTCATAGGCGGCTACAGTCTGCTCCAGCAATTGCCGCTCTACATCGTTGATGCGCAATTGCAGGTAAGTCTGTGCCAGCGTGGACTGGGCGCTAAGCAATGCCGCTTGCAGGTCTGCAGCACTGGCTTCGGCCGATGCTTGGTTCGATTCAACGGTTCTCCCTATCCGGCCCCACACATCCGCTTCCCAGCTGGCAGAGAGCGAAATCCGGTCGGTGTTGCCGATCGGAGCAGCAGGAAGAATCGTCCCGGAGGCCGACATGGACTGCCCGCGGTTCGCCGCAATGCCGGCGGACACCGTTGGGAAATAGCCGGAGCGCGCCGCACCAAGGAGCGCCAGCGCCTGCCGGTATTTGGCCTCGGCGGCGCGGATATTCTGGTTGGACAACTCGACTTGCTGCACCAACGCATTCAATTGCGGGTCGCCATAGATTTCCCACCACCTGCCGCGCGGGGCGTGATCCTGCGGTTCAGCCATCTTCCAGCCCTGCGCCTCCTTGTAAGCGACCGGTGTTTCGACCACGGGCTGGCGATAGTCCGGCCCGACCGCACATCCGGCCAGAGCCAGGATGGGCAGTAGAAAGAGGATGTTGCCGGTTTTGATCGTCATTTCAATACTCCCGGAGTCGAGCCCGGCTCCTTGTCTTTTCATATTCATGGTCGCGCCGCAGTCTGCAGCGATTCGGTACGCGCCCGCCTTTGCCAGATATCCAGACACCACAGCCGGAATCGGTCGAAGTACAGATAGACCACCGGTGTCGTGTAAAGCGTCAGCAACTGGCTCAGGATCAGCCCGCCGACGATGGACACCCCCAGCGGCTGGCGCAGTTCGGCGCCGTCGCCCGAGCCCAGGGCAAGCGGCAGCGCGCCGAACAAGGCCGCCATGGTGGTCATCATGATCGGGCGGAAACGCAGCAAACAGGCCTCATGGATCGCATCGCGCGGGCTCAGGCCGCGCTGCCGTTCAGCAGCCAGCGCGAAGTCGATCATCATGATCGCGTTCTTCTTGACGATGCCGATGAGCAGGATGACGCCGATCAGCGCGATGATGCTGAATTCCATTTTGAACGCGAGCAGCGCCAGAATCGCGCCCACCCCTGCCGAAGGCAATGTCGACAGGATGGTGACCGGATGGACATAGCTTTCGTAAAGCACGCCAAGCACGATGTAGAGCGTGAGCAGGGCGGCGAGGATGAGCATGGGCTGGTTGTCGAGCGAAGCCTGAAACGCCTTGGCCGTGCCCTGGAAGGTGCCATGCACGGCAGTGGGCACGCCGATCTTCGCCATCGCGTCCTGGATCAGGCGCGTGGCCTGGGAGAGCGACACGCCGACCGGCAGGTTGAAGGAGATCGTCGAGGCGACGAATTGTCCCTGGTGGTTGACCGCCAGTGGCGTCGCCGTCGGCTCCCAGCGGGCGAAGGCAGCCAGCGGCACCTGCACGCCGCCTGGGGCGATGACGAACACGTCCTTGAGCATTTCCGGACTCTGCCAGTATTGCGGCGCGGCTTCCATCACCACATGGTACTGGTTGAGGGGATTGTAGATCGTCGACACCTGGCGCTGGCCGAACAGGTCGTTCAACGTCGTGTCGATCAGTTTTGAGGTGAGTCCAAGCCGCGCGGCGGCATCGCGGTCGATGATGAGCGAGGTCTGCATTCCTTTGTCCTGCTGGTCGGTGTTGACGTCGGTGAGTTGCGGCAATTCGCTCAATGCCTGACGAATGCGCGGTTCCCACTGCCGCAGCTCATCGATCCTGTCGGCCTGCAAGGTGAACTGGTACTGGGCGTTGCTGGCGCGCCCGCCGACGCGAATGTCCTGCACCGCCTGCAAGAACAGGTTGGCGCCGGGTTCGTGCGCCAGCTTGCCGCGCAGCCGGGCAATCACTTTGTCGACCGACAGCTTGCGTTCCGCCAGCGGCTTGAGTCCGACGAACATCCGTCCGCTGTTGGTTTGCCCGCCACCAGTGAAGCCGACGACGCTGTCCACAGCGGGGTCCTGGCGGACGATTTCGACGAAGGCGGCAAGCTTGTCGCGCATGGACTGGAAGGAAATGCTTTGATCCGCCTGAATGGAGCCCACCAGCCGGCCAGTGTCCTGTTGCGGGAAAAATCCCTTGGGAATGATGGTGTAAAGATAAATATTGAGGCCGACAATCGCCAGCAGCAGCAACAGCATGATGCGACCGTGGGCGAGAGCCCAGTCGAGCGACACCCGGTAGCCGTGCAGCATCGCCGCAAAGGCTCTCTCGCTGGCCCGATTGAAGCGCCCTTGCGGTGTGCTTGCCTGCGGGCGCAACAGCCGGGCGCACATCATCGGCGTGACAGTCAGCGATACCACCAGCGACACCAGAATGGCCGCCGAGAGCGTGACGGCGAACTCGCGGAACAGCCGCCCGACGATGCCGCCCATCATCAGGATGGGAATAAACACGGCGATCAGCGACAGGCTCATCGAGAGCACCGTGAAACTCACTTCGCGCGCCCCTTGCAGGGCGGCCTTGAACGGCTCCATGCCGCTCTCGATGTGGCGGGAAATGTTCTCCAGCACCACCACGGCATCGTCCACCACGAACCCGGTGGCGATGGTCAGCGCCATCAGCGAAATGTTGTTCAGGCTGAAACCGGCCAGGTACATCACGCCAAAGGTGCCGATCAGAGAAACCGGTACCGCAACGCTGGGAATGATTGCCGCCCGTCCATTGCGCAGGAACAGGAACACCACCATCACCACCAGCGCGATCGAAATCAGCAGCGCTTGTTCTACTGCGCGCAGCGATGCCCGGATGGTCGGCGTGCGATCCATCACTACCGCCAGCTCGATCGATGCCGGAATCGACGCGCGCAATTGCGGCAGCAGCGCCTTCACCCGATCCACCGTTTCAATGATATTGGCGCCCGGCTGACGGAACAGGATCATCATCACGGCCGGTTTGCCGTTGACCAGCCCGGCATTGCGGATATCCTGCACCGAGTCCTCCACCCGGGCGACATCGCCGAGCCGGACAGCGGCGCCGTTGCGGTAAGCCACGATGAGCGGCTGATACTCGGCAGCCTTCTTGGCCTGGTCGTTGGCCAGAATCTGCCAGTGATTTTCCCCGTCTTCGAGCGCGCCCTTGGGCCGGTTGGCATTGGTGGCGACGATCGCCGCGCGGGCGTCCTCCACGCCGATGCCATACTTGTTCAATGCGCTCGGATTAAGCTCCACACGCACGGCGGGCAAGGAACTACCGCCCACAGTCACATCGCCGATGCCTTGTACCCGGGAGATTTTCTGCGCCAGGATGGTCGAGGCGGCATCGTACATTTGTCCGCGCGACAAGGATTCCGAGGTGAGGGAAAGAATCATGATCGGCGCATCGGCCGGATTGACCTTGCGATAGGTCGGTTTGTTCGGCATGCCGGTGGGCAGCAGGCCTTGCGCCGCGTTAAGGGCGGCCTGGACGTCGCGCGCCGCGCCATTGATGTTACGATCAAGGTCGAATTGCAGCGTGATGCGGGTTGAACCGAGCGAACTGGACGAAGTGATCTCGGTGACGCCCGCGATCAGACCGAGCGAGCGCTCGAGCGGCGTGGCCACCGTGGCGGCCATGGTTTCCGGGCTTGCGCCCGGCAGCGAGGCCTGCACCGAAATGGTCGGAAAATCGACCTGGGGCAGCGGCGACACGGGAAGCAGCCCGAATGCAATCGCTCCCGCCAGGGTGATGCCCAGTGCCAGCAAGGTGGTGGCGACCGGACGCGAGATAAAGGTGGCGGAAAAGCTCATGGCAATGGCCTGGGTTATTCGACAGCGTCGATTCGAGGCTGGCCCGAGGCGAAGCGCTGCGCCAACCGGTCGAAGGCAAGGTAAATCACCGGCGTCGTAAACAGGGTCAGCACCTGGCTCACCAGCAGGCCCCCGACCATGGTGATACCCAGGGGATGGCGCAATTCGGAGCCGACACCGGTGCCGAGCATCAGCGGCAACGCGGCGAGCAGGGCGGACAGGGTGGTCATCAGGATCGGCCGGAAACGCAACAGGCAGGCTTCGAAGATCGCTTCGCGCGCTGTCTTGCCGTGCTTGCGCTCGGCATCCAGAGCGAAGTCGATCATCATGATGGCATTCTTCTTGACGATGCCGATCAGCAGGATGATGCCGATGACACCCAGACTGGTGCGCGACATTTGCAGCGCCAGCAAAGCGCCGACCCCCGCCGAGGGCAGAGTGGACAGGATCGTGACCGGGTGAATATAGCTTTCATAGAGCACGCCGAGAACGATGTACATGGTGACGATGGCCGCGAGGATCAGCAGCAGCGTGTTATCCAGCGAAGCCTGGAAGGCCAGGGCGGCGCCCTGGAAACCGGTCTGCAGGCTGGCAGGCAGGCCGAGTTCCAGTTCCGCGCTACGAATGACCTTGACCGCGTCGCCAAGCGAAACGCCGGGCGCAAGGTTGAAGGAAATCGTGGCGGCCGGAAACTGGCTGATATGATTGACGGCCAGTTGTGTCGCGCGCTCTGAAAATCGGGCAATGCTTGAGAGCGGCACCTGGGCGCCGGTAGGGGAGACGATATAAATGCCATTCAGCGCCTCCAGTCCCTTCTGGAAATCGGGTTTGACTTCAAGCACCACGCGATACAGATTCGACTGGGTGAAGATGGTCGAGATCAGCCGCTGGCCGAAAGCGTTGTAAAGCGCGTTGTCGATTGCTGCGGGAGTGATGCCGAGCCGGCCGGCACTGTCACGGTCGATTTCGACATAGGCCTGCAAACCCTGATCCTGTATGTCGCTGGCGACGTCCGCCAGCGCCGGCAACTGGCGCAGGCGCTCAATCAGTTTGGGCGCCCATGCGGCAAGTTCGGCCGGGTTGGCGTCTTCAAGGCTGAACTGGTACTGGGTGCGGCTGACCCGGTTTTCGATCGTCAGGTCTTGCACCGGCTGCATGTACATGGTGATTCCCCGCACTTGCGCCAGCTTCGGTTGCAGGCGGCGGATGATGCCGGAAGCATCGGCATCCCGTTTGTTCTTGGGCTTGAGGTTGATCAGCATGCGACCGCTGTTAAGGGTGGCATTGGTGCCATCGATCCCGATAAACGATGACAAGCTCTCCACCGCCGGGTCTTTCAGCACCACCTCGGCGAGCGCCTGTTGCCGTTCCGCCATTGCCGCAAAGGAGGCCGTCTGGGGCGCTTCGGTAATACCCTGGATCACGCCGGTGTCCTGCACCGGAAAAAATCCCTTAGGAATGAATATGTAGAGCAACACGGTGAGCGCCAAAGTGGCGACGGCCACCAGCAGCGTAGCGCGCTGGCGGTCGAGCACCCAGTTGAGCATGACGCCGTAACGCGCGATAACCGCATCGAGGAAAGCGCCGCTTTTCCGGAAAAGCCAGCCATGATCGGCGACGGACGTATGACGCAACAGTTTTGCGCACATCATCGGGGTGAGCGTGAGCGAAACCACCGCGGAGATCAGGATTGCCACTGCCAGCGTAATGGCGAATTCGCGAAACAGCCGACCGACAACGTCGCCCATGAACAGCAGCGGAATCAGCACCGCGATCAGCGAAAAGGTCAGCGAGATGATGGTGAAGCCGATCTGCTCGGCGCCCTTCAACGCCGCCTGCAAGGGCGGTTCGCCAGCCTCGATATAGCGTGAGATATTCTCGATCATCACGATCGCGTCATCCACCACGAATCCGGTGGCGATAGTCAGTGCCATCAGCGTCAGGTTGTTGATGCTGAAGCCGGCCAGATGCATCACGCCGAAGGTGCCGATCAGCGATAGCGGAACAGCGATGCTGGGGATGACTGTGGCGGACACACTGCGCAGGAACAGAAAAATCACCATCACCACCAGCGCGACCGACAGCAGCAACTCGAAGCGGACATCTTCCACCGAGGCGCGGATGGTGGTGGTACGATCGGTCAGCATCTTGACCTCGACCGAGCCGGGCAGTGTCGTCTGTAGTTGCGGCAGCGTTTTCTTGATACGGTCCACTGTTTCGATGACGTTGGCGCCGGGCTGACGCCGGATATTCAGGATCACCGCCGGGGTCTTGTTGGCCCAGGCAGCAAGATGAGTGTTCTCGGCGCCGTCGATGGCGTCAGCCACATCGTTCAAACGAATCGGGGCTCCGTTGCGCCAGGCGATGATGAGTTGCCGGTACTCCTCGGCAGATTTGAGCTGGTCGTTGGCGTCCAGGGTCGAGGCCCGCGCCGGACCGTCGAAACTGCCTTTCGCCATGTTGACGTTGGCGTTGCCGATCGCGGTGCGAATGTCGTCGAGATTGAGCCCTTTCGCGGCCAGGGCTTTCGGGTTGGCCTGAATGCGTACCGCGGGCCGCTGCCCGCCGCCGATGCTGACCAGGCCGACACCGGGCAACTGCGAGAGTTTTTGTGCCAGTCGCGTGTCCACCAGGTCTTCCACCTTCGGCAGCGGCAGCGATTCTGACGTGACCGCCAGCGTGACGATGGGCGCATCGGCCGGATTGACCTTGCTGTAGATCGGCGGCATCGGCAGATCCAGAGGCAGGAAAGAGCTGGCAGCGTTGATCGCCGCCTGCACTTCCTGTTCGGCCACATCCAGGGAGAGGTCGAGTCCGAATTGCAGTGTGATGACCGAGGCGCCGCCCGAACTGCTGGACGACATCTGGTTCAGACCGGGCATCTGGCCGAACTGGCGCTCCAGCGGCGCGGTAATCGAGGATGTCGTCACGTCCGGGCTGGCGCCGGGGTAGAGGGTAGTCACCTGGATGGTCGGGTAATCGATCTCCGGCAAGGCAGAAATCGGCAGTAAGCGGTAGGCCAGCATTCCCGCCAGCAGAATGGCAGCCATCAGCAGCGAGGTTGCGACTGGCCGCAGGATGAACAGGCGCGACGGGTTCATGCCCCGTCCTTGCTCTCGGTCGGCGCTTTGCGGTGATTAGGGCGCCCACCCTTTCGTGGCGTGGTTTTCTGTTCGGCCTCCCGTGCGACGGGCAAGCTCACCTCCACTTTGGCATCCTGACGTAGCTTGTCCACGCCGTCGATCACCACCTGTTCGCCAGGCGCCACACCCTTTTCGACCGCTACAATGTCGCCCGAAACCGGCCCGAGCACGACGGGTTGCAGGTTCACCGATTTGTCTTCCTTCACCACATAAAGAAAAGTGCCCTGCGTGCCGCGCTGGATTGCCGCGACGGGAACCAGGGTAAGACCATGCCGGGTCTCGACGCGCAGGCGGGCATTGACGAACTGGTTGGGGAAAAGGGCGTTATCGGCATTCGGGAATTCGGCCTTGAGCTTCACCGTGCCGGTTGTCGTGTCGATCTGGTTGTCCACTGTCAGCAGCTTGCCGGTCGCCAGCTTGGCCTTGCCCTCCCGATCCCATGCTTCGACCGCCAGTGTTTCGTTTGCTTGCAGCTTCCCGATCACGGCGGAGAGATTGTCCGCAGGAATGGCGAAGACAACGGCGATCGGCTGGGTCTGGGTGATGACGACCAGTCCGCCAGTGTCGCTGGCGTGTACCATGTTGCCGGCGTCAACCAGGCGCAGCCCGAGGCGGCCGGGGACCGGCGCCGTCACGCGCGTGAATCCGTGTTGGAGCCTGGCGTTATCCACCAATGCCCGATCCGTTAGTACCTGTCCTTCGTATTGGCGCACCAGTGCTCCCTGCGCATCGACCTGCTGTGCGGCGATCGAGTCTTTAGCGAGCAGGCCGCGGTAGCGCTCCAGATCGAGCCGCGCATTGGCAAGCAGCGCCTGATCCCGCACCAGCTGTCCGTTTGCCTGGTCCAGTTGCGCCAGGAAGGTCCGAGGATCGATTTCTGCAAGCACCTCTCCCGCCTTGACCAGTTGCCCCTCGCGGAAGGCAATGCGTACCAACTGCCCATCGACACGGGGTTTTATCGTGACCGTGTTGCGCGCGGTGACCGTGCCCAGCGCGTTGATAACGACGTCGATGTCGCCAGCCCGGGCAGCCGCAGCTACCACTGGCACCGGCCGGCCGGCACCGTTCCTGTCGCTTCGCCCCGCATTAGACGTTTGTGTTTCCTGCTTGCCGTAGAAAACGGCCGCAGCCGCGCCGACCATCGCCAACACTGCGACTGCAATCCAGATGGTCCTGTTCTTCATACCGAACTCCTGTGCGGTTTAACGCATTTTTTAGTTATTTGTTTCCTGCATATGCGATTATCAATGTGATCGTTTTCATAGCCATCATCCTTTCCTTGCGGCCGCGTCTGGACGTCTTCGACCGTACTACCGCCCTAGTTTAAAAAATCGTAAGCCCCGTGCTTAGAAGCGAGTTGCTTCAAGCTCAAGAGTTGGGACCGGCGGATTGGGCTACCTTACGACAATCTTGCATAAAGTTATGTAGCGAATTGTATCAGTACATTTCAATTGAATATCTCCGTAACTCTTTGTAATAATGGCTGATGGCCGGCGTCAGCGCCACGGCCTGATTCTGATTCGAAAGGCGGCCCGCGAGTCGCCATAGACCAAGTGCCTGACGTTGTCGCTGACGGGCGTTCCTGTTATGCTCAAAAACCCGTCCCGAAGGAGTATCCAGACCATGAAAGCCCTGTTGGCGATCAGCATGATTGTTACTGCCACATTCGTTTGGGCAGGTGAAAACCCTGCCCCCCTCCCTCCTGCAGCCGCCGTCGTCAAGGGCGAGGTGCTAGAGGCCAAGGACGTCGAGAGTTATACCTACCTCCGCCTCAAGACCAAGGACGGCGAGACCTGGGCTGCGGTCGGCAAGGCACCGGTCAGGAAAGGCGCCGAAGTCACGATTGAAAACGTGATGGTCATGAAAAACTTCGAGAGCAAGTCGCTGAAGAAGACTTTCCCGACGATTCTTTTCGGTACCTTGGGCGGTGCGGGAGGAAGTGCGCCGGGTGCCGGCAATGACATGGCTACGGCTCGCTCCGGCCTTGCCAAGACGGCGGACACCGGTGATATCCATGTCCCCAAGGCCAGCGGCGCGAACGCGCGGACCGTTGCGGAAATCATGACGAAGGGTGCCGAGCTGAAGGACAAGCCTGTTCTGGTTCGCGGCAAGGTCGTGAAGTACAACCCGGAGATCATGGGAAAAAACTGGATCCATCTGCGCGATGGCTCGGGTTCCGTCGCGAACAATACGAACGACGTTCTCGTGACGACCACGAATCAGGCGAAGACCGGGGATGTCGTGACGGTGAAGGGCGTCGTCCACACCGACAAGGATTTCGGGTCAGGCTATTCCTATAAGGTGCTCATCGAAGAAGCGACGCTGCAGCAGTGATCGGCTGCGACAGGCGTCGCCAATCGATTGTGCCACGCTCGGCTTGCCGATGGGCGCGGTATGGGGTCTGTGTCGCGAGGGGTCGCCTGCGTAGGCGCAATAACCAGCAGTCATTGCGCTTGGAGGCACTCTTTCAGCGGGTTACGCTACGCTAATTCGCCCTACGCGGGCTGAACAAATAACCCCATAAATCACTATCACATGACCGATATTCCTAATTCAGCCTATCGTCCAGTTTTCGTACGTATTATTCTTTCACGACCAAGACTATTCAGCTCGATTCTGGTCGGAGTGCTGATTGTATTATTTATACCAAGATCTTTAGCATTGCACGAAATTACGCGGGCGATTGTTGGCTGGAATGTCGGGGCGTGGCTTTATTTGATGTTGGCGGCTCGCATGATGTTCTGGACTACCCGTGAAAGAATGCGTGTCCGCTCCATAGAGCAAGATGATGGGAAATTTGTCATTCTGGGGATGGTGATCGTCGCGGCTATTGCGTCTCTCGGTGCAATATTTGCAGAACTTGCAGTGGTCAAGGACATGCACGGCATGCTTCGGTATGCACACATCGCACTCGCTGTGCTGACCATCTTGTCTTCATGGGCATTTACTCAAGTGATGTTTGCGCTGCACTACGCACATGACTTCTATGTCGCTCAAGAGTGCGGCAGTCCAGGTGGGCTGGAATTCCCCAATGCGACTGCGCCAGACTATAGCGATTTCCTGTATTTTTCCTGCGTGATAGGAACCTCTGGTCAGACGGCTGACGTAAGCTTCACTAGCAGATCGATGCGTCGAACAGGGCTAGTACACTGCGTCTTGGCATTCTTTTTCAATACCACTTTGGTGGCTTTGACCATTAATATTGCGTCTGGCTTGATATGAGCATGTAGTAGTGCGATTTACTCGCGGCAAATAAATCGGAGAAAGCAGTGCTCATTGGTAAATTGAAGAACGTCGTCGGGGCTGGAGTGTATGGAACGCTGTTGGGAATGTCTGGGGTGTATGCAGATACCGCAACTCTGGGCGAGGCTGAGGTTGCAGCAGTCGACGCCGGGGCTTTCAAGCTCACACCCTCCTACTATGTCACCACCCACGAAAAGGATGCGACCGATCTCAATCTGCGTGCGAATCATGGCCCACATGCCATTTGGCTAGGCCACTACCAGCGCGGCAGTGAGTTTGAGCAGACCCGCACCGGCTACGAATATACGCTGCAAATTCCCTTCGGCCAGTTGGTACCCTCATTGCAATTGGCCTCTCACGGCTTCGCCGGAGGTTCCATCAACGCTCAGATCGGTGACTCGATCTATGCTCTGCTCGGTTTCGGGCGCACCAACACGAGGGACTACTACAACCTCAATTTTGACCCGAACGATTCCGTCGTCTATGGGCTCGGGACCCGCCTGCTACCTAAATCAACCCTCTCGTTATTTACCGTCAAGGACAACCGTCTCCACACCGGCCAGATGGTTACTCACGCAGTCTGGCGCATGTTGCCAGACGACCATCAGCGGTGGACGGTGGATTTATCGAGCAAGCATGGCCGCGCAACGGCCGATGACGAATCAGTGTCCGGCAAGGCGCTTTCATTGACCTACGACTACCGGGATATCTTTTTCCGACTGGCACGGGACCGGAAAGTCAATTTCACCGCCGAGGATCAGTCCCGTTTGTCCGTTGGGCTGCGATTTTAGGGATTTCTTCTTCGGTGTTCAGTGCCTTTTAAAAAGAAAACTTAAACCAGCTTATATCGCGTGCAACTTCCCATAAGCTTCAAGCAGGCGCAGGTGCATATCACACCCTTCCAGTGCCATACCCGGCGCGTGCAGCCCAAAAAAGCGCTGTTCCCCGTTGAGCAGGGCTTGCGCCTGTTGCAGCGTATCCGCGCCATAAAGGTGTTTTAGTGAGTCGCTGTAGGGGGCGGCATCGCCCAGGTTGAGCAGGCTTTCGATGCAGCGGTAAACCTTGCGGCGCTGTTCGTTCAATTGCTCGAAATGGCGTACCCAGTCGCAGCCTTCGCGGATCGCTTCTTCATCGCCGATCGCCAGCGCCAGCAGGGTTTTCAGCTCGCCCACGCGCAAGTCTTTCCAGAATGAGTCGGCATCGGCAGCCAAGCCGATCAGTGCCGCGACCGGTCGCTGGTCGGCAAGACCTAGCTCGATCAGGGTGTCCAGCAGTTCGGCGCATTCGTCATCGTCCAGCTCAGACAGGCGCAGGACAGCGGGGCGGATATCGTTGCCGACGCTGTTGTTTTCCCATTCCAGATCGTCGACCGGATAAATCTCCGACATGCCGGGCACAATGATGCGGCAGGCATAGACGCCCAGATGGGCGAAGTCGGCGATATAGATGTCGCGCTGTTCGGCGTGGATGCGCTCAACCAGCCAGGCATAGTCTTCCTCGGTGGTATTGCTGAAATTCCAGTCACTGAATTCGAAATCCGGGGTGTCGCCGAGGAAGTTCCAGCTGATGATGCCGCTGGAATCGACGAAGTGGATTTCGATATTCGGCGAGCTGGCGATTTCGTCCAGGTCGAAACCCGGTTCGGGGAAGCCGCCCAGTGCGTCCAGCGCACGCCCTTGCAACAGTTCGGTGAGGGAGCGCTCGAGGGCGATTTCGAAGCGCGGGTGGGCGCCGAAGCTGGAGAAGCAGCCCTGGTCGTGCGGGTTGAGCAGGGTCACGTTCATGACCGGATATTGCCCGCCCAGCGAGGCGTCCTTGACCAGGATGCCGAAGCCCGCCTCGCGCAATGCGCGGATGCCCGCCTCTATGCGCGGGTAGCGGGCGATCACCTCGTCCGGTACTTCCGGCAGGCACAACCCTTCGCTGATGATGCGGAATTTTACGTGGCGTTCGAAAATTTCCGACAGCGCCTGGGTGCGCGCCTCGGCGGGGGAGTTGCCCGCCGACATGCCGTTGCTGACGTACAGGTTGCCGATGATGTTGACCGGAAACCAGACACGGATGCCGTCGCGGCTCCGGATGTAGGGCAGGGCGCAAATGCCGGCTTCGGCGTTGCCGGAGTTCAGGTCGACCAGTGTGGCGGCATCGATGGTGCCCTCCGGGTTGTAGAACTGGCGCAGTTCCGGCGTGAGCAGCTCGTCCGGCCAGCCGCCATCGTCGCCCGGCTTGAACCATTGCTCTTGCGGATAATGGGTGAACGCGCGCCGGGCAGTCGCTTCGCCCAGATAATAATGCGACCAGAAGTAGTTGCAGCTCAGGCGCTCGAAAAACTCGCCCAGCGCGCTCGCCAGGGCCGCCAGTTTCGATGCGCCCTTGCCGTTGGTGAACAGCAGCGGGCAGTCGCGATCACGGATATGCACCGACCAGACATTGTCTATTGGATTCAGCCATGAGCGCTCTTCGATATGGAAACCCAGGGCGGCCAGCTTGGCTTGCATGGAACTGATGGAGGATTCCAGCGAGGCATCTTTGCCCGCGATAAAACTTTCTGTGTGCATGTGGGCATCCTGCCGGGAAGGGGGTGGGATTAACTAAATGATTGGCGCAGAGTTTATCTGACACTGATTTTTTCGCGCGGTTCAGGCTACCAGAAGAAGACGGGAAATGAAAACGCCCCGCCGGGGCGGGGCGTTTTCAGCAAGCCGGATTACAGCGGGCGCTTGATGCTGAAGCCGCCGCGGATCTGACCCAAGGTGTAGCCGGTGGCCTTATCGTGGGGGTATTCGGCCTTCAGCGCATCCTTCACATTCTGCGGGATGGTTTCATCCGTGCCGTGGCATTTCAGACACACATCCTGCACCGGGATGGCTTTCATGTAGCGGAAGAATTTGCCCTGTGGTTCGGTGACGACCTCGGCAAATTCCATGTTGGCCGGGTTTTCCTTCTCCATGCGTTTTTCGAAGTCGGCCAGCACTTTCTGCTCCCAGACATCCGGCATGCCCAGCGCAGCGTTGCGCGTCTTCAGGGACTTGCGGCCGACGTTCCAGCCGTTCTTGCGCGAGACTTCGGAGGCGATGGCGGGCGCCACGTCTCGGCACACCTTGATGGCGGCGACCGGGCCGTTGGCCTTCATCTCCTTCTGCATTTCACCGCCCAGTTGCGAGGCGAACTCCTTGACGATCTTGCGGCTTTCTTCCTGGTACTGGGCCATGTCGTCAGCGAAGGCGGGAAGGGCGCTGGTGGCCAGTAGCAGGGTGGTGGAAATGAGCAATTGTTTTTTCATCGTAGTCTCCTGTCGGGGTTTAAACGTGATCATTCGATCATTCTAGCATTTTTCCAGGCAATCCAAATAGATCGCCGGGTCGGGCTGGGTGCGCTGGCGTTGCGCTTGCCAGATCATTTCCGCCAGGCAGTCCATGATCAAATGCTCGGCGTCGTGCGCGCTGCCGGTCTTTTCCAGCAGGCGTCGGTAATGGGCGGCGATGCCGCGCGGCTGGTCGATCGGCAGTTGCTCGCGGATCGCCAAATGCAGGCCCAAGTGCAGGAAGGGGTTGGTTTCGCCGGCATCCGGCAAATAATCGCGCTCGGCATAGCGTTCCGGATTATCGAAAATGGTGTGGTATTCGGGGTGCTGCTGCATCAGGTCGAGCGCGATGGCTTCGAGGTCGGACAGGGGCTGCCGTTCGCGGTATTTTTGCCAGGCATCGAAGAAGAAGCGGCGCGCCTGGTCACGGGTCGGGTTAAACATGGCGGGCTTCCCTGAATAAACCCAGCACGGCGGCGTACTGCAGCAACTGGTTGACGCCGTCCAGCGGCCCGATTTCGCCATTGCCGTAGAAGCCGATCAGCGGCAGGTCCGGGAAGCGCTGCTTGACCAGGTCGAGGTCGCGATCCACCCCGCCGTAAAAATAGGGGCCGCGTCCCATGCAGGGAAACAGCAGGCCGAAATCGGGCGGGGCATCGAGTTCCTGCTGCAAGCGGTCTATCGTCAGGCGCATGTCGCGTTCGGCGGCGAGCGGCTGGCGCACCGCCCAGAACATCTGCTCTCCGGGCGTAAGCCGCGCCGACAGGGTGACCGAGCGATCCTCGGCATTGGCGGAAATAATCGGTGCGAGGCGGAAGCGGCCCTCGGCGATAGCCGTGGCCGGATCGCCGTGGATAATCCCGGCCATCAGCAGGTGCAGGGGGAGGTTATCCTCGCTGCGGAGGTCGAGAGGCAGTTCGCGCGTCAGCACGTTCATGGCAGGTTGCTGCCCGAGTGAGATTACATCGTAGCCGCTGGCCTGGGTGATTACTAGCGGCTCGCTCAGGGCACGGATGCCCTGGGAAACGCGGACGGCGCCGCTTGCACCGGCTAACCGGGTTTCGCAGCGGCCGCTTTCCGCCGTCCTGCCGCCGCACCAAACCTTGAACGGCCCCTGCCCGGTCGCATCTCCCGATACCCCGCCGAAGCGTCGCCCTGGTTCGCTGATCCAGGCGGAGTTGAGGGCATTTGGGGCGGCCAGTGACAGGATCAGGTCGTCCGGCTGCGGTTGTGGCGCGGGGGCCAGGCTGATATCGCCGCCAAATACCATTGCGGCAGCGGCTGGAGCGTCCAGCACCCAGTCCTGATCGGTGAAAATTCCCGCTGCGGAGCAGCCGATAATGCGGGTGCAGTTGCTGGCTCGGGACGCGGCCAGGAGAGCGGACTTGGGGTCGCGGGCGAATTCCGGGGTGAGGAACAGCAGTACGCTGTTGGCGATAGTCAGCCCGGCCTTCCCCATGGCGGCCGCAACGGCTTGGCCGGCAAGCCGTGGTTCGGCGATGGGGGCGGTGGCGAGTCCTGTAGCGATGGTCATTTCAAGTGAGGTTCCATAAACGTCAATATAGTCACGGATTAACACAGATTCCAAGAATTGTATCTGTGTTAATCCGTGCCTAGACAGTTTTATCTGGGTATTCGCACAGGTCGTTAATCAAACAGTGCGGACAGTCCGGCTTGCGCGCCTTGCAGATGTAGCGGCCATGCAAAATCAGCCAGTGGTGCGCATCGTGGCGGAACTCAGGTGCGACGAACTTGAGCAGGTTCTTTTCCACTTCCAGCACGGTCTTGCCCGGCGCGATGCCGATGCGGTTGGCGACGCGGAAGATGTGGGTATCCACGGCTATGGTGGGCTCGCCGAAGGCGGTGTTGAGGATCACGCTGGCGGTCTTGCGCCCGACGCCAGGCAGCTTTTCCAGCGCCTCTCGGTTCTGCGGCACTTCGCCGCCGTGGTTCTCCAGCAGCAGGCGGCAGGTTGCTATCAGGTGCTTGGCCTTGCTCTTGTACAGGCCGATGGATTTGACGTAGGATTCCAGCCCCTCCTGGCCGAGGGCGAGCATCTTCTGCGGCGTATTGGCCACCGGAAACAGTTTGGTGGTGGCGAGGTTGACGCTCTTGTCCGTGGCCTGGGCCGACAGCACCACCGCCACCAGCAGTTCGAAGGGGGTGCGGTAGACCAGTTCAGTGGTGGGATGAGGGTTGGCGGCGCAGAAGCGGGTGAAGATTTCGCGACGTTTGGCGGCATTCATGTGAAAAGTTTAACACGTCAAAAACTACGAATGCCAAAAGCAAACTTGGATATCCGGATTCCATGATTGAAATAAGCTCAAAGCTCGCTATTCTCGATTCTCGAAAGCCGTAGCAAGGTTGATGGATCAACTCCAAAGTCAACTACCGGGAAACTCGAACTTCCGTTGCCGACCCAAGCCAGGCACGTGACATGTGGAAGGCGATTGACCGCTTTCCCTGCCGAGAGGTGGCCGACACCAATGGCCGCTCTACGTTCATCACTGTCGGTAGCAGTATTCAGCGACCGGGGACTTAACGGGGCCTCGCAGAAGCTCGTAGCACTGAAGGCCTCACGGAAAGCAGATGCCTGCTTTGCGAAACCATAATCCAGCGCGTACTATGTGCCATTATCATAATGGTCGCTTTTCCCGAAAGCCGACGTTGAGTTCATCTGAAATAGAGAAAGCCCAGCAGGTTTCCCCACTGGGCTTTCGGATACAGAATCTTTCGATTCTTTATTGTAGCAACGGCTCTCACCCCGGATGAACTACTACAACGATTCCATTATCACGGAGAACGTAATGACAAGCAAGCAAGATAATCTTGGCGCACTGACTTTCGGATTGGACATAGGCATTGCGTCCGTTGGCTGGGCGGTGCTCGGCGAGAGCCGCATCATAGACTTGGGCGTGCGTTGTTTCGACAAGGCTGAAACAGCTAAAGAGGGTGAATCCCTTAACCTTACACGCCGCACAGCACGGCTGCTTCGCCGACGCCTGAGGCGTAGAGCATGGCGGCTCACAAAGTTGGCACGTTTGCTCAAGCGTGAAGGGTTGATTGCAGCTGCCAACCTATTCAAACTCAAAATCGAAAAGAACACTCCTGCCCCCAAATCAGCTTGGCAATTACGAGCTGATGCGCTTGATCGCCAACTGAACGCCGAAGAATGGGCGCGCGTCATTTATCACCTATGCAAGCATCGCGGCTTCCATTGGATCAGCCGCGCTGAAGAGAAAGCTGCGGAAGGCGACAGTAAAGGCGAAGGTGGCAAGGTCAAGAAAGGACTGGCAGGTACAAAAAAACTAATGCAGGAAAAGAATTACCGAACTGCCGCCGAAATGGTGCTGGCCGAATTTCCAGAGGCACAGCGCAACAAGCAAGGCGACTACAGCAAAGCACTATCCCGCATCTTGCTTGGCGACGAGTTGAAGGCACTATTTGAGCATCAGCGCAAACTCGGCAACACCTTTGCCACCGAAAAACAGGAAGCTGCCATCCTCGGCAATGGTGACCGCAAGAGCGGCTTGTTCTGGGCACAAAATCCCGCACTGGCTGGCAGTGATTTGCTGAAAATGCTGGGACATTGCACCTTCGAGAAAACAGAATATCGCGCCCCCAAAGCCAGCTTTACTGCCGAACGCCACGTCTGGCTCACCCGACTCAATAATCTACGCATTGTGGTGGATGGCACGACCCGTTCGTTGAATGAAGTGGAGCGTCGTGTCGCTCTCCCTTTGCCATACGAGCAAGCAGGGGATTTGACCTACAAACAACTACGCGCCAAGCTAACCAAAGCGTGCTGTTTGCCCGAGTCATTCCGTTATACCGGACTGTCATATGCCTGCGGACAAAAAGCCGATGAGAAAACAAAAGACCCCGAAACCGCAGCACTGGTGAAGATTCCCGCTTGGCAAGAATTGCGTAAGACACTCAAAGATGCGGGCTTGGAAGACGAATGGCAAAAGATTTCAACTGATGCGCTAGAAGGCAGACCACAACAACTCGACCAGATTGCCTGGGTGTTGAGCGTCTATAAAGATGATGCCGAGGTAGAAAGCGAGCTACGCAAACTATCCTTGCCTAATGCAGAGCGAATGATGGACGCGCTGCTGGATATACGCTTCGATAAATTCAGCAACCTCTCACTCAAGGCACTGCGTCAAATCGTGCCGTTCATGGAACAAGGCCAGCGTTATGACGAAGCCGTCGTCAACATTCCTGAATACGGCCACCACAGTCAATTGCACAAGGTTGGCGCGGGTGAACATCAATACCTGCCGCCGTTCTACAAAGAACGCGACAAAACCGGACGTATGGTGTTTTGCGATGATATGGACATCCCTCGCAACCCCGTGGTGCTACGCGCGCTCAATCAGGCGCGCAAGGTCGTGAACGCGCTAATCAAGGAATATGGCTCACCGTATGAAGTGCATATCGAAATGGCACGGGATTTATCACGCCCATTCGATGAGCGCAAAAAAGTAAAAACCGCACAGGAAGAGTTTCGCGACCGAAATGAAAAAGACAAAGTGCAGTTCGCGCAAGATTTCAACATCGTGGGCGCAGTCAAAGGCAAAGAGTTCGAGAAGTACCAGCTATATCGTGAACAACAAGGCAAGTGTGCTTACTCCATAGAGCCGATGGATATTCACCGCTTGTTTGAACAGGGCTACGTTGAAATCGACCATGCTTTGCCCTACTCGCGTAGCTTTGACGACAGCAAGAACAACCGAGTTTTGGTACTCGCAAAAGAAAATCGCGACAAGGGCAACCGTACTGCCTACGAATATCTAATCTTATTCCCTGGGGGCGAAAGCGGAGAACGTTGGCGGCAGTTCGTCGCCTTCGTCGAAGGCAACAAAGCCTATCGCCTCGCCAAACGCAGCCGCTTATTGCGCAAGGATTTCGGCGATAAAGAAGCCGAAGATTTCCGCGAGCGCAACCTCAACGACACGCGCTACATCTGCAAATTCTTCAAGAACTACGTCGAGCAATATCTGCAACTGCATACAGACAGTGTGGCAAAAAAATGCGTTGTCCTCAGCGGCCAGATGACCGCCTTCCTGCGTGCCCGATGGGGACTGATCAAAGTGCGCGGCGACAGCGACCGCCACCATGCGCTGGATGCCGCCGTAGTCGCAGCTTGCAGCCACAGCATGGTTAAGCGTTTGTCTGATTACTCACGCCGCAAAGAGTTGGAACAGGTGCGCGAAGGATTTGTGGATAGGGACACGGGCGAGATCATCAATCCAAACATGTTCGATCAGATAGAAAAACACTTCCCTAATCCATGGCCACATTTCCGCGATGAACTCGAAGCACGCCTGAAACTAGATGACCCCGCGCTGTTGCGTGATGTAATGCAACGCCTTGGCCCCTACTCAGAAGACGCTTTACAGTCATTGCGTCCGTTGTTCGTTTCACGCGCACCACAACGTCGCAACAGCGGTGCAGCACACAAAGACACCATTTACGCGCAACCAGAGCGACTTGTCGCACAAGGCGGAGTCACGCAAAAAGTGATGCTCTCCAGCCTGGCCTTGAAAGACCTCGATAAGCTGATCGACCCACACCGCAACGAAAAACTCTATGCAGCCATTCGCACCCGCCTGGAACAACACGGTGGCAAAGGCGACAAGGCTTTCCCATCCAGTAACCCACTGCGCAAACCCGACAGCGAAGGCAATCCCACTGGCCCCATTGTGCGTGGCGTAACGATGGTGATCGACAAGCTTTCCGGCATTCCTATTCGTGGCGGCATCGCCAAAAACGACAGCATGGTGCGGGTGGATGTCTTCACCAAGGCTAACAAATTCCATATCGTGCCTGTGTATGTGCATCACACTGTAGCGAAGGTGCTACCGAATCGGGCGGTTGTGGCGTTCAAAGATGAAGCCGAATGGACACTGATTGACGAGAGCTATGAGTTCTGTTTCTCGCTGCACCCAAATGATTTATTGCAAATACAACAGAAAGGTAAATCCGCAATTCTTGGCTACTACTCAAGCTGCCACCGTGGCACAGGGAATCTCAATCTTTGGGCGCATGACCGCAGCCTGCAAGTTGGTAAAGATGGGATGATTGAAGGGATCGGTGTTAAAACCGCTTTGAGCATCAAGAAATACAACGTAGATGTCCTTGGCAACCGCTATCCCGCCCCGCCTGAGAAACGTCGTGACTTGGCGTAGCGTCGTTATCTCGCGTCCTGCAAAACTGCGACGCGAACAATTCCGCCTTGCCATTGAGCAAGATCAAACAGCGTTCGTGCCATTCGAGGACATCGCGGTGATTGTGCTCAATCACCGCGAAATCACCCTCACCCATCCAGTGCTATCGGCCTGTGGAGAATATGGAATCAGCCTTTTCGCCACAGGCGACACGCACCATCCCAGCGGCGTATTCCTGCCTTTCTTGTCGCACTCGCGCACCACGCGCTGGCTGCGTCTGCAGCTGGATTTGCCGCGCCCTATCACCAAGCAAGCGTGGGCATCCATCATCCGCAAAAAAATCGGCAATCAAGCTGTCTGCCTGCGATTGATTGGGCATGATGGCATGGATCGGCTGGACTCTTACGCACGGCGTGTGCGCTCTGGCGATGTTGGCAATCTGGAAGGTCAAGCCGCAGCGTTTTATTTCGTCCAGCTTTTTGGCAAGGGATTTCACCGCGAGCAAGCTCGCTTCGTCAATGCAGCGCTGGATTATGGCTATGCAGTGTTGCGCGGCACAATTGCACGGGGTTTGGTAGCGCATGGATTGCAGCCTTCCATCGGGCTGTTCCACGCCAGCGAGCAGAATGCCTTCAATCTTGCCGATGACGTGATCGAACCGTTCCGTCCGATAGTTGATTTATTTGTAGCGAAGCACATGTCGCTGGCTGGCGATGAATTAAATCCGCAAGATAAAGCGGCATTGGTCGGGTTGCTCAATGTGGATGTAGGCATGCCACGCGGAAAGATGTCCGTGCTTTCTGCCATCGAACACACGATAGAAAGCCTTGCGAGAGTGTATGACGGCGGCAGCGAAACGCTGCTGGAATTGCCCACGCTCATTGGGCTGGAACAGCATCGCTTAGAGTGCTGAACCATGAGCACGGAGACACGACGATTTATGCGCTTGATTGTGCTCTTTGATTTACCCGTTGTCACCAAGGCCGAACGCCGCGCCTACACTCTGTTCCGCCGCTTCCTAATTAACGACGGCTACGACATGATCCAGTTCTCGGTGTATGGCCGCATTTTGAATGGCAATGATGCGCTGGGAAAACACATGAAGCGACTGATGAACAGTCTGCCACCCGAAGGCTCCGTGCGCTGCCTGACCGTCACCGAAAAGCAATATGCCAGCATGAAACTCTTGGTCGGCCTGCCTCTTTTTCAAGAAAAAGCGTTGAAGGTCAACCAAATGCTGCTATTTTGAAGAGCAATTTTTCAAACAGAACGCCCGCCAGATTGAGGTCTGGCGGGCGTTTGCGTGAGAGCGATTGTAGTTCATCCGGGGTGAGAGAGGGAGCTACAACTAATTAATGATTCAACTGAAAAGGAAAT